>WNFL01440323.1_pt2 | contig 22001 bp, 18 predicted proteins | sample 5400361 | NCBI WGS metagenome assembly WNFL01 (sample SAMN13153351, study PRJNA577476) | soil metagenome | isolation source: 40 cm soil on Douglas fir-dominated hillslope | place: USA:California | collected 2013-09-17
AGGCGCGGGTCGATGAGGCGACGCCACCCGAAGACGAAGTCCTGCGCTTTGACAGGCTGGCCGTCCCAGTACTGCGCGTCCTTGCGCAGGTGGAACACGTATACGGTTCCGTTGTTCGTCACGTCGAAGCTCTCAGCAGCAGCGGGCGTGACGCCGTTTGTATCGGGAGTGGGCCTGAGCAAGGGCTCCGCGACCACGCGCAGGACCGCGCGCTCGAAGGCGTACTGGACCTGCCCGGGGTCGAGCGACTGCGGCTGATCGTCAATCGCCACGCGCAGCGTCTGGGATTTCGCGAGTCGCGGTCCTTGAGTGAGATTGGCGCTGGTGCACGACGTCGCAAGCACCGTGATCGCGAGCACCGCCGCGATGGCGCGCCAGCAGGAAAGCCTCGGAATCAACCGAGTCATTATGGGTCGCCCGTAGGCCCGGCTCCGCCGGGCCGTCACCTGGCGAGCCACAACGTAACTACACATGGCACGTCACCAGAGGGAAGGAGTTAGGGGCGCGAACCCGGCCCGCACAACCGCAGCTTCACATTCTCGTAATGGGGCCGTTGAGCGCCCCGGAGAAGAGGAAACCGCAGGTTTCCTCTTCTATCAAAAAAGAGGGCTACCCTTGGCGGGCGCCCCCTGTGCACGTACCGTGACTCTAACCCAAATCGGGCCCTGGCGCCCACATATATATAAGGAAGAGATCGAGTGCCGGCACTCGCGGCCGGCCGGCAAAAAAAGAGCCCGCCAGTGCCAGCACTGGCGGGCTGAATCGATTCTGACTAGACGCTCAACGTTTCCAGGTCAATCGGTTCCTCCTCGAGGATCCGAGCGGCCTGCTCGCGCTGCTTCTTGTAGTAGTCGAGCCCGGTCCCGGCCGGGATGAGCTTGCCGATGATCACGTTCTCCTTCAGGCCGCGCAGCCGGTCCACCTTGCCGCTGATGGCGGCCTCGGTCAGGACCCGCGTGGTCTCCTGGAAGGACGCGGCCGACAGCCACGACGTCGTGTTCAACGCGGCCTTGATCAGGCCGAGCAGCACCGTCTGCGCCGTCGCGGGCTCTCCGCCCTCGGCCAGCGCTCGCGCGTTGCCCTCCTCGTACTCCCACTGCGAGACGATCTCGCCCGGGAGCAGGCCGGTGTCGCCGGCCGAGTCGACGCGGACCTTCCGCATCATCTGCCGCCTTGCGAGCGGTACACCTTCTGGACCTCGTCCACAAGGAACGTCTGCACGGCCTCTTTGCCGAGGATGTGGAGCAGCTCCTGCGGCGAGATCGACCCTTCGGTGATCTGCTGGCCCGCCTTGATCAGCACCTTCTGACCGTCGCGCCGGTCGAGCTCGGGCCGGATGCGAACCTGGTGCGGAATTGCGTACTCGCGCACCTCTTCGTCGAGAGTGCGTACCGAGATCTCCTTGGCGGTCACGTGCGCCTTGCCCGCGTGCCGCGTGCGGATCGCGTTGCCCTTGGCGTCGCGCGCGATCTCCTGGCCTTCCATCAGGTCGTCGCCGTTCTTGACGGCGGCCTGCAGCTTGGCGTCGAGCGGGTACGAGACCTCGAACTCCTCCTTGGAGGTCACGCGCACCTTGCGCGAGCCTTCCTGGCGGATGATCTCGAGCTCGCCGTCGATCTCGGAGATGATGGCCTTGCCCTTCGGGATGCGAGCCTCGAACAGCTCCTCCACGCGGGGCAGGCCCTGGGTGATGTCGACACCGGCCACGCCACCGGTGTGGAACGTACGCATCGTGAGCTGAGTGCCCGGCTCGCCGATGGACTGCGCGGCGATGACGCCCACCGCCTCGCCGATCTCCACGATCTTGCCGGTCGCCAGGTTGCGGCCGTAGCAGGTGCGGCAGACGCCCTCCCGGGCCTCGCAGACCAGGATCGAGCGAACCTTGACCGGAACACCGGCCGCGATGATCTGCCGCGCGTTTTCGTCGGTGATCGAGGTGCCCATCGCGACCAGCACCTTGCCGCCGACGGTGACGTCCTCCGCCGCCACGCGCCCGGCGATCTTCTCGAAGATCGGCTCGGTGCGCGCGCGCTCGGGACTGATGTCACGGACCCAGATTCCATTGGCGGTGCCACAGTCCTCTTCGCGCACGATCACGTCCTGCGCGACGTCGACCAGACGCCGCGTCAGGTAGCCGGAGTCGGCGGTTCGGAGAGCTGTGTCGGCCAGTCCCTTGCGCGTGCCGTGCGTCGAGATGAAGTACTCGAGCACGGTCAGGCCCTCGGTGAAGTTGGCCTGGATCGGCAGGTCGATGATCCGGCCGGTGGGGTCGGCCATAAGGCCGCGCATGCCGGCCAGCTGGCGGATCTGCTGGATGTTGCCGCGGGCGCCCGAGCCCATCATCATCCAGATCGGGCTGAACTTGTCGAAGGCCTGCTCCGTGGCGTTGCCGACCTCTTCATAGGCCTTCTGCCAGAGCTCGATGACCTTGCGGTATCGCTCGTCGTCGGTCATGACGCCGCGGCGGTACATCCGCTCGACGTCGGCGACCTCCTTCTCGGTGCTGCGGATGATCTGCCACTTCTGCTCGGGGTGCGGGATGTCCATCGCGGAGACGGTGATCCCGGCCTGGGTCGCGTAACGGAATCCGATCCGCTTGATGTCGTTGACGACGTTAGAGGTGACCTCGCTGCCGTACAGCCGGAACAGCTCGGAGACCAGCGTGCGTAGACCCTTGCGGTCGAGGTGCGCGTTCTGGAACGGAAGCGGCTTCATGTGCGACTCGACCGGCTTCTTGCCGACCGGCAGCGGCTCGTTGAACACAACGCGCCCAGGCGTGGTCACCAGCAGGGCGCCGACCTCACCGGCAGCGTCGCCGATGTGGAGGCGGATCCAGTCCTGGAGCTTCACCACCTTGGCCTCGATCGCGTGCAGGACCTCGTTCTGCGAGCTGTAAACCCGCAGCTTCTGGATCGCCTCGCCCTTCGGCTCGTCGCCTCGGGTCGCGGTCAGCCAGTAGCAGCCCAGCACGACGTCCTGGGTCGGCGCCACCACCGGGTGGCCGTCGGCCGCGGACAGGATGTTCTGCGACGACATCATGAGGTTCTTGGCCTCGGCGATGGCGCCGCTGAAGAGCGGGACGTGAACGGCCATCTGGTCGCCGTCGAAGTCGGCGTTGAACGCCGCGCAGACGAGCGGGTGGATCTGGATCGCAGACCCTTCGACCAGGACCGGCATGAACGCCTGGATGCCCAGGCGGTGCAAGGTCGGGGCGCGGTTGAGCAGCACCGGGTGGTCGCGGATGACCTCGTCCAGGACGTCCCAGACCTCGGTCCTGCTGCGCTCCACCATGCGCTTGGCCGACTTGATGTTGGTGGTGTAGCCCTTGTTCACGAGCTCACGCATGACGAACGGCTTGAAGAGCTCGAGCGCCATCTTCTTGGGTAGGCCGCACTCGTGGAGCTTCAGTTCGGGGCCGACCACGATGACCGAGCGGCCCGAGTAGTCCACGCGCTTGCCGAGCAGGTTCTGGCGGAACCGGCCCTGCTTGCCCTTGAGCATGTCGGAGAGCGACTTCAGCTTGCGGTTACCCGTGCCCGTGATGGCGCGGCCGCGGCGGCCGTTGTCGATCAGCGCGTCGACCGCCTCCTGGAGCATCCGCTTCTCGTTGCGCACGATGATCTCGGGCGCGCCGAGCTCGAGCAGCCTCTTCAGGCGGTTGTTGCGGTTGATGACGCGGCGGTACAGGTCGTTCAGGTCGGAGGTCGCGAACCGGCCGCCGTCCAGCTGGACCATGGGCCGCAGCTCGGGTGGAATGACCGGCAGCACCTCGAGCACCATCCACGTCGGGCTGGAGTTCGACTTGCGGAAGTCCTCGGTGACCTTGAGGCGCTTGATCGCCTTCTGCTTGCGCTGGCCGCTGGACGACTTCGACTCCTCGCGCAGCCGGTACATCTCCTGCTGCAGGTCGATGCGCGAAAGCAGGTCCCGTACGGCCTCGGCGCCGATGCCGGCACGGAAGCAGCGCCCGAAGCGCTCGTGGAAGTCCCTGTACTGTGTGTCGGTAAGGATCTGCTTCGGGTGCAGGCCCTCGAGGTCCGTGCGCGACGCCTCGATCTCCTGCTGCAGAGCCTCGAGCTCACCCTGGATGGCGTCTCGCTGCGTCTTGGTCGCGGCCTCGATCTGCGCCTCGAGCGCTTTCCTGTCCGCGTCGACGCGCTCCTTGGTGCGCTTCTGAGCCGCCTTGGTGTTGGCCTCGAGCTTCTCGATCTTCTCCTGCACCTTGGCCAGCACGCCTCGCGACATCTCGCGCGACAGGACGTCGCCCTTGTCGATCACGACCTCTTCGTCGCCGTCGAGGCCGATCGTCATGGTGCGGCGCGACTTGGTACCGGTGCCGGTCTTGATGTGCTCGGTGGCCTTCTTGCCCTGGGTCGTGAGCTCGTCGACGGCCTCCTGGAGCTCTTGCTCCAGGCGCGCGACCTCGGCCTCGACCTCGCCCTTCAGCTTCTTCGTCTTGCCCTCGTGCTCGGCCCGAAGCTCACGCGACTTGGCCTCGATGTCCGCGCGCAGGCGGATGGCTCGCTCGTCCTTGTCCATGTTGAGGACGGAGAGCATGTCCTTGCGCGGTTCCTCGTAGACGTCCGTGACGATGTAGTTGGCGAAGTAGAGGATCTTCTCGAGGTTGCGCGGCGACATGTCGAGCAGCAGTCCCATGCGGCTGGGAATGCCCTTGAAGTACCAGACGTGGCTGACCGGCGACGCGAGCTTGATGTGGCCCATGCGCTCGCGGCGCACCTTCGACCGCGTCACCTCGACGCCGCACTTGTCGCAGATGATGCCCTTGTAGCGGTAGCGCTTGTACTTTCCGCAGTGGCATTCCCAGTCCCGCGTGGGACCGAAGATGCGCTCGCAGAAAAGTCCGTCGCGCTCCGGGCGGAGCGTGCGGTAGTTGATCGTCTCCGGCTTGGTGACCTCGCCGTGCGACCACGACATGATCGTCTCAGGCGACGCCAGGGACAGCTTCAGTGCGTCAAAGTTCTCTAGCTTCAGCATCTACTCGGCAGAGTCCTCCCCAAGTTCCTCTCGCTCCAGCGAGATTCCAAGGTCGAGCGGAATCTCTGGAATGTCTACGCCCCACGAAATCTGCGATTTCGCGGGGAACCCCTGACTAATTGAATGCCGCGAAGAAGACATCGTCATTCTGCTGAGTCCTCACCGAGCTCTTCCCGCTCCAGGCTGATACCCAGGTCGAGCGGGATCTCCGGGATGTCTTCCTCGCTAAGCACGATCTGGCGCTCGTCCTCGCTCAGGATCTCGACCCCGAGCGCAAGGCCTTCCAGCTCCTTCACCAGCACACGGAACGACTCCGGGATGCCGGCCTCGAGCGTGTTGTCGCCCTTGACGATCGCCTCGTAAGCCTTGACTCGGCCCACGATGTCGTCCGACTTCACGGTCAGGATCTCCTGCAGGACGTGCGCGGCGCCGTAAGCCTCGAGCGCCCACACCTCCATCTCTCCGAACCGCTGGCCGCCGAACTGGGCCTTGCCGCCCAGCGGCTGCTGGGTGACCAGGCTGTAGGGGCCGGTCGACCGGGCGTGGATCTTGTCCTCCACCAGGTGGGCCAGCTTGAGCATGTAGATCATTCCCACGGTCACGGGCTCGTCGAACTCCTCGCCGCTGCGCCCGTCGCGAAGCTTCACCTTGCCGTCGGCCGGCAGGCCTGCCTTCTCGAGCTCGGCCACGATCGTGGCCATCGGCGCGCCGTCGAAGACGGGCGTCGCGATCTTGATTCCCAGCGCGTGAGCCACCCAGCCGAGGTGCGTCTCGAGCACCTGGCCGAGGTTCATTCGGCTCGGCACGCCGAGCGGGTTCAAAACGATGTCCACGGGGGTCCCGTCGGGCAGGTAAGGCATGTCCTCCGACGGCATGATCCGGGCGACGACGCCCTTGTTACCGTGGCGGCCGGCCATCTTGTCACCGGCCGAGATCTTTCGCTTCTGGGCGAGGTAGACCCGGACCATCTCATTGATGCCTGGCCCAAGCTCGTCCTTGTTCTCGCGGGAGAACACCTTGACATCGACCACAATGCCGCGCTCGCCGTGCGGTACGCGCAGGCTCGAGTCGCGGACCTCGCGCGCCTTCTCACCGAAGATGGCACGCAGCAGGCGTTCCTCGGCCGACAGTTCGGTCTCGCCCTTCGGCGTGATCTTGCCCACCAGGATGTCGCCCTGCTGGACCTCGGCGCCGATGTAGACGATGCCGCGCTCGTCCAGGTTGCGCAGCGCGTCGTCCGCGACGTTGGGGATGTCGCGGGTGATCTCTTCGGGACCCAGCTTCGTCTCGCGCGCCTCGGACTCGTGCTCCTCGATGTGGATCGAGGTGTACATGTCCTCCTTGACCACGCGCTCCGAAAGCAGGATCGCGTCCTCGAAGTTGTAGCCCTCCCACGGCATGAAGGCCACGAGCACGTTGCGCCCGAGCGCCATCTCGCCGTTGTCGATTGCCGGGCCGTCGGCCAGGATGTCCCCGGCGTCGACGTGCTGGCCCGGGCGCACGAGCGAGCGGTGGTTAAGGCAAGTGCCCTGGTTCGAGCGTGCGAACTTCTGCAGCGGGTAGTGCCGGTCGGGACCGCCCGCGTCCGGCTTGACCACGATCTCGAACACCGGTGTGGCGTGCACCGCCTTCATGTCCTTGGGGTGCGCGACGTCGACCACGGTGCCTGCGACGTCGGCGACGATCATCTCGCCGGAGTCCTTGGCGGCGTAGTACTCGACGCCTGTGCCCACCAGCGGCGCGTCGGTGACCAAAAGAGGCACCGCCTGGCGCTGCATGTTGGCGCCCATCAGGGCGCGACCCGCGTCGTCGTGCTCGAGGAACGGAATCAGGGCCGTTGCCACCGAGACGATCTGCTTCGGCGACACGTCCATGTACTGGATGTTGCCGACGTCCTCGAGGCCGTAGTGGCTGCGCGTGCGCGCCGGCACACGGGCGTCCACGAAGTGGCCTTCCGTGGTCAGGGCTGCGTTGGCCTGGGCGATGCCGAACATGTCCTCCTCGTCGGCGGACAGGTACTCGACCTCAGTCGATACCCACGGCACGATGTCGACCGAGGGTACCTTCCCCTTCGTCAGCTTGGGCAGGTCCTTGATGTCGACCAGGTGGTTGGCGGGCAGCACCTCGTTGCCCTTCTGATCCAGGGCCGCGCGGCGGAGCGTGCGCCCAGCGAGCTTGTCCGCCTCGCCGTCAGCGACCGACATCCGGTTGTAGACGCGGCGGAACGGGCTCTCCACGAACCCGAACTCGTTGACCTTGGCGTACGTCGCCAGGTTGCCGATGAGGCCGATGTTCGGGCCTTCCGGCGTCTCGATCGGGCAGATGCGGCCGTAGTGGCTGTGGTGCACGTCGCGAACGTCGAAGCCGGCGCGCTCGCGCGATAGGCCGCCTGGGCCCAGCGCGGAGAGCCGGCGCTTGTGCGTCAGCTCGGACAGCGGGTTGTGCTGGTCCATGAACTGCGACAGCTGGCTGGAGCCGAAGAACTCCTTGATGGCCGCGACGACGGGGCGCGCGTTGATGAGCGACGCCGACGTGACCGTGTGCGGGTCACTGATCGTCATGCGCTCCTTGATGATTCGCTCCATCCGGATGAGGCCCATGCGGAATTGGTTCTGCAGGAGCTCGCCCACCGCGCGCACGCGGCGGTTGCCGAGGTGGTCGATGTCGTCAGGGATCTGCTTCTCGCGCGGCGCGTTGTTCAGCTCGATGAGCTTGCGCAGGATCGCGATGAAGTCGCCCTTCTCCAGGATGCGCAGCTCGCGCTTCTTGACGCGGTCGAGGATGTCCTCCTCGTCGCGGCCCAGGCGCTTGTCGACCTTGTAGCGGCCGACGCGGCCGAGGTCGAAGCGGCGCGGGTTGAAGAACAGCGACTGCAGCAGGTTGCGGGCGTTGTCCACCGACGGCGGGTCGCCCGGCCGGACGCGGCGGTACAGCTCGAGGAGGGCGTCCTCGGTCTTGGTCGTCGTGTCCTTCTCCAGGGTCGCGTCCATATATTTGTGCTCGGCGTTGTCGTCAACGTCCCCGAACAGCTCCTGCATGGCGCGGCGCTGCGCGTCGCGGTCGTTCTCGGTGCCCTTCATCTGGGGCAGCTCGAGGGCCTTCAGCAGCACGGTGACGGGGACCTTGCGCTTGCGGTCGATCTTGACCGTCAGCAGGTCCTTGGCCGAGGTCTCGATCTCGAGCCACGCACCGCGGTTGGGGATGAGCTTGGCGCCGAACAGCTTGCGGCCCGTGTTCGGGTCCTCGGCGGCCGTGAAGTACACGCCCGGCGAACGCACGAGCTGCGACACGACCACGCGCTCGGTGCCGTTGACGATGAACGTGCCTTCCTCGGTCATCATGGCGAAGTCGCCCATGTAGACCTCGGACTCCTTGATCTCCCCCGTCTCCTTGATGGTCAGGCGGGTCTTGATCCGCAGGGGCGCGGCGTAGGTCATGTCCCGGTTCCGGCATTCCTCGACCGAGAACTTCGGCTGGCCGAACTCGTAGTCCAGGAACTTCAGCTCGAAGTTCTTGCCGGTGTAGTCGGTGATCGGGTTGATTTCGTCGAAGAGCTCGCGCAGACCCTCGTTCTTGAACCAGCTGAACGACTCCACCTGGGTGGCGATGAGGTCCTTCAGCTCCACCAGGTTCGGGATGCGGCCATAGCTGAGACGCGCGGGCGCTCTCATCTCTGAGATCATTCGTTGCTCCTTAAGGAAAAAAGGGCGCGCTCAAGAAATAGGCAAGATGAGCGCCGGGACGTGCACGAACGGCCAGTATACAACGAAGGGGGCAGCCTGTGGGACGCCAAGGCACGACCAGTCGAGCCGACTGGCTGGAACCGCCCGACTATAGCACGCTAGAGGTACGGTCAGAGCGTGGCTGACTGGGCAGGCCTGAAGGCGGAATTCCCGCTCCTGGACCGCTACGGGTCAGGCCGCCCTGGAGGCGTACACCCGCGACTGGTGCGTGACGGAAGCGGAGCTGGAGCACGGGATGGACCTCGTGCTCCAGCACGAGCGCTAGCCCGTTACTTCAGGTTGGCGGTCGCTCCTGCTTCCTTGAGACGGGCAACGGCCTTCTCGGCGTCGGCCTTGCTGACGTTCTCGAGCACTGGCTTCGGCGCGGCGTCGACCAGGTCCTTGGCCTCCTTGAGCCCGAGCTGAGTGAGCTCGCGCACGGCCTTGATCACGTTGATCTTGCTCTCGCCGACCTGCGTCAGCGTGACCGTGAACTCGGTCTGCTCCTCTTCCGCCGCCGCACCGTCACCGGCCGCCGCCGGGCCGGCCGCCGCGACCGCGACAGGTGCCGCTGCCTTGATGCCGAACTCGTCTTCGATGGCCTTCACGGCCTCGACCACGTCGAGAATGCTCCAATCCTTGAGCGCCTCGACGAAATCCTTCGGTGTGATCTTGGTTGCCATGTGATTACGCCGCCTCCACTTTTTCTTTGTATGCGTTCAGCACTCCGATGAGCTGCTGCACAGGGGTTTGCATGATTCCGACCAGCTGGCTACCAGCTGGCTGACGGGGGACTGAAGCGTGCCCATGAGCTGGGCGATGAGCGTTTCGCGCGACGGCAGGTCGGCCAGCTGCTTGACCTGCTCCGGCGAGAACACCCTTCCTTCCACCAGGCCGCCGACGACCTCGAGCTTGAGCCTGGTGGCGCGCACGAACTCGTTGATCAGCTTGGCGGGGACGCCGAGTTCGGCGTAGCCGAATGCGATCGCGACTGGCCCCTTGAGCTCCGACTGCAGCGCCGGCACGCCCGCAGCCTCGGCCGCGCGCCGCGCCAGCGTGTTCTTGACCACGCGGTACTCGACGTCGCCGCCGCGCAGACGGGAGCGCAGATCTTGCAGCTGACTGACGGTCAGGCCGCGGTAGTCGGTCAGGACCGCCACCTTGGCCCTCTTCAGCCGCTCGGCGATCTCGTCGACCTGCTCGGCCTTCTGTTCCTTCCTGGCTTTCGGCAATAAAAAATCCTCCCTGCCACCTTGAGGCGCGAGGCAGGAAGGATCGATGTGTCCTTCACTTCATTCGCCTCGGTAGGGAATTAAGGCTTCGCTTGGCGCGAGCCACCTACTGTCTAGGGCAGGTCGCGAATTATACCGAGTGCGAGCGGTCCCAATCCTCGCGCATAGGCTCGGTCAGGACGTCGTCGCGCCATTTGCCGTCGACGAACGTCTCGTTGTGCCGGCGACCGCTTCAGCCGGCGAGCTGTAGCCTTGCCGCTTCCTTGACATCGACGGGAACCGAGGGTCCCTGGGTCGCAGTCAGGAAGAAAGTTCGCAGGTACTGGCCCTTCGACGCGGATGGCTTGTTGCGCAGGAGCGCGTCGACCAGCGCCACCAGGTTCTGGTGCAGCTGTCGGTCGCCGAACGACACCTTGCCGATCGGCGCGTGCACGATCCCGAACTTGTCGGTCCTGAACTCGACCTTGCCGCCCTTTACCTCGCGCACAGCTCGAGCGACGTCGAAGGTGACAGTTCCCGACTTCGGGTTCGGCATCAGGCCGCGCGGGCCGAGGACCTTACCGAGCGGGCCGACCTTGGACATGATGTCGGGCGTCGCGACCGCGGCGTCGAAGTCGGTCCAGCCCTCTGACACCTTCTTCACCATGTCCTCGCCGCCCACGAAGTCGGCGCCGGCCTCCTGCGCCTCGCGCACCTTGTCGCCGGTGGCGAACACGGCGACGCGCACCTTCTTGCCGGTTCCGTTCGGCAGGACGACCGATCCGCGCACCATCTGCTCCGCGTGACGCGGGTCGACGCCCAACCGGATGTGAGCCTCGACGGTGGCGTCGAACTTCGAGATCGACGTCTCCCTCACGATCTTGCATGCCTCTTCGGACCCGAGCCCACCGTCGCCGTTGGCAGCCAGAGCGGCCTCGACCTTCTTGGCCGCCTCGATGTACTTCTTACCCCTCTTCTTCGGCATCGCTCTTGATTACTCCACGACCTCGAGGCCCATCGAGCGGGCGGTGCCTTCGATCATCTTCGAGGCGGCTTCGAACTCGTACGCGTTGAGGTCCTTCTGCTTGGTCTCAACGATGGAGCGGATCTGCTGACGCGTGACCCGGCCGATCTTCTCTCGATTCGGCTTCGGTGAACCCTTCTCTACTCCCGCGGCCTTCTTCAGCAGGTTGACCGTCGGTGGGGTCTTGAGGATGAACGTGAAGCTGCGGTCCTCGAAGATCGTGATCTCGGCCGGCACCACATCGCCCACCTGGCTCTGCGTACGCTCGTTATAGGCCTTGGTGAACTCCATGATGTTGATGCCGTGCGGTCCAAGTGCGGTGCCGACCGGCGGCGCGGGCGTGGCCCGGCCGGCCTGCAGCTCCAGCTTCAACACCGTTCGGATCTTCTTCTTGCTCATAGAGCGCTTGGGATTCCCTCGTCCTTCTTATATATGTGGGTAGCTAGTGAACCTTCTCGACCTGAAGCAGGTCGAGCTCGACTGGCGTCTCTCGGCCGAACAAAGCGCGGGTGAGGCAGGCCTCCCCCGCGGAACCCCCTCCGCGAATCGCGTTGCTGGGCTGGACCTTGATGGGGCATAGGTGACGGCCGGAATGAATCCGGCCTACCGCTCCACTCTGGGTTCCCATTTCTTAGTGGACCTTCTCGACCTGAAGCAGGTCGAGCTCGACGGGCGTCTCGCGGCCGAACATGTTGACCAGCACCTTGAGCTTGCCCTTCTCCGGGTTGATCTCGTCGACCTTGCCGTGGAAGTCGGTGAACGGTCCATCGACAACGCGCACCGACTCGCCGACCTGGAACTCGACGCGGATCTTCGGCGCCTCCTGCTTCATCTGCTTCTGGATGGCGCGAACCTCTTTCTCCTGCAGAGGCACCGGGCTGTTCGCGGAACCAACGAAGCTCGTGACGCCCGGCGTGTTGCGAACGACGAACCACGACTCGTTCGACATCACCATGCGTACGAGGATGTAGCCGGGAAAGATTCGCTTCTGTACGTGGCGGCGCTTGCCGTCCTTGATCTCGATCTCGTCTTCCATCGGGACGAGCACCTGCAGGATCTTGTCCTGCATGTCCATGGACTCGATCCTCTTCTCGAGGTTCTTCTTGACCTTCTCCTCGTGGCCGGAGTACGCGTGGACGACGTACCACTGCGCCTCGCCCTCGGGCCCGCTGCTCGCCGCGCTCTTCTCGACTGCCATTAGTGCTGCACGTACAGGAAGCGCCGCAGGATCTCAGAGATCCCGTAGTCGACGCCGCCGATGAACACGCCGAGGATGAGGACGGTGACGATCACCACGAGCGTATAGCGGTACAGCTCGCCCCACGTGGGCCAGACGACCTTGCGCAGCTCGTCGAAGACCTCACGAATGAAACGGCCGGAGCCTGTGCCCGAAGTTGCGGAGTCGCCTCCGCCCGCCCGATTCTTCGCTGTTACCGCCACCTGTTACTTGGTCTCCTTGTGCGGGGTGTGCTTGTGGCACCACCTACAGTACTTGCTGAGCTCGATCCGGTCGGGATCGTTCTTCTTGTTCTTGAGGGTGGTGTAGTTACGTCGCTTGCACACGCCACAGGCCAGGGTGATGACTTCTTCCATGCTTGACTCTTTGGTTGGGGGAAAGAAAAAAGCCTAGGTTTCCTAGGCGGTGTCAATAGTACCAGACGGTGGTCGGGAGCCATGATTTCGGCAGTTACCGGCACCAACCCTCCGGTCCGTACGTTACAAGGGGCTAGCGTGCGACCAAACCAGGCTTCGTCGGCGGCGGTGATCGGCCAGGCCGAGCGGTGGGTCCTGCGGGCCGGGGTCTTCCTGCTCCCGCTTACCTACACCTGGGACACGTACGACGGCTACATCCTCCCCAAGCTGCTCCTCGCGCGCGCCCTGGTGGTGACGCTGGCCCTGCTGCTCTTACTCCGCCTGGCCGCCGGCGGCCGGCTCACGATCAGGCGGACGCCGCTGGACTGGGCGCTCCTGGCTTTTATCGCCTCGGCCGCCCTGTCCACCGCATTCGCGTTCAACCAAAACGTCGCCCTCTTCGGCACGTACGCGCGTTACGACGGGCTGCTCACCACACTCACCTACGCGGCGCTGTTCTGGCTGGCCGTCCAGGTCATCGACAGCCGCGAGGAGGCGCGAACCGTGCTGCGGGTGCTGATGGCGAGCGCTTACGCCGCCGCGCTGCTCGCGATCGCGCAGGTCGCCCATGACTCTCTGACCTCAGGAACTTTCGTCCCGGCCTACGGGACCCTTGGCCAGAAGAACGTGCTCGGTGGGTTCCTGGTCATGGTCCTGCCCGTCGCCGCGTTCGAGTTGATCGAATCGAGGTCGCGGACGGCGACGGTCCTGGCGGCCAATGTTTCTGTCGCAATGCTGACCGCGCTCGTGCTGACGTTCAGCCGCAGCGCCTGGATCGCTGGCGCGGCGGCCGGGGTGATCATGGTCGTCCCCATCGCTCGTTCGGGCAGGGCTCGAATCGCCGCCTTCCGCCTCGGCGCAGCGGCGCTGATCACCGCCGCGGTCACGCTGTTGTTGATAAGCAACCTGATCCGGGCCGGCGGATTGTCATCACTACGCGACGATCTCGCCGCATCCGGCGATCGCCCGACTGTATGGGCGGTCAGCATCAAGCTCATCGAGAGCCGGCCGCTCCTGGGCTACGGGCCTGACAACTTTGGTTTGGTGTTTCCGGAATTTCAAACCGAGCGCTCGCAGCAGCCGTGGGACAAGGCCCACGCTGAGGTCCTGCAGATCGCAGCCACACAGGGGTTGATCGGCGTGGCCGCTTACGGCGCGATGCTGCTTGCGTTCTGGCTCGGTTTCTGGCGCGGCCGCACCAACGCCGGCGGAGCAGCTCTTTTCGCGGGCTGGGTCGCCTACCAGGCCGCGCTGCAGGTCAACTTCACGGCGCTGGCCTCTGCGTTCCCGTACTGGGTGTTCGCGGCGTGCGCGTACGAGCTGTGGGGCGCGACTCGCTCCCGCCAGGCGGTCGCGATCGAGCACAGTCGGCGCGTGGCACCGATGCTTGCGATCGGTGCAGCAACAGCGGTCGGAGTGATAGCGATCGGGGTGGTTTCTCCCTATCTCGCCGACCGAGCCCTCCTTTCGGCGGTCACCGCCGACTACACGCAACGCGGCGACGCGGCCGTCCCCGACGCCGGCATGGCGATGACGCTCAACCCTTACGAGAGCGTGTACGCGGTCGAGGTCGGGAACATCGCGTTCGAGCACGGCGACTGGCGAACCGCTGTAGCCGCGTACAAAGAAGCCGCGGACCTCGGCACATACAACCCGATGGTCTACCGGAACCTCTCCCTCGCCGACCAACAGCTTGGACGTTTCGACGATGCACGCGTTGCCGCACGCGCGGCGTACGACCTGGACAGATTCGATCCGGCGAACAGAGCGCTGCTCGAGCAATATATCGGTCTGGTTGTGTAACCGATCGAGGGCCCGAACCGATTGACTGGCATGGGGTTGCGCGTATGAGCTCGTTGAAAAGGTTTGTAGGCGCGCGACCGGTAGCCGCACTGGTCATCACCGCCGTCACAGCCGTCGTGATCGGCGGCGTGCTGTTCTCCACGACCACAGTCGCCTGCGGCCCTGCTGCGAAGGCGGGCGTCAAGCTCCAGCAGTGCCCGCGATCGGTCGCCGCGCGCGTGAGCCCCACTCCTTCCTGGGTGTTCCCGAGCGCATCGCCGATCGCCTCTAACAGCGCCTCACCATCGCAGCCCGCAACGCCGCCGCCCGACTACTGCCCGCCAACCTCGGGCCCGTACTGCCCTGGTTCATCTGGACCGTACCCGCCACAAGGGCCGGGTCCCGTATCGGGCTCTTACCCGCCCTTCACCCCACCGGTAACTGGCCCGGGAGGCTTCGCAGTCCCGACCTACACCCTTAGCTGCAGACTGCCGATCTATGTAGGGCCGGCAGGGAGCGGCGGTTTCATCGTGTTCCCAGGCGGCGCCTTCGTCGCGGACCCGTCGAGTGCGGTCACGCTGCCCACTCCACCGGCTGGATCTCCTGCGCCTACGCAAGGCCCTCAAAGTTTCTACGGCCTGAGCTACGACTCCGCGTTCTCGAAGTGGCTCCCGGTTCCGCGGATCTGGATGGCTCCAGACGGAGCTCACTACGTCTTTCCGTCGACAAGCTCGATCTACGTGGTGGACGTGCGCACTAATGCTGTGACGGAAGTAGGCCAGGGTCATGTGTGGAGCATCGTGGGGGTCGCAAACGACGCGGTCTTCGCGGAGGTGATGAGCGCTGCAGGCCTGTGGAAGCTGCCCTTCGCCGGAGCTGGCACCCAGCTCACCTCCATCGGTTTCTGGCAACTGGCCTCGACGAGAGCAGCCTACGGCACCGAAACGTCAGCGCTGCCCAACGGCGTCACCACAGTCATCATCAAGCTCGACCTCAGCACCGGCAAGATCGACAAGAACTTCTACTCGCGCGAAGGCACCCTCAGCAACGTCATAGGTTTCGACGCGCAGGGCAACCCCCTCATCTCGGTCGCGTACTTTGCTCCGAACGGAGGAAACGAGGTCTGGCTGGTGACCAGCGGGGGACCGACGCCGCTTTTCGGGACGGGAAGCGGAGGACTCGGCCTCAACCTTCAGGGCACCCCGGTTGGCGACTCGCACGGCGTCTGGATGCCGCTTTACTTCCAGTCATATCAAGGTGGGAACGGCTTCGGTCTGTACGTGCCGAACTCAGGCGTATTCTGGATGTCGAACTACGGCGGGCAGCTCGCCGGCGGCTGCAGCTAGCCCCGGAGACGGAAACCGGCCCAATATCATCTGAGTCGATGCCCGCACCGACCGTGGCAGTGCTGCACGGCGACCAGACCGGCGAGGAGCTGCTCCTGCAGGCCCGGCGCCTCCTCGAGCCCGACGTGATCGGCCTCCAGGTGGCGCAGCGCGACTTCGACCTCTCCCTCGCCCACCGCCGCGAGACTCGCAACGAGGTGGTACACGAGGCGTCGGCCGCGCTGCGCGAAAGCGGCTTCGGCATCAAGGCCGCCACGATCACGCCCGAGGGCACAGGCGACGTCGGCAGCCCGAACGCCATCCTGCGGAAGCAGATCGACGGCCGGGTGATCGTGCGCACCGGCCGCCGGATCCCCGGCATCCGCCCCCTGGCCGGCGTGCACGCGCCGATCTCGGTCATCCGCATGGCGGTCGATGACGCCTACGGAGCCAAGGAGTGGCGGGAGGGCCACGACCTCGACGAGTGGGCGTTCCGGACGGAGAAGATCAGCCGGCGAACGTGCCGCATCGTGGCCGAGTACGCGTTCACGCATGCGCGGCGCTTTGGCGCCAAGGTGTTCGGCGGGCCGAAGTTCACCGTGAGCCCCGTGTACGAGGGCATGTTCAAGGAGGAGCTCGACGCGGCGGCCAAGCGCCATGCCGACGTGAGCTACGAGCCGCACCTCATCGACGCGACCTACGCGATGCTGCTGACCACCAGCGGCGAGGCCCTCGTCATTCCCGCGCTCAACCGTGACGGCGACACGCTCTCCGACCTCGTCATGCAGATGTTTGGGACCATCGCCGGCGCCGAGTCGACGCTGCTCGCGTTCAAGGACGACGGGGGCGTGGCGGTCGCGATGACCGAGGCGCCGCACGGCACCGCGCCCGCGCTCGAGGGCAAGAACGTGGCCAACCCCATGGCGATGATCCTCGCGGTCGGGTCGCTGCTCGCGTACATGCAAGGTGAAGCGGCTCACCTCGCGTCACGCGCCGTTTACGAGTCGGCGCTCGAGGCGGTGTCCGACGGTGTGCGCACCGCCGACCTCGGCGGGCACGCCTCGACGACGGAGTTCACCGACGAGGTGATCCGCCGGGTGCGCACGAAGATCGATGTCTGGAGCGCTCTCTCTGACATCCACAGATAGACCCGTTACCTACCTCGCGCTGGGCGATTCGTACACGATCGGCACAGGCGCGTCCCACGAATCGCGCAACTTTCCGTCGCTGCTGGCGGCGCGCCTGCAGGAGGCGAGCGGGCGCGAGGTCGAGGTCGTGAATCCCGCCGTCAACGGATTCACCACCATCGACCTGCTGGCGAAGGAGCTCGGCTACATCACCGACCTGAAGCCCGACCTGGTCAGCGTGCTCATCGGCGTCAACGACCTGGTGCAGGGCCGCAGCGCGCAGCAGTACGGCGAGTCACTGGTCGAGATCTACGACGCGGTCGCGGCCACGCATCTGAAGGCTGGGCGGGTCGCCGCCATCTCCATCCCCAACTGGTCGGTCATGCCCGCGGCTCGTGACTTTGGCGACCCGGCGCGACTGCGCAAGCTCACCGAAGGATTCAATGCGCGCGCCAGGCAAGAGGCTGAAGCACGAAGGTTCGCGTGGATCGACCTCACCGAGGTCAGCACGAACGCAACTAGCCCACCGGGATGGATCGCGGCGGATGAGCTGCATCCGGGCGACGCGCAGTACTCGGCGTGGGCGGACGAGATCTGGAAACAACTGCAGAACGACTGGGGCTTGGTCTAGGGGTCCCCGCAAACTCACGGCTTTGCCTCTGAGTTTGTGGGGTGACTAGACCTTTATCCGCTTGAACGATTCGGCGTACTGAAACCCGCCCTTCTTGCCGATGTCGCGGTGACGTTTGCGAACCCACTTGTCGATGTCCCATTCCTGCCCCGGCTTCGCGACCTGGCTCTTGTGCTTATGGAGCGCCGCCAGCTTCAGGTCGAGCGTCTTGCTGATGTCGACGAAGTAGTCGCCGAGCGTCCAGTAGGGAATCCACACCTCATTGACGACATGCGGCTGGTAACCCTCCTTGAGCAGGCCGCGAAACGCCCGCGGGTTGCGTGAGTCGGGATACACCGCGGCCATGGTCGCCTCGCCGACTGCGATGTGATCGGGATGCGAGCCGCCCATCGGCGCGTCGAGCACACGACCGGGGATGTGCGTGATGACGAGATCCGGCTTGTGCTTGCGGATCATCCGCACGATGTCGCGCCGAAGCTTCAGGTCGGGCGATAGGTGGCCGTCCTTGTAGCCGAGGAACTCGACCTTCTTGATGCCCAGCACCTTGGCCGCTGCCCGCTGCTCGCGCTGGCGAATCGCTACGAGCTCCGAGTCCTTCTGGTTGGGATCCTCGCCGCCCTGGGATCCGTCGGTCACGATCACGTAGGTCACGTTGGCGCCGTCCTTCGCCAGCTTCGCCATCGACCCGCCTGCCCCGAACTCAGGGTCGTCGGGATGGGCGAACACCCCGAGCACCCGCTCGAACTTCGGATCGTGTGAGTTGCTGCGATTCGATGCGCGAGGGGCGGCCTTGCGCTGCGATTTCTTCTTGGCCATCAGCTCAATTTAAGCAGCGTTGTCAGTGCGACCTGGTCGAGGCGGCAAGTGACGCGATGGGAATGGCGCGCTCGAGCGGCTTCCACAAGGCGAGCAGCTCCTCGTCGCTCAGCTTCGAGCGGGCGGCAATTACCCGCCCGCCGAACGTCGCCGTCTTGCAGGCGGCCCAGCCTGCGTTGCCGGAGACGCGCATGGGCACCGTGACCAGGGCCGCCAAGGCGGCCGCTTCTTCTGCGGCGCGCGTTGAGGCACCCGCGGTCGCACGTGCCAGCGCGTTGGAAACGTCGTCCGCCAGCAGCCACGGCTCGGCGAGGACAGCGCACTGGTGCGCGCTCAGGCGGCCCACCGCTGTCAGGTACCGCTGCACGACGGGTGCGATCGAGCGCGCCTTCGCCACGACCGCCGCCGACGCAAAGGGCGCGTAGGAGACGGCGAACTTGATGGGCGACAACCGGTGACGCCGCACCAGCGCGGTGAGTGCGTGCCAGGCCACCACGACCTCGTCGTCCGTGCGCTGCTCGAGGTGGGCGGCCAGGGCGTCGGCCGCGTTGACAAGCGGCTCGACCGCGGCCACGTCTGCCGGCGCGACCACGGCCGCAAGCCGGATCCATTCCTCTGGATTCAGCGCCGCGACGCGTGCGGCGAACGACGCGATATCGGCCTCGCCGACCGGGATGACCTCCGCCATCACGACGTAGTGCTCGTGGAACTGGTCATCGCTGAGGCGAGCGCGAGCGGCCAGGGCGAAGGCCGCGCGCTCGACCGCCGAGAAGACGGAGCACCGCGCTTCAAGCTCGAGCCCGGTCGAGGCCCTGGCCGCCGCCAGGATCGATCGCACCACCACCGCCGACTCGTCCTCGCCCTCGCGCGTCACGTTGGCGACCAGCTGCCTGCGGTCGAGCACGCGCAGCCACTGGATGGCCGACAGCTCGGGGATCGCTTTCACGAAGGCGGCGACCTCGGCCGTGTTTGGCCCGTACGCAGCCTCGGCGCGCGACCGGGCAGTTCGCTTCTTCTCGACCTTGACCTCTTCAGCGGGCGGCGGTGCCTTCTTCACCCGCGGCCGCGAAGGCCTGACCGAGACGGGCGCGTCGGTCAGCGAACGCAAGGCGACCGCCTCTTCGAGCGGGGCCCACACGGTCTGCAGCTGCTCCGGCGTCAGCTCGCCCATCGAGCTGAGCACGCGCCCTCCGTGCACCGCCGTCTTAACAGCAGCCCACCCCGAGTCGCCCGAGATGTGCCTGGGAGCCACCGCGATGGCGGCGACCGCCACAGCTTCCTCTGACTCACGGGCGCGACTCTTCAGCGCTGCTTGCAGCAGCGAACCCGACGACTCGCGGTCGAGCGACCACGGCCGCGACAGCGACTCCCATTGCGGCGCGCTCATCCACTTCAAGGCGTTGGCGAAGCGCTCGACGATGGGCGGCAATCCCTCGGCCTGGAGTGGCGGGATGACGGAAGCGAAGGGGGCGTAATGCGCGGCAAAGGTCAGCGCCGAAAGCTGGCGCCGGCGCACCAGCGCAGACGCGGCCTGCCAGGCGGCGACGGCCTCCGCGTCCGAGCGTTTGGCCAGCATCGCGGCCATGTCGGTAGCCACATTCGACATCGGTTCGGGCAGCGCGGCGGCACCGTTGGGAGCGCCGCCGAGCAGGGCACGCACGACCTCGGCCGGCTGGCCTGAACCATCCCTCGTCACCTTCGTCGCCGACTCCCGTGCCGCGATCACCTTCTTCCACTTCGAGGGCGAAAGTCGACCGACCGACTCGATGAAGGCGGTCACCTCGGCGGTGTTCGGCCCATAGCGTTCCCCGGCACCGGCGGGCGCCGTCGCCTCTGGGCCGGGCGGTTCGGTGGCGGCAGCCCGGGACAAGACCCACCTGCACCAAAGGCGTCCCCGAAAACGGTACGCCGAGCTCTAGACGGTTTCCACCTTCAGCAAGTTCGTCTGGCCGGGCTGGCCGACTGGCACTCCCGCCACGATCACGACCCTGTCGCCCTCCCGCACGAAGCCGCCCCGCACGGCCGCCTCCGTTGCGTTGGCGAACATCTCGTCCGTGTCCCGGCCCTGGGCCACCAGCAGCGGCACCACCCCCGCGTAGAGCGCCGTCCGGCGCAGCACCTCCTCGTTGGGGCTCGCGGCGATGATCGGCACGCGCGGCCGCGCCTTGCTGCACCGCAGGGCGGTGGTCCCCGACTCGGTGAAGGCGATGATGACGCGGGCCTTCAGCTCATCAGCGCTGGCGGCGGCTGCATGCGCGATCGCGCTGCCCACCTGGCCGGGCTCGCGCCAGATCTGCCGCTCGCGCTGGAATGTCGCGTGACGCTGCGCCGAAAGGCAAATGCGGGCCATCGCGCGCACTGCCTCGACCGGGTGCGCGCCGACCGACGTCTCCTGCGAGAGCATCACAGCGTCGGTGCCGTCCCAAATCGCGTTGGCGACGTCGGATGCCTCGGCGCGCGTGGGCCGGTTGGAGGTGACCATCGACTCGAGCATCTCGGTGGCGGTGATAACCGGCACGCCGGCCCGGTTCGCGCGGTCGATGACCTCCTTCTGCACGGCCGGCAGCTCGCCCAGGCGCAGCTCGACCCCCAGGTCGCCACGCGCAACCATGACCGCGTCCGCCACCTCGAGGATGTCGCTCAGCTCGCGTATCGCCTCGACCTTCTCGAGCTTGGCGATGACCGGCGCGTTGCACCTGAGTCCGGCGAGGTGCTGCTGGCACATGAGCACGTCGTCCGGCCTGCGGACGAACGACAGCGCCACGTAATCGACACCGATCTCGACCGCGAGCTTCAGGTCGCTGATGTCCTTGTCGGTGAGCGCCGGCAGCGGCGGGGTGCGGCCCGGCACCGACACGCCCTTGCGCTCGCCGAGCAGGCCGCCGCGCACCACGGTACACACGGCGCGCCCGCCGGAGACCGACTTGACGGTGAGCTCGATCCGGCCGTCGTCGAGCAGCACGCGGTCGCCCTTTCGCACCGACTCGATCAGCTCGACGTGGCTGATCTCGATCTCGATGGGGTCCTGGCGGTGCGCGGCGGTGAGCACGACCTCGCGACCTCGCACCAGGCGCATGAACGACGAGTCGAGCGCGCCCGTGCGGATCTTCGGGCCCTGCAGGTCGCCGATGATCGCGACCGGCTTGCCGACAGCATGAGCCGCGGCACGCACGTCGGCCGCGGCGCGCCGGTGCGTGTCGGGGTCGCCATGAGAGAAGTTGAGGCGGGCCACGTCCATGCCTGACTGGATCAGGCTCTTCAGCACGGCCGGCGACGAGCTCGACGGCCCGATGGTGCAGACGATGCGCGTGCGGCGGATCAACGCGCGTACCGGTCGACGGACCGCCCCAGCTCTTTCTCCGCTTCGATCACCTGGCGCTCCAGCTCGAGGGCGCTGATGACCGCGCCGCCCATACCGCGCACGAGGTCGCGCTGGAAACGGTCTGATGTGGCCACGGTGATCGGGTTGCCATCGCCCGCAAGTGAGTACGCCAGCCGCTCGATCGCGTGGTCGGCGGAGTGACCCTTGCGGGTGAAAACTACGTGCACGCCGTCGACCTCGTGGCGGCTGTTGCTGGCGGCGGACGTGCGATGCGCGTTGAAAACCACAGTCACGTCAGCGCTCCGCACCTGTGCGTAGGTGGCAAGGCGCTCGATGAGCCGGTCGCGAGCCGCCTCGAGCGAGAAGCGCATCTGCTCCTTGAGCTCTGGCCACGCGTGCGTGACGTTGTACCCG
>WNFL01311931.1_pt1 | contig 21993 bp, 20 predicted proteins | sample 5400361 | NCBI WGS metagenome assembly WNFL01 (sample SAMN13153351, study PRJNA577476) | soil metagenome | isolation source: 40 cm soil on Douglas fir-dominated hillslope | place: USA:California | collected 2013-09-17
AAGGAGGGTCCGCACGACCCGAAACGAACCGACGGCATCGATGCGCTGGTGACGAGCCTCGCCGAGAATGGCGTGAAGCCCGGATCGAACGTGTACGCCGAGCTCGGCTCCACCTGGCGTTTCCTGATGCGCGATCCGGATTCGGCGGCGCACGCGCTCGGCAAGCTTTTCAAGGCGTGCGGCGAGAGCAACGTGCTCTGGGGAACCGATTCCATCTGGTACGGCTCCCCGCAGGACCAGATCCAGGCGTTTCGCACGTTCCAGATCGCGCCAGAGCTTCGCGCGAAGCACGGCTATGCGGAGATCACGCCGGCGCTGCGCGCGAAGGTCTTCGGGCTGAACGCGTTGAAGATCTACGCGGTGCCTGACGACATCGTCAAGAAGCACCTGCCGAAGGACCGCGTCGCCGAGGCGCGCGAGGAATATCGCGAGCGCCCCGATCCCTCATTCCTGACCCACGGGCCGAGGACACGGCGCGAGTTCCTGGCGCTGACGGGCGACTAATCCGCGCCCGCGCCCGCGATCAACCTGAAGAGCTTCTCGGGATTCGTCGGCTTCGCGAGATGGTCGTCGAAGCCCGCTTCGCGCGCCCGCACCTTGTCCTCGCTGCGCGCATATCCGGTCAACGCGACCAGCACGGCATCGCGGGTCGCGTCATCCTCACGCAGCTTCCTCGCGACGGTGAGGCCGTCGATGTCCGGCAGGCCGATGTCCAGCAACACCACGTGCGGCTTGAATTCGCGCGCCGCGCTGAGCGCCGCCTTGCCGTTGTTCGCCACGCGAACGTCGTGCGCCTGGCGCGACAGCAGGATCTGGAGCGCCCGCGCGGCATCGCGGTTGTCGTCGACGATGAGGACCCGGCGAGCAGTTGCGGCTTGTTCATCCATGCGGGGTGTCTTGCGCCTCTCCTTCGCCGGCGGCGCGCATAGCGGCAGGCTCACCAGGAATTCGCTGCCCTGCTCCGGCAGGTTGCGCGCCTCGATCGTCCCGCCATGCATCTCCACCAGGCGCCGCGCGAGCGCGAGCCCGATGCCCACGCCCATGCGCGCGCGATCGTCGGTCCGCTCGCCTTGCACGAACAGCTCGAAGATGCGCGGCAGGACGTGGGGATCGATCCCCGGACCATCGTCGCGCACGCGAATCACCGCGCGGCCGCCGGCATTCCCGCCATCGCGCTCCACATCGAGCCAGATGTGGCCGCCCGCGGGAGAGAACTTCGACGCGTTGCCCAATAGATTGGTGATGATCTGCTCGACCCGCGCCGCGTCGGCTCGAACCCATGTGCGCTCGGTGGGAAGCGAGATTTCGAGCTTCTGGTCGCCGGGCGCGCGCTCGTGTTCCGTGGCGCTCACCGCGTCGCGCACGACGGTCTCCAGGTTCGTGGGCTCCAGCCTCAGGTTGATCTTGCCATGCGTGATGCGCGCCACGTCGAGCAGGTCGTCGACGATGCGAACCATGTTGCGCGTCTGGCGCTCGATGATGCCGCGCGCCGATTCGCGGGTCGCGTCCGAAGCGTTCGACAACAGGTAGGCCGCGTTGCTGATCGCCGCGAGCGGATTGCGCAGCTCGTGTCCGAGCGTGCCGAGGAACTCGTCCTTGGCGCGGTCGGCGTCGCGCAACCCGTCCTCGGCGTCCTTCATGTCGGTGATGTCGACGCTCGAGCCCACATAGCCGGTGAAGTCGCCGCCGTCCACGTGCCTGGGCGCGGCCATCGACTTCATCCACCGGTAGGTGCCGTCGGCGCGCCGGAAACGCGCCGTGGCCTCGAACGGCGCATGGCGCGCGAAGGCATCGCGATAGGCCGCAAGATACGCGTGGCGATCGTCGGGGTGGAGGTATTTGGCCCATTCGAGCTTCTGCAGGTCGCTTCCGGGCACGCCGATGAATTCCTCGTATGCCCGGTTCACGAACTGGCAGCCGTCGAGCCCGTGCACCCACATGAGCACCGGCGCGCTGTCCGCGAGCGCCTCGAAGCGCGCCTCGCTTTCACGCAAGCGCTGGCCCGAGCGCTTGAGCGCATCGATGTCGATCACCATCATGAGCGCGCCCTGTACCTTGTTCTCGGGCGTGCGATAAGGGCGCACCCGTAGCCAATGCCAGTGGTCGTGCCGGTCCTTCACTTCGCGCTCGAAGACGCCGCCGAGCTGCAGGACGCGCCCGAGAATCTCGTCGATATCGGGCACGTCGATGGTGAGCTTGATGTCTGTGATCGGCCGGCCAATGTCTGCTGGGAGAAGGTTCAGGAGCTTTCCCGCCGAGGGCGTGAAGCGCCGGATGCGCAGGTCCCAATCGAGCATCACGATCGGCATCTGCACGCTCGCGAGCAGGTTCGCCAGGTCCGTGTTGCTCTGCGAGAGCTCGGCGTTGCGGTTCTGCAGCTCCTGGTTGACGGTGGAGATCTCCTCGTTCGTCGACTGGATCTCCTCCTTCGACGTTTCCAGCTCCTCGTTCACGCTCTGCAGCTCCTCGTTGGAGGATTGCGCCTCCTCGTTGGCCGCTTGCAGCTCCTCGTTGGCCGTCTCCAGCTGCTCGATCACCGATTGGAGGTAGTCGCGGGTCGCGCCCAGCTCCTGGCGCAGGCGCTGGGCCTCGACCTGCGGCGGCTCCACCTTCTCTCGCGAAACGCGGCTCACCTTCTTCTCGGCCGTCGCCTGGCGTGCGTTCGCTGCTGAGCCCTCGCCGGGCTGCTCGAAAAGCACGACGATTCCCGCGTCCTTGCCGTCCGCATACAACGGCATGGCCACCACGTTCACGCGCCGATGGCCGGTTTCGCTGCGGACACGCAGATTCTCTTCACGCACCGCCTGCCGTTCGCGCAGCGCCCGTTGCACCGCCCCGCGAGTGCCGACCAGCAAGCCTTCGCGCAGCATCTTGAACAAGCTCAGGCTTGCGCGGCCCTGCGCCGGCGTGAGGTAAGGCCCGGTGTCGCCGCGGAACTGCACGACGTTCAGATCGTTGTCGAGCACGACACCCGGCGGCGCGTAACGGCTGAGAAGCAGGTTGTCGGCCTGTTTGTGCGGATCCGGCTCGAAACTGATCGGCTGGAAAGACTTCTCGACAGGGCGCACGGGTGGGAGCTGCAGACGCGGGGTCTGAGGAATCAGGCGGCCGCGCGAGCTCTGCTTGCGCACGTAGATGCGATGCTTCGAATCCTGAGCCTCGAAAAGGTCGCCGAACGGGTTGGCGGTCTCCGAGCTTCCCAACCAGAGCATGCCGTCGGGGCACAGCGCGTAGTGCAGGATGGGAAAGAGCCGCTGCTGCAGCACCGGCTCGAGGTAGATCAGCAGGTTGCGGCAGGCGATGAAGTCGATGCGCGAGAACGGCGGGTCGGCAAGCCCGTTGTGGCGCGCGAAGACGACCATGTCGCGAATCGGTTTCGCGATGCGATAGCTGCCGTCGACCTCGGTGAAGAAGCGCCGCAGGCGCTCAGGCGAAACGTCCTGCTCGATGCCCCTGGAGTAGATTCCTGCGCGCGCCTTCTCGATGCCCACCCCGTTGACGTCGCTCGCGAAGATCTGCATTGGCGTGCGCTCGCCGCTCGCTTCCGCGTACTCGCTGTAAGCCATCGCCAGCGAATACGCCTCCTCACCGGTCGAGCATCCCAATGTCCAAACGCGCACGTGATCGCGGCGCTTCCTGTTCTCGGTGAGACGCGGAAAGACGACGGTCTTCACCGCGTCGAACGCTTCCGGATCGCGGAAGAAGCTCGTGACGCTGATGAGGACATCCTGGTAAAGAGCGCCGAGCTCGCGGCTGTCTTTCGCGATGAGCTCCGCGTAGTCGTGAGTATTGTCGAGCTTGTGAAGCACCATGCGCCGCGCGATGCGCCGCTGGAGGGTCTTGCGGCGATAGTTGCCAAAGTCCATCCCGGTTTCGTTCCTGAGGAGCTCGAGCACGCGCTCGATGGCCGGCCCGTCGTGGCGATGCTCGCGGGGCAGCAGCTCGGTCGGCGGCCGGACGAACGGATGGCGCCCGATGCGCGCGAGCTCCTGCGCGATGCCGGCGGCTGGAAGCACGATGTCGATTGCTCCCGAGGCGATCGCATTCGTCGGCATCATCGTCTGCTGGGCGGTGCCGTCCTGCGCGAACGCGATGCCGCCCGCCGCCTTGATCTCCTGCACGCCGAGCGTGCCGTCGCTGCCGGTGCCCGAGAGCACGACGCCGATCGCCTTGTCCGCCTGTTCCTCGGCGAGCGAGCGCATGAAGTGGTCGATGGGATGGTGTAGCCCACGGACCTCGGTGCGCGGGCTTAGCTGAAGCCTTCCGTGGCTGTACACCAGGTTCTTGCCCGGCGGCATCACGTAGACGTGGTTGGCTTCGACCGGCACGTCGTTCTCGATCTCGCGAACCGGCATCGACGTCGCGCGCGAAAGGATCTCGGCGAGCGCGCTCTGATGCTTGGGATCCAGGTGCAGGAGCAACACGAACGCCATGCCGGTGTCGGCGGCAAGCGCCGCGAGGAAGTGCTGGAAGGCTTCGATTCCGCCGGCGGACGCGCCCACCGCCACGACCGGAAACGGCAGGCTGTCTTCGGGGCTCGCCGGATCGGGCACCGCCGGGTTGACAGCGGGCAAAACCGGATCGCCGGCCTTGCGCCGCGAGGCGGTTCCCTTAGTCGGCTTCTGCGCCATGTTCTGCTCTCGTTATGAGCGTCCCTTCGCCACGACAGGATATATTACGTCGCGTGATCGTTACGCCGTCCTCATTCCATCCGCTGGTCGCGCCGGTCGAGCAGCGCGACCCGCTGACGTTCGTGTTTCGCGGCGCGGAGATCCTGGTGCGTGCCGACGATTACGCGTTTCCGGACGTCGTGGCTTGCGCCTCGCTCGGCATCGATCCTTCCAACATACACCCCGTCGGGCTCCTCGGGGAGAGGTATTGCCGGGCGGCCAGCCTTCCCGACGGTGTGGAGGCGATCGAGGGGTTCATGTTCACGGGCCTCAGGAAGCTGTGGGGCCGGGTGGACGAGCCGCTGCTCGCCGTGGCCGGGCGCGGCTACCAGATCGCCGAATGGGCGCGCACGCATCGATTTTGCGGCGCGTGCGGCGAGCGCATGATCCACGTGCCGGGGGAGCGCGCGATGAAGTGCCCGGCCTGCGGGCATCACGCCTATCCGCGGATCTCGCCGGCGATGATGGTGCTGGTGAAGCGCGGGCCGGCGATCCTCCTCGCGCACAATGCCGCCGCGCCCGCGGGACGCATGAGCGCCCTCGCCGGCTTTCTCGAGGCGGGCGAGTCCATCGAGGACGCCGTCCACCGCGAGGTGTACGAAGAAGTCGGACTGCGGGTAAAGGACCTGCGCTACTTCGGCAGCCAGTCGTGGCCGTTCCCGCACTCGCTGATGATCGCGTTCACCGCGGAATATGCGAGCGGCGACATCACGCTCCACGACCACGAGATCGACGAGGCACGCTGGTTCGGTCCCGGCGATCCCCTTCCCCAGCTCTCACCTCACCAATCCATCTCACGCGCGCTGATCGACGCCAACCTGCCGTAAGAAACCGGGTTTACTTGGCGACGGGGGCGTCGGTATGGCCGCTGGCGTCGAGCGCCTTGCGGACGAAGCCGGAGGCTTTCGATTCGTCGATGAATGCGCTGAGGTAGCGTGCGGCATTGGGCCGGCCCTGGGGCACGCCCGAAGCCTGGCGGATGACCATGAAGTGGCCCTCGATGACGCGCAGGTCGGGGTTTTGCTTGAGCTCCGCCGCCAGCGCCTGCTTCACGCCCGCCACCACGTCGGCACGCGCGGCCCTGAATTCGGCCACCGACTCCGCCACCGATCCCGTGCGCACCAGCTTGGCGTTGGTGATGTTGCGCGTGAGGAAGAGGTCGTAGGCGCTCTTCGCGCCGACGGCGATGCGCACGCCGCCGCGATCGACATCGCCGATGAGACGGAACGGCGCGTCCTTCTTGACCAGATACGTCCCTTCGATCTCGACATACGGCGCCGAGAACGCGATCTCCTCGGCGCGCCCCGGATCGACCGCGAGGAAAGCGAGGTCCCACGCGTCCTCCTTCAGCGCGTCGGTCATCTTTCCGGCGCTCTCGTAAGTGACATAGCGAATGCCAATGCCGACCCTGCGCGCCAGCTCGCGCGCGAGCTCCGGTCCGACACCGCGCGGGTCGCCGCCCGCGGGATCGCGCTGCACGATGACCGGATTGCCGTAGTTCACGCCGACGCGAAGCACGCCCGTGGGCGCGAACTCGCTGCGCAGATCGGATGCAGCGGCTTGCACCCCAGCCGTCAAACCGACCTCAATTCATTGGACGAGGTGTCGAGCAGCGCGAGACGCTGGGAGAACGCGATCTTGCGCTGCCAGATCAGCTGGAGCTCGCAGAGCTCCGTACCCTGCAGCGCGACATTGCGCATGAAAGCGCGCGCGCCGCGATTGATGAGCGCGAACTCCTCGTCGCAGGCGCGCAGGAACCCTTCGACCGCGGGATCGGGCGAAATCGGCTGGCGCACATTCTTTACGCGGCGGCCGTCGAACTGGCGCGCCGGATCGGGCAGGAAAAGGATGCTTCGCGCCTCGCCCGTCCGCGGCGTGATGTCGCGCAGGGCGCCGTCGACGTCGCGCCACACTGCGTAGAACTCGCCTTCGAGGAAAAGGCCCGGCCATTCCCACAGCGCCCAGCCATGGCAGGCCGAGCCGCCGCGATCGACTACCTGGCGCTCGACCGTCTCGAAGCAATCGAGCGGCCGCTCGCCCAGGGGCACGAGGCGCGGCAGCACCACGGTGGTGCCGCCGCCAACGAGCGCGTTGCAGAGCGCAGCCAGGTCCTGGGACAGCTTGGCGGGTGTGATGGGCTTCATGACAGACGTCATGCTACGCCGAGATTCCTCAGGAACGCGATATATGCGGGTTTCCCCTGATGTAAAAACGCAACAGGCGGCGCGCCCAATGGCCCGCGTAATCCACTCCGATGCGCGGCCGCTTGACGATGCGGATCGGGCCCAGATCCGCGGCCGGACGGCGGATAAAGAGGTCATCGCTGAGCAGATCGTGGCCATTACTCCGGCCGTCGATGCCCATCGCCTTGCAGAGGAGCGCTGGGCCGTGCGTGCGCCCCTCGAGATTCTTCACCGGCTCGACTGCGCGCAGCAGCACGGCGGAGGCCACGCCCTCGGCCTGCGTGACCACGTTCATGCACCAATGCATGCCATAGATGAGATACACGTACGCGTGCCCCGGCGGCCCGAACATCACCCGCGTGCGCTTCGTGAGCCCCTTGGCGGAGTGGGCGGCGAGATCGTGTGGGCCGAGATACGCCTCCACCTCGACGATGCGCCCCACGCGCTCGACACCGGCGACGACGTGCACGAGGTGCTTGCCGAGCAGCTCGTGCGCGACTTCGATGGTGTCGCGATCGTAGAACTTGCGCGGAAGCCGGCCTACCACGCGATACCGTAGTCCTCGCCGTGGTTGCTCGATCCGCCCCAGAAGGTCCCGTGCTTGCGGTCGATCATGATCGCGTTCATCGGACCCGACGTGCGCGGCTGGAAGGTCATCGTGTAGCCCATCGCGCGAAGCTCGCTGCGCTGCCACGGCGGCGTCGTGTCGTTGAGCAGGATGCGTCCCGGCTTGGATTCGTGCTGGTCGAACGATTCGCGCATCTGGTAACTGTTGAACCCGGGCGCCTCGGCGGCTTCCTGCGGCGTCATGCCGAATTCGACGATGTCGAGGAAGAACTGCAGCGAGTCCTGGTCCTGGCCGTCGCCGCCCTGGAGGGCGAAGGCGAGCCACGGCGCGCCGTCCTTCATGGCCAGCGTCGGCGTGAGCGTGGCGCGGGGACGCTTGCCCGGCGCGACGACGTTGAACGGGTTCTCGGCTTCGTCGAGCACGAAGCTTTGCATCCGCTGCGAGAGCCCGATGCCCGTCGTTCCGGCAATCACCGCGGGAATCCATCCGCCGCTCGGCGTGACCGCGACCAACCAGCCCTCCTTGTCGGCGGCGATGACCGATGTCGTTCCCGCGTAGAAGGGTTGCTCGAAATATTCGCCGGCCGAGGCCCACGGTGTCTCCCCTGGCTCGCGCGTGGGCTTCTTGCGCGGCTCGCTCCAACGCTTGAGGAGGTCGAGATAGGGATTCTTCGTGCGCTGGAACGGATAAGGATCGCCCGGCGCGATCGTGGGATCGTTGCGGTCCGGCTTGATCAGCTTGGCGCGGTCGCGCGCATAGTCCTTGGAGAGGAGCCCCAGCACCGGTTCCACGGGGGGGAAATACGGATCGCCGTAGTAGAAATCGCGATCGGCGAAGGCGAGGCTCATCGCCTGGTACAACGTGTGGATGTAGCGCGTGCTGTTGTAGCCCATCGACTTGAGGTCGAAACCTTCGAGGATGTTGAGCGCCTGCAGCATCACCGGGCCCTGCACCCACGTGGTGAGCTTGTAGACGTCGACGCCGCGATAGGTGGTCTTTTCCGGCTCCTCGATGTGCACTTTCCAGTTGGCGAGGTCGGCCGCGGTGATGAGCCCGCCGTTCGCCTTCACGCCCGCGGCGAAATCGCGCGCGATGTCGCCGCGATAGAAGCGCTCGTACGCCGCCATGATCGCGTCCTTGCGATTCTTCCCCGCCGCCCTTGCCTGCTTCTCCGCCTCGACCAGCTTGCGCAGCGTCGCGGCGAGCTCGGGCTGCTTGAAGATCTGCCCGGGTTCAGGCGCTTTCTCTCCGGGATTGGGAAACATCACGCGCTTCGAGTCGGGCCAAAGCTTCAGGCGCGCGGCCTGGCGGTCGATGGCATTCGCGGCCTGCGCCTCGATGGGATAACCGTCGGCCATGCGGATCGCCGGCGCGAGCACCTCCGCGAGCGAAAGCCTTCCATACTCCGCGAGCATCACCAGGATCCCGCCCGGCGTACCCGGCGTCACCGCCGCGAGCGCCCCGTAGGCGGGAGGGTATTGAAGTCCCTTCGACTTGAAGAATTCCGGCGTCGCGCCGGTTGGCGCGACGCCGAGCGCGTTGATGCCGATGACCTTCTTCGTTTGCGGGTTGTAGATCAACGCCTGGGTCTCGCCGCCCCAATGCAGCGTGTCCCACATGGTGGCCGTGGCCGCGATCATCGCGCACGCGGAATCCACCGCGTTCCCGCCCTTCATGAAGATCATGGCGCCGGCCGTGGCGCCGAGGGGCTTTCCGGTCACCGCCATCCACTCGTCCCCATGCAGCGGCGGTTTCTGCGTGCGCTGGGCGTAGGCCGCGAACCCGACGAACGCCGCAAGAACGAAGACGATGATCCTGATCATCCCCGCATGCTAACGAAATCCGTAAGGACGCGCCTCTGCCGAAACCACGCGATTGCGGCCACCTTCCTTGGCGCGATAGAGCGCCTCGTCGACGCGCCTCAACCAGTCTTTCGCGGTGTCCGAGGGGTGCAGCTCACCCACGCCGATGCTCACCGTCACCGGCTCGCCTCCAAGGATCGGCGCGCGCGCGATCGCCTTGCGCAAAGTCTCGGCCACCACCATCGCCTCGGGCGCGCGCGTATCGGGAAGCAGCAGGAGGAATTCCTCGCCTCCCTGCCGGAACAGCAGGTCCAGCTTGCGGCAACGCTGCTGGATCAGCGCGACGATCGACTTGAGCACGTCGTCGCCGGCCTCGTGTCCGTAACGGTCGTTCACGTTCTTGAACAGGTCGATGTCCACGAGCATGGCGGTTGCCGGCGCGAATGCGCGGCGGTGGCGCTCGACCGCCTCACCGACGTTCGCATCCATGTGGCGGCGGTTGAACGCGCCGGTGAGCGGATCGGTGATCGTTTGCGCGAGGAGGCGCGCGTGCAGCGAATCGAGCACGTTCAGCATGATGTTGATCACGACGAGGCATAGGGACAACGACAGGACATAGCGCATGGCCGTGCCGACGTCCTGGGAGAGATAGGTGAGCGCCGCGCCGGTAGCCGCGAGCGCGATGCTCATGGCGTTGGCCAGCCGCCGCGGCAGGACGAAGAAGCTGAGGAACACGACAGGAAACGACCAGAGCGCGCCGTAGATGCCCTGGGTGGCGAGCGACAGGACCACGGCAGCGCACCCCGGCAGCAAGAGGCAGGCGAAAGGGATCGGCAACGGTTTCTTGCGATAGAGCGCGGCAGCGTCCACCACCAGCATCGCCACCACGCAAAGCAGGAGCGCGCTGATCGCGACCTTTCCGCGCAGGTAATCGACGACGGCCAGCGGCAGGAAGATGAGCGATGCGACGGCCGCGACCGGATACAGGATGCGCTTGCGATACGGCGTGAACACATTTTCCCAAAGCTGTTGCGCGACTGCAGGCGATACTTGTGCGCGAGGCTTGGCCTGCGGTGTCGAGATCTTCGCGCTCGCCTCGGGCACGACGTACGGAGATCGCGCACGATGCGCCGCACCGCGAGCCGGCGCGATGCGCATGCGGTGGCTCGGGTGCAGTTTCTGGATGCGAGGAGTGGAGCTCATAACCACGCAGTCTGCATGGCGGGCTTCGAAAACGGTATCGGCTCGCTCCTACACCAGTCCCCTTCCGACGAACGGAGGCCGTCATCGACACCAGCGGTCGCACCACGTCGACGAGCGGCATGATTTACTCGTTGCGACTATTACATGGGAGGTATGCCGAATAGTCGGTAGCAGCGCGGTCTCGGGGAGATGTATGCTCTGCATCACAAAAGTCGCACATTGTTCGAAGGCGCACATGGCAAGGACGGTTGTTTCCCCGGCGCACCTCTACGCGATCCTGGACCGGGATTTTCGCGCGAAGCGGCCGATGGTTTGCGCGCAGTGCCGCGTGCCGCTGCCGTATCCGCAGGTTCCTCCCGACGACGTCTCGGCCAACTGGACGGTGGGCACTCCGGCGACTTGCCAGCACGGCTGTCATCTCGTCATCGCCGAGCTGCTCGCGACTCTCTGGACGCAATACGAGCTCGAATCGGTCGCGGTGAATTAGAGCGCGCGCCCGAGCGGCAGGTCGCGCAGCCGCTTCCCGCTCGCATGCGCGATCGCGTTGGCGAGCGCCGCCGCCGTCGGTCCCTGCCCCGCCTCGCCGCTGCCGAGGAAAGGCTCTCCCGGCCGATCGACGATGTGCACCTCGACGCTTTCGGGAACCGCCGCGAAGCGCAGGATCGGGTAGGTGGCCCAGTCGACGGAGCGAATGCGCTTCTCGTCGAAGCTCACGCGCTCGTAGAGCGTCCAGCTCGCCGATTGCAGGATCGCTCCTTCGATCTGGTTGCGCAGCCCGTCGGGATTCACGACCTGCCCGCTGTCGACCGCCGCCACGACGCGCAGCAAGCGCACGCGCCGGCTTTCGCGATCGACCTCGGCTTCGCACGCGACGGCGCAGTAAGCGGCGTGGTTCTTGTAGCGCGCGAACGCGAAGCCGCGCCCGCGGCCCGGCGGCGACGCCGCGCCCGACTTCCATCCGAATTTCTCCGCGGCGACACGGACCACCTCGCGGGCGCGCGCATCGTCGAGATGACGCAGGCGGAACTCCACCGGGTCGACGCGCGCGGCGGCCGCGAGCTCGTCCATGAAGCTCTCGATCGCGAAGATGTTGACGTAGGCACCGAGGGCACGCAACGCCGAGACGCGCAGCGGCATTTGCGGCAGGAAATGGTGGACGACGCGCGCAGCCGGGAGCGTGTAGAGCGGAACCGCGTTGCGATCGCCCATTCCTTCGGGTGAATTCGAAGGCTGCGGCGTGGGCAGGGCGAACGCCTTCGCCATGTGCCGCGCGGCCAATAGCGATCCGGCGGGCCCGGGACGCGTCGAGTGCGTATTGCTCCAGACTTCGTAATTCCAATCGACGATGCGTCCATCGGCGCCGATCGAGGCGCGCGCCTTCGCGACCATCGCCGGTCCGAACGGCTCCCACGCGTGCTCCTGCTCGCGCATCCACTGGACGCGCACCGGGCGCCCGGGCAGGTGAGTTGCGATGAGCGCCGCATCGGCCGCGGCATCGTCGGCGCCGTTGTGGCCGTAGCAGCCCGAGCCTTCGGCGTGGATGCAGCGCACTTTCTCGAGCGGCATGGCGAGCATTTCGGCGATCGCCTTGCGGTCGGGAAAAACACCCTGGGTATGCGACCAGACGGTGAGGGTTCCATCCTTCAGCTGCGCGAGCGCGCACGATGGCCCGATGGAGCCATGAATCTGGTACGGGCGCGTGTACGTTGCCTCGAGCGTCGTTGCACGCGCGGAAGGAGCGGCGGCTCGCTTGTCGAGGATCGTTTGGTCGAGCGAGGGCATCGACAGCAGCATTCGCGGCAGGTCGCGCTCCTGGGGGAGCGGCGCGCTTTCGCGCCAGCGCGCCGCGGCCGCGAGCGCCTTCATCGCCTTGATCGCGCTCCACTCGCGCTCGGCCACGACCGCGAGGAAGTTGCCGTCGCGAACGACCTTCACGATGCCCGGCATCGATTCCACCGCGCGCGCGTCGATCGATTCGAGCGTGGCGCCGTAGCCCGGCGGAAATACGACGCGCGCGTGCAGCATTCCCGGCGGACGCAGGTCGTGCACGTAAGCGACGGCGCCGGTCACCTTGGCGGGAATATCCACGCGCGGGATCGAGCGGCCCATGACCTTGAGCGCGCGTGGGTCCTTCAGGCGCGAAACCGCCCGCGCCTCGACGTGCAGGTCGCGGCTGGAAGCGAGGATTTCGCGCACCTGGGCGGCCGCGTTTCGGATGGCGTTGCCGCTGTCCTGCATCGAGCGGCTTCCCGCGGTGAATCCCTCATCGGGCGTCAAACCGGTGTCGGCGGTAACGAGCTTGATGCGCTCGAAGGGAATGTCGAGCTCCTCCGCGGCGATCTGCAGGAGCGCCGTCCTGATCCCCTGCCCCAGCTCGGCCTTTCCGGTGAAGACCGTGACGCTGCCGTCGGTGTCGACGCGGATCCACGAATCGAGGAAGGGCGTCTTCTTCAAGCTGCCCAACGCGTCCGCTCCGCCGCCTTCCTGCGCGAAGGCTCCCCGCAGCGAGAATGCGACGACGATCGCGCCCGAGCGAACGAGGAATTCGCGCCGCTTCATGGCTTCGCGGCGCGGCCGATGGCCTTGAGGATGCGCACGTGCGTACCACAGCGGCAGAGGTTGCCCTGCAAGGCCTCGCGGATCTGCGCGTCGCTCGGATGCGGCGCCGCCTTGAGGAGCGCCGCAGCGCGCATGATCATTCCCGGAATGCAAAAACCGCACTGCGCCGCCTGCTCTTCGATGAAGGCGCGCTGCAGCGCTCCCGGATTCGCCTCGCTTCCAAGGCCTTCGAGCGTTGTCACTCGCCTGCCCTCGAGCGCGGAGAGCGGCACGATGCACGAGAACACCGCTTCGTCGTCGACCAGGACCGTGCAAGCGCCGCATTGGCCGAGACCGCAACCGTACTTGGCGCCGTTCAGGCGCAGCTCGTCGCGGAGCACGTAGAGGAGCGGCGTGTCCGGTTCCGAGGCGACTTCGTGATCGCGTCCGTTGACGTTGAGTCGCGCCATCAGGGCCCTTCTCAAGTCTGTCATGGGGCCCCTCCTGAGCCTGTCGAAGGAGACCCTCCCGCCGGATCGGACGCGCGGGCCGGATGTCGCGCCAGGCGCGGGCCGGCCGAACGCACCTCGCGCACGATCTGCTCGAGGTCGGTCCATGGCGGCTTGTCGGTGAGGTTCGCGCGGAGCGCCGACGCCAGGTCGACCAGCTGGCGATCGCTCAATGCGCCCGCGAATCCCGGCATGAGCGGCGTGGCCTCACCCTCCGCCGCGGGCAGCCCGTACATCGTGACGATGACCAGATTGCGGGGACTCTCGCCGGTGACGCCGATGCTGAGTCCCAACGGCAGACCGCCGAATGGCAGGGATTGGGTGCCGTCATGGCAACCGTGGCATGCCTGGCGATAGAGCGCCATCGCCGCATCGCTTCGGATTGCGATGTTCTCCCGAACGCGCGTCGCCGGCCGCGCGCCGGTCAAGCTCGCGAAATACACCGCGATCGCACGGACATCGTCTTCGCGCACCTCGGCGAGATCGCTGGTCACCGCGGCCATCGGTCCGCGCGCGATGCCGTGACGATCGTGCCATCCCCGCCGCAAATAGGTGACCAGCGCGTCCTCGGTCCACGCCACGGCGGCTGCCGAGCGCTCGTTGATCGCATAGGCATGCCAGCCTTCCGCCTCACCGCCGTCATAGGCGCGCTCCTTACGCTCGGCCCCCAGCCTATTGCGCGGCGTGTGGCACGAACCGCAGTGTCCCAGTCCTTCGGCGAGATATGCGCCGCGATTCCATGCCGCGCTCTTCGCGGAATCGGGCCGATAGGGACCCGCGCGAAAGTAAAGGCGCTTCCAGATGCCGATGCCCGCGCGAATGTTGAAGGGAAACGCGAGGCGATTGTCGGGCGGGCGATAGCGTACGGGCTCCCGCGTCATGAGATACGCGTAGAGCGCGCGATTGTCCTCGTCGGTCACGAGCGTGAAGTGGTCGTACGGAAAGGCCGGATAGAGATGGCGCCCGTCTCGATCGAGCCCCTCGCGCATCGCGCGCTGGAAGGCCGCTTCGGGCCATGCGCCGATGCCGGTTTCGGAATCGGGGGTGATATTGGTCGAATAGACGATTCCGAAGGGGGTCTCGATGCCAAGGCCACCGGCGAACGATCGGCCGTCGCGCGTCGTGTGACAACCACGGCAATTGCCGGCAGCCGCGAGCATCGCACCCCGCTCGACCAGCGCGCGCTCGAAGCCCTGCGCCGCCGGCGGGTCGATGGGCGCGATCGATCCACGCTCGCCCAGCGCGCAAGCGCCGAGGAGCGCGATCGCGAGCAACGTCGCGGGTCCGCGCTGGCGGATCATGAACCGTGCTCGCCTAGCGCAGATCCCGGTGGCCATGAGCCCATTCCGATTCGCCTGTCGGCGCATGCCTACGTTCAACGCCTGCCCATGCGTTTGAGGATGGACTGGCGGGTCTCCTCGACCGTCGGCCCGAAGGGACCGCCCGCTTTCGACGCCGTTTCGATGAGCGCGAGCGCTTCGCCGTTGCGTCCCTGGTCCGATAGCGTCTGCGCGAGGTTGTTCATCGCCACGACCGAATCGGCGTGTTTTCCGAGCGCATCGCGCAGCACCGTCTCGGCCTGCTTCAATCGGCCCTCGGTGTGCAGCGCGTTCGCAAGACCGATGCCCGCGGAGAGATTGCCCGGCCAGCGCTGCAGGAATGCGGCGTAAGCGCTCGTGGCCACGCGGGCACCCGCGACGCGGGCGGTCGCATTCACGGCCTCCAGATAGGTCGCCTCCTCGGCGGTCACCGGGATGCGCTCCGGCTTCGCCGTCACCATCGCCCAATGGCGGCTCTCCTTCCACGTGTACTCGAGGACCGCGAAGGGCATCGTCAGCCTCTCGTGGGTTCCGGAGCGCAGGATCGCCTCCCCGCTCGCACGATCGAAGCCGACGACGACCGAGTAGTGCCAATACTTGACCGGCCACACGCCGTAGCCGTGCAGCACGACGACCGGCGTGCCCGACGCGACTTCGCGCAGCACATCCTCGAGGCGCGGCGCGAGCGCGAGCGTGACCAACCCATGCTTGCGCGGCGCGGCGAGCATCTCCACCTGGAGCGTGCCTTTGCGGGCGGGAATGTAGACCTGGGCAACGAGGTCGTCGGGCGTGACCTTCGCTCCGGCCTTGGCCATCACCGTCGCGAGTGCTGCGGGGCCGCACTGGTACTCCTCCTGCGGGAAGAACGGCACGTCCGCGAGCTCGGCGGATGGCGGCAAGCCCGCGGGCCACGCGTCGCGAAGCCCGCTGGTCTGCGGCAGCACGATGGCGCATCCGCCGAGCAGCATGGAGGCAAAAAAAACGCCCGCGGCGAAGCGGGCGTTCTCGAGAAACGCTGCGTGCAGCGATCTCATCTGAACCAGACGTACCAGATCACGAGGGCGATCACGATGACCGCGGCGATCCAGGCTCCGTCGCTGCTGGCGCCGGCGGGCAAGGAGTCGATCTGCCCCTTGAGCGTCTGGACCTCCTGGTCGGTCATGGATGCGATGCGCTGCTGGGCGGTTTGTTGGTCGATGCCGTTCGCCTGGAGCTGGCTCGCGACTTCGCTGCGCGTGAAGAAGCTGGTCACTGCGGCGCGGTCGGCGCCCGCGCCGGAGGCGGCAAGCTGGTCCACACCGATCATTCCCGCCCGCGCCGTTCCCAGCGACATCAGCATCAGCGAGGCGACGAGGAAGCGGCAGATCATCCGGAATGCGGCAGATTTCATGGTGGGCTCCTGTGAAGTTTCGATATGCGGATCGATACTCACCTGTTGACCCCTTCGATGGGAGCAGATTCCAAGGCGTTCTCCGCCATGCTTCCGACGGACTATGGGCGTCTCAGGGCAGGTTCCGGTTCCCTTGACCGAGGGCGCGCTGCATCAGCACCGAGTCCACCCAGCCGCCGAACTTGAATCCCACCGCCTCGAGCGTCCCGACGACGCGAAAGCCGAGCTTGCGGTGCAGGCCGATGGAGGCGGCGTTCGCGCTGTCGCCGATCACGGCGACCATCTGACGCCAGGGGCCGTGCTCGCAGCGGCGAATCAATGCGGCGAGGAGCGCCGCGCCGACGCCCTTTCCGCCGCAGCCGTCGCGCACGTAGACCGAGTCCTCGATCGAGTGGCGATATGCCGAGCGGCTGCGGTAGGGCGTCGCGTAGGCGTAGCCGACCACGCGCCCGTCGAGCTCGGCCACCAGGTAGGGCAGTCCGTGCGCAAGGGTCGATTCGCGTCGCATCCGCAGGTCATCCACGCCGGGCGCGATCTCCTCGAAGGAAGCCAGGCCGCGCAGCACGTGGTGCGCGTAGATGGCCTGGACCTCGGGCATGTCCGAGTCGGCTGCGTCGCGGATCTCCATGGACCCGATATTACTTATGAAATCTTCCGTGGGCCGCGCCGCGGTGGGGGCGCGCTTCGCGCGGCCGATAACAAGGGCGCACCCGTGACGAACGATCGCGGGCGACCAACGGGAGAACGACAATGAAAAGCATCACGATGCATTCGAAAAGAGGAATCGCCTGCGCCATCGCGCTGGCGATGGGAATGGCGGCCGCGCCCGCCGCGAACGCCCTCCTCGCCCCGGGCCGCGCCGGCACCTACATCAGCGCCAGCCCCACCGAGCAACAGAAGAATTTCGGAGCCGAGCAGATGATGAAGGTCTCGCCGACCCGCTTCTCGCTGGTGCGCTTCAACCTCGCTTCCACGGTCCCGGCATGGACGTGCTCGCAGGAGATCGACAAGGCGACGCTCATCCTCTGGGTCAAGACGCTCGACGCGCCCGGCCTCATGGACGTCCAGGTAGTCAACGAAGACTGGAATGAGATGAGCGTCACCTGGAACAACCGGCCCTCCGCCGCCTGGGCGAAAACAGTGGACGTGAACGAAGCAGGCCACTACTTGTTCGTCGATGTCACCGCGGAAGTCCGCGGATGGGTGAACGGGATGAACGCCGCGAGCGGTGAATGCAGCCAGGGCGGCATGCCCAATTTCGGCCTGCTGCTGTCGCCGAATTACGCGCAGCAGGCGAGCGCTGAATTCGACACGAACGCGAGCGGCGGCATCGTGCCCATGCTCGACATCACGCTCTTCGATCATTCACCGGGTGTTCCTGGGGCGCAGGGGCCGGCGGGTCCGAAAGGTGACACTGGCCCGCAAGGCACCGCAGGCCCCAACGGAGCCCAAGGCCTCCGCGGTGACGCGGGTCCGGCGGGAGTTGCGGGTCCGGCGGGAGTTGCGGGTCGGGCGGGAGTTGCGGGTCCGGCGGGAGTTGCGGGTCCGGCGGGAGTTGCGGGTCCGGCGGGAGTTGCGGGTCCGGCGGGAGTTGCGGGTCCGGCGGGAGTTGCGGGTAGCGTGGGACCACAGGGTCCGGCGGGCGCGCAGGGCCTCGCGGGTCTACAAGGGAGTGCCGGCCTCGCAGGTCCTCGAGGCGATGCGGGCTCACAGGGAACTGCGGGTGCGGCAGGCCCTGTTGGTCCTCAAGGGACTGCCGGCCTCGCAGGTCCGCGAGGCGATGCGGGTCCGCAAGGAGGCGCGGGTCCCGCGGGCCCTGCGGGCTCTCAAGGATCTGCCGGTCTCGCAGGTCCGCGAGGCGATGCGGGTCCGCAGGGGGCCCAAGGCCCGGCGGGCACCGGTGGATTCGGTGGCGTCGTGGTGCGAACGGTCGTCGGCATGCCCGGGCAGCCGCGCGTGCGATCCGATTGCGCAGCGGGTGAAATCGCGGTGTCCGGCGGCGGGTCGAACACGAACTCGAACAAGTCGCTGTTGAGTTCCTATCCGGCGATCGGCGCGGATTCCGTACCGACCGGCTGGATCGTCGAGACGAACGGTTCCGGCCAGGACGTCACGACGGCATTTGCAATCTGCGCGCACTGAAGTCGGAAGTTGGCACCAATGCTGGGCGCTCGTCGCGAATTTCCTCGCCACGAGCGCCCTTGCCTTCGTTATCCGGTTCCATCGTTCTGCTGGCTGAAGCCAATGCGGGATCGAGGGTCGTGGCGAGGTTCAGGATTTCCGCAGGAGACGTCAGGAACCATCCCGCATTCCTCCCCGATTCACATGCTCCCGCAAGACTTCGTCGACCAGGATCTGTCTTTCGACCAATCTTCCCTTGAACAGCTGACGAATTAGCGCTTGCGCAATCGCCGGCGTGAGGGGCACGCCTTGGAATTCGTATGGCGCGTCTTGGACAGTTTCCATGTGAGGACCCGGGAATCATTGTGATTCTCCCGTCCTGATCCGCCTGAAGCTCACTAGGCGAGCTACCTCTATTTTCCTAGCGCCAATCGAGAAGGTCGCGGGTCTCGTCGACCGCGACCTTCCACAGCTCCTCCATCACCGCATCGGGCTTCTCGTAATAGCCGCCGAAGTTGCCGTCGCCGAGGAGCTCGCGCGCACCTTTCGGATCGAGCACTTTCAGCTTCGCGTAATCCACCATCGGTTGCTGCGCCTGCGGAAGCTTCACTCCCGCGACACGCGTACGCGCGAAGTTCTCCATCCACGACGCATGCGACGCCACCGGGTCGATCGCCTGCACCTTCGCCCACGTGCGCGGCGCGCTCCACCAGCTGTGAAAACGCACCTGCACGCCGCGATGGTCTCCCATCCATTCGGATGCCAGGTTCGACACTGGCTGGTTGCCGCCGTGGCCGTTCACGATCAAGACGCGCCTGAAGCCGTGCGCCGCGAGACTGTCGAGGACGTCGCGCACGATGGCGAGATAGTTCTGCAGGCGCACGGTGACCGTGCCGGGATACGCCATGAATGACGGCGTCGGACCGTACGGCATGGCCGGGAATACCGGAATGCCGAGCGGCTCCGCGGCCTCGACCCCGACCTGTTCCGAGAGGATCGAGTCCACGGCAAGGCTCAGGTACGAATGCTGCTCGGTGCTGCCGAGAGGCAGCACCGCCCGGTCATCGCCTCGCAGGTACTCCTCGACCTGCATCCAGTTGCAGTCGCGAATCTTCAAGCGAGGTGATTCTTGAACCAGTCGAGCGTGCGCGTCCACGCGAGCTTCGCCGCGGCCTCGTCGTAGCGCGGCGTGGTGTCGTTGTGGAAGCCATGCTGGGTGTTCGCATACATGTGGACCTCGTATTTCACCCCAGCCGCCTTGAGTGCCGCCTCGTACGCGGCAATCCCCGCGTTGATGCGCTCGTCGGTCGAGGCGTAATGCATCTGCATCGGCGCCTTGATCTTCGCGGCGGCCTCGGCGCTCGGTTGCGCCCCATAGAAGGGCACGCCCGCGCCGAGATCCGGAAAGCGTGTGGCGATGGTGTTCACCACGCCACCACCGAAACAGAAGCCGACCGCGCCCCATTTGCCGTTGCACTCGGGACGTTTCTTGAGGTAGCCGCAGGCCGCCATGAGATCCTCGGTTCGCTTCGCGGCGTCCTGTTTCGCGAAGAGGTCGCGCGCCTTGTCCTCGTCGCCCGGATAGCCGCCGACGGGTGTGAGCGCATCGGGGGCGAAAGCGATGTAGCCCGCGACCGCGAGGCGGCGCGCGACGTCCTCGATGTAGGGATTGAGGCCGCGGTTCTCGTGGATCACGACCACGCCCGGGACCTTGCCCTCCTTCGCGGGGCGCGCGAGATAGCCGCGCATCTTTCCCGAGCCCTGCGGCGAGTCGTAATCGGCGTAATCGGCCTTGATGCGCTTGTCGTCCTTCTGGATTTGCTGCGCCCAGGCGAAGTTGGGGCTCAGGCTCTCGAGGAGACCGACCGCGGTGACGCCGCCGACCGCGAATTTACCGGCCCGGTCGAGGAACTCGCGGCGGGTGATCGCGCCATGCACGTAGCCATCGAAGAGTTTCAGCACTTCCGGGTGGAAATCGCTCGCTTTTTTCCTGTCCAAGGGGGACTCCTTCCAAAAAAAGGGGGTGCGGTATGGGGGCGGCAGGCGAAGGCCCGAAGCATTTTTCCATGATTCGCGAGTTTCATGTCGCGGACTTCTTCACGCTGGGAAACGCGGCCTGCGGCGTGGCCGCGATCTTCTGCGCGATGAGCTACATGGACACGCGAATGCTCGGCGCGTTCTACGCCTCGGCAGCGCTCGCGCCCGCGGCCTTCGCGTTCGACGTCCTCGACGGGCGCATTGCCCGCCAGCGCCAGGAGCACTCGGCGCTCGGTCGCGAGCTCGATTCCCTCGCCGACGTGATCTCGTTCGGGGTGGCGCCGGCCGCGCTGGCGATAGCCGCGGGGTTGCGCGGGGGATGGGATTGGGTCGCGCTCATCTACTTCGTCTGCTGCGGGGTGAGCCGTCTCGCGCGCTTCAACGTCACCGCGGAGAAGCTTTCCGAGGGCAGCGCCAAGGTGAAGTACTTCGAAGGCACGCCGATTCCGACGAGCGTCGTCCTCACCGCGGTCCTCGCCTTCGCCGCCTGGCAGGGGCGCATCGGCGACAACCTATACGGCGGCGCGTGGACGCTCGGTCCCTGGGTGCTGCACCCCCTGGTACTGCTGTTCGTGGTTTCCGGCACGCTGATGATCAGCAAGACGCTGAGGATTCCGAAAATCTGACCGGGGACAGACCACTTGTTCTCTTCGGCGGAACAAGTGGTCTGTCCCCGGTTCAATTCGGCTTTGCGATCATCAGGTAGAAGACGATCACCAGCGCCGTAAACGCGGGGATCCCCAGCGCCACCCAGATGCGGAAGAAGCGCCAGTAGCGTTCGGGTAGTTCGGTATTCGTCTCCACCGCAGCCTTCGCCATGTCCCGCATCCGCAGCTGCATCCACACGACTGGGAGCCAACACGCGCCCGCGATGAGAAAGAGGATCGTCGACCAGAGAATCCAGCGGCTGGTCGGCGTGTAACCCGCGAGGTACACGAGGTAGAAGCCGGTGAGCGGCTGCACGATCACCGCGGTGGTCGTGAAGAGCCAGTCGGCGATGACCGCGTGGCGCACGACGAAATGAGCGACCCGCGGATCGCGGCCGCGGCTGGCGGCGAACATGAAAAAGGCGATGCCGAGGCCGGTGCCGAAAAGCACCGCCGACGAGAGGACATGCAGCCATTTGACCGCGACGTATTCGTTCATCCGAGTGTCATCCCGGGCACCGCAATCGCGGCAATGGCCCGGGATCCAATCTAGCGGTGCGGCGACTGCAGCTGCGCCGCCAGGTTGCGAACTTCCGCCTCGAGCGCGTCGATGCGCTCGAGAAACGAGACGACCAGGGCGAGCGCCGGCAGCTCGAGCTCCAGGTCGGCGCGTAGCCGCGCCGCGGCGCGCAAGCGCGCGAGGCAGTCGGCCCTGAAACGCAGCTCGGCCGCGGCCATGCTGGAAGGAGAAAGCGCGCCGTATTCGACGAGCTCGCGCACTTCCGCTTCGCTGAAACCCCCGCACTCGGCAAGGTCCACGATCGAGATCTCGCGATGCTCGTGCAGCCACAGCACGTCGTCGGGTTCAGCCATGCGCTTTCTCCTCCGCGAAATGGCCGCGCGGATCGAAGTGCGACGCCTCCGCGAGCTGCTTGAAGAGCTCGCGCTCGCGATCGTTCATCACCGTGGGATTCACGATCTGCACGATGGCGTAAAGGTCGCCCTC
>WNFL01376727.1_pt2 | contig 21993 bp, 24 predicted proteins | sample 5400361 | NCBI WGS metagenome assembly WNFL01 (sample SAMN13153351, study PRJNA577476) | soil metagenome | isolation source: 40 cm soil on Douglas fir-dominated hillslope | place: USA:California | collected 2013-09-17
ACAAAGATCCAAACTGGCCTCGTAGTCATCATGGGCATACTCAGCGCGTTGACAGCAGGCTTGTGGGGCGAATGGGGTAGCAGAGTAGGGAGAACCCGAGTCTTCGCAATCAGCGCACTCGGTCTCGCAATGTCGTACGCATCTGTTTTCGCATTCTCCAATCTCACCGTCAGTTGATTCTTGCATTCAGAGAGATGATTTACGGCCTCCTGCTGCTCCCGCACTCTCCCTTCCGCAAGCACGGTCCATGGCTCTTACTCCTCTCACCTATTCTAGAAGGCTTCTGTGGTGGATGGACAAGTCTACAAGCAGGCATAAATGCATACCTTTCCGACGTCAGTCCGACAGAAGCAAAGTAGGTGTATCTCTACGGCACCTGCCGTAACCTTATTCCGTATCTAATCAATCCAATCTGACGTGCTACGTAAATTAGCTCCAAACTCTTTTCGCGATTTACTGGTCTACTCTGTGTTGGCTTTGCCCTGGGACCTGACATTGCCGCGATTGCCATACGATCCCAACCTTCCCGTTCAGTAACGCCACTATTCTTCCTCTCGGCTCTTTCCTATCTCTTGAACGCATTCTACACCTGGGCTATTGTTCCTGAATCCCTTCCAGCCATCGCGGGCGACCACTGTAGTGCTTCTTTCGCCCCTTCCTCATATGACGGTGCTCATGGCGGTGACTTTGGATTGTCAAATACGCCTATTGCCGAAAACGGTGAAATCACCATTCCACCGCGCGCCCCTCTGCTTTGTATCAAGACAATCCGAAAAGTTTTTTTGCCTATTGCTGTCCTTCGGCCCCGACGCGCCGGTGCGATGCGCAAGGACTGGACTTTGACTTTCATCGGGCTCGCCTACTTTTTCTACGCCCTATCCCTCGCCAATTTCCAGCTCAAGTATTACTATGCTGAGCAGGGTGAGTGTACTTGTATTAGACTGTGCTTGGGGCAGAACTGAGGTGAAGTGACCCAACAGCCTACGGATGGGATGCCGAGCAGCTGAACTACTACATTTCGACGATGGGGGGTATCCGAGCGTTCAACCTCCTGATTTTCTTGCCAAGTGCGTATTCAGTACACCCTGCATGCTAGACCTGACCGTTGCCCCAGTATTCATCTACATGTTCAAGCCCCGCCAACATAGAAACGGTCGCGCACCAACCGCGCGCCAAGTCCTGCAATTCGACCTTACTCTTGCGCGGCTGCAAATATTCCTCGACACCCTCTCACACATTCTCGTCCTCGTCTTCCCCGCAGACTCGGAACCGCTCTTCGTGCTTGCCACAGCGCTGACGTCTATGGGCGCTGGTTCAATCCCTGCGGTCCACTCGACCGTCCTGGGCTACACGCGCTACCGGAACATCCAGGCGCAAGTGCCCGAGACGGCGCGTGAGGACGTCGGCGTGCTTTTCGGCGCCCTTGCGACACTCGGCGTAGTGGGGCAGGGGATCCTCGGCCCTATCCTCTTTGGGATACTCTACTCTCTTACTGTCGAAGTGTTCCCGAAGAGTATTTTTGTCGCCAGCGCCGTGTGTGCAGGCCTAGGGTGGGGAGTGATGTGTGTCTGTGTTCGTCCACGCAAGAGGGTCATTCTCCACGGACCGCGGAAGAGCCTCGGTGATAGTAGGAGGCGCATACGCACACGCGGAAGGAGTGCGATGACCAAAGGCATTGGGTTTGGAAGCGAAGTGGAGTCGCTGGGGGAGAGGCAAACTATGTTCGTATAATTGACTTGACCGTTAGAAATTCGTTGGTCCGTTCCGTTCTCCTTTACTTATGTATTCGTCGCATTTGCGATGTCAACATGGGCCCGAGCTATGCTTCTCTGTCTTTATTTCTGTATTTTCTATGTATGGAAAGGAGGGTAGTACCGATACAAATCCGAGCACATTCCACGCGCCTATGCGTCCGACGTTGGGCGCTCAAATTAAAATTAGCAGCACAACCTTGCCCTCAACCGCAACGATGACCACGATTGCACCCTCGGCCATAGCTGGGGTCATGTCGACCCTCACCGAGCCGGTGCACGGCTATGTCTCGGAAGTGCGGGACAAGTCCGTACTTGAGAATGCATTCCCACCTAGGTACGAGGACATCCAGCGGTTTGTGCGTTTCTTCGATTGCAGGTGCGTACGACCTTCGTTGTGTGCCCCTACTGATCCGTATGGCGAGTCTAGGGGTGATGCCGAGACGCGGTAGTGAGTCTTAATTTCGATCGTTGGGTCATATCCAGGGGACTGATGATGGTATAGTGCGTTTTCGCTACAAGAGATTGCCGAATCTATGTCGCAAGACGACGACTCGGCGTTTCTGCATTCCGATGATCTGCGTGCGTCTTGGGTGCACTTGCGGGAGTCGCTGCTTGAGGGTTCGTCTGTGTCTTCAAAATAATATTTGAATCCTGGAACACTGATGGGGGTGCGTACAGATGTGCGCAATAGACAGGCTTTTGCTCAGAAATTGAAGGTGATCGCAGACGAACTAAGACAACGGATAGTGGGTGTTCGTTTCACTCCGAAATCGAGTCCACGCACTGAGTGCCTGTCAGGTAAGCTGTGATGATGCCCTAAAGAGCAAACGCAACACGCAGAATGTGGACAATTTCTTCATCCATCAATGTCGACAGCGGCATACGCAGTGGTCCGAAGAGGCCCGGATTTGCAACAAGCTGTATAACGACGACACGTCCAGTTCAGCTGTCTGGTTGTCGGTATGCCCTAAACCTATAGTAAACTCGTGCTATATTTGATTTGGGGGGCAGGGTTCAATGCAGGATTCGCCCAACACTCTCTCACCACCTTTGAGTGCCGCGTGGAGTAGCACTGGTAATCTGCCATCTGAAGGGCTTAGCCCACAAGCAGGTCAAGCCTCGAGGGGGTCGTCTCTCTCGCGGTCAGGTGAGTCCAAAGTCCTCCAACGAGTTTACTAGCACCTACACACGGATAGCGACAAAGTTGAAGAACTTATTCGACGGGGGCCGATCCACGGTTGAAGAGTCCCATCGAAGGGCAGTTAGTCATAGCGTTCTTCCACAGAGACGGGTCTCGCGTGAGGAGATGCACCAAGCAGGTATGTGCGGATTACTACACAGCTCGCTTGTAAGCCACACAGTTGGCACAGATTCAAAATACCGACTTGAGAATGTTCGTCTCAATCGAGCGCTCGAACGGAGTCATTTGAATATGGAAAAAGCGGCAGAAGTAGGGATACACGACTCTGGATTATGATGGGGGTCTGACTGAGTATGTAGGATATGCTGAGTACTCTTCAAGACTCTGTCGAGTCGATCAAGAAAGGACTTGAGCAGTACGGGGCCAATCTCAAGTCAGCTAAACGTCTGTGAGGTCGCCATTTGCTGACTAGCCCATTTGACAGCGACGTTTCCCACTCCGCCCTACAATCTGCCTCCCATACAATCAACGAAGCCAACACGATCTCGTCGCTCAAGAGCACAGCACCTCTATACGAGCAATTACAAGAAGAGCTAGAGGAATCGAAGTCTTCTCGTATGCCATATGTGGATCCCAACTATCCTGGGGAGCCTTGCAAGCGAATACTCTTTGGGCTTGACCTCGACGAGCAGGCGGAGATGAGCATCGATTTGGAAGGTGGGATAGCAGTGATTCTACATTACCTGATGGATGACATAGTAAGGAGAGGGGTGGACGAGCCAGATATTTACGTGTGTAGTTTTCGTTCTCATTTGTGGGGCAGGCTGAGCCGATCACCTAGCGCGCGGATGTGCCGCCAAAATTTGCACAAAATGTCAGTGCCTCACCCTGCCGTGTCTACTTTACGCTCACGGGACCCTAGGCTGCGCACTCTCTGGAGCGGCATTGGACGGACGATGCAGACAGGAACCGCAAGTTAATAAGGACACAATGTACCCGAGCTAAGCATACTGCGGCTCTCCTAATTGCGAGCCCTTACTCCTTCGCTATGTCCACTCGGCCCTAACTTGCGCGTCCAGTACTATTTAGAGAGGCTCCCTTCCCCACTTTATCATGGGTCAAACTTGGCTGACTGGTATTACGACATGATCCAGCACAGTGCGTATGTACATTTACGGTGTAACATCGCTGACCCAGTGGCTAGATGTTGAAAGTCATCGGGTGGAGACTGCCCAAGAAATTATATGTGAGGCATCGGAGAGACTCACACCCATATACAAAGGAACACTGATTGCAGTCATCCGTCATCTCGCGGAACTCGTGGTGTTGAGTGTTTATAACGACGTGGCATCACTATCGCGGAGCCTTGCGAGCACTCTCACAAGGAGCGAATCGGAGGGAGCGGTCACCATGCTGAAGCTCCTCATAGAACGACACTATCTCATTTTTGCATAATCTAGTTTTGAATTTTCTCCATCCTGTTTCCTGTTTAGGCTGGGAACACGTGAGCAAATATTATGACAGCCTTCATTCCCGACCTCGACTTTCCCTATCCCAAACTCGCGTATCACACGCTACTCGACATGCCACCAAAGAGAAAACGCGACTCAGATGAAATGTCCATCGAGCGTCCTACGCGTCCTCGTCGCGAGGGCGTATCGTACGAGCCCAAGCCGACGACCAAGCGTGCAGTAAAGGGAGCAGCGCCGAAACGCGTCGCGAAAAAGGATAGAACCCCTCCTCCGAGTCTGAACCCGCTTCCAACGCCTCCAGATCATCCCCGCCCTCCGAGGCAGCTCTTTGTATGGGGCGTGGGCGGCATGGGCCAGCTCGGCATGGGCCCAGATTTCCTCGACGATGTTGCGAAACCAAAGTCACACAAGTGGTGCCAGGAGTCAATCGAAGAGGGCAGGTTTGGTGGTGAAGGCGCTGGCATAGAGAGCATCACTGCTGGCGGCATGCACTCGTTTATGATCGATGAAGAAGGAAAAGTGCGTACATGTGGCTATTGTTCCGGTTTTCTGTTTAATTCGGCGGCTTATCTCGTGACTAAGTAGGTTTGGTCATGGGGTGTTAACGACGATGCTGCTCTCGGACGGCAAACTAAGGACGTCAAGGACGATGATGGGAACCCTGTTGATGCCGATGAACTTTCCTATACTCCTCACGTCATAGAGGATCTCGTCCAGCAAAATTTCCGCGCTGTTGAAGTGGTCGGCGGTGATAGTATCGGAGTAGTCCTGAGCGAACGCGGTCAACTTCGTATTTGGGGCTCCTTCAAGGTTCGCCTGGTTTCCTCTGGAAAATCATGGAGCATACCGTGCTAACATGTTCCGTTCCAGACCGCAGAAGGACAAAAGGCCTTCTCGAATTTACACCGACCTGGAGAACCCCAGTCTAAAGCTGCACCGGAATCCTTCCGACCAGTGGAACTCCCAAGCATTGAGGATAAGCATTTCTCCACCATCACCTGTGGCGACAACCACGTCATCGCATTGACCACAGATGGTCACGTCTACACGTGGGGTGCTGGAGAACAGGGACAGGTCGGACGTCTCGTTCTAGAGCGTCACAAGCATCACGGAATGGAACCAGAGAGACTGGACATCAAAGCGGCGGTGGGAATTGGAGCAGGGAGCTTCCACAGCTTCGCTATCCTGAAAAACGGCACTGTTCTTGCTTGGGGACTGAACAACTGGGGACAGCTTGGCTTCGAGAGCCATCCTAGACTCAACCCTAAAATGCATATTCAATACGAAACTGTCGATGACCTCGACCCAGAAGTCACTGGCTCCCGGGTCGTCAAAATTTCTGGCGGGGAGCATCACACGCTCTTCCTCCTTGAGGATGGGCGAGTTTTCGCCGCTGGCCGTTGCGATGGTGGCCAGCTCGGCATTACCAGGAATCATCCGGCGTTCAAACTCGATGTCAACAGGAATGGTGGTGGTTCTTGCATCTACAAGCCCGTGCAGATCGAGTTCGACGAACCAGTTGCAGAAATCTATGTCGCGTCGAGGAAAAATCTGGTTTTGACCCGCAGTGGAAAACTGTACAGTTGGGGCCAGGGCGACCTTGGTATTGACGATCAAACGGACGAGCAGTGGACGCCCACCCTCATTGCCGGCAAGCCGAACGCTAAATGGACTTGCCTCGGCGCGAGTATTGGTGGGCAACATACCCTTGCGCTGTTCAAGAAGAAGGTCGATGAGAATCAGGACGCGATGGATATAGACAGGCCCCTCGCGAATGGCGCTGCGGAGGATATGCCGTTGACAAACGGCGTTAATGGTAGATACCATTAGAACCAGTCTTGGTGATTGTGTCGGCCTATGGGCTAGGTGTCATCTGTTTGTCGTCTCCTAGATCTAGTCGTGTCTGAGCTGTGGTTTTTCTGCTGCAGGCTAGCGTCTGTTCACATTCATGTAATAGTTTGTCGCGTTTGTGTCTGGAATACATTATTTTGTCGCATTGCATGTGCGTGCGGAGCCTAACCCTCAGTTGAATTTGCAGTCCAGATGGTCCAGATGGTCCAGATGAGAAAGTGTTATAGTTATATCAAGTGGATACAAGAATTACTTGACACGCCTCGCGATCGAATCCACATTAATCTGACCTTGCATATATGTATTCTGGCCATGTGTAGCACGCTGCTCGCCAACATTATCTAAACGAGAGTGGAGCATACGGTTGCAGTGCCCATACTAGTTGCAATTATGCTAATTGGTCCTGTTTCGCTTCATCTTCCAATTGCTTTGATAGGTAACCAGCTGCATTTCCTCGAAAGCGATTCCGCATGTCCAACTAACCGTGACTTGGTCTTCAGTACGAATGCAACGTGGGTAATTACAAACGCTTACTGACCATGCCACGTTTGCATTCGAACAAACTCTGACGTAGGTTTTTGCATTCGTCTGGGAGTTCATCGTAGTGGTCCTTCAAGCACTCGGAAGGGAGGTGTCCCTGTCGAAGGACACACTCTGAACGTATGAGACACGATTTGAGAGCTATGCGGATGCCTTCACATGATGACGACATGCAGGGCGAGATTCCAAGTTAAAAAATGATGCTGCGCAGCAAGGAGCAAGGATGGAGAATAACTTTCCTCACGAATTGGCCATCAAGCCATCAGTCGACGCGCGAGGCCTCTACGATGAACACTTTATCAAGCTCCAGGAGAGTGCCATTCGCTCCAGTGGCATTGCGGGTAGGCTTTGGTGCGAGGGTCCAGTCGGCTGCATGTGTTCAAAGAGGGCGACGCGGATTGACCAAAAAATCTGGACAGGGAAGCAGCTTATCTAATTAAGGATTACATCGACCCGCGTGATGACACTGTAGAATACGACCCTCCGATCCCGTGGTGTCGGTCCGGCATCACTCAGCCCGCTCCCGACCCCCACGTCATGGTAGAACTCGGAGCAGGGCTAGGGGCTGTGGGATTTGCCATCGCAGAAAGTCTCCAAAAATACCGAGAGCGTTCACGGCATATGTCACCCGAGCAGTTATCAAACGCGTCGTTATTTGGAGACGTTGTGGTCCTCACAGATCTCGAAGACGTATGCGACAAGCTCCTGAATCCGAATCTTTCACATAAGGCTTCCTTGTGGTCGACTCGCACGACCGTGCAAACCGCTCTCCTGCCTCGCGAGTGGCACCGCGGATCAGCGCAGAACCAATGCCTAAAACTGCCACCAGAACATGAACGTGAACCTTCGGCTGTTGTTCAAGTCGCCATAAGGCCGCTTGCTTGGGGCTCAGTACCGCATGTCGAATCTTTAGTTGGAACACTCATGCAGTACAAAAATACAAACGCGACGTTCACGATCATATGCAGTGACCTCGTACTTCCCTTTCCAGTCGGAAACCCGCAATTCTAAACTTTGACGTTGTTCTCTCAACAGGTGTATTTCCCTCACCTATTGGCACCGCTCTTGCGCACTCTCATTCACTTAACGTCTTCTTGGCGATTCTCGTTCGGCACATCGTCTACGTCGTCCATTATAATATCGTGTGAGTAGTAGCCACCCTCGTGATTGCCCACGAACCTCTTCGGGTGGAAAGTGTAATGTCTAAGGGCTACCCAGCCTCTGATCGTCCAACCTGCAGATCCAGTGCGCAGCCTGGAGAAGGAGACCCCCTTTTGGCGAGCATTTGGCGCATGGTTCGACTTCAAACCCATCCTTTGTCGGCAGCGGAGGCCAAACGTGCCCCATAAGGAGTCCGAAAGCTTCGGTGGCTCGTGGAGGCGCGTTGGGCACGACTCAGAGGATACCACTTTCCTTTTCATCGCACATCGAAGACCCGAAACGCTTGAGCGCCCCGTGCCCAAAGCCGACAGCGCGCTTCTTGCGAGGTATTTGGATGACACGTTCGAATCGATCCTCATGGCCGAACTGGGTGGTATATTCGATGAATGACTGCCAGATGGAGAATAGATACAAGGAAAAAAAAACCACTAGCACCAGGAATATGAACTGGTGTATTTTGAACATGATCATGAGACGCGGGCAAAGGGGTCCCTCGTCCCTCCCACACGCGCTTTGAATTTGGCCTTCAGTGCCTCGAGTTCCGAGTGGACTTTGGCGACTTGGACAGTCAACGCCATGAACGACGCATTTTGGGATTGCAGTGCTGCTGCGATCGCTGGGAGAAGAACGATTACCAAGCGCCGAGGCACAGCAGGGAGATATGGACCATATGGTCATAACGGCATACCTTGGGGCGTCTGCTGGGACTGGAACGAGGACGCAAGTTTCCGTTCCACTTGCTGAAAGAAGCAGGGGTCAGAATGGTGTACAAACGAATTGTGTACACATCTAGGGGCGGTCTCACCTCCATAATTGCCCGGTATCGTTGAATGCGTTCGGCCATCTGCTCGGTAATCCTGGAGAAGAACCTACACACGAAGCATATTAATGAATGGTAACAGTGTGCAGAGAACGTGCGTGCGAAATCCGCGATACGGTGGGAGCGGAAGGCGGGACCCACTCGAGAGGATATTGTGCATGGTTCTTCAAGTGTGCGTTTTGCTGGCCATCCTTGAATCCATCGACAATACGAGAAGCGATGATCACATCCTGAACCGCTTGGTCGATCTTATTTCGGAGGTCCTTAGCGAAGAGGTCATCCGACACAAGCGTGTTCGTGGTGGCCGATAGGTCCTAAAGTTCAGTGGTTCCAGAGTGAGTTCGCTGACGACGAGAAGCCAATCGGATGGGGAACAGTTGGGCGGAGCACATGGTCGGTACGTACATGGAAGATCTGCCGGCCGGTGGTAGCATTGTTGACGATCTCTTGGCCGAATTCACGCGTCTTGAGATCTTTGGCAATATTGGATCCGCTCTGGACTAAATTTCTGCAAACGTGGGTGTGAGATGCATGGTGCAATGCTCGGTGGGAATATGGACGGGCGACTGACTCGATATCATTGAGAAGATCCTGAAGGATTGGGGGGAGGTCGTTGAATTTTGTCGCATTGGTGAGTGTGGGTATTGCGTCTGGAGCATGCGGACTGGGCGGAGGAGGGACGAAACGTCAGGGTGTTCGGGCAGGGCTATTAGGCCTATTGCATTTGCTTACTGATAAGCAAGAGAAGGCCCTAAACCAATTGGTTGGGTGGTGTTAAGCCCGAAGGTTGGTTGGGGCTGAGCCGACTGTTGGTTGAACGCTGCAAACGGTTGTGTTGAGAGAGTCCCAGCAGGTTGGGTTGTTGTGAGGCCAAAAAGAGGAGCAGACTGGGACGGTTGACCACTAGCACCAGCACCAACACCAGCACCAATACCGAAGAGTGGACCAGCGGGCTTTGCAAACCAATTAGCTGTTGTGGACGGGATATTTGCCTGGCTGTTGCTGCTCGCTGTGGTTCAGAACGGTGTGAAGGAAAAATACGGGAGAAAGAGGATAGGATACCTCTGCGGAAACCCAGCAAACGCCATGTAAGTGACTATTTCGTTCGAAGACGTGTGAGCGAAGGAGCGAAGGATAGGTGTGGCCACATGGCGCCCCAGCCAGCGACGCGACGGCAAGACGGCAAGGCTTCCGGTGAGTACGCGGTGAGACTGTCTCAGTCACCGGTCGAAGCTCGAAGGTTGAAGCTTCCATCGCGCAACCACTCCCAACAATATGTCCTAGTCCTATGTCCGGTTGTCCCTGCCGCTGTGGCTTCTCTCAATCTCTCTCCACATTCCTATAAAGAGATATCAAATGCTCCACATGCTCTTATAAAACACCTCGGCCGTCCCGTTCCCTCAGCGACACCCATCGGATCGGATTGCTACTGCCCCCCTAGACTCCCTTCGCTACCCCCGGCACCCCCGGGCTTAGAGGAATGACCATGACGGAGTCCCAGCTGACTTCTCTCCACCGTCTCGCTCATCTCAAACTATCCTCGCTTTCCCGCTCGCCCTCGCCCTCACCTTCGCATCCTCACAGCCCTACCCCTTCAGAGCACGTTTTTCACTTGACCCAGAGTGGCCCGGCGTCGAGTACTTCCCCTCCATGGCTTTCCCTCCGAGTCAGGTCGCATGCTGGACCCGGCAAGACCCACCCCCTTTACTTCGACCGTGACGTCGTTGAAGGGACCGTACATCTAAATCTGGACAGTCCTCAGCATATATTAGGAGTCTCCGTTGTCGTCCGTGCCCAATATCTCGCAGTTGGCGTCGACGTCCCCCCATTTCTTGAAATCACGCAACCCCTCTGGTCGAGCGCTATGGGACAACCAAAGGACGGTAACCTAATACGCAAACCGCCCAGTGGAAAACTCTCTGGTCACCACGCCTGGCCCTTCGCTATCCAGCTCCCGAGTGAAGTTGCCATCCAAAAGGACAGTGTATGTCTTCGTACATTGACTATAAACTTCAAGTGATCGTTCGCCGGTCGACCCTCCGAGTTGATAACACGTACGTCCCTCCATGGCGCCCTTCACCGCCATGTTCTCACTCTGATTGCAGTCTTACGACATCATTTGTGTATCTCCCCCGGTCGCGTGCCCCGCAGCCCTCGCGCCTACTGCTAGCCGCTTACGAGCATGGGCACCCCATTCTCGGTCCACATTTAGACCCTGAAGGATGGCGGATAACGCCAACTCGACGGCTAACAGGAACATTACATAATTCCCGTACTACTTATCTCGACTGTACTGTGAGTAGCCTTCCACCACACTCGCTCCGTCGACCCTGACTCGTCCATAGCTATCCATCGCGCAGCCCGTACGTCCAGGTGCACCCGATCGAACCTTGTGGTACTGACATCACCACCAGCTTCCATATGCAAGAGGCTGCCCTATTCCCTTACAAATAATCGTCAAATCACCTGACCCGCATTTGCTCGACCTTCTCGCGAGTCCATCTACAATCTCCGTGCAACTCGTGCAAGAGGTCCGCATGTATCACTATATCCCAGACTCCTTACAGCCCCATACCACTCATAAGGTCTCCTCGCCACCGGAGATCCACCACCAAGAAGTCACCGCCTTCGGTAGCTGCTGGTTTCCAACCGAGTCCCAGCAATCACAATTCGAAAGACAATTGGAAGGGGAGGTTATTGTTCGCAAAAACCTGAAGCCTTCCTTTAGTTTCTCTTCAATCTCGCTCCAGGTTCGTTCTATCACCTCTCAAGTTTGGTTTCGGGAGGTTGACCCGGTTGCACAGTATACCATCCAGTTAGGTTTCCATGCAGACGGATTCTCAACCAACCAAAAGTCCCCTCTAATATCTGAACCTGTCAAGGTTGTCACAGACCGTGCAAAGGGCTATACACCGCAGAGCCGCTCCCCGAATCGTCTATCATAATCCCCCTCCCCGGGGGTCTACCTTGTATCTCATCGCATCTAGCACTCTCATCTTAGCACCCTCGTATGTGATACCCGTGTAGCCCAACATAATTAAATTGGTTATACACAACAAAGGCATTCATAGGCCATTGTACAGCCCTACAGATCCATTCCGAGCCGAATTCCTAGTACATGGGGCCGGGCGCAGGCGGCTCCCCAAAACTGAGAGCGCATTGACAAATGATTTGAGCACGCCTCACGACGGTCTGTACATCCTCTACTGGTTGTCCTCTGGGATCGGGTACCCCACGAGAGACTTTGACGAGCCCAGGGAAGACGCAAGCGCCAACGCGTTCTTCCTCGCCGCGGTCTGCCTTCACGCAGCGCTTGACGAGCTCGACCTGGCCCGCGTGAAGGGCGGTACCGATCTCGGGCACAAAGGCGCGGTAGAACGCATCGGCTGTGCCGCCCGAGGAGGACCGTGAACCGTGCAGCATGCGCGAAAACGCATAGGCCCCGTCGAGAATGTTCATAATGGGCGGTAGAATGTTCTTCTCACCACCTCTATGCAGGGCAGAACAGAGTTCTGGCATGTGGTCATTCATGATTGTATGCCCCATTTCGGGCGAGCACGACTCGGTCGCTGCGGAGAAGGTTTGTCGACGCCATACAGATGCCACCGTTGGATCGCCTGTTTGGCGAGTGTGAGTATCACGGAGAGGAGTAGAACGGATGGGGAGATGCTCACGGGCAAAAAGATGCTCATGGATCCTCGTCAGCTGTACGTTGGCGACCTTTGAATTGGTGACGATGAGACAGTTTATGATGCCCTCCGAGACGGTCTCTGCCATCATATGGCGTAACAGGGCTTGAACTAAGGCCGGAGCAGCGGGTGACGGGTCTTGTTGCTGGGGTCCTCCGAATATGTCGGATAGAGCTGCATCGCGTATTTCGTTCAAAGGTGTTGAGGGACTGCGGACCACATCCCCGCTCCACCGTTGAATCGATCGTTCCAAATTCGCGCCCACGTTCTTGCGAACGTATGTGGTAAGGTAGCGGCTCATCGGCGAGGATGCATGCGACGTACTTTGATCGAAAAGTCGTCGACAGTGCTGCCCCCCATTTTAGTTCGCTGTCCGACGGTCGTTGGTTCGTCCGAGCCCTCGAGACGGGTTATTCGTTCGCGTAGTAGGGCGACCTGTCGCTCCTGCTCCTCCATCTGCTTTCTTTGCGTCTCTACGGTATCATGGGCCAGTTTCTACACCATAAACGTCGTCAGAGAGGCCCTTGACGTGCTGGCAGGAAGGATTACCAAGTTCTTCAGTGCATAGTCGTATTCTCCGATCGAGACCCATTGCCGTTCGGGGGGTTGTTGCTGTTGCTGCTGTTGCTGGGGAGGTTGAGGGTGGTGTTGAGGGTATTGCTGATATTGCTGATAACCCTGGTGAGGTTGCTGGTACATGGTTCTTGTCCAAGAGCTGGCACGTCCCTTGTCCCTGAACCTGACCACCTGGACACCGCAGGCTGGACAGTTTACATACGACTTTAATGTTCCAATCATTGCCATTATTTCGTCTAGCCATCATAGGTATATATTTACATCAAACGAGACTTTGCCATTGGTAATAATATTTAAGTTTGGATTAGAGGTTTCGCCTTCATAATATCATGAATCGAGGTGTCTAAAGCTACAATTGACGAGGCATGATCAATTCTCCCGTATCACCAAGCAAGCGTGGATCTTGAGGATCATAGAGGGGGCAATCACCAACGCCAGGGCGCCATCAAGGAACAGGAACTCTGCAATCAGAATGGAAGAACTTATCAATTAGCTCGTGATGGGTAAAATTAACGGCTTTAGTTGTACAGTTCGTCATGCAGACGAAGCTGTAGTCTGGTGTTTGGGAAAGAGAGCAAAAATTTCCCATTCCTTCCCGGGGTTGGACGGGTGGCAACATCACTTGAAGTAGTGTTTCTGTGGCACGAGGCATTAAAGACCTGGAGTAGAAAGCTGAGGGGATAGCACAGGGGTCATAGGAGAGGGAGGAATGTACGCCTGACAACGAAATATTCTCACAAGCGAGAGTTTGCTCAACAGCAGCGTTTATTCTATGCGTTCCATGTACCATAAAGTGTTCCTTCTTAGGAGAGTTTGATTATTAGGCTGATGCTGGTTTAGCCCGAATATGTCTAGTATAACTATGCACCTATGACAATCCTCATGTTTAACAGACGACTGCTGCAGCGGCCCAGGAATGATGAAGCGAGCGATTTGTGTATGGAGACAACAACACGTCGCTTTGGTTTATCGTGTTTGAAGCTCCGACTTGACAGCTGTCAGCTGTTATCGGCCTCAGATCGATACCTACCCGATCGCTCCTGGACCTCTACGTTTCCGCGAAGCGAACAAACACGACGACTCAAGGACCCAAGCCAATGGATCTGTGAGTAAATGAAGGCTATATTGCGTCGCATTAATTGTGACTGATGATACTCCAAGCCTGTACCTAGATGGTGCGCGCTTAACTTCAATCTAGGTCCATCTGCTCATCTCGGGGGACATACAGAAATCACACTTCAAGACGTCCCAAAACTGGAGTATTCCTTGAGGTTATCTGTAGGAGATGAGAAGAGAAAATTACAGACAAAAGATAACCGGACCTGGACGCTCGCGCAACGCCCGTATGTCCTTTATTTTCTCACGAATACACTCACTGAGCCATGTGAATATGTAGAGGTGTTTTCCCAACATCTCAGATGCGCGTAGAGATTTTTTTGAAGAATAGTCATCTACCGTGGGCGAAGAAGGAAACGTCTAGCAAGAAAATCGACCTCCAAAAGCTTTTCAATGACTATTGGACCTCCAAAGCGCATGAGCTCACTGTACAGGGTCGGTCATGGTCCCCAACCAGACTAGTGATATCTGATAGAGAAATGCAGAGGTTGTTGATACTGGAGAGGGTCAATACTCTCTGGAACTACGATTCTCTGTAAACGCCACCGTTCGTCTCTTTGCAGCTGTGCATCGCCGTCAGTTAATACTAATGCTCGCATAGGCGGAATCTTTACGCTCGTCGCTCAAGGAACTCCAAGGGTTGCTCGAGCAATACTCCCCAATGATGAGCGGGCCCACAGAGAGGGCTGTGGACAAGGTTATCAAGTACGGCGTTGTATTTGCGGAGGTGAGTTCTCCGATATGGAGACCAGCGAGATGTTGATGCCCTGTAGTTAAACCCAGTCACAAAGGCTGTCTTCGGTCTTGCCAGCGTCACGTTTGAGGTTCGTGCTCGCTACTGTCGTATCAGAAGCAATGGTAACGTTCGAACATTTAGCTCTTGAAGGAACAGAACAAATACGATCAAATGCCGTCGGTCCTGTTGGATCGCTTGCAGCACATTTTGCCTTTGGCAGAGAAGGTCGCAGATGAAATCGTCTGCAAAGAGACAGAAGTCTTGGAGACAATCATCCCGCGAATGTTCGAAGTGATGCAAAGGGTCGCGAAATTTTCGTGCGACTATGTCAAACGTGGTAAGTGACCATGTTCCGGATTTTGTAAATACTTAATGATCGCAGCGAGAGCGGTCGGTGGGCTGGCCTACCAGGAAACGATCGAAGACATGGACAGAGAGTTGACCAAGGTCATCGAAGACTTCGACCGTGCAGTGGATGTCGAGTCTCTCCGCCTAGCTAAACAGAATGGTACGTACTCATTCTCGCTCTCTCTGGCAATGGCTCATTCTTAGTGGTCTTGTGTAGAGCAAGAGCTGTTGCTTATGCGGCTTAGACGTGTCGAGACCGGCTATAACCGGAAACTCTGCTGTATGGAAGGCACCCGCAAATCTCTCCTCAACCGGATCATAGCCTGGGTGACCAATAAATCAGGGGAGGATGCGGGCAATACGTACTGGATCCACGGGTTACCCGGAATTGGCAAGACCTCCTTAGCCCATTCGATTTGTGAAAGGCTCCACGATCAGCAGCACCTTGCTGGGGCATTTTTCTGCCGGAGGGATGATCCGAATTTGAGCGAGCCGAGAAATATCCTCCCCACTCTCATCTACAAACTCACCGAAATTTTCCCGCCGTTTCGGAGCATCGTGGCAGGGTATCTTCGCAATGATCCAAACCTGACACCAGAGTCGATGAAGGACGTTCTCTTCCTTGACTTCATTCGCGATCTCCCTCGCCAACCAAAGCATGCTCTCGTGTTTATCATCGACGCACTCGACGAATGTGGCGACAATCAGAGTCGCCCAGCCCTCCTAAGTGTCCTAACGGACGCGGCCGCACATGCTCCGTGGCTCAAAATTATCATCACTGGCAGACCGGAAGTCGATATCCAACGCTTCTTCGATGCTCCCACCCGGTCGTCGCATGTACGACATGATTTGGCTACTGATCAAGAAGCCACTGGTGATTTACAAACCTTTGCCCAACGCCAATTTGATTTGGTAGCCGAAAAATGGTGTCTCCCTGCGCCTTGGCCTGAAGCATCACTCCTCGATGGAGTGCTCTCTCAGGCGAACGGTCTTTTCATCTTCATCAAGACCCTTGTTCTTACCCTTGATCATTGTGAGGACCCGACCGATGCTCTGAAGGCAACCTTGCAAGGCTCGGCACGCACTGGCTTGAACTCTCTATTCGGACTGTACTCCAGTATCCTAAAGGCACGCATAGTGCATGGCAAGGCTGAGTTTCGGCAGATGATTGGAGTGCTTCTTACAACGGCTGCATATCGCTCACTGTGCGAGGAGACGATTGCAGAGCTAGCAGGAGTGAGACCCAATCTGGTCAAAAAGTGGGTGAATGAACTCAGCTCTTTGCTATATCGAGACGAAGGGGCCAATGGAGGGATTCGTGTCCGCCATTTGTCAATTTCCGACTTCTTTGTCAGCGATCACTGCGCCTTTCAAGTTAGTCCCCGCGACGCGAATGTGCAACTGGGCATTACTTGCCTTAAGACGATGGTTAAACAACTCCGTTTCAATATCTGCCAGCTCGAAGATTCCCGGGTCGCAAATGCAGATATTGAAGATCTCCCATCTCGAATCAAACAGAAGATCTCCGACCCTTTGCAATATGGTTCTCTCTATTGGTCAAATCATCTTTGCTTTACTCCCGACGATGGAGATCAGCGCGTGTGGGAAAACTTGGAGGAATTTTTTGAGGGATTGTTCGCATTATTTTGGATTGAAGTATTGAGCATCATGGGAAAGGTCTCGATTGGTGCTCCAAGCCTCCGACGAGTGAAATCCTGGGCCAAGGTTGGTACAGTCGTTGCTACTTGGTATTCCAAATGACTCCAACTTGCTGTAGGTTGTCGATTCAACTGTTCTTCAGAGAATTCAGGATGTCTGCCGTTTCATCATCACTTTTCACACCCCCATCTCTATCAGCACCCCGCACACCTATATTTCAACGCGACCCTTCCTACCGTCACAGTCGCCTTTGGCAACCACCTTCAGAGCCAGGTTCACTAAAGCCATCAAGGTGCAAAGAGGCAAATTGTTATCATGGCCAGCTCCGCCATTGATATGGTTTGGACACTCTGGTATTATCGGTTGCCTGAGTTGTTCGCCCAGTGGGCACCGCCTTGTCACTGGGTCCCGTGACAAGACCGTTCGAATCTGGGATGCCGAGACCGGTACTGTAGTTGGTGAACCTTTGCGTGGGCATACTGAAGAGGTGCTATCCGTTGCTTACTCGCCCGATGGGCGGTATATCACTTCCGGATCCTCTGACCAGTCTATTCGAATCTGGGATGCCGAGACTGGTGCTGCAGTCGGCAAGCCTCTAAAGGGACACACTGGCGCTGTACAGTCCGTTGCTTATTCCCCAGACGGGCGGCATATCATCTCCGGCTCCAGTGACAAGACCATTCGAACTTGGGATGCCAACACTGGGGCTGCAATTGGCAATATCTTAAAGGGGCACACCGATACTGTATTGTCCATTGCTCACTCTCCCAATGGGCGGCATATCATCTCCGGTGCCGAAGATAAGACCATTCGAATCTGGGATATTGCAACTGGTTCCGCAATTGGTAAGCCTCTAGAGGGGCACGCCGGTCGTGTGTGGTCTGTTGCCTATTCACCAGATGGGCGGCGCATCATCTCCGGATCCAGTGACGAGACCATTCAAATTTGGGATGCCGAGACCGGTGTTGCAATCGGCAAACCTTTGAAGGGGCACACTGGCACTGTAAGCAATGTTGTTTACTCCCCCGATGGGCGGCGCATTATCTCTGGATCTTATGACAAGACCATTCAAATATGGGATGCTGAGACTGGTGCCCCAGTTGGCAGGCCTTTAGAGGGGCATACCTGGACGGTGAATTCTGTTGCTTACTCTCCTGACGGGCAGCACATCATTTCCGTATCTGGTGACCATCACGTCAGAGTCTGGGATGCCGAGTCTGGTGCTGCAGTTGGAAATCCTCACGAGGGGCACACTAACTTTGTGTATTCCACGGCTTACTCCCCTGATGGGCGGCACATCATCTCTGCATCTGAGGACGGGACCCTTCGCCTCTGGAGTGCTGAGACTGGTGCTGCAGTTGGAAAACCTATAACGGGGTACCTTGGCCCTGTGTGGTGTGCGGCTTACTCTCCCGATGGGTTGTATATCGTCTCCGGATCCGCTGGCGGCAACGTTATTCGTATATGGGATGTTGAGACTAGTGCTGTAGTAGGCAGGCCTCTAGAGGGGCACAACGACATTGTGGGGTCCGTTGCTTACTCTCCAAATGGACAACACATTATCTCCGGATCTGATGACTATACCATTCGAATTTGGGATGCCAAAACCGGTGCTGCAGTTGGCAAGCCTCTAGAGGGGCACAACGGTGATGTGTGGTCCGTTGCTTACTCTCCTGATGGGCAGCACATCATCTCCGGATCTGGTGACAGGACCATTCGAATCTGGGATGCTGAGACTGGTGCCGCAGTTGGCAAACCTTTAACTGGGCACACTGGCAGTGTGGTGTCTGTTGCTTACTCTCCTAATGGGCAGCACATCATCTCTGGATCCAGTGACTGCACCATTCGGATCTGGGATGCCAAAACTGGTGCTGCAGTTGACAAGCCTCTAGAGGGGCACAACGGTGATGTGTGGTCCGTTGCTTGCTCTCCAAATGGACACCACATTATCTCCGGATCTGTTGACCGTACCGTCCGAATATGGGATTCCAAGACTGGTAATGCAGTTGGAAAACCTTTAAAGGGGCATGCCGGAGCGGTTCGGTCCGTCGCTTGCTCTCCTGATGGGCGGTACATTGTATCTGGATCCTATGACAGCACAATCCATGTGTGGGATTCATTTACACAAGCTGCCACTCAAATATCCCCTTGTAATACGGTGCATGCTGATTTTTATGGGGAACCAGACCCAGAGGGTTGGGTCAGAGACTCAAAGAAGGGCTTACTATTTTGGGTACCCCCAGACTGTCGTGCCGGTCTGCATTCACCTGCTCTGCTGACAATCCCTCCGATGTCTCATACCCGATCAGTTTCTCTTGATTTTGAGGACTTTGCCTTTGGAATAAATTGGACCCAAATTTACAACTATGCACAGCCTTAGCCTTTGTTTTCTGTGGATTCGGTGCTTCCAGTTTGGTGTATCAGTCACTAGTTGCCCATGGGTTATTCCAGTTCCAGCCCCTCTTCCTTAAGCCTCTCACTGTCTCATAAATTAAGAATATAATAGAACCTCCGCCCGTGAATAAGACCAGACATATTTGGAGAGCAATCAAGATTGGTTCTTGTGTTTTGCGGAAATACCGGTACCCTGGTGGCAATGATACCCATTCGCGTATCTGCAGCGGTCAAGTTCGACAACTGGTGGTGTTTAGACACGGGCGATCCGCCTTGCTGCGTTTATTGACTAAATACAGAAGTAGACGCGTGTCTATATCATTCCCTGTTTTCTAAAGTAATATTTTCGGCTTGCTTTACTTAGGGAGCGATCTTTCCATGCACTGAAATGGATTCGATCGTTGTTCAGCTTTCCGCGTCGCCACATTTCCGCTCAATGGCACCTCGTACGGCCTAAAATTAGAGAAGATACTAAATAGGACCATTCAGCAAGCATTAGAGCCCTCGAAGCATTCTTTAGATCGAAACAGACGGTTTTCGATTAGAAATTATGTGGCCGCAAAAAGAAAATGTGTCGGTTGGGCACTTACCGATGCGAAGTTTCTGCAATGATAACCCTGTTACCTGGGCCCATAAGTGTAGATTCTTCATTTCCGGCAATGTGACCGAACACCTTTTACTTCCAACCGCGTTCGTTACTAACTTCGCACTCGACCCTATGATCAGTATCCTGATGAATTGAGATGTCGCGTGCACACCGCTCGTTCTTGCCGAGCAGCTGGAATAAATAATCCCCTCATCCTGCCTTGATTCACATCCCCCACGTGTAGTTCTCGCCTTAGGACACCTGCTCGAGAGCGCTCTGTAATACCATTTGTTGATGAGCTACGAATGAGCAGCGCTGGTCAATCGTCCCCATACGATCATAAGGATCAGGGCATATTGTTCGAATTGGTCCTTGGACATGAACAACAGCGCTTGAGAAAGGACTGCCTTGGTGATTTGTGCGCCCATACCCTAAAGACAGGAAGTCAGCAGTGATGGTCGCAGTCCTCAAAAACGACAAGCCAACCTTATACCAGCCGACGGGTCCTTCCTTCCTATAAATTCGAGATAGGATATCTACTGCACCCCCTGAATGCTTTTGATTGCTCGTTTCCTGGGCATTTTCCGCCTTGCTCCCAGCTTGAATGCGGACTTTCGCCATGATATAAGGATAAGTAACCTATTGGCACAATCGGCACGTATATGACACCAGAACGTGAATGGGTACTTACAATAGTTGCCAAAGTTTTCGACAACGCTCCAACGCAGAACGACCGCCAGGGTCCGAGCTTGACGGTAGGATCGCCAAGGGTAAACATTGACTTGATCCTTTCGAATACGCCATATGTGATAGCAGGATTGAAGGTGAGTACCAACCCGGGCCTGAGCCCCGACCAGAGTCCCGTAATGCCGTCATCATGGATAATCTCTCGCGCAACGGCAAGGAAAGAATCATCGTACACTTCCCCCTTAGCGTCGGCTCCAAGGGGTACTTGTTCCGTGTCCTCTGCGGAAGAGGCTGCAACTGCCGCTTTGGATATAGCCTTGCCTACTTGTTGTCGGGTGGCGATGACGGACACAGGAATGGTGAAGATTTGCGCTAGAGCCCCTGCGATGGCTCCGAGTGAGAGCTCTACAGCCGTGGATAAGGGTGAAGGTTTCATCCCGGGTTTAGTCGTGCGCTTGATATAGGAGTTGCGAACGATGCCGTAGAAGAAGAAGTAGGAGTATTCTATGTACGAGCGCATCAATTACACTCATTAGAGATGAAAGAGAGAGAGGACGAACGCATGGAAAAGGTATTGAGCATGCTGGCTCCAAATCCCTTGTAATACCCGGCGATGCCTTCTTCGTGATATATCCGGACGAGTAGCGAGAGTACAGATATGTCTATATCAGCTCTTTCTTTTCCCTCTATACCCTGATTTGAAGGCGCGTCGGCCTGAATTTTGGTCTTGACGCTTTATTGGGCTGAGATTGAGCCAGACATGACGAACGAACGAACGACAGCGACATACGTATCAAGAGGATACACAATACTATCGCACGAGGAGGCATTCAGCTTGCTGTTGTGAGTGTCGATTGTGATACTCACGCGTTTGAGAATACGCCTCCCAGGGCTCCGGCAAGGGCGTAGCCAAAGGGAGTGAGCTGCTGAGGTTTGGAAGACATGAGAGGTAACCAGGAAATACGCGCTGCGAGAACGACTAAGAAACCCAGGCAGAGAGGGAACGGTCCAAGCTTCAAGTGAACCGGGAACCGGAAGTTGGTGAAGCGGGATGACGATGGCCCACGTGTTTACTCAATCGGGATGCGTATAAAAGTCCCAGAGAAGGGAGCAGATTTATACGCATCAGGACCAGGAGAAGGAGAACAGAGTTGTTTGTCCTTCATCGCGTCTTTCATTCATCGCGTTCTTGCTTTCGCCATCTTTGCGTTCACTCGCTCATCGGCATAGGTCGAATCTAGTGCTATAAGACAACTTCGAGGGACTCACAAGCGTTGGAGACTCGGATGCGGAGTCATGAGAGTTAGGTCATCGGACAACGGTCAAATGGCGATTCTGCTCTTGCTCCCCCATGAAATACCTTTCAAGTTCTCGTCAGGCTGATCGCCTTGGGCTCTGGGAGTGTGCGCAATGCCGATGTGTTCGAAATTCGAAATGTGCCAGATCGGATGTGTAGACAGCTG
>WNFL01426748.1_pt2 | contig 21986 bp, 15 predicted proteins | sample 5400361 | NCBI WGS metagenome assembly WNFL01 (sample SAMN13153351, study PRJNA577476) | soil metagenome | isolation source: 40 cm soil on Douglas fir-dominated hillslope | place: USA:California | collected 2013-09-17
TGGGACGGCTGAACAGAAAGCCTTGCGCCTGGTCGCACTTGATGTCGCGCAGAATCTGCAACTGTTCGGCGGTCTCGACTCCTTCCGCGACGGTGTGCATGTTGAAGGCCCGAGCCAGCGAGACGATGGTCGATACCAGAGTCATGACGTTGGGGGTATCGCCGATGCTCTGTATGAACGATCGATCGACCTTGAGCGTGTCGACCGGAAGCCTCGCGAGCAGGCGCAGCGAGGAATAGCCCGTCCCGAAGTCATCGATCGCGATTCCAATCCCAGCCTCTCGAAGCTGCGCGAGCTTGCGGATGGACAATTCCAAGTCCTGCATCAACATGCTCTCGGTAATCTCGATATCCATGCAGCACGACTCTTCGAAGGCGGACTGGACGCCGGACAGCACCCGATCAGCGAAGTCGCGCCGCCGCAGCTGCAAAGGCGAAACGTTCACGGCAACTCGAACGGCCAATCCGGCCGCATTCCAATGGCGAATGTCACGGACCGCTTGAAGCAGAACCCATTCTCCGACGTCCACGATGGCGCCGGAGCGCTCCAGCAGGGGAATAAAAACCGACGGCGGCACCAGGCCGTCCTCGGTGTCCTGCCAGCGCAGAAGCGCCTCGAGACCCTCGATCCGGCCGCTGACGATATTCACCTTGGGCTGGTAATGGAGGCGGAATTCGTCGCGATCCAGGGCGCCGCTCAAGCGAGCCTCGAGCGCCAGACTGCGAGAGGTCGGGCGCTGGGTCACGAGTCCATACAACATGTACTTCTCGTTGTCTTCCCGAGCCGCCTTGAGCGCCGCCTCGGCGTTTTGCACCACCGCGTCGGCCGTATCCGCATCGTGCGGATAGAACGCGACTCCGTAGCGGATCGCCGGGCGCAATTCCTGGCCGTCCAAATTGAAGGGCTCGATGAACAACTGTGTCGCGGCGTTTTGCAGCATCCGGCCGGTATCCTCGGAATTGCCTGCGCCGGTGAGCATCAGCGCAAAAGTTCCGCCTCCGAAATACGCCGCACATTCCGCGTCGGTGTAGACCTGCTTGACCCGCGCCGCAATTTTTTCGAGCAGCCGATCACCCACATAGCGCCCCAGCGAGTCATTGATCGCCCCGAGCTTTTGCACGTCGAATACCACGACGGTCAGGGTGCCGCCGTCGAACGCGTCGAAACTCATGAGCTGAGCCAGGCGCTGACAGAACAACGGCCGTTTCGCCAGCCCCGTCAGACTGTCGAAATAGGAAAGAAAATGGACGGCTTCGTCCCTCTCGAGATATTGAAGGGCAAAGGCCAGATTGGCGGTCAGCTCCAACAAGACGTCCAATTCCGCCGGATCGAATACGCCGTGCTGCTTGCTGAACAGCGAGATGACGCCGATGACGGTGCCGTCGATGAGCAGCGGCAGCGAGGCCGCCGCCTGATAATCGTGGGCGATAAAAATCCCGTGCTCTGACCGCGGTTGCGGCTCGCGGGCCAGGTCATTGTGGATGGAGGGCTCGCCGGAAAGGATCGCGCGTTCCGCCATGCCGGTGGACTCCTGGCCGGAATCGAGCACGACGCAATCCGCGGCGCGTAGGGCCGCCGAATCCGTTCCGGCCCAAGCGCGCGGCCGCAAAGTCCGTGCGTCCGGATCGATCAGACTGATGACCACCCGATCATAGCCGCCCTGATCGGCGGCAATGCGGCACACCTCGTCGAACAATTCCATCCGATTGCGCAAGCGCAGAATGGCGGAACCGGTACTGCTGAGCATCCGCAGGGCTCGCGTCAAGCGTTGCAGCCGGACCTCTTGATCGCGCCGTTGAAGTTCGGACTTCGCTTTCGCGGCTTTCAGCGACACTTCGCGCAGCGAGCGCTCCACCACGGCGGGGAGCCGCGACAAATTGGTTTTCAGAACATAGTCGGTGGCTCCGCGCCGCAGCGCGTCAATGGCGCGCTCCTCGCCAATCGTTCCGGAAACGAATATGAACGGGGTTTCAGGAGCGTGTTCAACGGCAATATCCAGTGCGCGCAATCCGTCGAACTGCGGCAGGGAGAAATCCGAGAGAATGACGTCAGGCTCGATCGTTTGCAGCGCGCGTACAAAATCGGGTTCGGTCTCGACCCGGTGAATGGCGACGTCCAGACCGGCTTTGGCCAAATTCCTCGCCACGAGCATTGCGTCGGTATCGCTGTCCTCTACGATGACCAGTTGCAATTTGCCCGTCATGGTGCGTGGGCTTCCGGCGCCGCGATCGGCAGTGCGAATTGAAAGCACGCGCCGGCATCGAGCGCGCCCTGCGCCCAAATGCGACCGCCATGGCGCGCTATGATGCGATGCACGATCGCCAGTCCGACGCCGGTACCCGAGAAATCCTCGGTTCGGTGCAGCCGTTGGAAAACCCCGAACAACCTGTCCGCGTAACGCATGTCGAAACCGGCCCCATTGTCCTCCACCTGATAAACCGCCTCGCGATTTTCGATACGACCGCTGATCTTGATCCGCGGTTCCGGCCGCTTCGCACTGTACTTCAGAGCGTTGCCGATCAGGTTGCACCAGACCTGACGAACGACCGTCGCATCTCCCGCGGCCGCCGGCAACTCGGCAATCTCGATGTGCGCCTTGGGACCCGTGTACGCCGCGACCACTTCGGCGGCGGCGGAACCGGCCAGCGCCGTCATATCGATGCGCCGCAGATCGAGGTGCTCTCTCCCGGCCCGCGAAAACTCCAGCAGGCCCACGATCAGCTGGTCCATTTTCTGGCTGCCGCGGCGAATGATGCCGATGACGCGCCGCCCCTCCTCGCCGAGCGGTTCCGCGAAATCGTCCTCGAGAACCTGCGCGAAGCTGTCGATGGTCCGCAACGGCGCGCGCAAATCGTGCGAGATGGAATAGGAGAAGGACTCGAGATCCTGATAGGCCGCGGCAAGTTCTTCGGATCGGCGCAGTTCGCGTTCCTGCAGTTCAGCGTTCTCGCGCCGCAACCGCTGCACATCCAACGCCCGTGAGATGACCTGCAGGATGACGTTGAGCTTGAACGGTTTGAGGATGTAGTCGAGCGCTCCCACCTGCATCGCCTGCACGGCGGTATCGATGGTGCCGTGGCCGGTCATCACGATCGCGCCGAGAGCCGGGTCAATCCGTCTTGCCGCATTGATCAGAGTGATGCCGTCCATTTCCGGCATCATCAAGTCGGTCAGCAACAAGTCGAACTCGCCGGGGCGCAGCTCCGTCAATGCTTGTTCCGCGGAGATGAAGCCATGGGTCGCGAATCCTTCCGACCCCAAGGTATCGCACAGTGCACGCATCTGTGCCGACTCGTCGTCCACGATGAGCAGCCGGGTGGGCTCGCGCGTCACGGGACCAGCTCCGACAAGGCCGCCCGCAGCTCGCTTAAGCGAGGCGGCTTGCTCAGCAGCTTGTCGACGTGCGCCGGGACATCGTTCGCCGCGATGAGCCGCTGGCCCCATCCGGTCAAGAGAATGACGGGCGTCCTGGGCGACAGCGTCTTGATCGACGCCGCGACCTTGCGGCCATCCACGTAGGGCATGCCGAGGTCGGTAATGACGATATCGAGGCTCTCGCCGTTCTTTTGCGCGGCGGCAAAGGCGTCGATGCCGGCCTGGCCGCCGTGAGTTGCGGTGATCTGGTGTCCGTCTTCCTGCAAGGTATCCTGCAAGGATTTGATGAGCAGCGGATCGTCGTCGACCAGGAGGATTCGCAGCCGGCGGGTCAGCGCCGGCATCTTGATCACCCGCGTGGTCGAAACGCTGGAAGAAGTGTACGCCGGAAAATTCATGTGGCGCTGGATCATGCCGTACACCATCGCTAGACCCAGCCCGGTGCCGCGCTCGCCCTTGGTGGTGAAGAAGGGTTCGAGGCAGCGCCGCCGCGTGTCTTCATCCATGCCGACCCCCGTGTCGCTCACGTCGATCAGGACTCGATCCCCTGCGTCGCCGCCCGCGAGACTGCGGGTTCGCACCGTCAACGTGCCTCCGGTGGGCATTGCGTCGACTGCGTTGAAAATCAGATTGGTGAGCGCATCGCGTATCTCGTGTTCCGCGCCCATGACATCCGGCAAGGATTCCGCCAACTCCGTTCGTAGATCGACCATCACGCCTCGCTGCTGCGGCAGGTCGCTCCAGCGCGGTCTGGTCAGTTCCACGACCTGGCGGACTGCGCGATTGAGGTCTACTCGCTCGAGGGTCAGCTGCGCTTCACGCTCGCGATAGAACTCGCGCATGCGCGCCACCGTTCTCGCCACATCTTCTATGGCACGCTGTATGGTGGTCAAATAGCCGCGCGCGCGCGCGCTGAGATTGGGTTCGCGCTCGAGCAGCGATTCCGTATACAGCGAGACGGGCGAAATCGCGTTGTTGATGTCGTGGGCGATACCGCTCGCCATCTGCCCGAGCGCCCGCAGCCGCTCCTGTTGCATCACGGTGTGCTGGCTGAGCCGCAGGTCGTCGTACGCCTGTTGCAGGGCGCCGTACAGCCGCGACTGATGAGTAGCCAGGGCGACATGCTCGCTGAGCTGCTTCAGGAACTCGCATTCACCGCTGCTGAAGGACTCGGGGTCGCGGCGCGCGCACACCAGAATCCCGAATACTTGGTTTTCCACGATCAACGGCGTAGTGACCACGGACCGTAGGCCGGCGGCAGCCAGCCGCTGCGGAAACGGAAAGGGCACCTGCAGAACGTCCGGCTCGTAGACCACCTGCCCCGCCACGCAGCGCGACAGTCCGTTGGCGTCGAGCGGCACGTTCATGCGCTCAGCGAAACCCAGTTTGTCGGCGAACTGCCTGCCGGCGACGCCCATCACATCGACGGTGAGCGACTGCGCGGTGGCGTCGTGCAAGAGGAAGCAGCCGAAGTCGATCGGCAGATTCTCCTCGAGGCTGCCGAGCACCACCTGAAAGATGCTCGGCAGGTCCTGACGTTCGCCCGTTGCGCGCGTGATGTGCTGCAGCAGCCCGAGGCGGCCGAGCTGGGCGCGCAGTTTGGCTTCGGACTGCTGTATCTCCGTGAGCATGTGATTGAAAGTGTCTGTGAACAGATCGAATTCGTACGCGCCGGTCCGGACCGCGCGCACGGTGTAGTCGTGGCGCTCCGATACCGCGCGGGTCGTCTCCGCGAGCGCGAGGATCGGATGCAGCAGCTGGTGCTGCAGGCGGCGGGAAATCAAATAGGCCAGCGGCAGAGAGATGACGATCACCAGGAGAACAATCAGTGCGTAAAGCGCGGCGCGCGCATACATGGCGCCGAGATCCGATTTGACAAACAGCGTACCCAACCGCCGAGAACCCTCCGCGACCGGCTGAAAGCCGATCAGCTCGGTGCGCCCGAAGGTGTAGCCCGGCGTGCCGGGCCGAACCGGAAAGCTCGCCGCGGCCAGCCCGTGCGGATACGTTGCGAATGCCTTGCCTTGGGCGTCGTACAACGCCGCCGCGACGATGTGCGGATCGGCCTTGAAGGCCGCCAGAACAGCGGAGGCGTCATCGGCGTTGTCGAACGCCAGTGCGGCCGTACTGTTGCTGGCAATTGCTTGGCTCAATATCTGCAGCTGCTGGACGCTCGATTGCCGGAACGTGAGGAGCTCGTACGCGCAAAACGCGGTCGTCGTTACCGCGAGCACCGCGCCGCTCGAGATGAAGATCATGCGCATCAAGGTGCGGCGAATGGGGGTTGATGAGGTCGCCATGCGTCAATTCCCGTTGCGCGCGCCGACGATCTCGGCCGACCGCAGCAGCTTTGAGCTGATGGTCAACCCCGCGGCGCGCGCCGACTCGACATTGATGCGCAGCCGAATCCGATTGTTTTCCGTGGCGAACTGAACCATCACTCCGCGTTGCGAAGAGTCGTCCAGGTCCGACACGGTGAGCGTGTTGCGATGATCCAGGGCGGCGAGAATCTGTTGAAGCTGCGCGCTTTCGGAGCGGTCGATGTAGAGAATCCGGCAATCGCTTATTTCATCGAGACTGCGAAAGCGGCGCACCAACAGCGGATGTTGGTCGATCTGCTCGCCGCGCACGGCCTCTTCCAAACGCCCTCCGAACGGATCGGCGCCCAAGATGCCGATGACGAAGGGTTCGTTGGGCGCGCTGAACGCCTGGGGCGGCCATTCCACGAAACGCGAAAAGTTGTAGACAAAAACGGCCTTGACCTGGTACTCGGTGGGAGCCTCGGCGCCGCTGGCGCCTCGGAGAAACAGCGCCAGCCCCAGCGTGCCGCAGAGCGCCGCCTGCAGGGCCCGCCTCAGTATCGCCACGCGAGATTTCCGAGCAATTTTTGGGGATGCCGAGAGACGGACGTTACTTCGACATTCATGAGGTCTTCGACGTTCAACTCCTTCAACTCGCGAATGGTCGGCGAGCTGTTGTCCGCCTCGGCCCGCCCAACGGCAATCCTCAAGAGTACCGCGGCAGCGCCCAGCAGCGTACGCATGCACAGCGGCCGGCCGCAAGCACTCGCGCTCGCGATGTCCTTTCTGCTTCCGTCGGCGCGCTGCATCCCAAAGAGCACATGGAGTCTCGATTCTAAGCTCAGCCGCACAGTGCGCTTCGAACATCATGGCCCGCAAGCAGAAAAACCCGTAAAAATGGCGATCTGTGAGTATCGTCGCAGTATCATCCGGCGGCGCGCGCCGAGCGGACCCCGCTCACACTTTCGGCAGTCCGGCGCCGTCAACTTTGAATCGCCGTTGCGCCAATTCGCGCACGGACGCCGCGGCACGATGGCAGGTAATATATGAGCCGAAAGTCCATCGGCGGCAGTGTTTTACCCAACCCTAAATGGGGGTTTACCGGCTCCACAGCTAGGGGGTATTTCCGCGGGCCAGTGGTGTAGAAGCTAAGTCTGATTGTGTACGGTATCGCAGTGCGGCAACTGCTTCAGCTAGTGTGCTGAAGGCCGATACCCGAGGGGAAGGGACGACCGATGCTGGAGAAAGGCTTAACTTTGGGCAATCGCCCTAATACAGAGCGGTCGGGTCTCCCCGCCGTGGAAATCAAGATCCTCTCGGGTTTCCTGCTGGCCATGTCGTTGCTCCTGTTCGGCGGCGCCTATACCTACCGCACCAGCGCCAAGTTTGCGGACTCCGTCCAATGGGTCGCGCACACTCAGGATGTTCGCGCGACCCTTGCCAATCTCTATGGATCACTGGCCGGCGCCGAGCTGGCGCAGCGCGACTACCTACTTACGACACAGCACGCCCGATTGGACGAATATGTGAATCTGATCGACGTCGTGCAGCACCGTGTTGCGGAACTCGCCCGGCTCACGAGCGATAACGCGGCTCAGCAAGGCGATAGGGCGGCGCTTGAATCCGTCGTCAAGAGGCGTTTGGGTGAACTGGCGGGCGTCCTCACCGCCTATCAAAGCTATGGCCTGCCGGCCGCGCGGGAGGTGCTGCGCCAGAGCAGTCTGCGCAGCGGCACCGAAGACGTTCGCGTCATCAGCGAACGAATCGACTCCGTCGAAGCGCGGCTTCTGGCAGAGCGGCAGGGGGCAGCGGCCCACGTCCGGCGCACCACACTGATTTCGCTGCTGATCACTCTCACGCTCGCAGCCTCGATCTTCATCGTCCTGTTCCGCGGAATTCACCGCGGAATGGTGGCGCGGCGCGACGCCGAACACGCCTTACGCAGCAGCGAACAATACAACCGCAGCATCGTCGACGGCTCGCCGGACTGCCTCGCCATCCTGACTCCGGACGCACGCCTGAGCCAAATGACGCCGCAGGGCCGGCGGTTGATGGAGGTCGAGGATTTCTCGTCGATTGCCAACGCCGATTGGTTCGCGTTCTGGGGCGGCGAGGATCAAGCGGCGGCGCGGCGCGCCGTGGCCGCGGCACTCGACGGCAGCGCCGGGCGCTTCCAGGGATATTGCCCGACGCGGGCAGGAACGCCGAAGTGGTGGGATGTCATCGTCATGCCCATAGCGGGTGCGAACGGCGCCACCGAGCGATTGCTGTCGGTCGCCCGCGACATCACCGAGGTCAAGAACGCGGAGGGCAAGCTGACGGCGGCGAACCGATTTTTGGACTCATTGATCGAGAATCTTCCCGTCATGGTATTCATCAAAGATGCGCGCACTCTTTGCTACGTGCGGCAGAACCGCGCGTGCTTGAATCTATTGGGTCTTGCGCACGGCGACGTGATCGGCAAGCGCGACCGTGACTTCCTTCCGGAGGAGCAGGCCGACTTCATCCTCGCCAAGGATCGCGAGCTCCTCGCCGCCGGACGGCTGATCGACATTCCCGAGCAGTCGATTCATACGCGGCTGCTCGGAGTCCGAACTTTGCACACCATGAAGATGCCGATTTTGGACGAGCTCGGGGCGCCGGAATTCATATTGGGCATCTCGGTGGATATCACCGAACGCAAGCTGGCGGAGAGTGCGGTGCGCGAATTGAATGCGGCACTGTCAGCCAAGGCCGCGCAGCTCGAAGCCGCCAACAAGGAGCTCGAGAGCTTCAGTTACTCGGTGTCTCACGATCTGCGGGCGCCGCTGCGCGCTGTCGACGGCTTCGCGTTGATGCTGGAAGAGGATTACAAGGAGCGGCCTCTGGACTCCGAAGGGCTGCGCTATCTTTCCGTGATCCGCCAGAACAGCCGGCGCATGGGCGCGCTCATCGACGACTTGCTGGCATTCTCCCGGTTGGGACGCCAGCCGGTTGCGCAAGCCGAGGTGAACGTCGACTCGTTGGTGCGCGAAGTCGTCGAGGAAGTCCTCCATGCCGAGCCGCCGAGCGAACGCGGCAAATCGGCGGTCGCGCCGCACATCGAAGTGGAGCCGTTGCCGCCCGCCCGCGGCGACCGCGGTTTGTTGCGCCAGGTATGGGCCAATCTCATCGCCAATGCGGTCAAGTACAGCAGCAAGGCGGCGCGGCCGTTCATCCAAGTCAGCGGCCGCCAAGTCGGCGCCGAGAGCCATTATTCCATCAGGGACAATGGCGTCGGCTTCAACATGGAGTACGCGGAGCAGCTATTCCGGGTGTTCCAGCGATTGCATCGTGCCGACGAGTTCAGCGGCACCGGAGTGGGGCTTGCCATCGTCCACCGGGTGGTGACCCGGCATGGCGGCCGGGTGTGGGCCGAAGGCAAGGTGGATCAAGGCGCGGTGTTCTCGTTCGCATTGCCCAGAGGAGATTAGAGTGGATGATTTTGAAGCGGTGGAAATCCTGCTCGTCGAAGACAGCGACGCCGATGCCGAGCTGATCATTCGAGCGCTGCGCAAAAGCAGCCTGGTCAACAAGGTGGTGCGGCTCCGTGACGGAGTCGAGGCGATCGAATTCGTGTTTCGCGAGGGCGCCTTCAGCCGGCGCCGCGGCGGCCAGCCCCGGCTCATTCTGCTCGATCTCAAAATGCCGAGGCTGGGCGGTATCGACGTTCTACGGCGTCTGAAGGCCGATGAACGGGCGAAGTTGATCCCGGTCGTCGTGCTCACGTCATCGGCGGAGGAACAGGACGTGTTGGACAGCTACAAGCTGGGGGTCAACAGCTATCTGGTCAAGCCGGTCGAGTTCTCGGCGTTCACCGGCGTCATCACTCAGATGGGTCTCTACTGGGCGGTCATGAACCGCATTCCCAATCAATGACCGTACTGCGACAAATCAAGGTGCTCCTCGTGGAAGACCGCTTGGAGGACGCGGAAATGCTGCTGCGGGAAATGCACTTGCGGGGCCTCGATGTCGTCAGCCGCCGGGTGGATACCAGCGAAGCCTACGAGGACGCGCTCGCGACTTTCGCGCCCGACCTGATTCTGTCCGACTACACGCTGCCCGGTTTCGACGGCACGGACGCGCTGCAAATCGCCAGGTCGCGCCGGCCCGATACGCCCTTCATCTTCGTCTCAGGCACGATCGGCGAGGAGCGCGCCATCCAAGCGCTGAAACAGGGCGCCGTCGACTACGTGCTCAAGGAGAGCCGCGCGCGGTTGGTGCCGGCGATCGAGCGCGCGCTGCGCGAAGCCGATGACCGCGACGCCAGACGCTGGGCGCAACGCGAACTCGAAGAAAGTGAAGAGCGCTTCCGTTTTGCCATGCATTTCTCATCCATCGGCATGGCCCTCGTCGCGCCGGATGGCCGGTGGCTCGGCATCAATCCCGCACTGTGCAGCATCGTCGGGTACAGCGAGAACGAACTGCTCGCCACCGATGTTCAGTCGATCACCTTTCCGGATGACCGCGACGCCGACGCCGTTCAAGTGCGCCAAATGCTCGACCGAACGATCGAGACCTATCAGGCCAACAAACGCTACGTCCGCAAGGACGGGCGCGTCGTGTGGACGCAACTGAGCGGCTCCCTGGTCTGGCTGCAATCGGGCGAACCACATTACTTCATCTATCAGATTCAAGACATCACCGACCGGGTCGATGCCGAGCGGGCGCTGCGCGCCAGCGAAGAGCGATTCCGCTCCATCGCCGAGGCCACACAGGAGTGGATTTGGGAAATCGACGCAGACGGCCTCTACACCTTCTGCAGTCCCGCGGCGGAGGCAATCCTCGGGTATTCGCCGGATCGGCTGATCGGCACCAGTTGCCTCGACATCGTGTCGCAGGACGTCAGACAGACCGTCACCGACCTTCTGCGGCGCGGAATTGAGCAAAAACGCGGCTGGCGCGACCTGGTGCTGCGTCTCCAGCACGCCGCGGGCGGAATTCGCTGGCTCGACAGCAATGCGCTGCCGCTGCTCGACCCTAGCGGAAATGTCGTCGGCTATCGCGGCGTGGCTCGCGACATCACGCATCACCGATTGCAGCAGGAACGGATCGCCCGCTTGAGCCGCATTCAGGCCGTGCTCAGCGGCATCAACTCGACCATCGTGCGCGTCCGTGAGCGGCGCGAGTTGCTGCGCGAGTCATGCCGCATCGCCGTGCAACAGGGCGGCTTCAGGATGGCGTGGATCGGCTTGGTGGAGCCGGGCGCGCTGAAGGCGACGCCCCTGGTCTGGGAAGGTTTCGAGCAAGGCTATTTACAGGAGATCGGCTTGACGCTCGCGGACCGCGCGGAAGATCCGGGACCCGTCGGTGAGGCGCTGCGCCAGGGGAAAATGGTGGTCGTGAACGACATCGAAGCGGCTTCCCAGCCTCTGCTCAAAAGCCAAGCGCTGGCTCGCGGCTTTCGCTCATCGATGGCGATGCCGCTGATGGTCGAGGACCAGGCGGTGGCCGTTCTGGTGCTGTATGCAGCGGAAACCGGGTTCTTCGATTATGAGGAATTGAAGCTTCTGAAGGATCTCGCGGGCGACATTTCCTTCGCACTCGATTACATAGGCAAAGAAGAGAAGCTCACCTACGTTTCCTACTACGACACCTTGACGGGATTGCCCAATCGCCAATTGTTCTTCGACCGCCTGGCGCAGGCGTTGCATTCGGCGCGCGCGGAACGGCGCCAGATTGCGGTCATGATCATCGACCTGCAGCGTTTCAAGAGAATCAACGACACGCTGGGGCGCTACGCCGGCGACCAGGTGCTCAAGGAACTCGCGGGCCGGCTGCAGCGGACGATCAGCGAATCCGCGACTCCGGCGCGCATCGGCGGCGACCGCTTCGCCGTGGTGCTGCCCAACCTTGCGGGAACCTCCATGGCGCGCTGGATCGACGATTGGATCGTCGACTCGTTCGCAGAACCGCTCATCATCGATGATATTGAATTGCGGACCACGGTGAAAGTCGGAATTGCCATGTATCCGGCGGATGCCGACACAGCGGAGGGCTTGTTCGCGAACGCCGAGGCCGCGCTGAAGCGGGCGAAGGATGCGGCCGATCCGTATCTCTTCTACTCGCCGGAAATGAATGCACGGGTCGCCCAGCGGCTTCACCTGGAAAGCCGCTTACGCAAGGCTGTGACTCAGAATGAGTTCGTCCTGCACTATCAAACGAAGGTCGATCTGGCGACGCGCCAGATTCGCGGACTGGAGGCGCTGATCCGTTGGAACGACCCCGAGTTCGGCTTGGTGGCGCCGATGGATTTCGTGCCGCTGCTCGAGGAATCGGGACAGATCGTGCAGGTCGGCCGCTGGGTATTCGAGCAAGCGGTTGCCGATGCGCAGCGCTGGAGATCGTTTGGGCTGGAGGTGCCGCGCGTGGCCGTGAATGTCTCGGAGGTGCAGCTGCGGCATCCGAATTTTGTGGCGACGGTGCTTGGCGCGTTGGCGCCCAATGGTCATGCGGCCGGGATCGACGTGGAGATCACCGAGACCATGATCGCTCAGAACACCGGCGCCAATGTGCAAAAGCTTCTGCGATTACGGGAAGCGGGCATGCGGATCTTCATGGACGACTTCGGCACCGGCTACTCGGGACTCAGCCAGATCGCGCATTTGCCGCTGGACGCGCTCAAGATCGACCGCGCCTTCGTCGCTGGGATGACCATCAGCACGGAGCACATGGCCATTGTCTCGGCGATCATCAATCTCGCGAAAGCATTGCGCATCTACGTGGTTGCCGAGGGAGTGGAGACCGAAGAGCAGGCCAGCCGGCTGTACACACTCGGCTGCGACGAAGCGCAAGGATACCTCTTCGACCGTCCGCAACCCGCCGAGGACATCGCGAAACTCTTGCAGCGAGCGCGGTGAACCAGCAAGGCACTTCGCGTCGGTGGATCTCGAGGAATGCGGCGCTTTCGATTGACCGGGCCTAAGGTCGCGGCTAGCCTAAGGAGCCGTATCGTCAGGATATCTCTGGTGCACCGCAATAATCTCGGAACCTCAAAATTATCCTTGCGATTCAAAGGGCTGATGACTGGGGTGGCGCCCTATGCCGCGGCAGCGAGCGCCGCCTTGATTCTTTGGCATGCGGCGCGCGATACCCCCGCCTCGGTGGCCTTCGTAGCCGCGCCCCTGATCTACCCTCATGCTTCCGCCGGCGGCGCTGCACCGCCACCGCCACCGCCTACGGCAGCGGTCCGGTCCGGCCCGGCGGGCGTCACTGCCGGCCCGCCGGCGATCGCGCAACAGGCCAGCGTCGCCGCAACGATCGACGTGGTCGTCGGCAGAAACGACACCCTGGACGCCATTTTTCGGCGCATGGCGCTCGACACGGCAGACCTCGCGGCGATTCGCCAATTGCCGGGTATCCGCCAGAGTCTGGATTTCCTCAAACCCGGCGACGCCATCAAGCTCACGCATAGCGACGGAGAGATCAGGGAACTCACGCGCAAGGTGAGCGAAACTCAAACCCTGAAAGTCGTGCGAGAAGATGCCGGATTCTCGGCGAGAATGATCGATAATCCGGTGGAGACGCAAATTCGCACCGCGGCCGCCACCATAGATTCCTCCCTGTTTCAAGCGGCTGAGGCGGCCGACATCTCCGACATCGTGGCGCTGAAACTCGCCAATGTATTTGCCTGGGACATCGACTTCGTGCTCGACATCCGCGAGGGCGACCGCTTCACCGTCGTCTACGAACAAATCTATCAAGACGGTAAATACCTTCGCGACGGCGAGGTCCTGGCGGCCGAGTTCATCAATAGCGGAAAGGTGTATCGAGGGGTGCGCTTCGTGACGGATGCGGGCAGTACCGGCTATTACACTCCGGACGGGCTACCGATGCGCAAGGCGTTGTTGCGGGCACCCGTCGAATTCACCCGAGTCAGCTCGGTGTTCAATCCGCGCCGCATGCATCCCATCTTGAACCGCATCCGGGGACATATGGGCACCGACTATGCGGCTCCGACGGGCACGCCCGTGCACGCCGCCGGCGATGGGCGCATCAGCTTTGCGGGGCAGCGCGGCGGGTATGGCAATGCGGTGATACTCGCCCATGGCAACAACGTGTCGACCCTGTATGGTCACATGTCGCGCTTCGCCAGGCACATTCGCGTCGGCACGCACGTCCAGCAGGGCGACGTCATCGGTTATGTCGGCATGACCGGACTTGCAACCGGCCCGCACCTGCATTACGAGTTTCTCGTGAACGGTGTGCACAAGAATCCTCAGACGGTGCAATTGCCCGGCGCCGAACCCCTGCACGCGGAGGCGTTGCAAAAATTCCGCCGTCTGACCGCACCGCTGCTCGCAGATTTGTCGCCGCAGCAGGCCGCTCCGGCCGGCGTGGCGGCCGCCACCGGCCCGCTCGCCAACGAACCGGCGGCGAGCAGTGTGTTCAGCGTCTCCTCCGTGCTCCACGATTCGACTTTCAACTCGGGCGACGATCGATCCCGGATGTCGGTCAACTGATCCCGTGAGATAGGCCTGCCGCCGCACATGGGCTTCTATCTTGGCTTGATGTCCGGGACCAGTATGGACGCGATCGACGCGGCCCTCGTCGACTTCGACGTATCGCCACTCCGGATCATCGCCACCAGCGCCACCGCCTTCGACCCCAAGCTCAAGCGCCGGATCGCCGGCCTCCTCGAGGCCGCCGATAGCGTCGCCCTCGACGAAGTCGGCCAAATCGACGTGGAATTGGCGCGGGCATTCGCGCAGGCTGCGCTGACCCTGCTCCACGATGCGGGGCTCGGCACCGGCCGCGTGGCCGCGATCGGCAGCCACGGCCAGACCCTGCGCCATCGCCCGGATTTACCGACGCCGTTCACCTGGCAGGTCGGCGATCCCAACACCTTGACCGAATTGACCGGCATCACGGTGGTGGCCGATTTTCGCCGCCGCGACCTGGCCGCCGGCGGGCAAGGCGCCCCGCTGTTGCCGGTATTCCACGACCAGGTGTTTCGCAGCGACGATGAGGATCGCGTCATCGCCAATTTGGGAGGTATCGCGAATGTCACCATTCTGCGGCGCGATACGACGGTCACGGGCTTCGATACCGGGCCTGCCAATCGCTTGCTCGACGAGTGGATCTCAATGCACCAGGACAAGGATTTCGATGCCGGCGGCGCCTGGGCCGGCACCGGTCAATGCGACCACAGCTTGCTCGAGAAGCTGATGGACGAACCCTACCTCGGCTTGCCGCCGCCCAAGAGCACCGGCCGCGAGCTCTTCAACATGCCTTGGCTCAATAGTAAACTCGGGCGGTTTTCGCGTCGGCCACAGGACGTTCAAGCCACTTTGCAGCAATTCACGGCCGCCACGGTCGCAGCAGCCGTCCACGAGCACGCCCCCGGCGCGGCGCTTTACGTCTGCGGCGGCGGCGGCCACAACGCCGGGCTGCTCGACGCACTGGCGCGATTGGTGGCGCCGAACCCGGTGGCGAGCACCGCGGCGCTCGGCCTGGATCCGGATTACGTCGAGGCAGCCGCCTTCGCCTGGTTTGCGCGGCGCACGCTCGACGGCTTGACGTCGAGCGCCGGCAGCGTGACCGGCGCCGAAGGCGCGCGCATCCTCGGGGGGGTGTATCGGTATGCCTAAACTTCTCAGCATGAAATGAACGACGCCGACCTCCAAACGCCGCAGCTCTATATCAACCGTGAACTCTCGTTCCTGGAGTTCAATCAGCGCGTATTGGATCAAGCCAAGGACGGCAGCATACCGCTGCTCGAGAGGGTGAAGTTTTTGTGCATCTCGTGCGCGAACCTCGACGAATTCTTCGAGATTCGGGTGGCCAGTCTCAAGGAGCTGTTGGAGGCGGGCGCGGTGCAGGGCGGACCCGACGGACTGCCCGTGCCCGAACAGCTCAAGGCGATTCGCGCCCGCGCCGTGCGCCTGGTCGACGAGCAGTATCGGTTGCTGAACGATGTACTCCTGCCGGAACTCGCCGAGATGGGCGTGGTGTTCGTCTCGCCCGACATGTGGACCGAGGCCCAGGCCGCGTGGCTCGCCGACTATTTCAGCCGAGAGGTGGAGCCGGTGCTCAGCCCGCTGGCTCTGGATCCAGCGCGGCCGTTTCCGAAGATTCTCAATAAGAGTTTGAATTTCGCGGTGGTGGTCGAGGGCGAGGACGGATTCGGCCGCAACAGCGGACTCGCGGTTGTGCAGGCGCCGCGTTCCCTGCCGCGCCTGATCAAGTTGCCCGACGAACTCGGCAGCCGGAACTTCGTGTTCTTGGGCACCATCGTCGAAGCCTTCGTCTCCAAGCTATTCGCCGGCATGCATATGCGCGGCTGCTACCAGTTCAGAGTCACACGCAACAGCGACCTGTTCGTCGAGCAGGAGGAAGTCGACGACCTGCTGCGCGCCGTCGAAGGCGAACTCGCCTCGCGCCGCTTCGGCGACGCGGTCCGATTGGAGACCGCGCACGATTGCCCGGACGAGATTCTCACCTACCTTCTGGGCCAATTCGGCCTCACCGGCGACGATCTGTACAAAGTGTCGGGACAGGTGAATCTCAATCGGCTGTTGGCCGTCTACGATTTGGTGGACCGTACGGAACTCAAGTACGCGCCGTTCGCACCGAGCATCCCCGAGCGTCTACGCATGGGCAGCGATCTCTTCACCACGCTGCGGGCCGGCGACGTGCTCCTGCATCATCCGTTTCAAGGCTTCGGGCCCGTCACGGATTTCATCAAGCAGGCGGCAAGCGACCCGCAGGTGCTCGCCATCAAGCAGACGCTGTATCGCGCGGGCAGCGACTCCACCATCGTCGATGCGCTCGCCGAGGCCGCGCAGGCGGGCAAGGACGTGACCGTCATCATCGAACTGCGCGCGCGCTTCGATGAAGAAGCGAACATCGATATAGCGACCAAGCTGCAGGAAGCCGGCGCCCACGTGATGTACGGAGTCTTCGGCTTCAAGACGCATGCCAAGCTAGTGATGGTGGTGCGGCGCGAGGAAAAGGGCCTGAGGCGCTATTGCCACCTCGGCACCGGCAACTATCACGCCAAAACCGCTCGGCTCTACACCGACTACGGCCTGTTGACGGCCGACGAATCGATCGGCGAGGACATCCACGAGATATTCCTGCAGCTGACCGGGCTGACGCGCGTGCCGCGTCTACGCAAGCTGCTGCATGCGCCATTCAGCCTGCATCAAACGCTGTTGGCGAACATCGAGCGGGAGAGCGCCCATGCCAGTGCGGGCAGGCCGGCCCGCATCATTGCGAAACTCAACGCGCTCACCGAGCCCACCGTCATCCAAGCGCTGTACCGCGCCTCGCGCGCCGGCGTGAACATCGACCTCATCGTGCGCGGCCTGTGCTGCCTGCGGCCCGGTGTGCCGGGCGTCTCCGATCGCATCAAAGTGCGCTCCATCATTGGACGCTTCCTGGAACATTCCCGCGTCTATTACTTCGAGAACGCCGGAGCGCGTCAAATCTACTGCGGCAGCGCCGATTGGATGGATCGAAACTTGTTCCGGCGCATCGAGGTTGCGTTCCCGGTGGAGGCGCCCGACCTGCAATCGCGGGTCGCCGACGATTTGAAATTGTATCTGGCGGACGACACCCAGGCTTGGATTTTGGATTCCGACGGCCTGTACACCCGTGCCGAAGGCGCCGACCATGCGTGCGCTCAAACACGTCTGTTGAGTCTGTACGACGAACGGGTCCCGCTGATGGACACTTGAGCGCATCGCAGCTCACACGATGTTCAGGCGAAACCCGGCGTCCTTCAAGTACCCTCGTTCCTGCTCCAGATCCTCGAGAGTGAGCGGATGATCCTTCATCCATCCCTGCGGCAGCTTCATATTCACGGTGCGGCCCTTGACGCTGAGCTGCACCTCCGGCAACGGCTGCGGACTGCGTCCGCGGTGCAGCAACACCGCCAGCCGCAACAGCACGATCAGAAACTCGGCGAGACGGTCCCACGGCGGCAATAAATCCTCCAGGGATTCGAAGGACAGTTGTCGGCGATGCCCGCCGACCAAGGCGGACACCAGCAGTTGCTCTTCGCGGGGAAAGCCCGGCATGTCGGCATGCTGGAGCAGGTACGCGCTGTGCCGCTGATACTTGGAATGGGCGATGTCGAGGCCGGTTTCGTGCAGCCTCGCCGCCCAGCGCAGGACGGACTCCGCCAGCGGGTCCTCCAACCCCCACTCCGATTCGACTTGCTCGAGCAGAGCAACCGCCGTGACCTCGACTCGATCCGCCTGCACGGTGTCGACGTGGTAGCGCATTTCCATGGCGCGCACGCTGCGCACGCGCGCGTCTTCGTCCGTAAAGCGGCCCATCAGGTCGTACAGCAGTCCTTCGCGCATGGCGCCTTCGGCCACCCGAACGCGGTCGATGCCGAAGTTCTCCACGATTTCCAGCAGGATCGCGAGGCCCGCGGGAAACACCGGCGCACGTTCGGCGTCCACGTCCTCGAGGTCGAGTTCGTCCACATGGCCCGCCGCGATCACTCGCTCGGCGAGGTTGCGCAAGTTGTCGAGAGTGATGCGGGACGATTCGGGATTGAGCCGGCGCAGCACGTCGCCGATGACGCGCACGGTACCGGAGCTGCCGGACGCCTGCAGCCATCCGAGCTTGCGGTAAGCCTCTTGTATCGGCTCGAGTTCGAGCCTGACCGCCGTGCGCGCGCGTTCGAAGCGCTTTTTGGAAACCTTGCCGTCATCGAAACAAATTGCGCTCAACCCCACGCAGCCCACCGACAGGCTTTCGAGCAGCAAGGGATTGAATCCCTCGCCGATCACGACCTCGGTCGATCCCCCGCCGATGTCGATCACCAGCCGTTTGTCCGGGCTCATGGGACTGGTGTGCACCACACCGGAGTAGATGAGCCGCGCTTCTTCCAACCCGGAGATGATTTCGATGGGATGACCGAGCGCGGCGCGGGCGTGCTCCAAGAACCAGCGCTTGCGCCGGGCGCGGCGCAGGGCATTGGTGCCAACCACGCGCACGCTGTCGGCTTGCATCGCGCGCAGCCGCTGCCCGAAGCGTTCGAGGCAGCGCAATGCGCGCTCCGTCGCTGCGTCGTCCAGCCGACCGCTGTCGCCCAATCCGGCGGCCAGACGCACCATTTCCCGGAGGCGGTCCAAAATGACCAGCTGGCCGTGCGAATGACGCGCCACGACCATGTGAAAGCTATTGGAACCCAAGTCGACGGCGGCGAGCACGTCGGGTACGACACGACCGCCGCTCATCTACGCAGGCAACATTTTTAGGCGGAGAATGAAGACCCGCAACCGCAGGTTGTTTTCGCGTTTGGGTTACGAATGACGAACTGGGCGCCCTGTAGATCCTCTTTGTAGTCGATCTCCGCCCCCATGAGGTATTGCGCGCTCATCGGGTCGACCAAGAGCTGCACACCGTGGTTTTCGACGCAGAAATCGCCGTCCTCGATCTTCTCATCGAAGGTGAAGCCGTACTGGAAGCCCGAGCACCCGCCTCCGGAGACAAATACCCGCAATTTGAGGTTCGGATTCGATTCCTCGCGGATCAGCTCGCCCACCTTTCCCGCCGCCGCGTCCGTGAAAATCAGTACATTGGGCGCGAGTGGGGCCAAATCGCCTTGGTTCATGGTTTCCGATGTAGCACTCATAGCCTCATTCTACCCCGCCGGCCGCCGGCCGATCAAAATTCCTGACTCTCTTTGGGACCGGGTTCACTCATGGTGGTTCCCAAATTGGTCCGATGGATCAATTTCCCATTGATTTGGGCGCCAACCGCAGTTTCAATGACGGTGTACTGAACATTGCCCAAAACGCGCGCCTTTGCTCCGAGTTCCACCCGATCGCCGGCCTCGATGTCGCCTTTGACGATGCCGTTCAAGATGACGTTGGGCGCTGCGACCGAGCCCTCTATGCAGCCATGCTCGCTCACGGACAAGAAGGTGCCCTGTTTCGAGTCGCCCCGGACGTTGCCGTTCACATGGCCATCGATATGCAGGCCGCCGGTGAATTCGACGTCGCCATTGATTCGGGTCTTCGGGCCAATCAGGGTGTCGACGGTCGCGTTTTTACTCTGGCTTTTACTCTGTTTGAACATCTGCCTCACCCTTGGCCGGATTGCCGCTTGCCTCGGTTTCCACCGACATCCCCTGCGCCTTCCAAACGAAGGCCTGCCGAAAACTGTGGCTCACGTCTCTGTCGCGGCTGCTGTGAATCTCCACCTCGACGCGCGTGGGCTCGAACCCCTGCGGCAGTTGTACGGGTTCGTCGTAATCCTGAAAGTAACGGAAGGAGTATGCCAGGCTGACGCGCCGGTTAGGCGTCACCTGGCCAAAACTCAAGCTGGAAGGTTTGCCCCGCTGCAGCCCCTCGACGGCGATCGCGGCAGTGCCCGCCACTACGCTCTCGGGCTTCCCGGTCTGCATCAACACGAATTTCAAGCGAAATTGACCTGAAACGGTCTCGGGCACGATTTGCATCTGCTGCACCTTCACATGAATGACCGAATCCGGCTGCACCAGACCTCGGTAAAACGACAGGTCCTGGTTCAGGCGCGCAATTTGACTCTGCATGTCGCCGAGGCTCTTGTAGACCTGCTTGTAGCCCTCCTGATCGACGCGACGCGCCACTTCAGCGGCCGCCAGCTGGGTGCGCTGCTTTTCATTTTCTCTTTCGAGACTTCGAATGCGCGAACTTGCCGATAATGCGCCGCGCACGGAATCGACTACACGAAAACCGGCGTCATATCGGCCGAGTTCGAACGCCGTGTACAGTATCGCGACCGCCAACAGCACGGCGAGGCCGATCAAGACCGCGCGCCGCCTCGGCGCATGCGACCTGACGACCAAATTGCCGAACGAATCCACCATACATCGATACGGTATCATCCCAAACCGAAGCGAAGCGGGAATATTTATGCTCTGGCTCAAGGCATTTCATGTCATCGCGGTGGTCACCTGGTTCGCCGGCCTGTTCTATTTGCCTCGCCTGTATGTCTACCACGCGGATGCCAAGGATTCGATCGGCATCGAGCGCTTCAAAGTCATGGAGCGGCGCCTGTTCGCGCTCATGACCATCGGCGCGGCCGCGAGCGTGGGTTTGGGTGCGGCGATGGTCGCGGCGGCGCCCGCTTACCTGACGATGGAGTGGCTGCGGATCAAGCTGCTCCTGGTGCTGGTGCTGATCGCCTACCACGTGTTCTGCTACCGGCTGATGCGTGATTTTGCGGAGAATCGCAACGTGCGCGGCGCCAAGTGGTACCGCGTCTTCAACGAGGCCCCGTCGCTGCTGTTGATCGCCATCGTGGTGCTGGCCGTCGTCAAACCTTTCTAGGCGCTTCGCGCCGAATCTACGGGGTCGAAACGACCCCGTCCTTTATTTGATTAGTTATTGGCGGGCTCGATATCGGGCCACCAAACATCAGCTGGCCCAGGTCGTGGAGCGCCCGCACATAAACCCGCCGCTTGAAATAGACCACTTCGCGCACCGGCGTCCAATAGTCGGCCCAGCGCCAGCGGTCGAATTCGGGCGTGGCGGTGGAATCGAATCGTAGCTTCGACTCGTCGGCGAGGAGCTTCAGCAGAAACCAGCGCTGCTTCTGTCCGATGCACCGGTCGCGCACGTATTGCCGAGGCAGACGATACCGCAGCCAGCCGCGGGTCGAGCCCAAGACCTCCACGTCCTCGCGTACCAGGCCGATTTCCTCTTTGAGCTCGCGAAACAGCGCCTCTTCGACCCGCTCGCCGCGATTGACGCCCCCTTGGGGAAATTGCCAGCCGCGGCCGCCTACGCGGCCGCCCAGGAACAGTTCCCCGGAGCCACGCGTGAGCACGATGCCGACGTTGGCGCGAAAACCGTCCTTGTCGATGTAGTCGATGGCAGGCTGGATGGACATTGGGTCAATTGTTCCATATCACCGGCCGCTTGTGGTCGCCTCGCTGGGGCCCTATGGTACGCGGCACATGAAACCCAGCCGACTGCTGCCGTTGCTGTTTTTGCTCGTACTGACGAGCGTGGGCCTGGCCGTTTCGGTCGGTAGCTCGACCCTGCGCCTCGATACCGTGTGGACGGCGCTCCTGACCGGCCAGGATTCGGTGGCGCGCGAAGTCATTTTGGATCTTCGCCTGCCGCGCGCCCTCAATGCCTTCACTGTCGGCGGCCTGCTGGCACTGTCCGGCGTGCTGATGCAGGTATTGTTGCGCAATTCCCTGGCCGATCCCTACGTGCTCGGCATATCCGGCGGCGCCGCCGTCGCGGCCCTGGGCGCGATGTTATTGGGCTTGGGCGGCTTGGTGATCGACTGGGCTGCGGGAATCGGAGCTCTGGGCGCGACCCTGCTGGTGTTCGCCCT
>WNFL01345017.1_pt1 | contig 21976 bp, 25 predicted proteins | sample 5400361 | NCBI WGS metagenome assembly WNFL01 (sample SAMN13153351, study PRJNA577476) | soil metagenome | isolation source: 40 cm soil on Douglas fir-dominated hillslope | place: USA:California | collected 2013-09-17
AGTATATATAGACAGTCCTCGATAAGCAAACATCGCCCCAAATGCGCATAAATATCTGGTGGAGTCTTTTCTCAAAACCCTTTGTGGCCATTAGTCAAGGTCTCGGTAACAGGTCTGGAATAGCGTCCTACCTTCGTCGCCGTCCTTCCAGCGCTACCACCCAAAGGGCCACGGGTTAATAACAACATCACCAGCGGCGCTACCAGCAACACCTGGTGAGACGGGCTCATCTGCAAACCGCTTGTCACTACCGCCAACTCTACCAGTGCTACCGCTAGAAGCAAATGGCATTATGGCCACGGAACCTTCATCATCTGCAAAACGCTTGGCACCGCCGGCAATACCACCAATAGACCCGCCAATATCTGGATGACGCTTGGCAGCCCGCACAAGGGGAGCCTGGAGGTAGAGCTTCAGTTAAGCAAGAATCCATGTTTCCTTCTCAGAACTCACGTCTTGTGTTGGAGGCAGAGCGGCAGAGAAGCCAGTGCCGGCAGCAGCGAGGGCCAAGAAAACGGTTGTGAAGAGCATGGTAGGTAGATAAATAAGAGTGAGAGCGTAAGGCCACTTAAAGAGCGATACTTGGAGACAGGATGAAGGTGCCCACCGCGCGATTGGGGGGTTTTATACAGCAGGAATGAGACTGCGTGGTAATATGGGTGGGTATCACTGTTCTCTAGCAACGGGGGTATTTGTGGAGAATTAATGTTTTCAGTCGTTTGAAGGGAAGCGGTTTTCCATATCTTTCAAGGCCGGCTCATCATATGAGCGATCTAGATGTCACATCTGAGAAGCAACTCTTGCTCACCAGGAGGGGGTAATTGAATGGACCGGGCGTTGGAGAGGTTATGTGACTGCTCTGGCATGAGCGTAGGGACGGGTGCAAGGGGTAGAAGGATAGGTAGGAGGCGCTGTACCAGGCCAGTTTTTATGATGAAGAAAAAGCAATGTTACTTTTTAAGATATAGCCCAATCCATAAATTTGTAGATCGTATATCCGAGGGCCGTTTTGTGAGTTTCCAAGGGCCAGTCGAGACAAAGGTTTACATCGTGTGGGAAATAGGTGTGTTCAGAACAGGCTAAGTGAAAAGGAACTGCCAGTATTGTGGCCATATCCCGACTCTTCCACACGCTCTGTCACGAGCTCGGATTTTCAGGCGTAGCTAGGGCATGTAGTTGGGCGGTTCAAGGGATCTAGCGGTGTTCAAGCGAGTTCGGGGAGTCCGGCGAGTTCTGGGGGAGACCAGGGTTGGGCACCAGCTCCGATGGTGTATATTACCACAGGTAACTACAAGGCAGGTATGTAAGATACATACTGATATTGTACTATATATTGGGGCTGGAGGGTAAACGGTCAGAGACAAAGGGTGAGAGAAGGCAAAGGCTGGGAATTTTAACGTCAGAGACGGCGAAGGCTGGGAATTGTGAGGGGATCGAGGGTTTTTTTGACGCGCAAGGGATATATTCAGGACAAGGTAGCTAAGCAACACGAACTCGTATTGTGGTCAAACTCGTCGATATTTCCACCGTCCATACCACAAATTCGTCTACGTCCAGTGTTACATCAACCTATTTCGCGCGCGCCACACGCACCCTACTCCCTGTGCTTGTTATGGAGACTTCAGGCCAATGACTCCACATGACGGTTGCGCCTTGACAAGTCTGGTTGACAGGTTCGGTTGGGTTAACCGGTCACGTGTGAACAACAGGATGATGTTTGTTGGTACATTCTATTTTCCAACCCGACCCTCCCCATATGGACGAACGGATGAGCCCCTCGCCATCGCCTACTCAATTACTGTTGTCTTTCGAAAGGGACGACCCCTGAAAGGTTCTCAATTCTCATTTGGGCCAAGGGCGCCTTGGATTCACCTTACGGCGTATGAACATGAAGAATACATATAATTAGTCCAGCTATTAAATTTTCATATGAAAAAATCGCCCTACAGTTACATACATATCTGATGGAGTCTTTTGTGGCCATTAGTCAAGATCTCGGTAACAGGTCTGGAACAGCGTCCGTACCGTTGTCGTCGTCATCTATAGGGTCACCGCCCGGTACCACCGGCGCTAGCATCACCAGAAGTACCGCCAGCACTGGCGCTACCAGCGAGAGCACCAGCGGAACTATCACGCTTGCCAGTACCACCAGCGCCAGCACTACCAGCACTACCGCCACTGCTACTGCCATCAATAAAGTCCAGTATGTCCACGGAACCTTCGTCATCTGCGAAACGCTTGGTACCACCGCCAGCAATACCACCAGCAGATCCACCAATATCTGGATGACGCTTGGCAGCCCACACAAGGGAACCCTGGAGGTAGAGCTTCAGTTAAGCAAGAATCCATGATGCCTTCTCAGGACTCACGTTCTGTGTTGGAGGCAGAGCGGCGGAGAGGCCAGTGCCGGCAGCAGCGAGTGCAAATAAAACGGTTGTGAAGAGCATGGTAGGTAGATAAATGAGAGTGAGAGTGTAAGTTCAATCAAAGAGCGATACTTGGAGACAGGATGAAGGTGCCCACCGCGCAATTGGGGGGTTTTATACTGCAGGAATTAGACCGTACGTGGTGATATGGGTGGAGCATCGCTGTTCTCTAGCAACGAGGATATTTGAGGATAATCGATATTATCATCTTTCAAGGCCGGCTAATCATAAGTGCGATCTAGATGTCATATCTCTGAAGCAACTCTTGCTCACCAGTAGGGGGATAATTGAATGGACCGGGCGTTGGAGAGGTTATGTGACTGCTCTGGCATGAGCGTAGGGACGGGTGCAAGGGTATAACGATAGGTAGGAGGCGCTGTACCAGGCCAGTTTTTACGATGTAGAAAAAGCAATGTTACTTTTTAAGATATAGCCCAATCCATAATTGCTCGTGTAGATCGTATATCCAAGGGCCGTTTTATGAGTTTCCAAGGGCAAGTCGAGACAAAGGTTTACATCGTGTGGGAAATAGGTGTGTTCAGAACAGGCTAAGTGAAAAGGAACTGCCAGTATTGTGGCCAAACTCGTTGCTATCCCGACTCTTCCACACGCTCTGTCACGAGTTCGGGTTTTCAGGCGTAGCTAGGGCACGTAGATGGGCGGTTCAAGAGGTCTAGCGGTGTTCACGCGAGTTCGGGGAGTCCGGCGAGTCCGGCGAGTTTTGGGGGAGACCAAGGTTGGGCACCAGCTCCGATGGTGTATATTACCACAGGTAACTACAAGGCAGGTATATAAGATACATACTGACATTGTACTATATATTGGGCCAGGAGGGTAAACAGGCAGAGACAAAGGGTGATGACGAAAATGAAAGCCGCTTTCATTACGTTCGATTACGAGGGTACTCATATACTACACGATATGCGAGCCCCATATGGAATCGGGAAACGAGGCCATTAAGATGGGAACTTGCATATGACCCGAGGAGAGACTGGAGACAATCAGAGAACACCAAGAATACTTCAACAATACCGAAACCTATAGGAACGATCAAATCACAGCAATTAGGGACGAGAACACTAATACTTCCACAGGTGAGAGAAGGCAAAGGCTGGGAATATTAAATGTCAGAGACGGCAATTGGGACATCTGTGGTGCCACCAGTACATGTACACTTTCGTCTCCTTCCATGAGGTACTGTGTATGCATTGTTTTGATACTGGAGTCTTTTCTCAAAACCCTTTATGGCTATTAGTCAAGGTCTCGGTAACAGGTCCGGAACAGCGTTCGTACCTTTGTCGCCGTCATCTATAGGGTCACCGCCCGGTACCACCGGCGCTAGCATCCACTGGAGGCAGCGCAGCGTACACATAAACAGCGTGGGATTGTGCCGTGTGGCGGGGTTATACGGCGGGATGAATTGGGCTGTGCTAGAATTGTTTTTATTTATCATGTATTGTACGGCTCGCTGCTAGTCCAAAGGCTGAGAACGTTTCATGCTCTGGCTCAAATCTGTTTACACCCATGGCTACAGCTTCAAACCCAGCCCTCTCCTGCACAGGCCACGGGCACTCTGCTTGCATATATATATTGTGAGGGGATCGAAGGTTTTTTTGACGTGGAAAAGATATATTCAGGACAGGGTAGCCAAGCAACGCGAACTCGTATTGTGGTCAAACTCGTCGATATTCCAACCGTCCATACCACAAACTCGTCTACGTCCAGTGCTACATCATCGATTTTGAACCTATTTCGCGCGCACCCTACTCCCTGTGCCTGTTATGGAGACTTCAGGCTAATGACCCCACATGACGGTTCAAGTCTGGTTGACAGGTCCGATTGGGTTAACCGGTCACGTGTGAACAACAGGATGATGTTTGTTGGTACATTCTATTTTCCAACCCGACCCTCCCCATGTGGACGAACGGATGAGCCCCCCGTCATTGCCTACTCAATTACTGTTGTCTTTCGAAAGGGACGACCCCTGAAAGGTTCTCAATTCTCATTTGGGCCAAGGGCAACTTGGATTCACCTTACGGCGTATGGAAATGAAGAATACATATAATTAGTCCACCTCTTGAATTTCAATATGCAAACATCGCCCTAAAGTCATGTAAATATCTTGCCACTGTGTGGTGAATAAAGGTTGTGGTTTGTGCCATCGCATCTCTCGCGGTTCCTGCTATTCGCATACATTGCACCCTGCTGTTCGCATACATCGCACCAACCTGCTTTTAACAGGCTGTACATGGAATTTAGGTTTGACTTTGGCCACAATAACAGTCATGCAATTCTTGTGTCAGCGAATTTTTGACAGGTGTAAGGAACCTGTGTAATGACATATGCAGGCCCTGGCCCACATGCACAGGTGTGATATACATCTGTACACAACCTCATGAAGGGTGTGTACACAATCTATGCAGGACAGTAGTTTGCATATTTCCATATCTAATATCAGCAGGAATAATAGCAAATTAATGTACATGGGTTCCCAGTGTCGAAACTATAAGAATACAGCCAATTGGACCACCCCCTTGTTTCTTTGTCCCACTTTTCTTGTATGCTCACTACTCTTTGGCAGCCTGATCTGTCTAACAATCAGCTCATTGCTCTATAGAAGCAGAACAGACTTACCATTGTTTCACCTGCTGGACCCCTCCCACCACCCAGACCAATTCAACACTGAGCCACTATGGTACAAGGAATGACAAGGCTCTGGATGGACACACCCTTTACAAGATGTTGTATAAAGTGAAGCCAGATCTCGCAGACTTGTGTGTGTTCAATGTGCTGTGTGCCATTGTGAGTGAGTGAGAAATTGAAGAAACCAAGAAATGCTGCACATGAACTGTGGATTGGGCTACAAGCATCAAAAGGGAGTGCGCGATTTTGTGCAATACATGTACACAGAGGAATTTGGAGTTGCTATGTGCCATGTGCCATGGTCTGGCCAAGCTGCCCATTGTGGGTGAGGTTGTCAAGTTTTAAACACATCAGCTACTCAATGTCACTGTTAATTATGTTTTACTCACCTTGAAGCATGCTAGATACCTTAAAGATGCATCTGTGGAAGCGAGGAGGCAAAGTCCAAAACCCAAATAAACTCGGCACATGAGCTGTGGGGTGGGCCACAAATGTGTGCAATATCTGTGCAATGTACGTACACAGAGGGTTCAGTCCTGTAGTCATGACGCAGTCCAGCCAAGCCCACCCGATGTTAAAGTTTTCAGCACATTCATCACTAGATCATGCTCTAAACTCACCTCACACTATGCTGAATGCCCCGAAAATGTGTCCATGGAAATGTGGGGATGGCAGGGTGGAGGCTGGTGGGGCAGCAGGCAGCAGGGGTGCAGGGGTGCAGTCCAAGATACAACATGTGAGTGGTGCACATTGAGCTGTGAGTTGAGCTACAAGATCAGCAAAGATTAAGATTATCTATGGCTGCTACAAATTCCAAGAATACGTGGTCCAAATACCCACAACAAACAAGCAGCCCCTATGGTCTTGTGATGAACTTGCACTGCCAATATGTGTGCCAACTTCATTCTTGTATGCGCATGATTAACCTGACCTGCTGATATTTTAATCTGAATTTTAGGTGCAATGTATCAGTGGGGTGGGTGGCACCAGTGTTGGGATATCTCTTCCAGCTGCAGAAATTTTGCTAAGTTCAAATCTGGAAATATATGGCCTGTGCACATAGCTTTTTCCACCTGGCCAGGGACAGCATGTATCTGGCCATTGTAGGAGCAGTGTAATGCTGTCACAGCAGACCATATGGGCCACTTTTTACACATGGTGTAGTGAAATTTTCCAATTTCAAATATTCATTATATACTGTCAGGACAGTGCTGCACAACAGACTTATACAACCCACCTGCCCCATCTGTTTTCACCGGCCTCCTCCATTGGGTTTAACCTTGCATGGCCCTGTCACACTGCTGCCAGCCACCTATCCTGACTGATTATGTGTGCACTGCCTCCAGTGACTGTACCCACTGTAAGTGGAGTAATCAAGCATCAACAAAATTTTGTTTTTTGAAGAGAATGAATATATTCCATGACCATCTACACACTACTACATATTCCGAGAATGTACAGTCAAATTATCTACAATAAATGTGGAGCCCCTATTGATCATGTGCTTTGATACTATGCGCACTGACCACATTTTGCATGCGAATAATTAAACTGACTCGTATGTATTTTACCTTGAATTTTACGCGCCATAGTCCAACAGGGAAGTTGTCGGAATCTTGATATATTGCTGGGAAGGCTCCAATACGTGCGCCGATAGTTCCCCTTATATATGCGTGATTAAATTGACCTGCAAATATTTTATTCCGAATTTCAGGCGGAGAATCTGGTGATGCACAAGAGGAATACCTTGCCTATTCCCTTGAGTATTGCACGGTGCGCGGCGTGAATGGCCTGGGGTGGCCGGTTGACACATGATAGAGATGACGGACAAACGACAGCGGGACGGGTAGTGGCAGCACCGGAAATATCTGTGGAAGGGAGGGGTTGGCGAGGAAGCCGGTAAGGAGAGGACGAGTATCGCGGGCCCATAGCAACATAGCTGGTCCCATGCCTGTTGTGTTGGCTGGTGAGAGAGAATATGTGTATGTCGTCGTGGATGACTACACTGGCGCGGTAAATACATGGCCGCTGCGCATCAAGTCGGCAGTTGAAGTGTTCAAAGCGTTCAGGGTGACACCAGAGAACGAGTCTGAGAAGAGGATCCGGGAGATCATGATGGACAACGTGCGCGAATTATCGATAGGCAAGATGCACGACATCTGCGAGCGCGATGGACCAAGCTGGACCCAGTCCCGCACCACCCTGAGTCCAGCGGTGTAGCAGAATGAACCCACAAGTGCCGTGCGCGCCATGCTCCACTATTTGTGCCTGCCAAAATCCCTTTGGGCGGAAGCGTCCAGCACAGCAACGTACACTCGAAATAGGACGCCGACGAAGGCTCTGGATGGACGTACCCGTTACGAGACGTTGTACGATGTGAACCCGGATCTTGCGAATTTGCGAACTTGCGTGCGTTCGGTGCGCCGTGTGCCATCGTCGGACCGAGCGAGAGATTGAAGAAACGCGTTACAAGCATCAGCGGGGCGCCTGTGATGACTGTTCAATACACGTACGTGGAGGGTGGTCTGGCCACGCTGGCCCAATTGTGGGCGAAGTCTTCGAATTTTCAGCACATCAGCTACTTGATGTCACTTTAAATCATATTGTATTTACCTTGAAGCATGCTGGGTACTTTATAAATGCGGCCATGGAAGCGTGCGGCGCGAAATCTAAAATCCTAATAAACACGGCGCGTGAGTTGTGGGTTGGGCCACAAACGTGTGCGATATCTGTGTGATGTGCATGCACAGAGGGCTTAGTCCCGTAGTCGCTACGCGGTCCAGCCAAGTCGACCTGTTGTGGCAAGGTCTTCAAAATTTCAGCACATTCGTTACTAAACGACGCGTTATACTCACCTTGCAGTATGCTGAATGCCTGGGAAATGTGTCCACGGAATGTGGGGGCGGCCAGGCAGGCGGCGGCGGCGAGGGTGGCGAGGGCGCGGGCCAAGATCCAACATATATGTGAGCGCCGCGCGTCGGGCTACGGGTTGAGTGACGCAAAGAAGAAAATGAATATATTTTAAGATTATCCACATGCCACTACAACTTCCAAGAATGAGCGGTCCAATTACCTCCAATCAACCTCCAGTCAACAAGGAGCCCCTTCCGTCTCGTGATCAACATGTGCGGCCGATACGCGCGCTGACCACATTACTGAATGAGCGTGATTAACCTGACCTGCAAGTATTTTACTCTGAATTTTAGGTGAAAGGATCAGCGGGCGGGCGGCGGCAGTGTCCGGAATAACATAGCGGAGCTCTATTGTAATATAGCCTCAAACTCGACGGCCGTCATGCCGTCATGCCGTCATGCACTCTAGGCTCAGTGCCCGTCAAGACTGTCAACGGGACTATCAGAATTGTCAAGGCCCCAGAGCGGGACATAGGGTTAGGCTTATAAAAGTTATCAGTTCGGCGCACGCATGTGGCTCAAGGTGCGTCAGCGAGAAACGCCCTAGGTGCACGTGAGAGATATTATATGGGCTCACAGGTGGCAATCAATGCAGTAATTGGGCGGGTGATGGCGAGGGGTCATCAGGTCGTTCGTGCAAAGGTCGGGTTGGGGCCAAACACACGTAACAGGTCAACCAGACATGTCAACCAGACAAATCCCAACCGGAAGATGGGGTCAATAGCTTCAAGTGTTTGCGTACGATTCACCAAAGCCGCTCGTATTGAAGAAGGGCAGAGTACACGCTTATACCGGCCTTCACGCTTGCGGAAAAGAGTTACGAAGCCACTCACCAGCTGTTACGAAGCCAATCACGGAAATTTGCCAGCGAGTGGTGGAGTGCAGGAGTGGCAACGGAGTTAAAAACTAAATGCGGACTATCTGCGGAGTCGTGAATTCGCTACACGAGGGGTAGTGGACTCGCTAACGGGTTTCAGACGGTCCAAATACAATGCTAAATTTGTCATTCCTGGAGGCGAGTGAATCAACTATTGCGCGCACTCTTATGGCAACGGCCACGAGGGGAGTCGGAAACTATATTTTAGGAGTCGCTCTCCACTCTTCCATAGCTGGCCATCGGAATCTGCACGGACCATGTAAGAAGGAGCGTAAGCGTTCGGCCGCTCCTCCCATGCGGACACTAAGGACACTATACTTTCGTATCCAGGAAGCCCGGTTATAAAGAGCGCTCGTATGCTTGTTCCCAAAGTTGAATCCGAATATGGGTGCTGTCCCAGTCGCGCCTTTAGTAGGACGAGAGAGCCACATCGATTGGGTCCAGAGACAGGCGGGGAAGTGCTTGAATGAGTTCTATGGCTAGTGCTGCGGCGCCTTACCGGTCAGACGCCGACACAGTCAGGCCTTTGGTGAGACTGGGAGAATGGTTCTAGAGGTGATCCATAACGCAGGACCGAACATATTCCCGACCGTGCGATTAAAACTGTTGCAGCAAAGCAGCGACATTTGAGTTGAGACCAGGTAAGAAAAATTAACACAAATTCGTAACCTGAGTTTGCAACTTGAGGTCTAAATTGAGACTGCCACTGAAACGATCCCAAGAGTGTCCGAATCACGCGCTGCTGGATCCCTGGTATGACCGTCTCCATCATGGGATAGCTGCTGTAGAGTGAATGTACCAGGTATGAATCCACTAGCTGAATTATTAGAAGCTTGCGACAGGCAGAAGGGCCCGGTGCCGTCGGGAGGATTCTGGAAGTAAACCGGCCGCATAGAGCAAACAGTCAGGAGATGTATATAATAGGTCAGAAGCCACGCGGGTTCAGTTACTGGATGGTCTTACTGTCCATGTTCCAGACTATGCCCTGATCGAGTCATCCGATGTGGAGGTATCTGGTATCATTGAATGTTCTATTGGTGTAGACTGGAATCCATACCTTGCGTACGTAACAGCAACTCATGGGGAAAGTCTCCGGTACTTTGCAAGCTGCTTTGAAGCGAGAATAGATATTGCTAGGCGGTCTCGCAGTACTGTCAGAAACTCGAATGAGTGAATGAAATGTGCGGGCGGTTACAGATGCCTCTCGCCATTGATGAATGACTCGGAAAAGTGTGTACATCCACAAATCCTCTTCCCGATTCTGGAAAGGATTCGACCAAGAAGGAAAGGATCTGTGCTGCCTGAAGGCGAAACGCGTGGACGTATGGAGAGAGAAAGGAACGGCCTGCGAGTGCAAGGGATAACCAAATTTGGGTGTATTTGTCACGATAATAGTCAAGCCCGACACATGAGCGTGAAACGCTCTCAGAGTCGGGCCATCCGCCCACTCCGGAGGCACACCTGGTTCGGAGTTAGGCATAAATGGAAGACTTGATATGGACAATCTGCCTCGTTGAAGCACTGCAAATACTGGATCGAGAGGCAGACGAAGCGTCCAGGTTCTTTCATGGCAATGCATTGTAAGGGATTTCGGGCGCAAATGGTATCGAGAAGCTATCAAGAGCTATTCGATACTCCTTGAGACATTCTCATCCCCGAGACTTCGTCCAGCGTGCACATCAACCAGAACCAGAGGCGGTCTGTGGTATGAACGACCAGCGTTGAAAGGGTAGAGGGAAAAAGTGGCCAGACTGGGGATCGAACCCGGGACCTCCCTGGTACATGCAGGGCACTCTGCTCTATCCAGCCGGTTTTGATCAACTCCAACAGAAAAGAGACGTGACCTTGGTAACACCGAAGGACCAGGTTCCGGAGGCTTCAGGCAGACAGGCCCTGGTTTCCGTGGCCCAAGCCAGAGACAAGGTAATGGACTGGACACAAATAATATGGACGAAATGTCAAAAGTCGTCAATGATGGCTGAAGTAAATGGAGTTGCCCAATTTGTTATAAAACGTCATTATATTCCCCAGCAATATGTAATAATATGAGCGATAAGATATTAGAGTGACTAGGAGGTTAAGTGTATCAAATGTCAAATGAGAACCCGCCATCTGTAAGTCAAGATCATAATAGCACACTTGGAAAACTCTGGATTCCGCAATTTACTGCGTTCCCAATTCAATTTGACAATCGAATCAGGGACCAAGGTACTTGTCCATATTTGGAGTTTTAGAACACGCAGGCCACCTTCCAGTTGTCCGTCCGTCTCTACATTGATGTGGTCACTACATATTGGTCAGTTGCTCCTCCATCACAATTAGGGTGTGCTTGAAGCTGGGGTGATTGCCTGGGATAATTTCCTGGCAGGACTCCAAAGAGTTGATACTTATGAAATAGGTATACATGATATTTACAACACAGCCAAGCTAGTTCTCCAAAGTTCATGAAGCCGCGGAGAATTGACAAATCCAGAGAAAAATGATCATTGAATATCAATGGGCTGCATATATACACGGTGATTCTATCATTGGTATTCTCATTCAGTCCTACATATGCTAGGATTCCGTTCTCGCTTTCGAATCGACACTCCACGTGTAGCCAGAGGGAGTGAAATGGATGCGCTCGCTCGCTCGCTGGCTCAACAACCAATTAATTAATGCCCCTTGATTTGATTGATGTGTGGCAGGGATCGTTGGAAAAAAATGGGTTGAGGGTGGCCGAAACAAGACAAGGGCTAGTACATGCGTATACAAGCACTTGAGAAGAGGAGTTATTCCGGCGGGTACATCGGAATGCCAACGGAGGCCTCACAGAGACCACTCGTGGTCTATTCACACAGGGCCCTTGCAGCTACCAGGTTACCAGGTAGCCATCTCCTCAGCCTTATACTACTCGCATTGGCGGGGTGTGGGTGACATGAGGGGTTGGATGTGACTCGTATCGAAGGTGTTAGATCGGTAAAACCTTGGACGAGGAGGGAAGGTGCTCGTTAGAGGGGACATATGGACGTATGGAGAGAAGGATAAGGTGGTACGAATAGGCGCGAAAGTTGTTCCATCAGGGGCGCTGCTGTCACCACCTGTCACCAGACGGTCCTTTTGTATTTGATATGAGCGCTAAGGTGGGCGCTAAAGAGTGCGTTTGAAGGCCGCTGAGGCTGTCTCCCAACGCGCGGAATCTGGAAAACTTATCACCTTTGGTTGGGCAACGCAGCCAGTCTCTCGCGAATTGCCGGAAAGCTGAGACCCCTATTTAAACTATAAGAGCAGCCAGCGTAAGCGTAAGGTTTCTTCAGCAACCCATTCCCAATCCCAATCCCGCTTGCTTGCTTCCTTACCGTTTACGTTTTACAGCTACTGACATGTATCCTTGCGATCTCAATCTCAATGGCCAGCATGCTGGTTGTTTTATCCCCGCCTCCGCTTCCGCCTCCGCTTCCGCTTCCGCCTCTGCCTCTGTCCCGCAGACCGCTGGCTTGCCAGCGCTGACCCCCACAACAAATTCATTCATTGGCGTTCATCCTAGTAAGCTGTATTCTCGCATATTCACCTACGTGCTCATCCAACCCAAACCCGATTTTTTTCCAGATTTTCCTCGAGATGAATGCCACTTCGACCCTTCGCCGACCTCGACCTCGACCTCGACCTCGTTCACACCTCGTAAGTCTTAGCGACCGGGAGTTACCCCGTGCAGCCTTGCCGACGTTCATTCAGCTCGTCCTGAACACTACTCTCCGTCCCCTACGACGCAGTCACACACGGCGCCTCTTTCACTCTCAGCGACGGCGACGATGGCGCCTACTCACAACTTTGGTCATCAAACCCCGTGGGTCACTCAGCCCACTGGTTCGTTCCCTGGAACACATTTCCACACCCAGCCCCAGCACACCCACACCCATCAGATCCACACCCACGCTGACTATGACTATTTCGCCATCGGTCGTCCTGCCAGCTCCCCGCATTCGACTGGTCGATCTGACATCTCTGGCTCTCCCACTCTTGGCGAGAGGACACCCCCGACCAGTCAAGCGGCTTTGCCGACCAAGTTGCTCTCGAGCCTCTCCGCCGAGCAACAGCGAATCGTCAAGGATGCTGATCCCAGTCACCAGCAGGTTATCATGGACATCCTCATATCATTCGATTTCAGTGAACGAGGCGATATTCCCGCCGAAAAGTTGCAGGCTTTCTACATCTCCGTTCCCCACCTCCGCAATGAAGGCGACAAGCAAGGCTCTCGCGGTGGTGCCGCGGGATACACCTGTCGCTGGCACGCCTGTCCTCAGGCTGAAGCCGATAGGCCAATTAAAAGGCGTGACCATATGCTCAACCACATTCGAGGGCACTTTGGCGTAAAGCCTTTCGCTTGCAAGTTTGGCAATGGCGTCAATCTCCCCAGGTGGTGCGTATATGTATATGTACCACCATGCTGATATGTGCTTAACCCCACTTCATCACAGCATGGCCCGTTTCTTGCGAGCTGACGACCTCAAGCGCCATGTGCGCACCGTTCACTCTAAGGATGTTGACAACCAGTTGTGCGTCCCCTCCCTCTATTGCGTATATGATGGCCTCCCTCTTACTCTACCTACTTAGCAACATCGTCGAGGCCGACCCAAAAAAACAATCCAAGAGCAAGCGCGGCGTGGCAGATGTCCCAGAACCTCAACGAGGGCATGGGTATCAGCCTTACTCAACCTCCAGCCCCCATCACCGTCGGAGCGTGTCCGATTCCGATGGAGTCTCAGATTACGACTTTACCCAGCCTCCTCACGCGCAGCCTCCGGCGTTCTTTGCCCATGGCCAGGGCCAAAGGTATGGGGCCTATGGCAAGGTAGTCCATCGCCTGAAGGTCCTAAAACTATACTGGGTAGCACGGCGGTGGTACAGCACGGGTCCCTGCGGCTTGTGTCCTCGCCGTGGCCTATCCGGGGCCTTGGGGCGGTGGAAGACTCGGCGATGGGAAGACCCATTAAGTCGTTTGCTGAACATTTTGGTTATTATAGCGCTCCCTTGGATTATGAAAACGGATCGTTCGATGCTCACGCTCACGCTCACGCCCACGCCCACGCCCACGCCCACTTCAGCACTTGAACCAATATTCGAAATTAACTGTAGCAACCGTCACGTGAGTAATTTTTTTGTGTAAATTGCCCAAACGCGTGCTGACGTGACCCTAACGACCCAGCTCTGCGTCTCTATTCAATCCCGGCTCGATACAAATACAAACGGCATGGTGGATCACTGGTGGATAAGAAGAAAAGGCGCGCAGCGCACGTACGCCTTGTGTACCTATATAATATCAACACCTTCATACGGTTTCAATGTGCATACTACTACTTATGTGTATGCCTTCAAAAAGGGTGGTGCGTCGAATTTCCGAGTCGTAGTCGTCGATGTCCCTTATGCGGCACTTTTTTGCAATCTGAATAATAATAAAGTTCTTTATGGTCTTGTTCCTGATCTGCGAGCGAACATGAACATGAGACGAATATGAACATGGATGAGAACGAAATTGAGGAGAAGTAACGGAGTACAGAGATTATGACCGCCCAGGGGTCAGGGGTCAGGGTCAGGGGTCAAAGGTGGATTATTGTGATAAAGAGCCCGCCTAAATGTCATGTCTGACAAAACCAAAAAAAAAAAAAGGATTCCTGAGTAGCACGATTGAGATGAGATCTACGGAGCAGTATGTGGGTTAGGGGTTAAGGAATGTTATCTGGTTTGTAACACTTCAGAGACCCTGTGACGAGTCGAGTCGGGCTCGGGGGGGCGTGCGAGGTGCGAGGTGCGAGGTGCGAGATGCGAGGTGCGAGGTGCGACACTGCCCGGCTAACCCCGATTGTGTGTGGACATGTGCCGAGATAAATTTTGACTCTGTACAGACTCCCCACTACCCCAACGAAGTGTGTCAGCCACGCGATTGGGCGAGAAGCCCGAAGCGCACAAAACAAGAACAAAACAGAAAAGCAGGGACGCACCAGACAGGGCAATTACTACGCTTCCGCGGACGCTTGAGGTGGTCTTCCAAGTAACTCGAAGCGAAGAACCGCTTTTCACTATCGCAAAAAAGAAATGCCAATGTCAACCTTTTCTGAGTCTAAACCTAATGTAATGCCACTTATGATTTGATTTGGAAATTATGCTCACTCACCATGTAGTAGAACCGCACCGATGGTTGCATGGATAAGGTCGATGCCCAAGATGACTCCTGACATGCTCTACACCCCTTTCTAATCGTTCAAATTGGTATCCCACCTTTGGACACGGTCGGAACTCATCGCCGAATGTGCACATCCAGTGATTCTTCTCTGCCTGTTGCAAAAAAACAGTATAGATCGAACGTCCTACGACCCCAAGACCTGCAGTTATGCCATCCCAGGATTCTCCTATCTTGGGTTCGAGGTCATGTTGCTCGTACCACTTTGAGGCAAGAATGATGTCGAGAATCGTCCGTCGAACCGCCTGATCGTCCCTTCTGAATGATGCATCAAGAATTGCATAGTCCACATCCACGCGTTGCCCTGGAACCTTTGCAATCGCGGGTGGTGTATTTTCCGTGGATTCACCGGTATTCCCCGATGTCGAGGGTACAGGGGTAAACACGGTTGGCGAGGGCCCTTGACTCGGGTCGTGGGAGATTTGGAAGCTGCTAAAGCGGCCACAGGAAGCTTGAGGCTGGAGTTCTGTAGCTCCGTCGGTCGGAGGTGGGCTCTGACGCACTTGCGAAAGCGATGGAGAGTTTGAGTGCGAGGGTAATGGAGGATGGAGAGTCGTTGGACTGTTGGAACTCTTCGCCAAGGCCTGTTGCACAGGCAGAGCGGAGAAGGCTGGTGGGGTGGGAGTCGTGGGTTGACCAGGCACTGCTGCCATGTGTAATGAAGGTCCAACATTGTATCGTTGTGGAGGCACCGGCCATTGATCGGGTTCCTGTCTAGGCACAAATCAGGCTAGAGCGGAGTAAACGTCAAAAGCCCACGTACTTGACGTTCGACCATGCAGGGTGGGAAGTGGGAATGGTAGATCCTTGAGATTCTTGGAGAGAAGGGTTCCCCATCCACGGCCCGCGTTGGGAAGGGTATGTGGCTTGCAGTCCGTGAACCCGGGATGCTGATGCATAGGATTGACTGGGAATGGAAGCGTGTTCTAAATAGCTGTTACCATCACAAAATTGGAGCGATTCAGCCAAAAGGAGACAAACCGAAACCGCCTACGCCATGCCAGTGCGTTGTGTCCCGCAGAGAGGCTGGATACTCAGGAAACGCGTTGGAAGGATACGACGAAAACCTGTTAGAGCTTGGTCTGGGGAAGAGTGGTTTGAGTCGGCCTTAGTTCCGAATGCGCGAAGTTAGGGCTCCCTACGGTGTGTATGCGTGAGTCATGGACTCGAGAGGCCTGTCTAGCGCTATCAAGAGAGGAGGTCAGCATATGAGCGCACGGTGGGTCGTGTCCTTCAGGGCTCAAGATATTCCTTACCTCCTTGGCCTGGATGTGCGAAACGCGAGACGGAGTGGCGGTAAGGCACTGCTCGCGACGTAGCACCCTCTGAGTCTTCGTAATGGGCTCGTTGTGCATCCAAATACTGTTGGGGGTATGGAGCATTGGGAGGAGCAGTGCCGTGTTGGGTAGATGGAACCGGTACAGTCGCTTCCTGAGCTGGGTTTGCTTGGATCACAGCCGCTATATTCGGGTCCGTTGCTCCAGCCGAATGACTCCCAGAACTCGCTATTCCATCTTGCTGTGACCAGTGCGGCGTTGGATACATTGACGCTGATGGATGGAGAAAGAAACTCAACCTTGACGAGCCCCTATATGCTGGCAGCAGCGTTGGCATACATACAAAGATAAATGCGACTCTAGACCAAGGACAAAGTGACGCAGTAAAGCTGTTCTAGAACCACGGCTCTTCGTGTTTTGGGAGGCCGAGCTGAATGGCGCGCTTCGAACGCGCCGATCCGTTTAGGAAAACCTACAAGCCGCTAATCATTGGTCAGTTTCAGGTACTAAATGAAGTCGCGGTCGTCATCGCGGTACTTGCGGCGCGCGGCAAGCCCGAGATCGTAGAGCACTGACCCACGCGGGCTTCCTTCACTGCAGCGAGTACAGAGATCGAGTGAGAGTCGTGAACTGCAACCGAATGTACCTTTAAGTGTCCCAAGTGGCGGTCCCTGGTTGGTGGGGCGACTGGACGAGGCTGGGGATATGCAAGCGAAGGGCGCTTCTTGTTATTGACCGAAGTTGAGGGTCCAGTTTGCAATCGCCCCAAAACGTGCGGCTCTGTTGTGTCGCCAGCAGGGATGAGTACTGATATGCATTTGCTAGGGCCCACGGAACCCCTCCACAGCAGGGCAATTGCCGGCATTGGGGTTCTCAAAACATTGACAGCAACTGACAGGAGACATATACCCATGGAGTGGAACGCTTGCAAAAGGAGATACAATTTACGCTTCTTCCATTCACATCAAAGGCGACCAAAATTCGCGCAAGAACATGCTCTCGGAACCGCGCAGGGAGGACATCTGATGGTGATTGAATACTTAAAGACACCTGCGCCACGACTATGCCAAAACACGTTTAGAATGGCTGGGAAAGAATGCCCAGGTGGCCCTTTTTGCTTCAATATCCACATTGAGTTCGGACCGCAGTTGCGAAGGATAGTCCAGAAGCCAACAGATACGCCCAGAGGTCGGGGAAGAATTCTCCTGCTCATTGAACAAAACGCAGACCCCGGGTAATGGAACGCGAAATCTCCTATATATCCGCGGGAAGAAGGACGAGAGGCCTTCGCCGGAACAATCTGTGATGTCCAGAGTTCTTTCTAAGGGTAATGACGAAATCTATCCCAAGCGGGTGTTTCCAGGTTCCGAGCCATTGAAAGGGTACAGCTCTCATTGTTGTGCCCAAATGAATAGTCAACAAACTCACACTGTCATACTTTGAAGACAACGCCGGTCTAGGCCAGGTTGGTTACCGCACACATGTCCTGAGCAATCCGGTCGGCAACAATTAGTCCCCCTGAATAATAAATGCAACTGCATAGACATTCGAAGTGTGACATTGAATTGGGGTGCAGACACCTATGAATATAGGCAAAACGATTCGTTTCGATCAGAGTAGAAAGTCGACCGTGACCAGTTTGGCATCTTCTCCACGGCGTAAAGGTAGCATTCCTGCAACTTACCCATTGGTGCAGTTATGTTGAACCCAGGAGCATGGGATTTTACTTTGCCAAAAAACCAAGCCAGTCAAGCGCCAACGCCAGAGGTCGGAGGTTAAAATCGCCCTTCTCATTCCATGCCTGAGTAGAGAACTAGCTCTTCTCGTGAGTTCCTGGCGGCGTTGAATGATCTCCAACCAAATCGTTGGGTGGTAGGATGTCAAGAAGTCTCGAAGAATTCGGTGGATGGAAAGTAGAAGCAGTTCTTCTTCCTCTTCCTGTCATCCCACCACTCTTATATGACGATTTCATTTATTCCCAGGATACCCAAGAGAAATTATAGTCAAGGTAAACAATCGGATGTCTACTTGGTACAGGACCACTGGGATTAATCCTGAACACCTTGTTTCACGCCTTGTTCTTATGACACCATTTGTTTTGCCTACTAAATGAACGTCTCATCTCCAGTATACTTGGTCCTTCATCGCACGAAAACCTTTCATTATCATATGACCACTCCCATGTGATTATCGCGCGGGGGAAGCACTAGAAACGACTCCGCACGGTGAATATTACTTAAAGACGCTCCTGCCGCCATCTGTTGTTCCCATGTGAGCAAAACAATCGCGGTCTACTCCAGATGGTAACTTAAATACATGCACGATATTTTCAAGGTGAAGAACCAGCATGGACAGTAGATTATCAGGTGGCCATTATCAACTACCATTGGCATAATGAACGAGGTTCTATCCCGGATATTTAAGACGAGCATGTTACCAGCCAAACTTGTTGTGTAGTAGAATCATAATGGAGGCAAGTTGTACTAGGGTGGGCCAACGGTACGTAATCACGACGACAATCATATCGGCGTTACAAAGAGGATGGTGGGAGTACAAAATCACGTTAGGCGCACGCAAATGAGTAGGTATAGCCAAGTAATCTATGGGCCCAGGTCAGAAGCCATTATATCAGCCCTGCAAATGGTCTTCCTTTCGGCCACGAGGAGCCATAGATGGAATCGAATCCCGATGCCCGGGGCCAGATGGAAAGTATAAGTATGACCCGTCCTCTGAGACAATGACTCGTCTTGCATTCCATGGACCCTCAGTACACTATCAATATAGAGCATGCCTGACACATGCCCTTGACAAGGCAAATACAAGGTATTGAAATGCCAATTAACTGAGCACGGCACCCAGCTCCGGGCTGACCAGAACGAGAACGTCAAATGTTGACAGCTGCAGCTTCAATCAGCCTCCGCCTCCGCACTGCCCGCAGATCCGGTCTTCGCAGCGGTCTCCACTCACCGTATTGACCACTGCGATCAGGGTCTACTTCGCACAAGGTCTTACTTATTAAAAGACCCTGCTCATATATTTGTGAATAGGCTGAAATGAAAAGAATCCTTGATTAGCTTTAAGATTTTGGCTCGCGTTGGAGAGGTAATTGATGCCAGCAGGGTCACCATTATTGGTATTGATGATGACACACCTCAGGAAGACCGTGGCCAGGTCATTCTTGAAGTGACAGGCAGTGATATGCCCAGGGTCACAGGGGTTTTTCACGTTCACACGAAGCCGTCCACACATGTCTGGGCTGGACGCATGAGAAGTAAGTTCAAAACATATTGAAACAGGTCAGAAGGGGTACCAGTAATTTGCATGCGATTTGTCACACTGCAGCGACCTACCACTAACCCAAAAGAAGCAATCAGGTCATCTTGAATCGGCGAGAAGTTCCAGCCACATAGTGGCAACCGGTCACACCCTTCATAGCAGCAACTCCGCCAGTAAGTTCGAATGGAGGCTCACCAGTAATGTATTTGCAGGTCAGGTTGGCCGGGTATGCCGGTAATGGCGAGATTAAGGCCAATAGTACAATTGTAGGTGCGAACTCAGGGCCGAATTAGTGGGAATCATGAGAGGCTTTGGTATGTGAAGGGTCGGGACATCGATTGTCGTCCTCGGGTGATCCTCGGGGCACCCGTTATGTGGTATAGCGCTTGAGTAAAATCACTCAAGAGTATTTGGAGCGTAATAATACATAGATCTTATAGTTCGCGTGTGCAGCTGTGTGTTTCGTGGCAGCGGCTGCGTTGAATTATATATATATGAGACGACGCGGGCATCGAGCACTCTGATAGTGCCTGTATTGTGAAGGTCAAGTGGTGATAGTTATGGTGTGGTGAGCTTTGAGGCTGGTCTCGATCTTGATCTTCCAATCGCACTGCTCTTTATTTTCCAGACAACCGACTTTCGCGGCTCGATCAGGCACCGCCTGTTCGCTATGCGCAAAGCTACGGCGTTCCACACTGGGTGGTGGCTAACGCATCGCAGTCACCTGAATCCTCTGCGCCTGATGCCATATTGTTCAATCAGATTGTATGCTTCAAGGGAGGACGGCAAATTGTGAGCTCTACCCGCACTATGTCCTGGTTGACTTTGATTTAACAGTATTTGTCGAATAAAGTTCTAATTACTCGCCTGGCCACTTAAAGCTTAATGTCCTTGAGTACAATCGAATCCCAATATATTATGGCTAAGAACACTATAGAGCAAGTGTATGACGGTGGTGCGAGTAACAAGATCGGTCACCAAACGAACAAATAGTGAGGGATAACAAGACCCAAACAGATAAGCAAACAGGTAAGCAAACCCCTATCCATAGATTATGATATGAACTAATTAAAGGGATACGGGACTACTTTTAGGCGCACTTACACGTTGATTTCCTTCGAAACCCGATGTTGATTTCGCCAAATCCTTGTCAACAGACGACTTTTGAGCAGGGCGATAGCCTATTTTGGCCTTTTGGGGGAACGCTCTGCACTTGTATTAGCTATTCTTGTTGCCAGGCTTTCCACTGATTTGTTGGAGTTACTCACAGTGCACATTATTCTTGAAGCAAATTTTCCGATGGGCTCAGCGTTAATTTTAACCTTGAGCACCTAACACGTTGAAGTATATTCAAGTATGTCTTCACATGGACGAGAAAATCGTGTATATATGCGGACTTTGAGGGGTCGTGGGTTTTGGGGAGAGAAGCTCGAAGTAGTTGGCTCTTGGGAACGGCGTCTCCCAGGTAGTGAAGATGTGCATGTACGCTGGCGACCGAGCATTACTGGCGATGCGGCCTTTCGGGCATAGCATCCACAACTAATTATATAAGCCCTGCACATGCACCGCGAGGTTTCTCTTGTTTCCTTCTCTGGTGAATCGTTAGTTCTAGTCGGGTTCTTATAGAAGTTATCCCCTCGAAGGACTACACAGACTCAGTTTGCTACCGTTTGCCACTGCACTCACGGGAGGCAGAGCGCACGTAAACAGGCTGCTTTGGCCACTATACAGGGCTTGGCGTATACTAATCCATGCTAAGCCCTGTATAGTGGCCAAAGTCAGCGCTACACAGGCTGTTTACGTGCGCTCTGCCTCCAGTGACTGAGTCTGTAGGTCCAGTTTCGCTCTCTGACCAAAGTACATATTCTGATGTCGATTGTGTTCTACTGTAGAATTTCTTTTAGGTGAACCATGCTACGGACTTGAGTTTGCTACCCCACTAGAGTCAAACGTTTCTTGGTTTCATTACCTGGGCCCAGTGCTGAAGGGCCATCTTGACGATGTGTTCATAATTTCTACGGGCTTAATCTGTGCGCTGAGTCCAACTTGGTGGTAACCCAACGGTTGTCAGAGACCCGCCTCCGGAGTGATACCCTTCTCCTGCAATGCCGCATTAATATTACTCTGAACGGTCAGGGGCGGTAATCATTATTACTTGTTCAATCAGAAATATTGAAAATAGGAAGTGGCGAGCGCTTATCCCCAAAGCCCTGGGAGTGACGAGCCATGGGTACAGAAGAATAAAGTTCGGAAGTCAAAAATCAAAAACTCAATTAACGATCAGGTCGTAACTTTACATGAAACCGCACAAGGACTGAAAGAGCTAATATCGGACCTAATAAGAAAAA
>WNFL01313275.1_pt2 | contig 21973 bp, 18 predicted proteins | sample 5400361 | NCBI WGS metagenome assembly WNFL01 (sample SAMN13153351, study PRJNA577476) | soil metagenome | isolation source: 40 cm soil on Douglas fir-dominated hillslope | place: USA:California | collected 2013-09-17
AGCAGATTGACGCGGGACAGCAGGCGATCGCGCCCTCGCCACCAGCAGTAGATTCCGAGGCCGAGCGCCGCAACCTTCACCAATACCAACCCGCCCATGGGATGTGGCGTAAAGCTGAGCGCCAGCCGCACCAATGGATTGCCCTCCTGAACTCCATGCAGCAGAAACGCCACAGTGGTCATGAAGTCCAGCACCTGCAAATAGGAGTATTGAAGAAGTAACTGATTCAAGGCGTCCTCTGCTTACGAAATCAAGTCTAGGCGTTGGTTCGGAGGCGGTAAATAGCGCAGAGTGTCCGGTACTGGTAAGGGTTAAGGCATGGTACTAGTGGCCTTCTGACGGTAGGACTTGGCATGAGGTTACAATGGAAAAGCTCGTGCCGAAGTGGCGGAACTGGCAGACGCACGGGACTCAAAATCCCGCGACCTTCACTGGGCATGTGGGTTCGACCCCCACCTTCGGCACCATGCGTCGCATCGATCCGCTAGTGCTTCCGTAGCTCCTCCAACTCCTCCAACGTCCGGGGCCAATCCTGGCGGAGCAGGCGGCTGAGGCCGCGATCGGCGAGTAGCTTTCCGCCGGTCTGGCAGCTCGGACAGTAATTCGTTTCGTTGGACGCGTAGCGAATGCGCTGGACCTTGGTCCCACAGCGGGGGCAGGGCAGGCCGTAGCGGCCGTGAACCGCCATCTCGGGACGAAACGCTGTGACCTTCTCGGGAAATTTGCCGGCGGCCTCGGCGCGCAGACGATCGGTCCATTCCTCGAGAGACGCGCGGGTTGCGTCCAACAGCCGCGTGATTTCCTCGGGCGAGAGGCGCGAGGTTAGAGTGACGGGTGACAATCGCGCGCGATGCAGAATCTCATCTGAATAGGCGTTTCCGATTCCGCTAAAGAGTCGCGGATCGGTGAGCGCGCGCTTGAGCGTGTGATTCTCCCCTGTCAGCACGGCCGCGAACTGATGGGCCGTCGCGGTCATCACGTCGATCCCGCCCGGGTCGAGAGCCTCTAATTCCTTCGAGCCCGTTACGATGTGCAGGGACGCACGCTTCTGCGATCCCGCTTCGGTCAGCGTGAGAGAGCCCGAGTCAAAAACGAAGGTCGCGAGGATGCGGCGCCCATCGGGCTTTTTATACTTCGGGCTCCAATGCAGGCGGCCGGCGATCATCAGGTGGAGCACCAGCCACACGTCATGATCGAGTCCGATCGCGATGCGCTTCCCGATGCGTCGCAGCTTTTTGACGGTGTGCCCAGCGGCCGCGTTGGGTGGAGTATCGGCGGTGCGTAACAGAAAAGGCCCACCGATTTCGACGCGCTCCAAAGTGTGGCTGAGGATGCGCTCTTCCAGCGCTTCGATGTAGACGGTGATGTCGGGGAACTCGGGCAACCTTCGTTTGCGGTTGCCCGCTTACGGTTTGGCCGGTTCGGCGTCGTTCTTCACGATGTTGCCGAACATTTTGCCGCCGTGATCGCCGCCACCCCAAGTGCCCGCGTAACCGCCCTTATAGATCACCAGGCGCGTGTCGAACATGCCGAGTCCCGTCACCGCCTGGCGCGTAAGCGAGATCACCGGAGTGTCGCCCGCGAAGAACACCGGGACGTTGAGCGCGACCTTCACATCCTTCTTGTTGTACTGGACACGCGCCGCGAACTTCCACAGGCCGTCCTTGACTTTGGTGACGCCTTCGATCACGTAGCGGTCGTCGTGCAGTTCCGTACTGTCGCCCACGGTGAAGAATCCCACCATGACCACGTTGTTCATCGACTGCTGGAAGGTCTTCTCGACGGGCGTCATTTCGGGCGCAGCAGGGGTCTCCTGCGCGAGCGCAGTGAAGGCCGGAATCAGGGCGGAAAGAATCCACTTCATAGACACTCAGGCTATCAGAATCGCGGTATAAGAGAGCAATGCGCTTTCTGTTGCTACTCCTGCTTTCGCTGCCCCTGCTGGCCGCCGGTGTCCCGTATTTGACCGAGCCCGCGCTGTGTCCGACGCGTCCGGAGATCGCTTTTGTCTCGGGCGGCGACATCTGGGTCGCGCCGTCGAAAGGCGGGGAGGCGCACCTGCTGGTGTCGCATCCAGCAGACGAATCGCGGCCTTTGTACTCACCCGATGGCACCAAGCTGGCATTTGTTTCGACGCGAACGGGCGGCGGCGATATCTACGTGTTGACACTGACGACGGGCGAGTTGAAGCGGCTGACCTTCGACGACGGAATGGAACAGCTCGACGCGTGGTCGCGCGACGGGAAGTGGATCTACTTTTCGACCGGATCGCACGACGTGGGCCGCAAGAACGACATCTATCGCGTCAGCTCCGAAGGTGGCACACCGATGCCGGTGAGCGCCGATCGGTTCGTCAACGAGTTTCAAGCTGCGCCCGCGCCCGACGGAAGCACCATCGCGTTCGCGGCACGCGGGAACGGCGACCAGCAGTGGTGGCGCAACGGTCACAGTCATCTGGACGAATCGGAAATCTGGCTGCGCAAGGACAACGGATCGTATGAGAAGGTGGTCGACCTGAACGGCCGCAACGCCTGGCCGATGTGGATGCCGGACGGCAAACAGATTTATTTCATGTCTGATCGCGCGGGCGCGCAGAACATCTGGAATTTGACGCCGGGCGGGAAGCCGAAACAGATTACGAAGTTCACTAGCGGCCGCGTGCTGTGGCCGACCATCGGTTACGACGGCAAAGAAGTGGTCTTCGAACATGACTTCAAGATCTGGAAACTGGACACCAAAACCGGCGAAGCGTTCCACCTGCCGATCACGCTGGTCGGCTCGCCGGCCGGACCCGGCACCACGCATCAGACCCTGACGCAATTCACCGACCTGGTCATTTCACCGGACGGGCGCAAGCTCGCGCTAACGGGTCACGGAGAAATCTTCGCGGCTCCAGCGCGCGACGGAGGCGACGCGATGCGCGTCACTCATTCGCCAGAGCCCGAGTCGCAGGTGAGTTGGGCCTCGGATTCTTCGCGGATCGTCTATGTGGGCGAGCGCAACGCCGTCCATCACGTGTTTGTTTACGACTTCACGAAGAAGTCCGAAACGCAGCTTACCAGCGATCCGCTCTCCGACCTTGCGCCCGATTTTTCGCCGGACGGGAAGAGCGTCGCATTCGTCCGCAATCGCCGCGAACTGCACGTGCTGGATCTGGCGACCAAGCAGGATCGGATTCTGGCCACCGGAGCGATCGCGGGGGGATTCAACGGCGGCGGCTTCGAATGGTCGCTGGACGGGAAATGGATCGCGTATGCGGCGGCGGGGAACAGCGCGCTGCGTAACATTTGGGTGGTCCCGGCGGCGGGCGGAACGCCGCGCCAGATCAGTTTTCTGGCGAACGGGAACGGCGGATCGATCCGCTGGAATCCCGACGGGAAATCGCTGATTTTTTCGACCGGACAGCGCACCGAATCGCCGCAAATCGCGAAGATCGACCTGGTTCCGAGGCAGCCAAACTTCACGGAAGAACGTTTCGAAGATCTGTTCAAGCCGGAGGCGCCGCCGGCGGGACGCGGGGGTGGTGCTGCTCGTGCGGCGACGCCGCCAAAGCCGGTCGAGATCGTGTTCGAAGGGATCCGCGAACGCCTCACGCTGCTGCCGGTCGGGCTGGACGTGAACAATCCGCAGATCAGTCCGGATGGGAAGACGCTGCTGATCACGGCGGTGGTCGCGGGCCAGACCAATCTCTACACCTATTCACTCGACGAATCGGCCGGTGGCAGAGGCGGACGCGGCGGGGCGGATCGCTCCGCCCGGCAATTGACCTCGACACCTGGGCAGAAATCCCATGCGCAGTTCTCGCCGGATGGTCGCGAGGTGTTCTATCTGGAAGCGGGGCGCGTGCAGACCATCCCGCTGGATACGCGAGTGGCGCGCGCGGTGGCTGTCAACGCGGAAATGGACGTGGATTTCGAAAAGGAAAAGGTCGCCGTGTTCGAGCAGGCCTGGGCCGGACAGCGCGACGGGTTCTACGATCCAAAGTTTCACGGCGCGGATTGGGACGCGGTGCGCAAGACCTACGCGCCGCTGGTGGAAGGCGCGCGCACGGCGGATGAATTGCGGCGCCTGCTGCGCTTGATGGTCGGCGAATTGAATTCGTCGCATTCGGGAGTCACGGCTCCGGCGGCGGCGGGCGAGGGCGGGGGACGAGGTGGTCCACGGGCCAATACGGGTCAACTGGGGCTGAGTTTCGATCGTGCCGAATATGAGCAGTCCGGGAAATTGAAGATTACGGAAGTCCTGCCGCACTCGCCGGCCGAGCTGGCGAAAATCCAGGTGGGCGAAGAGCTGCGCGCCGTGGACGGGGACTCCATTGGGCCGCATGTGAATCTTGATTCGCTCCTGCAGCATAAAGTAGACAAGCGCGTGGTTCTGGATATCAGCGGGCGCCAGGTGACGGTGCGCCCGGTGGGATCGCTGGCCGAGCAGCTTTATCGAAAATGGGTGGAAGACAATCGCGAATATGTTTCGAAGGTCAGCAGCGGCAAACTGGGCTATGTCCACATGCGCGACATGTCGGCGCAGGCGCTGACGCAGCTTTATCTCGACCTGGACGCAGACAATCGCGCGCGCGACGGCGTGGTGATCGACGTTCGCAACAACAACGGTGGATTCGTCAACGCGTATGCGCTGGATGTTCTGACGCGGCGCGGTTACATGACTATGACCGATCGCGGCGGGCGGTCGGGACCGGCGCGCACGGTGCTAGGGCAGCGATCGCTCGAGCTGCCCACGATTCTGGTGACCAATCAACATTCGCTGTCGGACGCCGAGGATTTCACTGAGGGATATCGCACACTGAAGCTTGGCAAAGTTGTTGGCGAGCCGACCTCGGGTTGGATCATCTACACCGGTTCGATGGAACTGGTGGATGGGTCGAGCATGCGCATGCCGGGCACGCTCATCACCGGTTCGGACGGAAAAAATATGGAACGGAATCCGCGGCCGGTTGACGTGGCGGTTACGCGTCCGATCGGCGAGACTTACACCGGACACGATTCGCAGCTCGACACGGCGGTGAAGGAACTGCTCGCGCAGATTGGGAAAAAGTGATGAAAAACTTCGTCGCGGTCTTTCTGCTGTGCGTAAGCAGTGCGCTGGCCCAAGGCGTCGAGTTCATAAAAGCGAATTACACCAAGTACGAATTTAAGATCGCCATGCGCGACGGAAAGAAACTGTTCACGTCGGTGTATGTTCCGAAGGACGAATCCGAGCGCTGGCCGATGATGTTCGACCGTACGCCCTATAGCGTTGCGCCGTATGGGATCGACAACTACCGCGCCTCGCTCGGTCCGTCTGAAAAGTTCGCCAAGGAGAATTTCATCTTCGTTTATCAGGACGTTCGCGGGCGCAATATGAGCGAGGGCGAGTTCGTCAACATGACTCCGCATCTCGACACGAAAAAGGGCCCAAAGGACATAGACGAAGCCTCCGACACCTACGACACCATCGACTGGCTGGTGAAAAACATCCCCAACAACAACGGCAAGGTAGGGATGTGGGGCATTTCGTATCCGGGGTTTTACACCGCGGCGGGCGTGATCGACGCTCATCCGGCGCTAGTGTGCGCGTCGCCACAGGCGCCCATCTCGGACTGGTTCGTGGGCGACGATTTTCATCACAACGGCGCGCTCTACCTGCCGCACGCGTATCGATTTTTTAATACGTTCGGACGGCCGCGGCCGGTGCCAGTGATTCCTCCGCCGCCCGCGAATCCGCCGCCCGCGCCCGGCGCTCCGCAGCCGCCGGCAACCTGGGTCGACGCTTATACGTTCTATTTGCGCATCGGTCCGCTGGCGAATGTCAATGAGAAGTATTTCAAGAACGACGTCGCGTTCTGGAACGACCTGATGAAGCACGCGAACAATGACGAATTCTGGCAGGCGCGCAATCTTCGCCCGCATTTGCGCAACGTCAAGCCCGCCGTGATGACCGTGGGCGGCTGGTTCGACGCTGAGGATTTATTCGGCGCGTTGGAAGTTTACAAATCGATCGAGAAGCAGAGTCCCGGGGCCAACAATACGCTGGTGATGGGTCCGTGGTTCCACGGCGGCTGGGCTCGTGGCGACGGCGAATCGCTGGGAAACGTCCATTTCGGGGCGAAAACGAGTGAGTTTTATCGCGACGAAATCGAGTTGCCGTTCTTCAATCACTGGTTGAAGGGCAAGGGCGACGCCAAACTACCGGAGGCGTATGTTTTTGAGACGGGTCGCAATGTGTGGCGCAAGTACGACGCGTGGCCGCCGAAGAATGCGCGCCCGGCGTCCCTGTATTTGCAAGCCGGCGGGAAACTGTCATTCGACGCGCCCGCCGATGACGCGAGTTTCGACGAATATGTCAGCGACCCCGCGAAGCCCGTGCCCTACATCGGTGGCCAGGCGGCGGGAATGACGCGCGAGCATATGACCGAAGATCAACGCTTCGCGGCCACTCGTCCGGACGTGCTGACCTTCGAGACCGACGCGCTCGACAAGGACGTGACCTTCGCGGGTCCGCTGACACCGTCGCTATTTGTTTCGACCACAGGAACCGATTCCGATTTCGTCGTCAAATTGATCGACGTTTATCCCGACGATGCTCCGGACAACAGCCCGAATCCGGCGGGCGTGCGCATGGCGGGCTATCAGCAATTAATTCGCGGCGAAGTATTCCGCGGGCGTTTTCGCAACAGCTTCTCCAAGCCCGAACCGTTCACGCCCGGCAAGATGGAGAAGATCGAATACGTGATGCCGGACGTGTACCACACTTTCCGCCCCGGACATCGCATCATGATTCAGATCCAGAGCTCGTGGTTCCCGCTGGTGGACCGCAATCCGCAGAAGTTCGTCGACATCTACAACGCGAAGGCCACGGATTTCCAGAAGGCGACCGAGCGTGTCTTTCATTCACGCGGTGCGGCTTCGAAGCTGACGGTTCAGATGCTGCCATAAGCGCTTGGCGAGGCTCGCGGGCGCGATCATCGACCGATGATGAACTTCAGGAGCCTCCGCGCCTTAGGCCCGTATGGCGGCCGCAGCAGGCCGAGCGTCGTGAATCGCGATTGAAGGAAGACGCCTTTCTTCTTCGAGAAGGTCGCGAAGCCGTCGAAGCCGTGGTACTGACCCATGCCGCTGGAACCCACGCCGCCGAAGGGCAGGCACGGCTGCCCGACATGGAACATGCAATCGTTCACCGTTACGCCGCCCGCGCGGGTATGGTCCAGCACGTGTTGCACCCGGCCTGAGTTGTCGTCGAAATAATACAGCGCGAGCGGATGCGGACGGGCGTTGATGTAGGCGATCGCGTCGCTTAACCGGCTGTAGGTGACGAGGGGAAGCACCGGTCCGAAAATCTCCTCCTGCATCACGTCCGTGTCGTCGGACACATGACTGAGCAGCGTCGGTGGAAACACGCGATTCACCTCCGTGCACGCTTCGCCGGCGGGATTGACCTCGACTGCCTGCGCGCTCTTCGCCAGCGCGCCGTCGACCAGCCCGCGCAAGCGCCGGTAGTGCGGCGCGTTGATGACGCGAGTGTAATCGGGATTGTCCACCAGGCGCGGATACATCTTTGCAATAGTCTGCCGTGAGATTTCAAGGAACTCGTCCAGGTGATTCTCTGCTACCAAGGCGTAATCGGGGGCCACGCAGGTTTGCCCCGCGTTGTAGAGTTTTCCGGCGAGAATCGACTCCGCGGCGCGACGGATCGGAAAATCGGGATGAATCAGCGCCGGGGATTTTCCACCCAGCTCCAACGTTATCGGAGTGAGATTCTCGCTGGCGGCGCGCATGACCATTTTTCCGACGCGTGTGGATCCGGTGAAGAGCAGATGATCGAACGGGAGGGCGCTGAATTCTGCCGCGACCTCTGCGCTGCCGGTCACCACCGTGACGTAGTCGGCGGGAACAGCTCACCGATCAGTGAAGCCAGCAGGTCCGCCGAGCGTGGTGCGAGTTCAGACGGCTTCAGTATCACGTGATTGCCCGCGGCGATGGCGCCCACCACCGGCCCAAGCCCGAGATATAACGGATAATTCCAGGCGGCCAGCACGCCCACCGCGCCCAGCGGCTGATATTGGACTCGCGCCCGTGCCGGCCAGAACTGCCAGCTGACCGGAGCCGCTCGCGGCGTCATCCAATCCTTGAGGTGCTTCACCGCATGACGAATCTCGTGCAGGACGGGAAAGAGATCGAGCGCCAGCGTTTCTTCTGCGGCGCGTCCGTTGAAATCGTCGGAGATAGTCTGGACGATCTCGTCCTTCCGTCGCAGCAGCGCCTGTTCGAGTTTGCTCAGCGCGTCAACGCGGTCACGATAAGACAGATCGGCTTTGCGTGCTGCTACACGCAGCGTATCGAAGCGGCGGCGCAGATCGCTCGCAAGAATGGACGGCTCCGGTGCGCGAGCAGTAGTCATAAGTCCCGCTCCCGAGTAGACTGTAACAGATCTCATGCTTTCTGAGGACAAGGTACTCGCGCGGATCGAATCCATGGCGGATGAGATGGTTGCGTTTCTGCAGGAGCTGACGCGCGTTCCGACGGTGAACCCTCCCGGCGAAAACTACGTCGAATGCGCGCACGCGATCGGCCGAAAACTTGGCGAGTTTGGCTACGACGTTCAGTACCTGGAAGCCGAAGGGCGGCCGGAACACACCGCGCAGCATCCGCGCGTAAACGTGATCGGTCGAATGAACGGAGCGGCTGAGCGCCCTTTGCTGCACTTCAATGGGCACTTCGACGTGGTTCCCGCCGGCGACGGTTGGACGGTGGACCCGTTCGCCGCGGTTGTACGCGATGGCAAAGTCTTCGGACGTGGGACGGCCGATCAAAAGGCCGGAATCGCCGCGTCGATCTTTGCCGTGGAAGCGCTGCGACGCGAGGGGATCGGACTACTCGGCGCAATCGAGCAGAGCGGAACGGTAGATGAAGAGAGCGGCGGATTTGCTGGTATGGCCTGGCTCGCCGAGCACGGATACGTCGGACGCGATCGCACCGACTTCGTGATCATCACCGAGCCGCTCAACGTCGACCGCGTGTGTCTTGGCCATCGCGGCGTGTACTGGTTCAGGGTCGCGACGCACGGGCGCATCGCTCATGGAAGTATGCCGTTCCTGGGTGTGAACGCCATCGAAAAGATGGCCGCGTTTCTTGCCGCGGTCGAGGGCGAGTTAAAGCCGGCGCTGGCGCGACGCCTTACAGCGATGCCGGTGGAGCCACCGGCAGCGCGCCATCCCTGCATCAACATCAATTCGATTGCCGGAGGCCAGCCCGAAGGGGGAATGCAGACGCCGTGCGTGGCCGATCACTGCGAAGCGATCTTTGACCGGCGCTATCTGATCGAAGAAAAGATTGACGACGTACGCGGCGAAATCGAGCAAATCCTGCGGCGACTCGCCGGATCGGACGACGAATTTCGCTATCGCATGGAGGATTTGATGACCGTCCCGCCGGTGTTGACCGACGCGTCGTCGACGCTGGTGACCACCATGGCGCGCGCGGTCGAAGACGTGATCGGTACCGCGCCGCCGCTGATCGCGAGCCCGGGTACATACGATCAGAAACACGTCATGCGCCTGGGTCTGGTGGATCAGTGCATCGCTTACGGGCCCGGCCTGCTGCATCTCGCGCATCAACCTGACGAATACTGTCGCATCGATCACCTAGTGTCGGCAGCCAAGGCGATGGCGCTGGCCGCCATGCGCCTGGTGGGGAAGTGAACGCGATGAGGCTTGCCGGTTAGGTATCGTATTTACTTATGCGCAAACTTAAAACCGCAATGTTCGGGACCGGATTCATGGGCAAGGTCCACACCGAGGGCATTCGCCGCCTGGGGAACGTAGAAGTTGCCGTGGTCGCCGGGTCCAGCATGGCCACCGCGGAGAAGTTCGCTACCGCGATGAACATTCCGAAAGCCGCAGACTGGCGCGCTGTGCTGGCTGATTCCGAGATCGACGCGGTGCACATCTGCACGCCCAACGTGCTGCACCATTCCATGGCGAAGGCTGCGCTCGAAGCGGGCAAGAATGTGCTGTGCGAGAAGCCGCTCACCATGAATTCCGCCGAAGCGCGCGAGCTGGTCGCGCTCGCGGACGCGAAGAAGCTGGCCCATTGCACCAATCACAATCTGCGTTTTTATCCTGTCGTGCAGCATGTTCGTAGCATGGTGGCGGCCGGCGACTTGGGTGACATCCTGATCGTCAACGGGACCTATTTCCAAGACTGGCTGCTGTATGACACCGACTGGAACTGGCGCGCCATGTCGGCTTCGAACGGCGCGTTACGCGCGATGGGAGATATCGGCTCGCATTGGATGGATATGATCCAGCACCTTACCGGTCTGAAAATCACGTCGCTCTGCGGCGACCTGCAGACCTTTCACAAGACCCGCAAGAAGCCCAAGGGATCGGTCGAGACGTTCAGCGGGAAAAAACTGCAAGCCTCGGACTATGACGAAACGCCGATGGACACCGACGATTTCGGGGCGGTCCTGCTGCGCATGGGCGACCGCGCGCGCGGATCGTTCGCGGTCAGCCAGATGTCGGCGGGTTGCAAGAATCGTTTTCAGTTCGAGATCTACGGAACGAAGTGCGGCGTCGCGTGGAATCAGGAGCGTCCCGATGAACTATGGATCGGACATCGAAACGCGCCTAACCAGATCATCGTGAAGGATCCGTCGTTGTTCGACGCGCGCGCCGCGGGCTTTGCCGATCTTCCGGGCGGTCACAGCGAAGGCTACGACGATTCGCACAAGCAGATGTTCAAGCGCTTCTACGCGCGAGTTGCGGATCCGTCCGCGCCGGTTGAATATCCGACCTTTGCCGACGGTGCTCGTGGAATGGAGCTGCTCGAGAAGGTGCTCGAAAGTTCGCGCAAGCGCGCCTGGCTGGACTGCTAAGTCCTATTCATTTCTGAGCGCCTCAAGTGGCTTCTGCCGCAGAATTCGAACGCTGGCGAGCCATCCTGAGATTTGCGCCAGGATGGTAGTGAGTAACACCGCGATCAACATCGCTTTAGGATCGAAGTGAAATTTCGCGTCCATAAGTTTCTTGAGAACCAGCGCAGAGAAGGCGGCTCCGAGCAGCGCACCCATTAATCCCGCCACCGCGCCCAACGTCAGAAATTCCACGGTGAAGATCCGTACCACCTGTTGGCGAGTCGCACCCAAAGTTTTCAGGATCACCACTTCGCGAATCCGCCGAAAGCGCGTACCCGCAACACTGGCCGCCAGGATTACCGCGCCGGCCAGAATCGCGAATCCGGAAAGGAAGCGGATCACCAGCGCGATCTGATCCACCACTTGTTGCACGATCTCCAGCGCATCCGCGATGTTCACCACGCTGACCGATGGGAATTTCGCGAAGGCCGCGCGCTGAAAGGCCGCGACCGCCGGCGGCTTCATACGCAACCCGCCGACATAAATCACCGGCAAGCCTGCCAGCGCCGCGTGATTGAACACGAACTCCGTGGTCGGCCGGTTGCGTACCACTCCGGACTGATGGACCGCGGCGACGCGTGCCTGGTAGTCGCGGCCCGAGGACTGGAAGTCGATCATCGATCCGGGCTTCAGGTGCAGCATCTTCGCCGCGTTATCGACCACCGAGACCACCGGCTCCTTCGTATCGGGCTTCCACCAAGCGCCTTCCTGAATCTGCATGAACTCGGGCTTTTCGTCCTCCCACATCACGGTATGGGTGGACCGGTAGCGCCGGGCCAAGCCGGTCAGATTGAGATCGGCGATCGACACGCCGTCGATTCGCGTGATACGCGCCGCGACGCTGGGAAAGAATTCTGCCGCGCCTTGGACGCCTTCCTGTTGCGCCGCCAGCTCGCGTAGCGGAGCCACTTGCGCCTCCGTCACACCGATCATGTATACGTTTGGCATGCCGGGGGGCGCGGTTTCGATGATCTGGCCCACCAGCGATTTCTGCACCAGGTAGACCGTGAGCGTGAACATGACACCCAGGCCCAGCGCGACCAGAATGGCCTGAGCCTGATTTCCGGGGCGATAGAGATTAGAGAAACCCTGCCGCAGCAGTGACGGAATCCGCCACGGCGAGCGTTCGAGAAAGGTGCGAATCCCGCGCAGCAGCGCCCACGCGACGAATGCCAGCGCAAGCAGGCTCACTACGAGTCCGCCCGCGAAATAGCCGCCGATCTTCGCCGATTCCGCCAGCCAAGCCGCGATTCCGCCGATGCCAAGAAGAATCACGCCGCCCGCAGCGAGCGAGCTCCGTGACGCGGCCAGGCGCTGGCGCCATGGTGGTCGAGCCTCAGCCATATCGCGCCGCAGAATCATGCTCGGCCGGACCTTGCGGATCGAAAGCAGCGGCGGAAGAGTGAACAGCAGTGTGGTCAGCACGCCCACAGCGATGCCTTGCGCTGCGGCTTCCAGGTGCCAGCCCAGGTTTCCGCTAATTGCGAAATATTTCGTGATGAGGGTCGGTAGAATCTGCTCCACGCCTCGTCCTACGGCGATTCCTGCAAGACCGCCCGCCAGCCCCAGCATCATGGTTTGCAGCGTGAAAATCCTGATAATCTCGCGCGATGTTCCGCCCAACGATTTCATGACGGCGATGTGATCCATTTTTTGCTGCAAGTGGGCGTGCATCGCCATGCCGACGCCGATGGCCCCGACGATCAGCGCGATCAGGCTCACCAGGCTCAAGAAAACGGTCGCGCGGTCAAGGCCAAAGGTGATGATGGGGTGCGACTCGCGAAAATCCGCGATGAATGAATCCGGGAGAATCCTGCGAATCGACCGCCGCACTTCAGCCACCGGCGGCGCCCCCGGCTGCATCTTGAATAAGTAGCGTTGCGCTGCGCGGCTGCCCAGCGAGACCAGGCCGGTACGCTCCAGCGCCTCTCGAGACATCATCATGCGCAGCCCGAGGTTCAGGCTGCCGGACATGCGATCCGGCTCAGACGCGACTACTGCCGAAATGCGGAAGTCCTGCGCGCCCACGCGCACTGGATCGCCAACCTTCAGATGCAGGCGGATCAATAGATCCTCGCCGCACGCGACGGTGTCCGCGGTCAGTGCGTCACGCAACGGCATCTCCGGCTGAAGTTTCACTTCGCCGTAGTACGGATATTTCGTGGGGTCCACCGCCTTCACCGACACCAACAGCGGCGCCGCATCTCCCGTCGTCACGGATGCCATGGAAAACGTTTCTGTCACCAGCGTCCGTTCCACGCCGTGCGCGGCTAGCTCGTCGAGCGACACGGTTTGCGCATCGGTAGCGAGCTGGAACTGCCGCGCAGTCAGATCGGCCGCCATCACTGTCCGCGCTTCTCGCGTCAGCATGGAGCGAAAACTCTGGCTGAATCCGCGGACTCCCGAAAGCGCGCCGACCCCTGCGGCGACCGCCAGCACTACAAAAAGAAATTTAGTGAGCGAACTGCGCGTTTCGCGCCAGGCGATGCGCGCGGCGGTGCGCCACGACAATTTGAGAAAGGCCGGCTTCATGCCTGCACCGAGTCGACAGGCTCGCGAATCTCGTCGTTGACGATGCGTCCATCACTCAGTGTCACGATGCGATCGGCGCGCGAGGCCAGCGCGCGATCGTGCGTCACCAGTACCAGCGTAGTGCGCTCGCGCTGGTTCAACGCGATCAGCAGGTCCAGCACGTGGTTCCCGTTCACGCTGTCCAGATTCCCGGTGGGCTCGTCGGCCATCAAAATCGGCGGCTTGCGCATGAAGGCCCGCGCCAGCGCGACGCGTTGTTGCTCGCCGCCCGAAAGCTGCACCGGGTAATGATCCATCCGGTCGGTCAGTCCCACTTGCTCCAGCAACTCGCGCGCTCGCACGACGCCCTCCGCTGGATCGCCGCCCGCGAGTTCGAGCGGCAACAGAACATTCTCTTCCGCCGTCAGCGTGGGGATCAGTTGATAGGACTGAAATACGAACCCGATCTTGCTGCCGCGCACCAGCGCCAGCTTGTCTTCGCCCAGGCCGGTAATGTCCACGCCGTCGACGACGATAGTCCCGGCGCTGGCGGAATCCAATCCGGCAAGCAGCCCAAGCAGCGTGCTTTTCCCGCTGCCGGACGCGCCCATGATCGCCACGAACTGGCCCGCGGGCACCGCAAGATCGATGCCGCGCAGAATTTCGACGCGGTGAGTTCCAGTGTCGATGGTCTTAGTGAGGGAGGTCGCTTCGAGGATGGCCATCTACATCTATTATGATGGCAGCGGATGCGTCTTTCTTCATTTTGCGCAGCGGCAGTGCTGCTCTGCGCATGTTCCCGCTCACCAAATGAGCCTCACGAAAGCGCCGCTAAACCAGCGCCACGCGCGGCTCCCGGACCCGCGCCTCCACTCCGCACCGCACCTGACGGCCGGCATGTGCTGGTTGTTTTTGGCGATAGTATCGCCGCCGGATTCGGCGTCGATGCCGGTCTCAGTTTCCCCGATTTCCTGCAGAAGAAGCTCGATGCGCAGCGCTACCCGTGGCGTGTCGTCAACCTTGGCATTAGCGGCGATACCACCGAAGGCGGTGTGTCGCGGATCGACTCAGCAGTGTCGCTGAAACCGGAGATTGTGATTCTGGAACTGGGCGGCAACGACGGCCTGCGCGGTCTGCCTCCTGAAACAACGCGCGTGAATCTCGACACGATGATCGTCGCTTTTCAAAAGGCGGGAGCGCGTGTGGTGCTGGCCGGGATGTCCCTTCCGCCGAATTACGGCGCGGCGTACATTCAGCAGTTCGAGAAAATGTATCGCGATCTGGCGGCCCGCTACAAACTCAGGCTGATCCCGTTCCTGCTCGCGGACCTCGTGACCAAAGATCTGCGCTATCTCCAATCCGATGGACTCCATCCGACGGCGGAGGGCCACCAGATCGTCGCTGAAACCGTCTTGCGCGCGATTAAGCCACTGCTCGGCGCACCCGCGAAGTGAAACGGCTGACTGGCGCGCGGTAAGATTGAAAGCTCCGCATGAATCCCGTCATGAATCCAACCGCGCCCGATCAGCCGGTGCCGCAAGCTGCTCGAGCGTTGGGCAGCTATCGCTACTACGATCTGCTGCTGAGCATCTTCATCGTGGTGCTCCTGATTTCGAACCTGGTTGGCCAGAAGCTTTGCAAGATCGGACCCTTCACCGTGAGCGGCGCGAACCTTCTGTTTCCGATCACCTACGTTTTCGGCGACATCTTTACCGAAGTCTACGGCTATGCAGCATCGCGCAAGGCGATCTGGCTGGGATTCTTCTCGAACGGACTGCTGGCGCTGATGAGCATGTTGACGGTGTGGCTGCCGCCGGATCCGGATTGGGCGAAAGGGCCCGGTCAGGCTGCGTTCGCGCTGGTGTTCACGCAAATTCCACGAATCGTTTTGGCGAGCCTGGTCGCGTACTGGTGCGGCGAGTTCGCGAACTCCTATGCGATGGCTCGGATGAAGATTTGGACCAAGGGAAAAATGTTGTGGACCCGCACCATCGGATCGACCGTGGTCGGCCAGTTCGTCGACACGCTGGTCCTCGACTTGATCGCATTCTCGTTCACAACTACGTGGGGCGGGTTGGCTCGTCTGTTCGGGTTCTCGTATTCGTTCAAAGTGATCTGGGAAATCCTGGCGACCCCGTTCACCTATGCCATCGTCGGCTTTCTGAAGCGGGCCGAAGGCATCGACACCTTCGACTACAAAACCGACTTCAATCCGTTCCACATCGGGTCGCGACGCCCGCGATAAGCGCTATTTCTTTTCCGCCGGCGGCGGCTTGCGGCCCAGCGGAGTCGCGGCGTTCTCGTACTTCTTCGCGGCGTCCTCCCATTTGAACCGAAGAACGTCGGGAACCACGCTCACCTGCGTCGTGAATTTGAACGGATACTTCGCTGGACCCGGGTAAGTCAACTCCACGAAGAATGCCGTGAATCCCTTCGCAGGCTTCTCCACTTTTCCGACGTACACATCTTTCTGCGTCTGCTTCAGCACCGTCGACGTGTACGCGTTCCCGATCGTATCGACTCGGAAATCGCGCGCGTCGGGATTGGTTGCCTGCCACAGCCGCACTTCCACCGGCTTATCGTCATTCACTTTCACGATCAGCGTTCCGTCGGCTTCCTTGGTCCAGGTATATTTCGGGCGCGGTTTCGCCTCCACGATCGATTGGAAGAACGAGGTCATACTCTCCGCCGCGTCCGACCCGCCCAGGTTGTGCTTCGCGTTCGGCACATAGCGCAGCCGCTTTTCCTCCGGCAGGTCCGCATAGTAAAACTGCGAATTGTCCGGCAGGAAGAACTGATCGCCAGACGCGTTGATCAGGTACTTCGGCATCTTCATGTTGGGCCGGTTGCGATATTGATACGGATCTTCAATCTTCATCACCGCCTGGTATTCCGGCGTGCCGATTTTTCCCGGAAACAATCCGTGACGGACGTAGTCGTTCAGAGACGACGAGAAGAACCCATAAGCCTCGAAGTGGTGCTTCGTGATCGCTTCGCTATTCAGCGCGTCGATCACCACCGGCATGATGGCCACCACTCGCGGGTCCACTGCGCCCACCAGCCAGGTGGTCCAGCCGCGCTTCGATCCTCCCTCAACCACGAATTGATCGATCTTGAACCTTCCGCCGGCATCGCTCGCCAGGAACTCCTGGATCGCGTCCATCGCGCGAACTCCGCTCTTCACCATGGCCAGCCGCACCAGCCAGGTGTCGTCTTTCGTCGAAAAATGCTTCACGCGGCTGTACGCGATAATGTCATCCTCGATGCGCGCCTGGTCCGGCGAATCCGCGAAGCGCAGCGGTTGATTCGGTACCATGCCCAGATCCGCCACCACCGCGTTACTCTCGGTCGCGATCATCGCCGCGCGTTCCGGCGTCTTCGAAGGCGCGGGCGAGTTGTTGTTGCCGCCGCCGATCAGCAACAGGGCTTTCTTCGATGTCGCGCGATCGGGCTTGACGATTGTCAACCAGTGTTTCCACACCGGACGATCGACGTCCTTTTCGGTCCGCCAGGTTTGCGAAGTCAACTCCAGCACATAAGTCTTGAACCCGCTGCCGGGAATTGTGGTTACCAGCTTCCATGCGTAGACCGGATCGCGCTGCTTGACGTAGCGATCGAGAGCTGTTTCTTGTGCAGTTGCGGCAGGGGCCGAGAGCAGGAGTGAGAAGGTCAGAACGTGTTTGAGTGCGATGCGTTTCTTTGGAGCGGAACAGGGCACCATAGTCCCTTAGTATATGTGCTCCCTCATGATCCTGCGCCGTCCCGTGCAGCCGATTAGAATGGTCAACACCATGTTGGTTTATGCCGTGCCAGTCCGCGGAAGCCTGCTAGTCTCAATCCTAATTGTTTCGCTCGCCACGATCGCCGTTGCGCAACCTACGCGTCGGGGTCTGGTGATGATCTCGATTGACGGATTGCGGCCCGACCACATTCTGGATGCCGATAAACATCATCTGGCCATCCCGAATCTTCGCGACATCCTGAAGCGCGGCGCCCACGCGTCGGGTGTGCGCGGAGTCCTCCCCACGGTTACTTATCCGAGCCACACCACCATGCTCACCGGTGTCGCGCCCGCGAAACACGGCATCCTCAACAACACCACTTTCGATCCGCTGGGAACCAATCTCGATGGCTGGTATTGGTACAGCGAAGACATCCGCGTTCCGACGCTGTGGGACGCCGCGGCCCGCGCCGGCTACAAGGTCGGAAGCGTTAGCTGGCCGGTGAGCGCAGGCACCGCCGGCATCAGTGTTTTGATTCCCGAATACTGGCGCTCCATGCAGCCAGACGATTTGAAACTTCAGCGCTTGCTCTCGACGCCCGGCCTGCTTTCCGAGTTCGAAAAGAAGCTCGGTCCGTATAAAACGGATCTGCGCGACGCTGTTCCCGCCGATTGGGCGCGCACGCGCTATGCAGCCGAGATCATCCGTGCGAGGCACGCCCGCTTCATTACTGTTCATCTCGGCGCACTCGATCACATCGAGCACGATCACGGTCCGCTTAGCCCGGAGGCCTTCGCCACGCTCGAGGAGATCGACAAGATGGTCGGTGAAATCGCCCAGGCCATGAAGAGCGAGACTCCCGAGGCCGCGATCTGCATCGTCTCCGATCACGGATTCGCCAGCGTCGATCACGTGCTGAACCTGCGGGTCGCGTTTGTCGACGCCGGTTTGATTACGCCCAACCCGCGCCGCACCTCGGCCCGCAGTCCGGCACTCAGCGACTGGAAGGCGCAGACCTGGGAATCCGCCGGATCCGCAATGGTGATGTTGAAAGATCCGCGCGACACGGCGACTCGCGATGGCGTCGAAAGACTCCTGCGGCGGCTCGCCTCGAATCCGGAAAACGGAATTGAGGCGATCCTCGATTCGAAAGCGATCGTCGCGCTCGGCGGTTCACCCGACGCCGCCTTTCTGGTCGACATGAAATCCGGATTCCTGATCGAAGGCGTCATGACCGGCCCGCTGGTCACGCAACGCAAGCCGGGTGGCGCGCACGGCTACTCGCCCACGCATCCCGAATTGCGCGCGTCTTTCCTTTTCGCAGGACCGGGGGTCCGCGGCGGCGCTGATGTTGGTGAAATTGACATGCGCAGCATCGCCGCCACACTAGCTGCCTACCTCGGCGTGAAGCTTCCCACTGCCGACCTTCCGGCGCTCGACATCTTCACGTCCACCGTCGTCGCGCCCCGCCGCTGATCCGGACTAAAATCGCTACCTTCCCGGCGCGATTGCGGAAGGCTTCGCTTTTTGCGAAACTCATTTTCTTCATGACGATCGTCTGGAAACGGCTGGATCTGGATCGGCTGCGCTGGCCGGTACTGAGTCTGCTCATCACGCTGGCCGTCGCCACCGCGCTGAACAGCATTGGCTGGGTGACGCCGCAGGACGGCCTGATCGTCTTGCTGGGTGTAGTGCTGATCGCCGCGTGGTGCGGTGGATTCGGTACGGGAGTTACTGCCACCGTTGCTGCGCTGCTATTTACGGCCTACGTCATGCCGCCGATCAATTCTTTCCGGATCGCGTCGACGCGCGATGCGATTTACCTCGGCGTAGCTGCTGTTCAGGGTTTGCTGATCAGCCAGCTCTGCGGCCGCTTGCGGCGCCATCGTTTGGCCCACCGCGCAATGCGGTCCGAACTGGCGGAGTTGGGCCGGCGCGCCGAGTGCGACCGCCGTCGTTTAGCCGATCTGCACGATGACCTGCAGCGGCTTCAGACCGCGATTCCGCAGCGCGTCGGGCCGGCTCTCGATAGCGTGTATCAGGCGCGCTCCGCGCTTTCCGCCAGCGGAACGTGCGTGCAGGCGGCTGAAGCAATCGACAAACTCGCCTCCGCCGAGCAACAGGTCGCGGCGTTCGTGAAAGCGCTGGAGGAGTATTCGCGCGTGCACAGTTCAGTAAGTGTGGAAGCAGTAGCCAGCGGAAAAGTCCTCAGCGCCGCGATCCGCGCCACGGAAGCGAGTGCTCCAGCCCGCTTCGAGATTCCTGAGCGCTTGCCGACCGTTGAAATACGCGAGAACGATCTGTTGCGGATCTTCACCGAAATTCTTTCCAACGCGGTTCGCTTTCAGCTCGGGACGCAACTGGTCAAAATCGCCTGCACCCGTCAGCGGAACTGCTGGGTGTTTTCGATTTCTGACAACGGGCCCGGCATGATCCCGCTGCGCGCATCGCGTGCTTTCGTGCTGTTCGGCAGCGACGATCCAGATCGTCTCGGCGTCGGTCTCGCCATCTCGCGCCGAATCGTGCGCTCTTACGGTGGCGAGATGTGGATCGAATCGCGTCAGTCCCTGGGCTCTACCGTTCACTTCACGATTCCGCATCGCTGCCCGTGATCGATGTACGTCCGCTTTTCCACCTGCGATATCTGCAGAGTTGCGCAGAAAGATCCCGCCTCGGTCCGGATGGTTCGCACCCGAGTCTGCGGAGACGCGCCGGGGGATTTCGCGAATGCCTCCGTCAATGCGCGGCCACGCATCGATTCGGGTGGCCAGAGGCCTTCGAGCGTGAGAATCGTCGGCGCGATATCGAAGTTTGCCACCGGCGCGCTCACCTCGGTTCGCTTCTTGAAGCCGGGCCCCGCTAGGATCATCGGCGTGTGGATCATCCACGGATTCAGCCCGCCGTGTCCGCTGCGTCCCTTGACGCCGCGGCGTGCATCGTTGGACGCGATACCTTGAATTCCCGGATACCCGAATTCATTCTTGTCCGACGTCCATCGAAATGTGACAATTACGTCCGCCCCGCGCGATGGACTGCACTGGTCGATCACTTCTAATGCGAACGTACCCGGCACCCAGCCCTGTTCTTTCGCAGCTTCCGTCTCGCAACGTAGCGTCCCTTTTTCTGGCGCCGACGAGGCCGTGAACAGCACATCCACCCCGTCCGTCTTCTGAAGCTGCAGGACGATTTGCCGGATCGACGCGGAATCGTGATTCTTCACATACAAAAACGCCGACGCGCCGTTGCTCGCCACAATCACGTCGTCCGCTTTGCCGCTCGCCTTGAGCGCTCCGTTCAGATCCACCGGGTCCGGCTCCGCCGCGAATCCATGATCGGCCGTGACGATGATGTTCGTCGTTCTATCCGATCCATTTTGCTTGAGCTTCGCGACCAGCAACCCTACCTGTTCATCGACGGCCTTCAGCGCCGCAATTGCCTCCGGCGACCCGACTCCAAATTTATGCTGCGTCCCATCCGGCTCCGTCATCCAGTCAATGACCACATCCGGCTGCAGGACTTCGATCACGTAATCGCGCAACACCCGCTCCGTCCACAGCATCGACGGCAGGCCGCTATCCGCTTTCGCGATGCCGAAGTTCTTCAGGATTTCCTGATTCACCGAGTCCGGGAACGCCGCGCGTTTGCCCTCTTCGAGGCCGCCGTTAATCAGAATTCCCGTACCGTCCGCCACGGTCGGATTCAGAAGGTACCCGCTGCCGCTCGATCCCGAGCTCAGCGCGACGAAGGTCAGTCCGCCCAGTTGCAGCATCTCCGCCAGCGTCTTGACGGGGAGCGTGCGCCCGCCGGAAACCTCAGCCAGCTTGACTAGGTTGCGATAGTTCGCCGTGTCGAACGGCTTAGGCGACACCGCCTCCACCCACATCGTGTTCGAAACAATTCCGTGCACCGATGGAACCGTCCCCGAGCTGATGCTGGCCGAGTTTACCCGCGTCACCGTGGGAAAAACCGAGTGCGCGTTCGTGCACCAAACGCCGTCCTGTTTGAGCCGCGTCAGGTTCGGCATGATCTCCGGACGAAGCATGTCCGGCCTCAGTCCGTCGATCACCAGCACAATCGTTTTGTAATGCTCCGCGCCATTCGCGCGCGGAAGGGGGGATGCAAGTGCGATCAGAACCAGCGCGGCAGTAGCAGCGAACCTACTGAGCATTCCTCAAGAATACCCGCGTCGCGCACCCGGCGAATTGGGAACGCGAAAGCCTATGCCGATTCTAGTTGCGCATTCAGCGTGATGTTCGCCTTCAGCAGCCGCGAAACCGGGCAATTCGCCTTGGCCCCGGCCGCGATCTCTTGGAACTTCTCGGCCGTGATTCCCGGCACGCGAGCCTTCAACTCCAGGTGCGAGGTGGCGATGGTCCAGTTCCCCTCCACCTGTTCGAGCGAAACTGCTGCCATCGTCGTCAGGGAGTCTGCCTTGAAGCCTTCTTTGCCGAGCGCCCCGGAAAGCGCCATCGTGAAACAGCCCGCGTGCGCCGCCGCGATCAATTCCTCCGGGTTGGTCCCCACGCCGTTCTCAAAGCGCGTCCCGAAGGAATATTGCGCTTCTTTCAGCGTTCCGCTTTGCGTCGAGATCGACCCTTTGCCGCTCTTCAGGTCGCCAGTCCAGTGTGCCGATGCCGTTCGTTTCATGTGGTCTCCGATTCTGATTCAAATCTCTCAATTGCCGGGCGAACCCGCCGCCGGCTTCACCACCGTCAAGGTCACTTGCGATGGGTACTCCTTCGAGTGATGCACTGCGTTGTGCGCCACCACGCCTTTTGCTTCGTCGTAATTATTTCCTCCGGTATTCATGTTGCGATCGAAGCGCGGGA
>WNFL01276459.1_pt1 | contig 21954 bp, 24 predicted proteins | sample 5400361 | NCBI WGS metagenome assembly WNFL01 (sample SAMN13153351, study PRJNA577476) | soil metagenome | isolation source: 40 cm soil on Douglas fir-dominated hillslope | place: USA:California | collected 2013-09-17
CGGAAGGGGCTCCGCCTTGGGTCTGGAACCATTCGAGGAAGCCGCGGCACCGCCATGGATCAGCGCCGAAGCCAGGAGGAACGAAAGCAGCGCGGCACTACGTCGCATAACAAAACTCCTTCCGGTTCAGCGAATCGATCGGGACGAGGGGATCGGCTAGGGGCGAAGGGCGGTCGCGATCGAGGCGTCGCGCGGAGCGATGCGGACGGAAATACACCGGCACGGGGATGGGCATGTCGCCTCGGGGAGACCTCGCATGCTGAATGATTGCGACAGCCGCCCCCGGACAGGATGGGTTTCATGGAAGCGGCGGACGATATTATACCCGATTCGGGGGCGCTCTTCCAGGGAAATCGCTACCTTGGTTGGGCTTGGACCGTCTGATAATATGCGGCGTCACAGGCTCCTGCCGCGTTCTGCGTGGGTGGTCGCAGCCCTCCTGGCTGCCACACCCGGGTTTGCGGGAGGTGTCCCGGTCGCGGATTCGGCGTCGGTCCAAAGCGAGTTGCCGGTGCCCGAAGACGACCTCGAGACGTTGGAACCGCTCGAGGAAGACCGCTCGGAGCTTCACGCGGGGTCGATCGTACGCTGGAGGCTCACGCGCGGCGCGCTCCGGTTGCGCCGGGTGGCGGCGGACCTGGATCGCGGGGGTGCGCGAGCAGGGATGGGACTCCTGGTGGATCCGGACCGCGTCCGCCCGGGCGCTCGGCTCGCCCTGAAGCACGGCGTGGTGGAGATGGCCGGCGGCCGCGTGAGCCTGGCGCGTCTTCCGCCGCTCCTCGCGGACGCGATGAGCCTCACGAGAAGTGGCCGCAGGGTTCCGGCCCCCCGGGCGGGATCGATCGGCATGGCACCCTCTCTGGGAGCGTCCGCCGGCGCGATCGATGGGGGAGCGTTTCAGGCCAGCGGCCTGTGGTCCTTCGCGGGCGTGCGGGGCGAGTCCCGCGAGCGCCTCGCCGGGGCCGGCCTCAGGGTGGCTCGGCGCGGAGCGCGCGCCTCGGCATCGGTCGGCGTGACAGGAACGGCACGCCACGGCTCGCTGACCGTGGAGACGCGCGGGCTCGGGATCGAGGTTCTGGCCGGAACCTACGGCCGGGCGCTCCTCGCGGACGTCGTCTCGCGCGGAGAGGGCGCGATCCTTTCGGCGCGGTGGCGCTATCGGTCCTGGATGGACCGAACGGCCGCCGCGGAGCTGAGCGCCGCGTCGCGGGGTGTGCGAATGACCTGGCGTTCGTGGTCGCAGTCCGCGACGCTGGACGACGGGCTCCTCGAGCTGGAGTGGAACGGAGCGCCGATGAAGGTGCGCCTCGGCGCCGCGGGGGATCGGGAACAGTACGCGCTCCTCGACGCCACCGTGGCGCGCGAGGCCGGACGAAGTCTCAGCCTGCACGCGATGCGCCGCGCGTCCCGAGCGGGCGGACGCACCGCGTCCGGCACGACCGTCGGCGCCCGGCTGGATGTTCGAGGAAAGGCCGGCTCGCACGCGCTGGTGATCGAATCGACGCGGATCCGGCGCGGAGCTCCGGCCTGGGGCGTGGCGCTCGCGCCCTCGGGGGACGTGACGCTCCGGTCGCGGTCGAAGCCGGGTCTTACGATCGCGGCGCGCGGAGCTCTTGGCGCGGGCCGCTGGAAGGTGGGCTATACGCTGGAGCGCGGCGAGGACGATTCCGGACCCGGACCGTGGAGCGGAACCTTGTGGATCGGACGGAGCCGCGACTGAACCGAACGGAGAGACCGATGCGATACGCGGATCGGATGGGCCAGCTCGGAACGGAGACCGCCTTCGAGGTGCTCGCCAAGGCGCGGGCGCTCGAGGCCAAGGGACGCTCCATCGTGCACCTCGAGATCGGGGAGCCGGACTTCGACACGCCGGCCGCCATCCGCGCGGCCGCCGTGCGGGCGCTGGACGAGGGCTTCACCCACTATGGGCCCTCGGCGGGCCTCCCCGAGGTGCGCGAGGCCATCGCCTCCTTCATCGCCAAGGATCGGAAGCTCGCCGTCACCCCCGACCAGGTGGTCGTCACGCCGGGCGGGAAGCCCATCTTGACCTTCGCGATCATGGCCATCGTGAATCCAGGGGACGAGGTCATCGTTCCCGACCCCGGATTTCCAATCTACGAGTCGGTGGTCCGCTTCCTGGGCGCGAAGCCCGTGCCGCTCGCGCTCCGCGAGGAGAAGGGGTTCCGGTTCGGCGCGGCCGACCTGGAAGCCCTCCTCACGCCGCGCACGCGGATGGTCGTGCTCAACTCGCCGCACAATCCCACCGGCTCGGTGCTCACGCCCAAGGATCTGGACGAGATCGCGGGGCTCCTCCGCGACCGGGACCTCTTCGTGCTCTCCGACGAGATCTACTCCAAGATCCTCTATGACGGAGTTCACGAGTCGATCGCGACGCGCCCGGGCATGGCCGAGAAGACGATCCTCCTCGACGGATTCTCCAAGACCTACGCGATGACGGGCTGGCGCCTCGGCTACGGGGTCATGAACCCGACGCTGGCGAAGCACGTGGCCCGGCTCGCCACCAACGTGTACTCCTGTGCCACCTCCTTCGTGCAGCGCTCGGCGATCGTGGCGCTGGGCGGCTCCCAGGAGCCGGTCCAGACGATGGTCCACGAGTTCCACCGCCGCCGTGACGAGATCGTGAAAGGGCTGAACGCGATCCCGGGGCTTCGGTGCCTCGAGCCCGCGGGCGCCTTCTATGTCTTCCCGAACGTCCAGGCGCTCCAGATGAAGAGCGCCGAGGTGGAGCGGGTGCTCCTCGAGGACGCGGGCGTGGCGGCGCTCTCGGGGACCGCGTTCGGTCCCAGCGGCGAGGGCTACATCCGGCTCAGCTACGCCAACTCGATCGAAAACATACGCGAGGCGCTGCGCCGCATCAGCGCCCTCGTGTCGAGCCAGGCTCGGGTCGCGCGCTGACACCGGCTCCCCGATCCGCCGTCATCACCCTCGGCGGCAACGCGATTCTCCCCGCACGCGGGACGGGCACGTTCGACGAGCAGCTCAACATCACGCGCCTCACCATGGAGCCCATCGCGCGCCTGGTGAAGGAGGGCATGACCGTGGTGCTGAGCCACGGAAACGGCCCGATCGTGGGCAACATCCTGATCCGGAACGAGGCGGTGCGGGATCAGATCGCGCCGATGCCGCTCGACGTCTGCGGCGCGGATTCCGAGGGCGGGATCGGATACATGATGCAGCAGTCGCTCCAGAACGAGCTCCGGCGGATTGGGATCGAGCGCACCGTGGTCACCCTGGTCACGCAGGTCGTGGTGGACGAGCGGGACCCGGCGTTCCGGCGCCCGACGAAGCCCATCGGCCCCTTCTACGCGCAGGAACGCGCCCGCACGTTGGCGCGCGAGAAGGGCTGGACGGTGGTGGAGGATTCGGGGCGCGGCTGGCGCCGCGTGGTGGCTTCGCCCAAGCCGCTCGAGATCGTGGAGATCGACGCGATCCGGACGCTGGTGGATCAGGGGACGATCGTGATCGCCGCGGGCGGCGGGGGCGTCCCGGTCACGCGGCAGTGGGACGGGTCCCTCCACGGGGTGGAGGCGGTGATCGACAAGGACCTGAGACGCTGGTCATCGTGACGGGCGTGGAGCGTGTGGCCACGAGCTACAACAAGCCCGAGCAGAGAGAGATCACGAAGGCCCGCGCTTCCGAGCTTGAACGTTGGCTCGGAGAAGGGCATTTTCCTACCGGGAGCATGGGGCCCAAGATCCAGGCCGCGATCGAGTTCGTGCGCGGAGGGGGACGTGAGGTGGTGATCACGTCTCCGGAGAAGGTCGCGGAAGCGATGCAGGGGAAGGCCGGCACGACGATCGTGCCGGATTAGGGGAGGGGCGGTGACCGCGAGAAGGTCCTCGGAATCGATCGGAGCGGAGCGCGGCGAGGGCTCGGCACGGCCCCAGCCGATCGGGCGTGGCGCCGGACTCCGCGTCAAGGGTCTCAGCGTCACGCAGGGCAGCCGCTGGGTCGCCCGCGATCTCGACCTCGAGGTGAAGCCGGGTGCCTTGCACGTGGTCCTGGGCGAGCGCGACTCCGGAAAGACCGCGCTGCTCGAGACCCTGGCCGGAATCCGGAAGGAAGAGCGCGGCTCGCTCTTCCTCGGGGACGCCTCCGAATCGACCCCCCGCGACCGCCGCCGTCACGCCCGCTTCATTCCACTGGAGCGCGATCCCAGCCAGCTCACCGTGCTGCGCCGCCTGATCCTGAACCGTCCTCCGCGCCGGATGGGTCTTTTCATCCACGGGAAGAAGGCGCGCGAGCACGCGCTCGCGCTCGCAAAGCGGGTGGGCCTGGAAGGACTCCTCGACGTGCCGGTCGAAACCCTCCGCCCGCTGGAGCGCCGCCTCCTCGAGATCGCGGCGGCGCTGGACGACGCGCCCCGCGTCCTTCTCCTCGACGAGCCGACCAGCGAGCTGGGTCCCCACGAGGCGCGCCACCTGGTCCTCTGCCTGGCCCGGGTCGCGCGCGAGGATTCCATTCCGGTCGTCTTCTCGACCACCTGGCCGCGGGACGCATATCCTGACGTGCGGTCGGTCACCATCCTCTGGCGCGGCCAGGATCCCGTCACCGTCTCGACCCAGGACGTCACCGAGGCGGCGCTGATCGAGCGCTGGACCGGTGGAACGCCGCGCCGCGCGCCGACCGGGATGCACAGCCCCGGCGAGACGTTGCTCCGGATCGAGGACGTCGTCCTGGAAGGCCGCGGACGCGAGACCTCGCTCGCGGGCGTGGGATTCGAGGTCCGCGCGGGTGAGGTGCTCGCGATCGTGGGCGCGCCCGCCGACGGCCTGAACCTCCTGCATGAGATGCTCCTGAGCCAGCGCGCGCCGGCGCGCGGATCGATCCAGTTCCTCGGAAAGGAAATGGCGGGCACGGACCGCCGCCAGCGCGTCGAGGCGGGCATGAGCTTCGTGAATCCCCCGCACGCGCGCGACCAGTCCCTGCCCCATTTCACCGTGGAGGAGAACCTCGCGTTCGGTCAGACCCGGCGCGGCCCGTTCGCGAAAGGCGGCTGGCTCAAATTCGATTCCATCCGTGGGAACGCGGTCCGGTCGCTCACCGACTTCGAGGTGCCGGACGCCAAGCCCAGGAACCGCTTCTCCTCGCTCAGCCTCGGCTCGCGGCAGCGCATCGTGATCGCGCGCGAGGTGCTGCGGAATCCGGTGCTCCTCGTGGCCCGGTCGCCCGCGCAGGGGCTGGGGCTCGAGGCGCAGGAATACGTGCGGAAGACGATCATCTTGCAGTGCGAGCGCGGAAGCGGCCTGCTCTGGCTCACCGAGGACCCCGAGGAGGCGATGCGGGTGGCGGACCGGCTGGCGGTGCTCGCGCTGGGAAGGCTCATCTGGCTCCCGGTGACCGAGACGCTCACGCGCGAAGCCATCATCGACGAGATGTCGGGGAGCGCGGCGTGACGCCCGGCCGGGTACGGAGCGGCTGGTGGCCGTGGGTTCTGAACGCGGCCGTGTTCCTGGTCCTCGCCGCCGGAACCCAGATGATCGCGCGGCAGGGCGCTCCGTGGGATCCCGCCTCGTGGGCGGCGCCCTGGTCGGGCGACGTGATCCTGGTCTTCGCCTCGCTTCTCCTCCTCGGCCTCTGCTTCGTCCTCCCGCTCCACGCCGGCGTCCTGAACCTCGGTATCTACGCCCAGTTCCTCGCGGGCTTCGCTACGGCAGCCGTGATCTCGAGGATGACGTTCCTCGACGTCACCATGCGCGCCGGACTCTCGGCTCTGGCCGGGGCGGGCGCAGGCGCCCTGGTCGGGTGGGTCATCCTCGGGCTCAAGTGGCGGTTCGCGGTGCACGAGGCGCTGAGCGGCGGTGCCGCTGGCCCACGCGTCCCTGCCCGCGCTCACGACGGATCCGGCCCTGCCCGGAGCGCCCCCGTGGGCCCCGGGCTTCGGCCTCTCGAGCCACATCGTGCTCGTCGGCGGGGTGGCGGCGCTTCTCTTCGGGGTCCTGGTCGCGGTTGCGTTCGCGCACGTGCTTCGCGCTTCGGCGCCCGGCTTCGATCTCAGGATCGTGGGATCGAATCCGCTCGCCGCGATGGCGGCGGGCGTGGACGTGGACCGGGCCCAGGGCTTCACGCTCACCGCGGGCGGCGCCTTCGCCGGACTGGCCGGCGCGCTGCAGCTCTGGACCCATTCTTCCTCGGCGCTCGAGCGCTGGCCCGTGCCGCTGGCGCTCGCGGGTCTCACCGTGGCGGTCTTCGGCATGGGGAGCACGCGGGGCGTCCTTCTCGCGTCCCTTCTCTTCGCGGCCTGGCTCAGCGCTCCGGGAACCCCGGTGTTCCTGGGAAGCGCCGGGTGGACCGCGGCGGTGGCGGCGCTGCTTCTCCTTCCCAGCCTCTGGGTCCTTCCCCGGCTTCTCCCCGATCAGGGAGCGCCCCGGGCGCTCTGGCGCACCCGGCACCGCGAGACGTATTGAGCCCGACGTAACTCTGCTTCCTCGGCAGCCCATCGTGAATCCCCGACCGAACAGCGCTCCGGCGCAAGGAGAGGATCATGATTCGTTGGCGGGGAGAATTGGTGTGGGCGTTCGTGGGCGCGATCGCGGCGGCGGTGGCGCTCGAGGCTCTGGTGATCCGCCCCGCGGCGGGTGCGGCGGCGGGACTTCGATTGAACGAGATCCTGGCGGGTCCCGCGCGCGACTGGGACGGGGACGGGCTCTACGATTCCAAATCGGACGAGTGGGTCGAGGTCGTGAACGCGGGTGGGACGCCCGTCACGCTCGATGAATACCGGATCGCCGACGCGGACCGCACGGTCCGGTTCGCGCTCTCGGGAACGCTGAATCCGGGGGAGGTTCTCGTGATCATGGGAAGCGCCGCCGTCGCGTGGCAGCGCTCGCAAGGGCTCACGACCTCCGGCCTCAGCCTCAACAATTCAGGCGACACGGTGTTTCTCCTACACGTTGTAGGAGCGGACACGACGAGCGAGGACGTTCACGCCTATGGGAGCATCGAAGGCGGAAGCGACCGCTCGGTGGGACGCGCACAGACCGAGGCCTGGATCCTCTTCGATGGGCTGAATCCCTACACGGGCTCGGGAAATCCCGGGGGCACGGGCTGCGCGCCGACCCCGGGAGGATCGAACGCGTGCACGACCGGCGTCGAATCCACGACCTGGGGGGCCATCAAGAGGCTCTACCGCTGAGCGGGGTTCCTTGACTCGGGCGAGAGGCCGGGCGTAGATTTGTTGAAGCCCCGCTGCGTCCACCTTTCCGCGTCGTCTCCCCGCACCGCGGAGGCCCATCGGGGTATCCTGAGTAAGAGAAGGCCCGCCATGCCATCACGCCGCAAGACGTCGACTCCCGAGGGAGTCGAAGAGAAGAAGGCGCCGGGCGCACGATCGGGCGAGGAGCGGGACCAGTACCGGAATGTATTCGACGGCTTTCCGAAGCCGGCCTGGATCCTGGATCGGGCGACGCTCCGGTTTCTGGACGTGAATCGCGACGCGATCGCGTATTTCGGGTACTCGCGCGACGAGTTTCGGTCGATGGATCTCCTCGCGCTCCATGTTCCGGAGGATGCCGTGGAGGTACGCCAGAAGCTGGGCCATCGGGCATCATCGGGCGGGCGCACCGGGTGGCGGATGAGGAACCGCGAGGGCGAGATCTTCCGCTCGGAGGTGTCCTGGCGACCGGTGGGGTTCGACCGGATCCCGGCCATCCTGATGATGTCCGAGCCGGCGCCGCGACCCCTCAAGCGGCTCCTGATGGAGGCCGAGGAGAGCAGGACGCGGCTCGAGGTCCTTTCGAGGCGGCTGGTCTCGATCCAGGAGTCGGAGCGCTCCGATATCTCTCGCGAGCTGCACGACGAGGTGGGGCAGCTCCTGACGGGTCTCAAGCTCCTGGTCTCGGCGGATCGCGGCGGAGCGGCGGCCAATGGAGGAGGCACGCCGGAGCTCAGCGAGAAGATCACGGAGATCGTGAACGAGCTCATGACCCGGGTCCGGGACATCTCGATGAGCCTACGACCCCCGATGCTGGACCATATGGGGCTGGTGCCGACGCTGGAGTGGTATTTCGAACGGTACACCGAGCGGACCGGGGTCCGCGTGCAGTTTCAGCAAGAGATCGGGCGCGACCGGTATTCGAGCGGGCTCGAGATCACCGCGTTCCGGATCATTCAGGAGGCGCTCACGAACGCGGCGCGCCATGCCGGCGTGGATCTGGTGAGCGTCGAAGTCCGTTCCGATCCGGAGGGCCTCTGGCTCCTGATCGAGGACCGAGGCAAGGGGTTCGATCCTCAGGAGGCGCTCGCCCAACGCTCCGCCGGAATCGCCGGCATGCAAGAGCGCGCGCGCCTGGTCGGAGGACATCTCATACTCGAGTCGGCGATCGCATCGGGAACACGTATCGCCGTTGTGCTTCCACCGTCCCGGACTCAAGACCCGGGCGATGAGGAATCCAAATCATGAACATGAACGCACCGATCACCATCGTACTGGGTGACGACCATACGATCGTCCTCAAGGGGCTGCGCGCCTTCCTGGAAGGGCAGCCCGGTTTCTCCATCCTCGGCGAAGCGCAGGACGGCCTCAAGCTCACGAGCCTCACGGAGCGTCTGAAGCCCGACGTTCTGGTCGCGGACCTCATGATGCCCGGCCTGAACGGCTTCGACGTCACCCGCCGAGTCGTGAAGCGCTTCCCCAAGACCAAGGTCGTGATCCTCTCCATGTACTCGACCGAGGCGCACGTGGTGGAGGCGCTGCGCAGCGGGGCCTCGGCCTACGTCCTCAAGGACGCTCGCCCCGAGGAGCTGGTGAGCGCCATCCGCGAAGCGGCGGCCGGCCGCCGTTTCCTCAGCGCTCCGTTCCGGACGGATCTCATCGAAACCTATCTCAAGCGGACCGGCGACACGGATCCGTACGAGGCGCTGACGCCGCGGGAGCGGGAGGTGCTCCACCTCGTGGCGGAAGGTCTCACCAGCGGCGAGATCGCGGGAAGGCTCTTCATCAGCCCGCGGACGGCCGAGAGCCATCGCGCCAATCTCATGCGGAAGCTGGGGCTCCGAAGCCGGACGGACCTGGTACGATTTGCGTTTCAACGCGGCATCGTGCCGCTGGAGAGCATGGGCGCTCCGGCGCCCGGCGAGAGCTAGACGGAGGACGTTATGGCGGAGGAGCGGCCCGCGAGCCCGGAGGACGACGAGCTCGAGGCAGTGGCACCGCTGGACGAGTCCGCGGAGATCCGGGAGGGAATCTCCGGGGTCCAGGACGCGGCCGAAACCCGCGAGCGCGACGCCGAGAAGTTCTTCGTGGTCGGGATCGGTGCCTCCGCCGGCGGCCTCGAGGCGCTGAGCGAGCTGGTCAAGCACGCCCCGCTCGACAAGATGGCGCTCGTGGTGGTGCAGCACCTGGCGCCGCACCACGAAAGCATCCTGCCCCAGCTCCTGGCGCGCTCCACCAAGGTGGAGGTGCTGGCGGCCGCGGACGGCATGCCCGCCGAGCCCAATCACGTCTACGTCATCCCGCCCAATTCCGACCTGGCCGTGCTGCACGGGATCCTCCGGCTCGTCCCGCCCCACACGGACGGACGCCCCCGCCTTCCCATCGACTACTTCTTCCGCTCGCTGGCCCAGGACAAGGGTCCCGCGGCGATCGGGGTGATCCTTTCGGGAACCGGAACGGACGGCACGCTGGGGCTCGGCGCCATCAAGGAGGGAGGCGGGCTGGGATTCGTCCAGGATCCCACCACCGCGCGCTACGATGGGATGCCGCGGAGCGCGCTCGCAAGCGGATTCGGGGATTTCTGCCTCGCGCCGAAGGCGATCGGCGAGGAGCTGGCCCGCATCGCGCGGCAATCCGACGGGATGCGAATCCAACGTACCCCCGCGCGCGCCCCCCAGGTGCAGGAGCAGATCGCGCGGCTCTTCCTCCTCGTGCGCTCCGCGTTCGGAAACGACCTGACGCGCTACAAGCCCTCGACGGTCGAGCGGCGCATCGAGCGGCGCATGACCCTGCATCGCATGGGGAACCTGGAGGAGTACGTCAAGTACGTCCAGGGCAATTCGGAAGAGCTGCGCGCCCTCTACCGGGACATGTTGATCACGGTCACGAACTTCTTCCGCGACCCCGAGCTGTTCGAGCAGCTGAAATCCAGGATCTTCCCACGCATCCTGGAGGACAAGGAAGCGCGGCACCCGATCCGGATCTGGGTGCCCGCCGGCGCCACCGGCGAGGAGGCCTACTCCATCGCGATCGCGCTCCTGGAAGTCCTGGGCGAGAAGGCGATCGACATGCGGGTCCAGATCTTCGGGACGGACGTCGACGACTCATCCATCCACCACGCGCGCCGCGGAGTCTATCCGCACAACATCGAGCTGGACGTCTCGCCGGAGCGCTTGAGCCGCTTCTTCATGAAGCGGGATTCCGAGTACCAGATCGCGCGGCGGATCCGCGACATGGTGGTCTTCTCGAAGCAGAATCTGTTGCGCGACGCACCGTTCTCGCGCATGGATCTGGTCAGCTGCCGGAACATCCTCATCTACCTCCAGCCTTCGGCGCAGAAGAAGGTGCTGAGCATCCTCCACTACGCGCTCAACCCCGCGGGCTACCTCCTGCTCGGAAGCTCGGAGACCGTGGGAGACGCCCCGGAGCTCTTCTCGCTCCTCGATCGCAAGACCAAGATCTACACCAAGCGCCACTCCGCATCGGTCTCCACGCTGGATGAGATCATGTCGACGCCCGCTGGATTCGACCGGGCCCGCCCCGGCACCGCGGCCCGGCCCGCCGCCAGCCTGCAGGCGCTCGCGGACCGGAAGATCATCGAGGTCTACGGCCCGGCGGGCGTGCTCATCAACGAGAACCTGGACATCCTCCATTTCCGCGGGCACACGGGGCCGTACCTGAATCCCGCGCCCGGCGCCGCCAGCTTCAACATCCTTCGCCTGGCGAGGCCCGAGCTCCACATCGAGCTGAAGCGGAGCATCCAGGAGGCCTTCAGCGACTTCAAGCGGATCACCACCGATGTGAAGTTCTACGACGCGGGCCGGCCCTGCGCGGTGCGCCTGGATCTGGTTCCGTTCCAGGAGCCTGAGACCAAGACGCGCTGTCTCCTGGTGTCGTTCGTCCATCTGGACCCGCCGCCTGAGGTCCTTCCTCCCGCGTTCCTCGGATCCGAGACCGACGAGCGGATCGTGGCGCTGGGCCAGAGGCTTCAGGAGGTGGAGCGCGAGCTGCACGCCACCAAGGAGTACCTCCAGTCCACGATCGAGGACAAGGAGAGCGCGAACGAGGAGCTGAAATCCGCCAACGAGGAGCTCCAGTCTTCGAACGAGGAGCTGCAGAGCACCAACGAAGAGCTGGAGACCTCGCGGGAGGAGATGCAGTCCAGCAACGAGGAGCTGACCACGGTCAACGAGGAGCTCCAGAACCGGATGGCGGAGCTGGGCCAGACCAACGACGACCTCCACAACGTGCTCGTGGGTCTGGACAACACCGTCATCATCGTGAGCCTGGACCTGCGCATCCGGAGATTTACGAGCACGGCGGAGCGGCTCCTGGATCTCGTGCCCGCCGACGTCGGCCGCTCGATCGGGCACCTGGACGGTTTCTGCGGGGCCCCGATCGGCCCCATGGTCTCGAGGGTGATCGAGACCCTGGCGATCGTCGAGGAAGAGATTCTCTGCCGGAATCAGCGCTGGTATCTCCTGCGCATCGCGCCTTACAAGACGCTGGACCACGCGATCCGGGGGGCGGTGGTCTCGCTGAGCGACATCGACGTCCGGAAGCGGACCGCCGATTTGATGCGGGACGTCGGGAAGTACGCCGGCAAGTTCCTGGGCGCGATCCACCATCCCCTGGTCATTCTGGACGGAAGGTTCCGGATCGCGTGGGCCAACGACGCCTACTACAAGCGGTTCCAGATGGTACCCGAGGAGACGATCGGAAACGTCTTCCCCAGCCTGAGCGACGCCGCATGGACGCGCTTACGGGTGCGGCAGCGCCTGGAGGAGACACTCCGCACAGGGGAAATCCTGAAAGACATCACCATCCCGGCGGGAGACAAGAAGACTGTCAGCCTGGGCGTGAGCCGGGGCCCGATCGCGAGCGCGAACACGCGAGAGTCGACGTACCTGCTCCTCTCCATCGAGGAAGGGGTCGAAACAGAATAAAAAAGGCGCCCGGCCTCGAGTACCGCTGAGTCCTGGACGCCTTCTTTTCGTGAACGCCCCCCGAAAACGAGAGTGGTTGCATTCGCAGTCCCGCTCTCGTCCAGGGGGCACATCCTGCCCACTCGATCGGAGCGGGCATCTATGTCAACCGGTGAGGTTCACATGGCAGCCTGTCCCGTGACGACAGTCACATGGCGGCTGTCCCGTGAATCGGACCGGACTTGGCTCGGTCGCCCTCGTTCCGTGACCGGGCCACCCGGTTCTTCGCTATGGCAGTCATCGTGCCATGGCGTCACGTCGGGTTTATTCAAATCGCATCTTCCCACCGGGGTGGAAGATAGAAACAGCGCGCGGCAGTCATGGATCTCGGAGATCCCCGGTAATCGCAAATTCAACTTCTGAAACCGTGTGCTCCCGTACGCAGCGGAACAGAAGTAGTAGGAGAATCCCCTCATTCGGGTACGGGAATGCCCCACAAGAATGGCAGCGCCGCATGATGTAAGCTGGCGCCCGTTCCAAACTCAAAACGGGGGTGCCATGCCCAAGTTCTTTCCGTTCGTGCTCGCGGCGATGTTCCTTCTCATGTCCGTGCCCCGTCTCGCGACGTTCCTCGGCGAGCGGAACGATATCTGGTGGACTCCGGAGGCCCTGGCGCTCGCGCCCGCGGACGCGAAGGACCGGGTCCAGGTCATCGTGCGCGGGGAACCGCTGGAACGCGTTCTCGATTCCGGGGTCCTGGAGATGAAGACGGGTGCCGGCGTGGTTCCGCTCGGCGCCCAGGACGTGAAGCTCCGGATCAACAACTGGGATCGGCGCCGCGCGCAGCGCGGACCGATTCTCGTGGTGAGCGGCATGACGGCGGGCGCGGGGCTCCTCTTCCTCGTGTTCGGAATCGCCGGTGTCTTCGACCGGAGGCGGATGCCGGCGTGAGCGACTCGAAGCTGCGCGAGCATCTCCGGAAGGTTCTCCACTGGGAGGATGCGCACGTGGACTTCGACGGCGCGGTGGAGAAGATCGCGCCCGAGAAGCGCGGGCAGTCCCCCGCGGACATACCCTTTTCTCCCTGGCAGCTCCTCGAACACCTGCGCCTGACCCAGCACGACATCCTGGATTTCTGCCGCAACCCGCACTACAAGGAGATGGCCTGGCCCAAGGAGTACTGGCCGGAATCGCCCGCGCCCCCGAGCGCCGCCGCGTGGGACCAGAGCGTGGCGCAGTACCAGCGAGACCGTGAGGATCTGGTGCGCCTCGCGGCGGACACCTCGATCGATCTTTTCGCGACCATCCCGCACGGCAACGGCCAGACCTACCTTCGCGAGATCCTGCTCGTGGCGGACCACAATGCCTATCACGTCGGCCAGCTGATTCTGGTGCGCCGCGGCCTGGGCATCTGGCCCGCGAAGTGAGATCAGCGCGGGTTCCGACATGAAACGACTCCTGATCGCGCTCCTGATGCTCGGCGTACTCTCCTGCGCGGAGCGGCGCGATCCGGACGGCGTGTCCGGCGCCGCGCGGGTCACCCGCCTCGACCGGGGGACCATGGCCGCGTTGCGCGATTCCTTCAACGCGGCGTCGGACCGCGGACGGATTCTGGTCCTGCTCTCCCCGACCTGAGGCACGTGCGCGCGGGGGGCCTCCGCCATCGGCAGAATCCTGAACCAGCTCCCGAATTCGGATCTTCGGGTCTTCGTGGTGTGGGAGCCCGTTCTCGTCGGGGACCGGTTCCGTCACGGGGACCGCTACCTCGCCGGGAGGATGCAAGACGAGCGCGCGAGCCACTACTGGGACCCTTCAAAGTCTCTCTCCGCGGAAATCCTGAAATCCGACTGGACCCGGAAGTACGCCGTTCGGGGCGGAGCGCTGGGCGTGGTCTGGGACTGGGTGGCGCTCTACCCGAGGGGCGTTCGCTGGGGCGACCAGTTTCCCGAGCCGGCGGTCCAGGGATTTCCCGTTGTGGATACGGAAGATCGGGTTCGTGCCTGGGCAGGAGCGCCATCCGGGTGAACCACATGACCGTGACCTGCGTGCCGCGCCGCATGGACGACGTTCCGAAATAAATCCCGCGCTGTACTTCATCGCGATTCATCCGTCACAATCCCCGCGTGAGTACCGAGCAAACGCTGGATCCCAAGGACTGGGCCGAGCTGCGACGGCTGGGCCACCGCATGGTGGACGACGCGCTGGATTATCTGGAGCACGTGCGCGAGCGGCCCGTCTGGAAGCCCGTACCCGACTCCCTGAAGCAGGCGATGCGCGCGCCGCTCCCGATGGAGCCCACGGACGCCGCCTTGGTCTACGAGGAGTTCCGGCGCGATGTGTTCCAGCACAACATGGGGAACATCCATCCCCGGTTCTGGGGCTGGGTCATCGGGACCGGCACCGGATTCGGCGCGCTGGCGGATTTAATGGCCTCGACCATGAACCCGAACATCGGGGGTGGCGACCAGGGGCCGAACTATGTCGAGCTCCAGACCTTGAGCTGGCTCAAGGAGATGGTGGGATTCCCGGCCGAAGCCAGCGGACTTCTCGTGAGCGGCGGATCCATGGCGAACCTCGTGGGCATCGCCGTGGCCCGGAACGCCAAAGCGCCCTCGGACGTGGCGCAGCAGGGACTCCAGGGCGCGACCCGGCGCATGGTCCTCTACGCCTCGAGCGAAACACACAACTCGGTGCACAAGGCGATGTCCCTCCTCGGGCTGGGCCGCGACGCCATCCGCTCGATCCCGGTGGACTCCGAGTACCGGATCCAGGTGCCCGAGCTTCGCCGCGCGATCGCCGCGGATCGAGCCGCGGGACTCCATCCCTTCTGCGTGGTCGGGAACGCCGGCACCGTGAACACGGGCGCCATCGATCCGCTCCCCGAGCTGGCGGATCTTTGCCAGAGCGAGGATCTCTGGTTCCACGTGGACGGCGCGTTCGGCGCGCTGGCTAAGATCGCGCCGGAGCTCCGGCCGCTCGTGCGCGGGATGGAGCGCGCGGACTCGCTGGCCTTCGATCTCCACAAGTGGCTGTACGTGAACTACGAGGTGGGGTGCGCGCTCGTGCGCTGGCCGGAAAAGCACCGGGCCACGTTCGTCTCGCCCGCGGACTATCTCGCGCATCTCAGCCGCGGGATGCCCGCGGGGCCGATCTGGTTCAGCGAGTTCGGCGTCCAGCTCTCGCGCGGCTTCCGGGCGCTCAAGGTCTGGATGTCGATCAAGGAGAACGGCGTGAAGAAGTACGGCCGTCTGGTCGCGCAGAACTGCGACCAGGCGAAGTACCTCGCCGGGCTGGTGGAGAAGGAGCCCGAGCTTCAGATGATGGCGCCCGTCCCGCTCAACATCGCGTGCTTCCGGTTCGCGCCGCAAGGGCTCGACGACTCGAGCGCCGACCGGATCAACGAGGAGATCCTGTACGGACTTCAAGAAAGCGGGACGGCCGTCCCCAGCTCCACGATGCTGCGCGGCCGGTTCTCACTTCGCGTGTGCATCTGCAACCACAGGACGCGCCGCGAGGATCTGGATCTCCTCGTGCGCGAGGTGCTGGAGCGCGGACGAGCGGCCATCGGCACGGTGGAGGTGCCTGCCCCGTGACCAAGACGGCCGCCCGGCGCGTCTGGTTCGACCGGGGGTTCGAGCTGGGATTGCCGCCCGAGGCGTTCCCCGATATCCGGGAGCGCGTGCGCGGCACGCCGGCCCGTCTCGAGGAGCGCGTGCGCGGGTTGAGCCGGGAGATTCTGACCCGCCGGAGCGGCGACGCCTGGTCCATCCAGGAATCTCTGGGATCTCGAGTCCCTCTGGGCGGCGCGGCTCACGGAGCTCCTCCGGGGCGGCGTGGATCGGCTGACCGCTGCCGATCTCCAGAACCGGAAGACCCACGAGGCACGTCACAATGAATCTGCGATCGCGGATCTCGTGGCGCGATTCCGAGGGGATCGCGCCGCGACCGTGGCGACGCTGGACACGCTCGGTCCGGCCGATCTGGAGCGCACGGCGATCCATCCGCGCCTGGGTCAGCCGATGTCCATCGTGGATCACTTCTTCTTCGTGGCGGAGCACGACGACCACCACCTGGCCAGGATCAGCGAGCTGATGCGGGCGTTTCAGGAGGAACCTTCATGAGGCGCGCCTGGCTCGTCTTCGCGTTTCTGGCCGCGTCCGGCTGCTCCTCCACCTACCACCACACGGGCTCGACCGTTGCGATCCAGCCCGCGATGGACGTGCCCACGCATTTCCTGATGGAGGGGCGCGGGGGCAAGACCGAGGAGCCGTCGCCCGGCCAGTGCCGGAATCCCATGATCGATCCGCGGGACGGAACGAAGATCATCCTGGAACGATCCGCGGAGGGCCGCGGATACTATCGGGTCCCCAACGGCCGTTACGGCGTCCGCCCCGGCGAGCTCTTGCTCGTGGAATGCGGCACCGGCCGCGTCATGGGAGTCGTCCCGCGATGAGTAAACGAAAAACGAGGCGAGGGGTTCGCCCTCACCTCGTTCGATGTCTCGCGAAGCTCTAGTACGACGAGTAGGCGCTCAGGTTTGCCTTCACCATCCCCGTCACCTGGTTGTACTGCCAGCCGCCGGCGTTGTCCACGCCGGGCGTCGTCTTCACCGCGTTCGACTTCATGACCGGCTCCTTCGGGACGTTGCCGTCCGCGAAGATGGTCCCGTCGAGGACCGGGAACACGGCGCCGCCTGACAGCGCGTTCCGGCCATACTGGATCGCGACGGCCGAGCGGATCGAGCCCACCTGGCCCTTGATCGTCGCCGAGCGGGCCTGCTCCTGCATGTCCTCGTACTTGGGAATGGCGACCGCGGCGAGAATGCCCAGGATCACGATGACGATGACGAGCTCGATGAGCGTGAACCCGCGTTCGGAACGATGGAGCATCATGGGACTTCACCCCCCTGAATGTGCCGTGGATCCGGAGCAGAATGCTCCGCGTGCTCGTGCAGGTAGAAAATCGGCATTTCGGAGGGCGTGCTTTAGGGCATTGCGTCTAGTTAAGGTATTGCGGTTGCGGTACTTGTGACGGAGCCTTCTCCGCCGTGCTTCGGATGACGTAACGTTCCTCCGTGCTCTACATGGTTCTCGAGCGGTTCAAGAAGGGCGATCCCGTCCCCGTGTACCGCCGCTTCAAGGAGCGGGGACGCCTCATGCCGGAAGGACTCACGTATGTCTCGAGTTGGATCACTCAGGACCTGGACCGCTGCTGGCAGGTGATGGAGTGCGTGGACCGGAAGCTTCTCGAACAATGGATGGCCCAGTGGAGCGACCTGATGGATTTCGAAGTCACCGAGGTCGTCACGTCCCCGCAGGCCTCAGCCTCGGTCGCGCCGCGGCTTTGAGATGAGTCCTCTCCGCGACGATTTTCTGATACGTCAGGCGCAGGCCATCGCCGCGATCCTGGCGCGCGTCATGGGCCTCAGGCTGGAAGGGGATCTCGAGCACGCCCGCGCCGGGCTCGAGGAGGCCTACGGGATGCTGCTCGGCGCGCAATCGGGATTGATCCGGCGGGTGGACAGCGCGACCGTGGGGAAGCTGATCGGCTCCTCGGAGAAGACCCTCGCGTTTGCCTCGCTCCTTGCGGAGGAGGCGGAGCAGGAGCCGGACGAAGGGCGGAAGACAATGCTTCGGGCGCGCGCCGCGGAGCTGAAGACTCTCGTCGAATCCAAGGAGCCTCGATGAGCCCGGACACGTTGACGCAGGTACTCTTGAACCAGGCGATCGATCTCCTCCGCGAGACGTACGAGGGAGGAGTCCCGGGACAGGGGACGCAATACCTGGATCATAGCTCCGGCATCCGCAGCACGCTGAACGAGGTCACCGCGGAGGAGGCCAGCAAGCGTCTCGACGGGCACCCCAGCATCGCGTCTCATGCGCGGCACATGAGCTTCCATCTGCGCGTCACCGCCGAGTGGATCCAGGGCGATCACAGCAAGCGCGACTGGACGAAGAGCTTCGAGCCCCAGGCCGTGAGCGAGGACGAGTGGGCCGCGGTGAAGGACGACCTCGAGGCTTCGCGCCGGCAGCTGATCCGCGTGCTGGAGTCGCTCCCGCCGGAGCGCCTGGCGGAAGAGGGAGCCGCGATGGGCGCGATCGCGCATCTGGCGTATCACCTCGGGGCCATTCGTCAGCTCCTCCACCGCGTCCGGGGATGAAACCCAAGCACCTCTACCTCTTTCTCTGCATCGTCGGCATCGTGGTCCCGTTCATCCCGTTCGCCCCGTTCGTGCATCAGCACGGGCTGGACGTCGTCCTGATCCTGAATCAGCTCTTCGCGACTCCGATCTCCTCATTCTTCGGCCTCGACGTCATCGTGGCGACGCTCGTGCTCTGGATCCTCGTCGGGGTGGAGGGCCGGCGCGTCGGCATGCGCCGCCTCTGGGCCCCGGTGCTCGCCAGTCTCACGGTCGGGATCTCCCTCGGGTTGCCTCTCTTTCTCTACATGCGGGAGCGCCGGATGGAAGAGGGCGAAGTCGAATAATCAGTCCTCGATGAGCTGAGCCACCTTCACGATCGTTTCCCACCAGCGCGTCGTCGCCCGCACGCCCAGCGCCTTCTCGACGACCTGGTTGGGGAACAGGGATCCGCCGACCCGACGATACTGCCCCAGCGCGAAGGATCCTTCGACGCGTCCGAAGCGGACGCTCCAGGGTTTTCCAGCGGGAAGCACGATCGGGAGCGCGGGCTTGGATTTGGGCCTCGCGCAGAGCACCGCGGCCCAGCCACGGACGTCCTTCGAGAACTTCACGCCCCGGAAGGGGTCGCTCTGCACGAGGGCGAGGATCTCCTTCGCCGGCACGATCGCGAGGTCGGGCTCGAACTTCAGCTGGGCCAGGATCTCGCGGCGGACCACCGCGGCGGTGAGCCGCTCGCGCACGATGAACGTGCCGGCGGCGCCCACGTTGACCATCCGGAGATGGGCGAGCGCGGTTGCGAGCTGGGCGGGCTTGAAGACGTTCTTGCCGCCGACATTCATCGCTCGAAGGAACACGGCGTGGGACATGGAGCGGGAACGTAACACAGGAGGGAGGCCTTGCTTCGGGTCGGGCATCCGGTCCAGGCGACACCGAGCCGTGACGGAGCTATCGCGGGGCGCGAAAAGTAGAGCTCCTCCGTGCTGAGATCGGGTACGTCACCAGATGCCGACAGCGAACTGCCGAAGCGGGCCTCCCCCTGTGAACTCTCCACCGGGTCGTTTCGTGGTGGTCACTGCACGAGATACAGGACAAGGGTGAAAAAGTTGGTGATACCATCAGGAGATGCCCCCCGAAACCGCGGCGGTCCAGCCCGATCCGAGCGTGAAGCGCCGTTCACCCCCCGCCTGGATCCGGCCTTTGGTCCTGCTCCTGATCCTTTCCACCGTGGGCTATTCCATCTGGAAGTACGCCACGCGCCGCGAGGACTACCGCGGCGGCGACATCCAGACCACCGGAACGATCGAAGCCGTGCAGGTCCAGCTGGGATTCCGCGTGGCGGGACGGATCGCGGAGGTCGCGGTCATGGAGGGCGCCAAGGTCACGCCCGGCCAGCGGGTGGCCACCCTCGAGACCCAGGACCTCATGGTCGCGGTCCAGAGCGCCCGCGCCTCGATCGCCCAGGCGAAGGCGGCGGTGGCGCAGGCCACCGCGAATCGCAATCGGAACCGCCTCGAGCTCGAGCGCGCCCGGCTCCTCTTGAGCAAGGGGTTCGTGACGCCGCAGGCCGTGGATACCATGCTCGCCGCGAGCAAGGTGTCCGACGCCCAGGTCCTGGCGGCCGAGGCGCAGGTGCGCCAGGCCGAGAGCCTCCTGGCGCAGGCCATGCTTCAGCTCTCGTACGCCGTCCTCAAGGCGCCGGAGGGCGGCGAGGTGCTGGAGCGGGTGCATCTTCCCGGCGAGATCGTGGCCGCGGGCGTTCCGGTGGTCACGGTCGCCCACACGGACACGGTGAAGGTGCACGCGGCCGTCGACGAGACGAGGGTTGGCGCGGTCCGGCCCGGCGACCGGGTCACGCTACGGGTCTACACCTTCGACAAGCGCACCTTCACGGGTATCGTCACCGACATCGCGCCCGCGGGCGAGTTCGCCACGCGGAAGGACTGGGGCGCCCGCCGCCGGGACATCCGCACGTTCACGGTCACCGCCCAGGTGCCCAACCCCGAGTATCTCTTGAAAGATGGAATGACCGCCGAGGTCACGATCGACGTCAGCCCTTCGGTCCAGGCGGACGCCAGATCCCGGCGGTGACCCAGGCGGTCGTGGTCGAGGGCCTGACGAAGTGCTTCGGCGACTTCGTGGCCGACGACGCGCTGTCCTTCACCGTCGATCAGGGCGAGATCTTCGGCATTCTCGGCCCGAACGGGGCGGGGAAGAGCACCCTGATCCGCATGCTGAACACGCTCTTGAAGCCCAGCGCCGGCCGCGCGCTGGTCATGGGGCACGACGTGGCCACGCGCACCGCGCAGGTGAGGCGCGAGATCGGCGTCATTCCCCAGGCCAACACCGTCGACGGCGATCTCACCGCGCTCGAGAGCCTGGATCTCTACGCTCGGTTCTACGGCATGGGCCGCCGCGAGCGGAAGCAGCGCGCTCACGAGCTCCTCCAGGCCGTGGGGCTCTGGGACTGGCGCGACAAGGCCGCGGGCACCTACTCCGGCGGCATGCGGCGCCGGCTCGAGATCGCGCGGGGTCTGATCCACCGTCCGCGCGTGTTCTTCCTGGACGAGCCCACCACCGGCCTCGATCCCCAGAGCCGCCGCGTGATCTGGGAACTGCTGGAATCCCTGCGCGCGCAAGGCGACCTCACCATCCTCATCTGCACGCACTACATGGACGAGGCGGACCGACTCTGCGACCGCCTGGCCATCATCGATCACGGGAAGATCGTGGCGCTGGGAACGCCGGCCGAGCTGAAGCGAAACGTGCCCGGCGAGGAGATGCTCACGATCGCGTTCGTGCAGGAAATCGACGACGAGCTGCTGGCCGACTTGAAGAAGCTCCCGGAAGTGCGCGAGGCGGCCCGCGAGGACCCCCACACCGCGCGGCTCATCCTTGAAGGGGATGTCGTGCCGCTCGAGGCGATCACCGACCTCTCGCGGGCGCGCAAGAACAAGGCGCGCGGCATCACGCTGGTCGAGCCGACGCTGGAGGACGTGTTCATCTACTACACGGGCCGCGGGCTCCGCGACGAGGCGACCGAGGGAGCCTACCGCTACGTGGTCCCCTCGATGATGCGATGAGCTTCTCGACCGGATTCAGCGTCAGCCGGACCCTCGCGGTCGCCGAGCGCGACCTGCGCCGGTTTCGACGGAACGGCACCCTCCTCATCCCCATGGTGCTGATGCCCATCATCTACCTCGTCATCCTCGGGAAGTCGATGGGCGGCGATCTCAAGCACCTTCCGGTCGCGGTGGTGGTGCAGGACCGCGGCGCGGCGGCGGGCGAGGTGGTGAACCGCCTGTTCATCCTGGCGCAGAGCCGGGAGCTCTTCCGCCTCGGGAGCGAGCCCGATCCCACGACCGCGGTGGATCGCCTTCGCGCGGGGGACTACAAGGGCGTCGTGGTGGTCCCTCCGGGATTCAGCGAGCACTTCACGCGCGGCGAGCCCGCGCTCCTGGGCGTGGTCGTGGACAACACCGACAACACCTCCGCCGCGGTCATCGAGGGTGAGCTGCGCGCCGCGTTCGCTTCGGGGATGGGGCCACGAGCCGCGTCGGCGACGGCCGCGGTTCCCGGAGTCCAGGTCGAGCGCGTGGACGTGTACGGGCACAAGGATTTCATGCAGTACCTGGTGCCCGGGGTGATCGCGCTCGCGCTCTTCTTCGTCGCGATGCTGGCGGGCGGGATCATCCTTGTCGACGACCGCGCGAGGG
>WNFL01091534.1_pt3 | contig 21948 bp, 25 predicted proteins | sample 5400361 | NCBI WGS metagenome assembly WNFL01 (sample SAMN13153351, study PRJNA577476) | soil metagenome | isolation source: 40 cm soil on Douglas fir-dominated hillslope | place: USA:California | collected 2013-09-17
GTGCTCTATACGAAGACCCGGAACTACCACTGGAACGTGGTGGGACCGCAGTTCAACGACCTGCACAAGTTCTTCGAGGCCCAGTACGAGGCCCTCAGCGAGGTCGTGGACGACGTCGCCGAGCGGGCCCGCTCGCTAGGCGGGAAGGCCTTCGGCACCCTGGCCGAGTTCGCGCAGCACACCAGGCTCAAGGAGCAGCCGGGCAAGCAGCCGCCCGCGCTGACCATGGTCGCGAATCTGCAGGCCGATCACGAGGCGATGATCCGCTCCCTTCGGGCGGATCTCGAAACCGTGATGGAGAAGCACAACGACGCGGGCACCAACGATTTCCTCACCGGCCTCATGGAGAAGCACGAGAAGATGGCCTGGATGCTTCGCTCGTACAGCGAGAAATAGTCAGCCGAACGCGAGCGTGAGCGCCTCACGCGCGCGCTCGACGTCGCCGTCCACGCCCTGGAGCTCGATCGCCACCGCGGTCGGACTCCAGGGCGTCCAGCGTCGGCGGGTGGCGGGCGGGAACAGGGCCCAGGTAGGCGCGGGCGCCGCCCAGCACCGCGGCGAGCCGCGGCAGGTCGGGCTCGAGCAGCACCACCGCGTCGTCCTCGAGCAGGGCCAGGAGGCGCTGCGCGGGCTCCGCATCCGCGGGACCCTGATGTACCACGATCTCGAGCGCGCGGTCCCGGCGGAGCGCGCGGATCACCTCGGCGAAGCGCTCGACCGGCCACCGCTTCCAGTCGCCGCCGCTCCCGGGATGGATCACGAGGCGGCGGAGATTGGGGTCGGCGGGGGCCAGGCCGGCCGGGAGTGGGGGCGGCCGCAGCGGCTCCCGCCGCTCCGGGAGGGAGAGGCCCCACTCGGCCAGGGTCGCGAGCAGGTGGCGCCAGACCGGCGTGTCGTCGGCGGGCACCGGCGGGGCCACGATCGCGCGCGGGGCGAGCGCGCGGAGCCGGCGCCGGTACGTCTCGTCGCGCGAGCCGAACCACGAGACGACGTGGCTCACGCCGCTCATCGCGTCGGCCAGCGCGGCCGGGGTCGGCGCGTCCACGAAGAGGGCCTCGAGGCCGAAGCCGTCGAACGTGCGCGCGTGCTCCGCCGCGCCCAGCTCGACGAGGAGGCGCGCGAGCCGCGGCTGGCCCACGACGGTGATCGGCGCCGCGGGCGCCACCGCCCGCAGGCCGCGCAGCGCGGGCACCGTCTGGAGCACGTCGCCCAGCGCGCCCGGGTGGATGATCAGGAAGCCGGTTTCCACTTGACCTCTCGGGTGGTGGCTCGTAGCATCCAGCCACCATGAAATTCTCCATCTTCACCGGCATGACCGGCACGACCTGGGACGAGATCCTCACGCTGTGGCGCCACGCGGACCAGACCGGCTGGGATGCGGCCTGCGTGACCGATCACTTCATGCCCAACACCGCGGACCGGATCGGCGACACCCTCGAGTGCTGGACCGCGCTCGCCGCGCTGGCCGGCCTGACCTCGCGCCTGCGCGTGGGCACGATCGTGAGCGGTAACACGTATCGCCATCCCGCGCTGCTCGCCAAGATGGCGGCCAACGTGGACATCATCTCGCGCGGCCGCCTCATCTGCGGCGTCGGGGCGGGCTGGCAGGAGAACGAGCACCGCGCCTACGGGATGGACTTCTATACCACCCGCGAGCGGCTCGCGCGCCTCGACGAGGCCTGCCACGTGATGAAGGCGCTGTGGACGCAGACCGACGCCGACTACAAGGGCAAGTACTACCAGCTCGAGGCCGCCCCCCTGATGCCCAAGCCGGTGCAGAAGCCGTATCCCGAGCTGATGATCGGCGGCGGAGGCGAGAAGGTCACCCTGCGCATCGCGGCCCGGCACGCCGATCACTGGAACGTGTGGGGCGGCCCGGCCACCCTGAGCCACAAGGGCGCGATCCTCGATCAGCACTGCGCGACCGAGAAGCGCGACCCGAAGTCCATCCTGCGCTCGGCGGTGATGGTGCTGGGCTTCGCGGACGACCGCGCGGGGATCGAGAAGATCGAGCAGGCCTACATGAAGCGCATGGGGGCCGACGCGGAGAAGGCGCGCGACACCGTGCTGGCGGGCAGCGTGAGCCAGATCAAGGACAAGCTCGCGAAGCTGCGGGAGGCCGGGGTGGGAATGCTCTTCGTCCCGACCTTCCTCCTGCCCGCCGATCGGCACGCCACCCTCGATCGCTTCATGGGCGAGGTCGCGCCCGCCTTCCGCGCCTAGCCCGGCGCGTCCGCGCCGCCCGCCCCCGCGGCGCGGTAGTGCGCGCTGATCTGGCCGAGCGTGGCGATCCACACCCGCGGGGTGTGGCGCACGTGGTCCATCAGCTCGCGGAGGCAGGCCAGGCGCGAGGGCCGGCCGATGATCTGCGGGTGGAAGGTGAAGTTGGTCACCCCGCGCGTCTCCGTGATGCCCTCGAACTCGGTGAGCCACCCCTGCAGCACCGGCCCCGGCGGCTGGATCGACCGCTGCCCGGTGAACATGAAGAACGGCGCGTCGTCGAGCACCCACGAGACCGGGATCTCCACGAGGGCTCGGCCGCCTTCGGCCGGATGCAGGTACGGCACGAGGCGATCCATCATGTTCGACGAGTAGTCGAAGCCGTGCCGCGCGAGCAGCCCGAGCGTCGCGGCGGAGAGCTGCCACGCGGGCGCGCGATAGCCCACCGGCCGCTTGCCCCCGAGCCGCGTGAGCACCTCGACGCTCTTGAGCAGGATGGCCTCCTCGCGGTCGGGGGGCAGCTCGCTCACCCGCTCGTGCTCGTCGCCGTGGCAGCCGATCTCGTGGCCGCCCTCCGCGATCGCCCGTACCGCGTCCGGGTAGTGCTCGGCGGTCCACGCGGGGATGAAGAACGAGGCGCGGATCTCGCGGGCGCGCAGGAGCGCCAGGATGCGCGGCAGCGCGTCCACCGGGCCGAAGCGCCCCTGCGACAGGGTCACCGGCTCGTGCACGCCGCGCGCCATCCACAGCGTCTCCGCGTCGAGATCGAAGGTGAAGGCGCACGCCGCGCGGGCGTCGCGGGGCCAGCGGGGCGCGGCGGGCGGATCGAGGGCCATCGCGCCGCTCAGTGTAGCCGATGGGGCCGGCCCCGGCCAGCGGCCCCGCCGGGTCGAAAAATGCCCGTACGGTATAGTGGAAGCCTATGGGCGACTCGACGGAAACCATCCGCCGTCTCGAGGAAAACGTCGGGCGCGCGCTGTTCGGCAAGCCGGAGGTGGTGCGGCTCGCCATCATCGGCCTGGTCGCCCGCGGGCACCTGCTGATCGAGGACGTGCCCGGCGTGGGCAAGACCACGCTGGCCTCGGCGCTGGCCCGGTCCATCGGCGCTTCCTTCCAGCGCATCCAGTTCACCTCCGACATGCTGCCCTCCGACGTGCTCGGGGTCTCGGTGTGGGAACCGAAGAGAGCCGAGTTCGTCTTCAAGCCGGGCCCGCTCTTCACCAACATCGTGCTCGCCGACGAGATCAACCGCACCACCCCGAAGACCCAGTCCGCGCTGCTGGAGGCGATGAACGAGGCCCAGGTCTCGCTCGATCACTCGACCTATCCGCTGCCGCGGCCCTTCATGGTGCTGGCCACCCAGAACCCGCGCGAGTACGAGGGCACGTTCCCGCTCCCCGAATCGCAGCTGGACCGCTTCCTCCTGCGCATCCGGATCGGCTACCCGGGCGTCGCCGACGAGAAGGCGGTCCTCCGCGGCGACACCGCGCCCGCCGACCTGATGCCGGTGGTCGAGGCGGACGACGTCCTGGCCCTGCAGGAGGCCGCGGACCGGGTGCGGGCGGAGGAATCCGTCCTCGACTACCTGCTGGCCCTCGTCACCGCGACCCGCCGCTCGCCGCTGCTCGCGCTGGGCGTGAGCCCGCGCGGCTCGCTGGGCCTGCTGCGGGCCGCCCGCGCCCGCGCGCTCGCGGACGGGCGCGACTACCTGCTGCCCGACGACGTCAAGCAGCTGGCGGTGCCGGCGCTCGCCCACCGCGTGATCGTCAAGGGCTCGGTCGCGGGCTCCGCGGCGGGCGGCATGGACGGCGAGGCCGCCGTCACCGCCATCCTGCAGGACGTTCCCGTTCCGAGGTAGGCGGTGACGCTGGTCCGGGCCGCGCTCTGGCGGCTGTTCCACCCGCGCCGGACCATCAAGCCGACCCGCGACGGCTGGTGGTGCCTGCTCGTCGCGGTGGCGCTGGGCGTGGCCGCCATCAACACCGGCAACAACATGCTCTACCTGCTGGTCTCGGCCCTGCTGGCCCTCATCGTGGTCTCCGGCATCCTCTCCGAGCAGAGCATGCGGGGCCTCGACCTGACCGGGGTCGCGCCGGACGAGCTCTACGCGGGCCAGCCCGCGCTGCTCGGGGCCACCATCGCCAACCGCAAGCGCTGGTTCACCTCGTACTCGGTCACGGTGGAGCTGCTCGCCCCGGAGGCGCGCGCCCTCGCGTCCGCGTCGCGCTTCATCTACCTGCGCCGGATCGAGGCCGGGCTCGAGCGTCTCGCCACCTGGGAGGAGACGCTGCCGCGGCGGGGCCGCCACCGGCTCACCGGGGTGCGCATCACCACGCGCTTCCCCTTCGGGCTCTTCGTGAAGGCGGGGCGGCCCGCGCTCACCGACGAGGTGATCGTGTTCCCGGCGGTGCGGCCGATGTCCGCCGAGTCGCTGCGCCGGCTCGGCGACAGCGGCGACGCGGCCGCGCGCCGCCGGGGCCGCGGCAACGATCTTTACAATCTGCGCGGCTACCGGCCGGGCGACGACCCGCGCTTCATCCACTGGCGCAGCAGCGCCAAGGCGGAGGGGCTGAGGGGGGAGGGGCTGGTGGTGCGCGAGCTCGAGGCGGACACGAGCCAGAACACGCGGCTCGTGCTGGTGGGGCGGGGCGCCCGCGGCGCGGAGGCGCTCGAGCGCGGGCTCTCGGAGGCGGCCTCGCTGGCGGTGGCGCTGATCCGCGCGGGCGCGGGGGTGGCGCTGGCGGGCGCGGACTGCGCGGTGCCGCTCGGCCACGGCCGCGCGCACCTGCGGCGGATGCTCACCGCGCTCGCGCTCTACGATCCGGAGGCTCCGCGCGCCGAGCCGGGCGCGCCCGCGGGCGCGGATCCGCTCGGCGGCCGGCGCCCGCTGCGCGAGATCCGGATCGCGCTGGCCTGACATGCCGGCACTCCTCGCCCTCCGCCTCGTCACCTACCTGATGGTGTGCACCGGGGTGGCCGCGCTCTACCTCGCGAACCTGGTCGGGCCGGTCGGCGCCGCGCTGGTCGTGCTCGCGATCCTGGTGAGCTGGGGGCACGAGCAGGCCCGCGAGCGTGGGGCGGTGCGGCCGGCGCTCGGCTGGAGCCTGGTGGGCGCGGCCGCGGCGGGCATCGGGGTGGATCTCTTCTACCTCGCGTACTCGCTGCTGGACGGCATGGTGCACCTGCTGCTGTTCCTCATCCTGCTGCGGCTCTTCGCGCGCCGCGGCCTGCGGGACCTGCGCGACGCCGGACTGCTCTCCTTCTTCACCCTGGTGGCCGCGGCCTCGATCAGCTTCAACTTGAGCTTCCTCTTCGTGTTCGTCGCGTTCTTCCTGCTCGGCACCTGGATGCTGATCCTCAACCACGTGGTGACCGAGCTCGAGCTGGCGGGCCGCCCGGGCGACGTCACCACCACCTCGCGCCGGGTCTTCTTCCGCGGGCCCCTCACGCGGGTGAGCCTGGTGGCCGCCGCGATCACGTTCTCGCTCGCGGCCGGCCTCTTCTTCGTGATCCCCCGGGTGGGCCAGGCCGCGCTGCCGCTGCGGGCCTCCATCGGGCGCATGGTGACCGGGTTCTCGGACCGCGTGGACCTGGGCAGCTTCGGCGAGATCGAGAGCGACCGCAGCGTGGTCATGCGCGTCTACGTCGCGGACCAGGGGGTCGATCCGGCCACGCTGTCCGGGCTGCGCTGGCGCGGGGTGGCGTTCGACCATTTCGACGGGCAGACGTGGTCGAGCGCGGCGGCGCCGCGGCGCTACATGCAGCGCACGGTCACCGGCGACTTCGGGCTCGGCCTGCCGCGCGGCACGGGCCCGGTGGTGCGCCAGGAGATCTATCTGGAGCCGATCGGCAGCGACGCGGTCTTCGCGGCGCCGCGCGCGGTGCGGATCGAGATGCGCGCGCCTACCCTGGTGGTGGACGACATGGACGGCCTCACCGCGTCCAACCCGAGTGCGCGCCTGCACTACGTCGTGGAGTCGGAGATCGACAGGACCGGCCGGCCGCTCGGAGGCATGCGCCGGCTGTCGCCCGCGCTGACCGCCGCCGATCGCGCGCGGTTCCTGCAGCTCCCGCCGCTGGCGCCCGAGATCGGGGCCCTGGCCCGCGGGGTGACCGCGGGCAGCCCGGACGCGGAGGACATGGCCCGCCGCATCAGCGCGCACCTGAGCACCAACTATCGCTACACGCTCGCGCTCAAGCGGCAGACCGCGCTGGCGCCGCTCGAGGAGTTCCTGTTCGTGCGCCGCTCGGGCAACTGCGAGTACTTCGCGGCCGCGATGGCGGTCATGCTGCGGAGCGTCGGCGTGCCCGCCCGGGTGGCCGCCGGCTTCCAGCAGGGCGAGTGGAATCCGTACGGCCGCTACTTCATGGTGCGCCTGAGCGATGCCCACGCGTGGGTCGAGGTCTATCTCGACGGACGCGGCTGGGCGGCGTTCGATCCCTCTCCGCGCGGGGAGGCGGCGGCCGATGAGCTGCCCGGGCGGATGTCGCTCTACTTCGACGCGGCCCGCATGCGCTGGTATCGCTACGTGGTCAACTGGAGCCTGCGCGACCAGGTGCAGCTCGCCGCCTCGGTCCACCGGCAGGCCGCCGACGCGCGCGTGGCGCTGTCGTGGCCGCGCGACTGGCGCGTGAGCCGCCAGGTATTGAGCGTTGCGGGCCTCGTGGTGGCGGCGGCGCTACTGTGGTGGCTGAAGCGCCACGGGCACGTGCTGCCGCGGAGCGGCCCGGTGGCCCGGATGCCCGCTTTCTACGAGCGCGCTCTGAGGTTACTGGCCCGCCGGGGGCTGGCGCCCGACGCCGCGGAGACCGCCCGTCAGTTCGCCTCGCGGGTAGGGGAGCGCGCGCCCGACCGCGCCGCCGCGTTCGGCCGGCTGACCGGCTACTACGAGCGCGCCCGCTTCGGCGACGCCCCGCTGAGCGACGCGGAGCGCCAGGACGTGGCGCGCTCGCTCGCCGCGCTCGCCGGCCGCTCCTAGTCTGATCCGCCGCGCCGCCCGCCGGTCGCGGGGACCCGGGCGTGCTAGCATCCGGTCGTGCGGTTGGCATTGCGCGCGACCGTGGGGCTGCTCGCTGTCCTGGCCATCGCCGGCTGCTCCGGCCGGTCCGGTCATCCGGCCCGGATCGCCACCGGCTACATCAGTCACGTGCTCTGCTCCTACGTCTTCGTCTCGGGACTGGATCCGGCGCGCGTGAATGAAGAGGATATCGCGGGCAATCCGGTCTTCCGCGGGGTCAACTGGGCGGTGCGCCAGGAGGTGGACCGGGCGCGACGTGAAGTTCGCGTCCGGGTGCTGGGCGGGTTCGAGAGCCGCGCGGTGTATCGTGACGGTCTCGGCTGCCTCAACCTGAACGGGACGGCCGCGTCCGACGCGCCGACGCGCGCCGAGATCGAGGCCGACGGGCCGGTTCCCGCGCTGCTGCCCGACATCGCCGGCCCGGAGATCGTCGCGCCGGCGCGGGCCGGCCTGAAGGCGGCGGTCGACGAGGCCTTCGCCGAGCCGGACGGCAAGCCCGTGCGGCGCACCCACGCGGTCGTCATCGTGCACGACGGGCGCGTGGTGGCGGAGCGCTACGCCCCGGGATTCGGGGTGGACACGCCGGTCCACGGCTGGTCGGCGACCAAGTCGGTCAACAACGCGCTGCTGGGCATTCTCGTCGGCCAGGGCAAGCTCCGGATGGAGGATCCGGCGCCGGTGGCGGCCTGGCGGGGTCCCGACGATCCGCGGCGCGCCATCACCCCGGATCAGCTGCTGCGCATGCAGAGCGGGCTCGCGCTGGGCGACTCGCTCACCGCGGGCCTCTCGTCCAGCTGGGACACGTCGGCCCGGACGAACTTCAACGAGCCCGACATGGCGGGCTTCGCCGAGGGCGCGGCCCTCATCGCCGCGCCGGGGACCGTGTGGACCTACGCCAACGGGAACCCGGCGATCCTGGCGCGCATCGTCCGCGACCGGACGGGCGGCCACGCGGTGGACGTGCTGCGCTTCGCGCGGCGTGAGCTGTTCGGGCCGCTCGGGATCCACGCGGCCACGCTCGAGGTCGACGCCACCGGCACGCCGATCGCGGGCGCGTTCCTCTTCGCGACGCCGCGGGAATGGGCGCGCTTCGGCCTGCTGTTCCTCGAGGACGGCGTGGTGGGCGGCAAGCGCATCCTGCCCGAGGGCTGGGTCCGGTACTCGACGACGCCCACGCCGAACGCGCGCGTCGGCTACGGGGCCGGGTGGTGGATCAACCAGGGGGACAGCCCGGGCGCCCGCTTCCGCCGCGAGCACGGGATGCCGGACGATGCGTTCATGGCCCAGGGCATCTACGGCCAGACCGTCGTCGTGGTGCCGTCGCAGCGGCTCGTGATCGCGCGCTTCGGGGCGACCTACGATCTCCGGATGGCGATGATCGACGTCTGCCGGCTCACCTCGGACACCATCGCGGCACTGCGCGCCCCCTAGTCCGGGGACGGGAGCGGCGGGCGGCTACTTGAGCCGGCGGTGCTCCACCAGCAGACAGCGGTCCTGCACGACCTGGATGCCCGCCTTCGCCCAGGTCTCGGCGGCCGCGTCGTGGCGGATGCCGAGCTGGAGCCAGACCACCCGGGGCCGCGCGGCCAGGATGTCCTCCACGTGCGGAGGGATGTCGCGCGGGCGCCGGAACACGTTGACCATCGCAACCGGCGCGGGCACCGCAGTAGACCGGCACCGGCACGATGTCGTAGCCGGCCCGCGCCATGTACTCGGCCACGTAGAACGCGGGCTGGTCGCGCTGCGCCTCGGTCTTGATGCCCAGCACCGCGATGCGCGTGTGCTCGCGGACGATCCGCGCGATGTCCTCCGGCGACGTGATGAGGTTGTCGCGCCAGTCGCTCATGGTCAGAGTCTAGCACCTGTGCTAGCCTCGGCGCGGGAGGAGCCGTCATGCCCGTCCGCATCAACCGCGTCTACACGCGCGCCGGCGACGGCGGCGAGACCGCCCTCGTGGGCGGGCGCCGCGTGCCCAAGGACTCGCCGCGCATCGAGGCCTACGGCACCATCGACGAGCTGAACTCGATCGTCGGCCTCGCGCGCGCCTTCAACGCTCCGAAGCTCAAGCGCGGCAAGAAGTACCGCCGGCTCGACGAGATCCTGCGCCGTATCCAGAACGAGCTCTTCGACCTGGGGAGCGAGCTGGCCACCCCGCGCGAGTCGTTCTACGAGGGCATGTTCCGGGTGGGCGCGGCCCAGGTGACCGCGCTCGAGACGCTGATGGACGAGTGCCAGAAGGAGCTCGCCCCGCTCAAGTCCTTCGTGCTGCCGGGCGGCGGCCCGGTCGGCGGCTTCCTCCACCAGGCGCGCACGGTGTGCCGGCGCGCCGAGCGCGGCGTGCTCGCGCTCTCGCGCGTGGAGGACGTCGGCGAGTGGCCGCTCAAGTACGTGAACCGGCTCAGCGACCTGTTCTTCGTGCTCTCGCGCTGGGTCGGCAAGCACCTGGGCGAGACCGAGTACCTCTGGGAGCGCGGTCTCGCCTCGCATGCCCGGAAGCGGTAGCCCGGCCGAGTCGGCCGGCGACTATCAGGTGCGCCGCGCGGGCCCGGCCGATCACGACGGCGTCGTGCGCGAGCTGGCCGCGTACTTCGCCTTCCTCGGGGAGGACCTGGACCCCGACGGCCTCGACCACGACGTGGCCGACTGGCAGGGCGAGTACGACGGCGTCGCGGGCGTGATGCTGGTCGTGGTGAATCAGGGTGACGAGGTCGTGGGCACCGCGGCGGTACGCCGACTCGCGCCGGGGGTGGCCGAGCTCAAGCGCATGTGGCTGCGCCCGGACTGCCGCGGGCGCGGGCTCGCGCCTCGGCTGATGGACCGCTGTCTCGACGAGGCGCGGGCGCTCGGCGGCCGCGTGCTGCGGCTCGACTCCGAAAAGGATCGGCTGGCCACCGCGGTGCGCCTCTACCGCGGGTACGGGTTCACGGAGATCGCGGACTATAACCGCAATCCGCGGGCGGATATCTGGATGGAGCTGCCGCTCACGTGACCCTGGATCACGTTCGGTTGGCCATCCGGGCCCCGCGCGGCATGGTCACGTCGCCTCATGTGGCGGCCTCCGAGGCGGGTGTCGCGATTCTCCAGGCGGGAGGGTCGGCGGTGGATGCCGCGATCGCGGCGGCCGCCGTCCTCTCGGTCATCTACCCGCACATGACGAGCCTGGGCGGCGACGCGTTCTGGCTGATCCACGATGCGCGCACCGGCGCGGTGCGGTCGCTGGAGGCGGCGGGCCGGGCCGCGGCCGGCGCGACGCTCGACTGGTTCGCGGGCCGGGGGCTGCGCGAGATCCCGGTGCGCGGGATCATGCCCGCCACGCTCACCGTGCCCGGCGCGGTGGACGGCTGGTGCGAGGCGCACGCGGCCTACGGGCGGCTGCCGCTCGCGACGGACCTGGCCGCCGCGGTCGCCTGTGCGCGCGACGGGTTCCCGGTCACCGAGCGGCTCGCGCGGTGGATCGAGCGCTCGGCCGACGTGCTCGCGGCGGACCCGGCGGCCGCGCGCATCTTCCTGGCCGGCGGGACGACCCCGGCGGCGGGGGCGCCCGTCCGCAACCCGGACCTGGCGCGCACGCTCGAGCGCGTCGCCGAGGGGCGGGCCGGCTTCTACGAGGGCGAGACCGCGCGTGAGATGGCGCGGCACGCGCGCGAGCACGGCGGCTTCTTCACCGAGCGGGACTTCGCCGCGCAGCGGTCGAAGTGGGGCGCGTCCATCCACGCCACGTACCGCGGCGTCACCATCCACGAGACGCCGCCGCCGAGCCAGGGCGTGTCGGTCTTGCAAGCGCTCCGCCTGCTCGAGTCCTGGGAGATCGGCGCGCTGCCGTTCCTGGGGCCGGACCACGTGCACCTGCTCGTGCAGGCCAAGCAGATCGCGTTCCACGACCGAGACCGGTTCGTCGCCGATCCCGACTTCTCGCCGGTCCCCATCGAGCGGCTGCTGTCGGCGGCCTACGCGGACGAGCGCCGGGGCCTCATGGACCGGGAGCGCGCGCTGCCCTGGGACCGCGTCCCGTCGAGCGGCAGCCTGACCGGCGACACGGTCTACGTCGCCGCGGTGGACGCCGAGGGCAACGCGGTCTCGCTGATCCAGAGTCTCTACTTCGTCTTCGGCTCGGGCGTGGTCGCCGGCAACACCGGCGTCGTGCTCCAGAATCGCGGCGCCTATTTCTCGCTCGATCCCGCGCATCCCAACCGGCTCGAGCCCGGCAAGCGGCCGCTGCACACCCTGATCGCCTCGCTCGCGTTCAAGGACGGGCGCCTCTGGCAGGTCGTGGGCTGCATGGGCGCCGACGGCCAGCCGCAGATCCACCTCCAGGTCTACACCGCGATGATCGACTTCGGGCTCGACATCCAGCAGGCGGTCACGGCGCCCCGCTGGCTGGCCGGGCGCTTCGCCCTGGGCGACGCGCGCGAGCTGCTGAACGTGGAAGGGCGGTTCGCGCCGGCCACCGTCGCGGAGCTGGCGCGCCGGGGTCACGACATCAATCGCTGGGAGGACTGGAACGAGCTGGCCGGACACGCCCACGGGATCACCATCGATCCCGCGAGCGGCGCGCGGGTGGGCGGGGCCGACCCGCGCAGCGACGGCGCCGCCGTCGGGTACTGACGGAGTCCGGCCGGCCACGCGATGACCGAGCTGCACATCGAGCGGCTGATCGCCCTGGTGGCCTTCCTGGGGACCTACCTGGGCCTGGCGCTCGGCCGCCTGCCGTTCTTCCGCGTGGATCGCACCGGTGTCGCCATCATCGGCGGGGCGATCGTGGTGGTGACCGGGGTGCTGCCGTGGGAGCGGGCGGTGGCCGCGGTGGACGCCCACACCCTCGTGCTGCTCTTCGGCATGATGATCGTCGCGGCCTACCTGCGCCTCTCCGGCTTCTTCCGCCTCGTGACCTACGCGGCGGTGCGCCGCGCCCACACCCCGGTCGGGCTCCTCGCCCTGATCATCGTGGCGGCGGGCGTGCTCTCCGCGCTCTTCGTCAACGACGTGGTGTGCCTCGTGATGGCGCCCATCGTGCTGGACCTCGCCCGGCAGCTCCGCCTGCCGCCGGTGCCGTACCTGATCGCGCTCGCCACCGCGGCCAACGTGGGCAGCGTGGCCACCCTGACCGGCAACCCGCAGAACATGCTGGTCGGCAGCTTCTCCGGCATCAGCTACCGCGCCTTCCTGGCGCGGGAGGCCCCGATCGCGGTGATCGGGCTCGCGCTGGTGTTCGCGGTGATCTGGCTCGCGTACCGCCGGCAGCTCCCGGACGCGCTGCCCGCCGCCAACCTGGAAGACCGCTTCGCGGTGCACTACCCCCTGATGATCAAGACCATCGCGGCGGTGTCGGTCATGCTGGTCGCGTTCCTGGCCGGCGTGCCGATCGCGGTAGTGGCCATCGGAGGCGCGGCCTACACGCTGCTCACGCGGCGGGTCAACCCGGAGAAGGTCTACCGCGAGATCGACTGGGGACTGCTCGTGCTGTTCACGGGTCTCTTCGTGGTGATCGGCGCGGTGGAGGCGATGGGCCTGGCCGCCGAGGCGCTCGGCTGGGCCTCGGGAGCGGGCCTTCACCGGCCGCTCGTGCTGATCGTGGTCACCGCGGTGCTCTCGAACCTGGTCTCCAACGTGCCCGCGGTGCTGTTCTTCAAGAGCGTGATCCCCACCTTCGGCGAGCCGGTTCGCGCCTGGCTCCTGCTCGCGATGGCCTCGACGCTCGCGGGGAACCTCACGATCCTGGGCTCGGTCGCCAACCTGATCGTGGTGGAGCAGGCGCGCGGGGCCGGCATCCCGGTCGGGTTCCTCGAGTACAGCAAGGTGGGCGTGCCGATCACCGTGCTCACGCTCCTGGTGGGCTGGCTCGTCCTCGTCCTCCTCCCCGTCTGAACCCTCTCCCCTCTGGGGAGAGGGCCGGGTGAGGGGCCGGGTGGTGAGGGGCCTGGTGGCGAGGGGCCTGAGCGTGACCGGCCTGCGATAATGGCCGCATGGCGCTGCTGTCCGAGCTGACGGCTCTTCGCGCGCGCGTGGCGGCCAGCCCGGGCCGTCTCGAGAAGCGGCGGCTCGTGGCTGAATATCTCCGCGGGCTCTCGCCCGAGGATCTGACTCTCGCCGTCACCTACCTGAGTGGGCGCGCGTTCCCCGTCTCGGATGCGCGCGTGCTCAACGTGCGCGGGTTGCCTGAGGCGAAAGCCCCCTCACCCTGCCCTCTCCCCGGAGGAGAGAGGGTTCTGGGGGCGCTGACGCTGGCGGATGTGGCGGAGGCGTTCGGGGCGGTGGCCGAGTCGGTGGGGCCGGGGGCGCGGAAGGCGCGCGACGCGCGCCTCGGGGAGCTCGTGGCGCGGGCGTCGGCGGAGGAGCGCGATCTGCTCCAGCGCGTGATCTACGGCGAGATGCGCATGGGGCTCTCCGAGGGGCTCGTCCTCGAGGCCATCGCGGAGGCGGCCAGCGTGTCGCCGGCGGCGGTCCGCCGCGCGGCGCTCGTCCCCGGCGACCTCACCGCGGTGGCCGCGCTCGCGCTGGGGCAGGGCGCGGCCGCGCTGGCCGCGGCGGCGCCCCGCGTGTTCGTGCCGCTCCTGCCGATGCTGGCCGAGATCGCGGACGGCGCGGGGGAGGCGCTGGCCGCCCACGGCGGCGTCTCCGCGCTCGAGTACAAGTACGACGGCGCGCGCATCCAGCTCCACCGCGACGGCGACCGCGTGGCGATCTGGAGCCGCCGCATGTCCGACGTCACGCCGAGCCTGCCCGACATCGTGACCATCGCGCGGCGCGACCTCGGCCACGCCCCCTTCATCCTGGATGGCGAGGTGGTGGCCCTCGACGCGGCGGGCCGCCCGCGGCCCTTCCAGGAGCTGATGCGCCGCTTTCGCCGCGTGCGCGGCGTGGAGGCCGCGGCGGCGGAGCTGCCGCTCACGCTGCACCTCTTCGACTGCCTGATGGCCGACGGCGGCTCGCTGCTGGACGAGCCCTACGCGAAGCGGTGGGAGGCGCTCGAGCGCGTGACCGGCGGCCGCTGGCTCGCCGAGCGCGCGATGATCACCAGCGCGGCGGAAGGCGACGCGATGATGGCGCGCGCCCTGGCCGCCGGGCACGAGGGCCTCATGGCCAAGGACCCGCGGAGCCCGTACGAGCCGGGCGGCCGCGGCAAGCGGTGGTTCAAGCTCAAGGTGGCGCAGAGCGTGGATTGCGTGATCGTGGCGGCCGACCGCGGCTCCGGCCGGCGCGTGGGCTGGCTCTCGAACTACCACCTGGCGGTGCGTGACGGCCATGGCTGGGCGGAGGTGGGCAAGACCTTCAAGGGGCTCACCGACCGCGAGTTCACCGAGATGACCGAGCGGCTCCAGGCGCTGGCCACCGCCGACGAGGGCTACACGGTGCGGGTGCGCCCGGAGGTGGTGGTGGAGGTGGAGTACAACGAGATCCAGACGAGCCCGACCTACCCCTCGGGCTTCGCGCTCCGCTTCGCCCGCATCGCGCGCATCCGGGAGGACAAGGCGCCCCGCCAGTTCGCCACGAAGGGGCGGGCGGCCGGCTAGCCCACGCGGTACTCGAGCACCCAGAAGCAGCGCAGCTCGCGGTGGATCAGGTCGGTCGCGTGCGGGGCGAGCCGGCGGGTGAGCTCGTCGCGATCGAGCAAGTTCTTGACGATCTCGAAGCGCTGCTCGCCGCCGATGAGACGGCGCATCTCGTAGCGATTGCCCGCGTCATCCACGCGGCTCGGCGGGGTGCGCCGCTCCTCGCTGGCGCGCTCGTCGAACATGAAGACGGGCGCCCCCGGCTCGAGCCGCCCGTGGAAGGCGCGGAGGAACGCGTCGATGCGGGCCAGGTCCACGTGGGAGAGCCAGAGCGCGGCGAGGCCCGCGTCGTGGCGCGCGGGTCCGGCGGCGGGCGCGTAGGCGTCGCGCCGCTCGAAGGTGACGGCGGTCCCGTAGGTCTTGCCCCGCGCGAGGGCGAGGGTGTCGTCGTTGACGTCGGTGGCGTGGACGCTGCTCGCGCGCTCGGCCGCGACGCGCGTCCAGTAGCCGGTGCCGCAGGCCACCTCGAGGACGCGCCGGCCCGCGAAGAAGGCGGGCACCCGCGTGCGGATCCAGGCCAGGTCGTCCTGCCAGCGCGGGCTCTCGTAGACCCGCTCGTACTCCGCCGCGCGCTGGGCGTAGTACGCGATCATCTCCTGGGTCACCGGCCGAGCTCCCGGCGCACGAGGGCCGCGCCCGCCCCCAGGGCCTGCAGCTTGCCGTGCGCCACCGCGCGCGAGAGCGGGACCATACCGCAGTTGGTGCACGGGAAGATGCGCTCGGCGGGCACGTGGGCCATCGCGGAGCGGATCACCGCGGCCACCTCCTCGGGCGTCTCGACCCGGTCGGTGGCCACGTCCACCGCGCCCACCAGCACGTCCTTGTCGCCGAGCAGGCCGATGAGCGAGATCGGCACACGCGAGCCGGCGCACTCGAGCGATACGCCGCCGATGCGGCTGCGCGCCAGCACCGGGAAGGTCTGCTCGTACTGGCGCCACTCGCTAGCAGATGTGCACCGCGGTTCGGCAGCGCAGGCCCTCCACCGCCCGGTCGAGGGCGGCCACGCCCCAGTCGCGCACCTCGTCCATGTAGACGTTGAAGGCGGGCTCGTCGAGCTGAAGCATGTCGAGCCCGAGCGCCTCCAGCTCGCGCGCCTCCTCGTTGATGAGCCGGGCCAGGTCCATCGCCAGGCGCTCGCGGCTTCCGTAGTGCCCGTCCTGGATGGTGTCCACGATGGTCATCGGCCCCGGGATCGTCAGCTTGAGCCGGCGCCCGGTGTTGGCCCGGGCCCAGCGCACGTCCTCGCCGTGGATGGACCCGCGGCGCCGCACCGGCGCGGTCACGGTGGGCACGGTGGCCTTGTAGCGGTCGGCCCGGATGCCGATGGTGACCATCTTCGAGAAGTCGATGCCGTCGAGGGCCTCGACGAAGCCCCACACGAAGTGGCGGCGGGTCTGCTCGCCGTCGGTGACGATGTCGATGCCCGCCAGCTCCTGCTCGCGCAGGGCCAGGAGCACCGCGTCGCGCTTGCCCTCCTCGAGCGCGCGGCCCTCGAGCCGCCAGGGCGCCCAGAGCGTATTGGGAGGCGCCAGCCATTCGGGCTTCGGGAGACTGCCGGCGATGGTGGTCTCCAGCATCGTGGGCGGCATGGTACCATGCCCGACATGACCGGACGGTATGGCCTCCTGCTCATCGTCGCCGTGTCGCTTCTTCCGATCGGCTGCAGCTCCGAGCGCGACCGCCAGTGGTACAAGCCCGGCGCCAACTACACGGTGAGCGAGTTCACACGCGATCGCGACGAGTGCACCCCGAAGAAGGGCGACCTGGACGAGCAGTGCATGAAGCAGCGCGGCTGGGTGCCGCTCACCAGCGATCGGGAGCCCCCCGGTCCGCCCAAGCCCGCCCAGACTCCGCGTGGCCCCCGCTACTAGCCTCCGCGCCGTCATCTTCGACTTCGGCGGCGTCCTCCTGGACATGCGCTGGGACGTCGCGCGGGAGCTGGACCGCGCGCACGGCCTGCCGAAATCCTCCGTATTCGAGACGCTCTACCGCTGCCCGGCGTGGGACGACATCGAGCGCGGCGTGGGCGATCCCGTCGAGTGGACCGAGGGGGCCCACCGCGAGCTCGAGCGCCGCGCCGGCCGCGCGCTGCCGCGCTTGCACGAGGAGTGGCGCCGCGCCCAGGTGGTCATCGACGCGAACGTCAAACTGGCCGAGGCTCTCCGATCGCGGTACCGCTGCTCGGTCCTGAGCAACGCGGATGTCTCGCTGCGCGGCCGCTTGAAGGACGAGCTCGGGCTGGACCACCTCTTCGACGACATCGTGGTCTCCGCGGAGGTCGGCATGGCGAAGCCCCGGCCGGAGATCTTCCGCCTCGCCGCCGATCGCCTGGGCCTGCCCCCCGAGGCGTGCGTGTTCGTGGACGACTGGGACAAGAACGTGGACGCGGCGCGCGCGGTCGGCATGCAGGCGGTCCTCCACCGCGTGGACCAGGGCCACGACCTGCGCGCCCAGCTCGCGGCCCTGGGCGTGGCGCCCGGCGCCTGAGCGCGATGGCGCGCACCGCGCTCTTCCTGAACCCCGGCGCCGATCTGGCGCCCGCCCTGGCCCTGGCCCGTCGCGCCGATTCGCTGGGCTACGAGAGCCTCTGGGTCACGCACGGTATCGGCCGCGACGCGCTGCTGACCCTCTCGGCCTTCGCGCACGTGGCTCCGCACGCGGGCCTCGGCACCGGCGTGATTCCGATCTACCCGCGGCACCCGGTGCTGCTGGCCCAGGAGGCCCTCACGCTCTCCGACACGAGCGGGGGCCGTCTGCGCCTGGGCATCGGGGTGAGCCACAAGCCGGTGATGGAGGGCGCGATGGGCCTCGACATGGGCCGGCCCCTCGACGTTATCCGCGAGTACGTGACGGTGCTGCGCGGCGCGCTGACCGGCAAGGTGCGCCACGAGGGGCCCCGCTACCGCGTCAACTGGCAGAGCGGATTGCCGAAGATCCCGGCCGCGCCGCCGATCCTCCTGGCCGGCCTCGCCCCGCCGATGCTCGAGCTGGCCGGCGAGATCGCCGACGGCGTCGTGCTCTGGCTGGCCGCGCCGGCCTACGTGCGCGAGCACGCGGTGCCCGCCATCCGCCGCGGGCGCGCCCGCGCGGGCAAGTCGCTCGAGGGTTTCGAGGTCGTGGCCGCGGTGCCCGCGGCGCTCACCGCGGATCGGACCGCGGCCGCCGCGCTCTTCCGCACCGAGCTGCAGCGCTACCTGGTGCTGCCGTTCTATCGCAAGATGCTGGAGCAGAGCGGCTTCACCGCCGACGTCCAGGCCTTCGACCGCGCCCCCGGCCCCGACGCGGTCTCCGACCGGCTCGTGGCCGCGCTGGGCGGGCTCGGCGACTTCCGCGCGGTGTCGGCCTTCGTGAGCGAGTACCGCGCCGCCGGAGTGACGCTGCCCGCGGTGCGCCCGATCGGCTTCCCCGACGCCGCGCACTACCAGCCGACGGTGGAGGCGGCGGGGGCGGCGTAGCGGCATGCTCTACATGGTCATCGAGTATTTCAACGCGGGCGCGGCGTCCGAGATCTATCGCCGGGCTCGCGAGCGCGGCCGTCAGCTACCGCCCGGCCTGGAGTACGTGGACAGCTGGGTGGACCTCGACTACTTCCGCTGCTTCCAGCTCATGCGCACCGACGACCGGTCGCTCTTCGCCGTCTGGATGAAGGCGTGGAGCGACGTGGCGCACTTCGAGATCGTCCCGGTGCGCACCTCGGCCGAGGCCGCGCAGCACATCGCCGGCCCGCGGTAGGGGCCCCTCGATGATGGCGCGCCGGCTTGGACCCGCGGTGGCGCTCGCGTTCCTGGCCGGCGCGGCCGGCGCGGCGGCGCAGGTGCCGCCGTCGGCGGAGGAGAAGGCCGGCTACACGGGAGTCTTCGCCGCCGCGGCCCAGGGCGACGCGGCGCGGATCAAGGCGCTGGTGGCGGGCGGGGAGAAGCCCGACGGGCGGGACGGCCACGGACGCACGCCGCTCCACGTGGCCGCGTACGGCGGGCATCGCGAGGCCATGCAGGCGCTGGTGGCCGCCGGCGCGGATCCGAACGCGCTCGAGCGCGACCGGTACGACATCGTGACGATCGCGGCGGTGGCCAACGACGAGCCGATCCTGCGCGTCGCGCTCAGCCTGGGGACGAGCGCCCGCAACGTGACCAGCCGCTACGACGGCACCGCGCTGATCGCCGCCGCGCACCTGGGCCACGCCGAGGTGGTGCGCACGCTCATCCGCGCCGGCGCGCCCCTCGACCACGTCAACAACCTCGGCTGGACCGCGCTGATCGAATCCATCGTGCTGGGCGACGGCGGCCCGCGTCACACCGACACCCTGACCGCGCTGATCGAGGCCGGGGCCAGCGTGAACCTGCCGGATCGCAACGGCCGGACGCCGCTCGCCCTGGCCCAGGGCCGCGGCTACGACGCAATGGTGGCGCGCCTGCGCCAGGCGGGGGCGCGCTAGGAGGGCCGTCGGGGGAAATTCGGCCCGTGCCAGACTGGAGGAGCGCCATGAATCGGGCACTCCTGAGACACGTCGTCCTCCCCGCGGTGGCCCCGGCCGCGATCGTCGGTCTCTACTTCACGCCGGTGCTGCTGTTCGGGTGCGTGAACCGCGGGCTGCTGGCCCTGGCCGTCGTGCTGCTCTCGGCGGGGGCGGCATTCGTCACGGTGGGGATCGGTCTGCGCGAGCGGGTGCGAGGCCGCGCATCGGTCTGGTGGGTGATCTCCACCGTGATTCTCACGACCCCGCTCGTCCTGGTCCTGGGTCCGCTCGGCTGACGCCGGGTCGCCGAGTGCCGATGCCCCGGCCGCTTCGGTCGCTGCTCAAGGGCGCGCTCATCGCCCTGACCGCCGCATGGGAGATCTACGCGATCCGCGGCGTCAGCGAGGCCGGCGTCGGATTCTCCGAGATCGCGGTGGGAGTGCCCTCGGCGATTCTGCTGGCCGGCGCGTGGGCCTGCGCCTGGAAGGCTTCGGACCCGCCCAGGCGACTCGGGCCGCCGCGCATGCTGCTCGGGATCTCGTTCCCGATCCTGGCCGCTGCGCTCCTGCTGATCTATCTGTCCAGCCAGAGCCCGCTCAACCCGCTCTTCCGGCTTCGGTTCGCGGCGAGCCAGACCGCGCTGACCCGAGTGGCCCGGGAGCTGGAGGGCGGCGTCACTCCTGCCGGGCCGATCCGGGCCGGGCTATTCCAGGCTCGATACGTCACGGTGAATTCGCCCCAGGAGGTACGGCTCCTGACCACCGACTGCGGTGTCGTCGACCAGTGCGGCCTGGCCTACCGGCCGCGGTCGCGGCCGACGGGCAGCCGCTACGCGCACGTCCAGGGGCCCTGGTACCTGGTCTACGAGCCGTTCTGACGGTCTAGGGCTTGCCCGCGAGGGCGCGCTTGAGCTGATCGAGGTGGTTGTCGTCGTGCCAGGCGATCAGCCCCACGAAGTCCTTGATCGTCATGCGGCCGCGGGTGGGGTGCACGCCGCCGCGGTCCAGGTGCTCGGGCCGGAGCCCGCGCAGGAACTTCAAGGTCTCGTCGCGCCGCACCCGGAAGGCCTGTAGCGCCTCGCCCGCGTCGTTGCGCTGATACTGGCGCTCGGTCGCCCAGCGGTCGGGATCGCCGGGCAGGAACCGCGGCTCGTCCATCTCCAGGATGGTCTGGAAGCGGATCATGAAGGACTCCTCGGTGTCGCGCACGTGGCACAGCGACTCCTTGGCCGACCAGCTCTTCTCGTCCGGGCGCTTGCTGAGCGCCGCGTCCGGAATGCCCTTGATGGCGGCCGCGTAGTCTTCCGCCGTGCGCTCCATGCGCGCCATCTGCTCCTCGAGACTCGCCATGAGGATTCCCCCGTCGGTGACCAGTTGATGGAACAGGTGCGACTCCCGCGCGTAGAAGCCCTGGGTGTGGAAGGAGTCGCCCAGCCGCAGCAGAGTATAGTCCACGTGGTGGCCGACCTCGTGGAGTAGCGTGCGGAGGAAGGTGCGGAACGCCACCACGCGCTGCTGCCGCGCGGTGCGCATCCAGAGGGTGATGAGCGGCGGCGGCCCGCCGCGCCCGGGTGATTCGTAGAGGCCGTGCAGCTCGCCCCATTTCGCGTGCGGGCGCGCGGCCAGCACCGTCACGCGCACCGGCGGCGCGCCCAGGGCGCGCGCCAGGCCCGCCACCAGGCGCTGCGCGGCCGCCTCGGTGGTGGCGCGGTCGCCGCTCTCGAGCGCGCGCGTCAGGGTGGTGACCAGCGGCTGCAGCCGCGCCGACGAGGGCAGGGGGACGGTGACGATGCCGTCGCTCTCCAGATAGATCGCCTGCTGCCGCCGCGTGAGCCGCTGGAAATAGGCGAAGGGCATCCGACTCTGGATGCTACCGCCGGCGGTGGGGCGAGGCAACCGACCGTGTATCCGCGTGTCCACGTCTTGCGCGCGGGCGCCCGCCCGGTAGCCTGACGCCATGACGCATCTCCCGGCTCCGCCCCCGCCGCGGCTGCTGGATCGCGTGCGGGCGGCGCTACGCACCCGCCACTGCAGCCTCCGCACGGAGAAGGCCTACGTCGGATGGATCCGGCGCTACATCGTCTTCCACGGCAAGCGCCATCCGACCGAGATGGGCGCCGCCGAGATCACGCGCTTCCTGAGCGATCTGGCCATCCACCGCAATGTCGCCGCGTCCACGCAGAACCAGGCGCTGAGCGCGCTGCTCTTCCTCTATCGCGAGGTTCTCGAGCAGGAGCTGCCGTGGCTCGACGACATCGTGCGGGCCAAGAATCCCGAGCGCATCCCGGTCGTGCTGACCCGCGCGGAGGTGCAGGTCGTCATCGACGCGCTCGACGGACCCACGCGCCTCCCGGCGCTGCTCCTGTATGGCGCCGGCCTGCGGCTGCTCGAAGCCCTGCGCCTGCGGGTGAAGGACGTGGACTTCGGGCGCAACCAGATCACGGTGCGCTCCGGCAAAGGCGCCAAGGATCGCGTGACGATGCTGCCCGCCGCCGCCAGCCGTGACCTCGCCAAGCACCTCGAGACGATCCGCGACCAGCACGAAGCCGACGTCCGCGCTGGCGCGGGCTGGGTGGAGCTGCCCTGGGCCCTCGCTCGCAAGTACCCTCGCGCCGGCCGCGAGTGGATCTGGCAGTGGATCTTCCCGGCCACCCGCACCTACCTGCACCGCGAGACCAACCAGCGCCGCCGCCATCACCTGCACG
>WNFL01175669.1_pt1 | contig 21930 bp, 23 predicted proteins | sample 5400361 | NCBI WGS metagenome assembly WNFL01 (sample SAMN13153351, study PRJNA577476) | soil metagenome | isolation source: 40 cm soil on Douglas fir-dominated hillslope | place: USA:California | collected 2013-09-17
TAGCGGTTGACCCCGAGGGCCTCGAGGAGCGCGGCGTTGATCTCGTTCAGGTTCGCGAGGATCACGCGCTTGCTCGCGAGCTGCATGCTCTTCACGAGGTCGAGGAATTGGCCGGTGTAGTGGAAGTCGACGCGCGCGACCTTGCTCATGTCGATGGTGACTTCGGGACGGCTCGCCGCATAGGCGTTCAGCTCCGAGATCTGGTTTGCGCTCGCCACCGAGATCACGCCTTTCAGCGGGAAGCCGTTTTCCGCCGGATTGGCCGCCGCCACCGCCTTGGCCACCGACGTCTTCGCCGCGACCGCGACCGTGTTCACGTAAACCTCCCAGATCGGCGGCGACATCTCGAAGGCCACGGCGTACTCGAGGCCGAGCTCCTCGAATTCCGCGCTCTTGCCCTCGAGGATCATCAGCTCGAACAGCAGCTGCCAGAAGAGCTTGTGCGACTCCGTCGGCTTCTCGTTGAATGCGGCGCGCAGCAGCGCCGCGAGCACCTCGACGCTGCTGAACCACATCGGCAGGTTCTTCTTGCGCAGCTTCTTCAGCGTTTCGGCGAGCGCGCCGGCCTCGGCGCTGGTGATCGCCGCGATCTTGCCCAGGTCGAGGCGCACCGATCCTTGCGCCTCCGCGAACGCGCGGAGCTTCTCGATCTCGGCGGCCATCTCCTTGCCGCCCTTGAACGCGAAGAGGTCCTTGCGTTCGCGGGGGGGAGGCTGGCGCGCGTCGGTGGGCAGGTCCGCATTCTCGATCCACGGGGGCGGCGATTGCTCGAACTTCACCGAGAAGAGCATCGAGATGGCGTCGAATTCCTGGCGATTCTGCGCGACCTGGTAGAAGTCGAAGAGCATGAGCCATGCCTGCTTGTTGCCGCGCCCGACCGGATCCTTGATCTCCGCCTTGAGCAGGCGCTCGCACGGCTCGGTGAAATTCGCCGCGTAGAGCACCGCGGCCTCCTGTGCGATGGGCAACGTGGCGGAGTGGTATTCCTCGGATCCGATCCTGCCGGCGGCGGGGCGCGCCGCCGCCGTGCGCGCGCTCGCAGCCGAGGTTCCGCCGACCGCGGGTGTGGCCATGTCGGCTATGGCTGGACCGAAGCCGCGTTCGTGAGCCGGTAGTACACGACGTCGTTCTCGAGCACCGCGAGGCGCCCGGAGACTACGATCGGCTCGAACGTGAATTCGATGGGGTTGTCGGCAATCACTTCCACCAGCGACTCCGGGCCGCTCGGGAGGCAGAAAGCGCAATGCGGCGGATAGGCCGCGAGCAGGAAGCGCTTCTGCTTGCGCGCCTGGTCGAGCGGCATCATGAACCCGAAGAGCTTTACGTCGCGCTTGTCGAGCGCCTTGATCTCGGCGGTGAATTGCGGCCCGAACTTCTTGTCGGCGCGCTGCACCGTCTGCGCTTTCTGCAGCACATCCCACGGCACGGTCCCCGCGGGCGCGGGGGGAATCAGGACGGGCGTACCCGTCTGCGCGGGCGCAGGAGCGGCTTGCGCCGCGGCGGCAAGCGGCAGCGCGAGGGCGGAGGTCAGCAGTATCAGTGTGCGCAGCATCATCGTTCGAGAAGTATCGTGGCCGGATCGCGACGGTAAGCCAGGATCGCGGGAATCGCGCAAGTCGCGGCTCCGAACGCGATGACCAGCAGGCAGAGCCACAACTCCGCGGGATCCCATGCGAGCCCGGTCACCGACCAGGCCTGCGATTCGACCAGCCATCGGCCCAACCCTTCTGCCGCGAAATGTCCGAGGGCCAAGCCCAGTATAACGCCGCCCACCACGAGCGTCATGCCTTCGGCGGCGATGAGCGCGAGCAGTCGCGACGGGCGAGCGCCCATGAGGCGCAGGAGCCCGAGATCGTAGCGCCGCTCCTGGAGCGCCGAGATGAGGGCGATGAAGACCGAGAGCGCCGCGCTCGCCATGAGCACCAGCGCGAAGGCGCGCAGGGCATCGACGCCCACGCCGATGAGTTTCATGAGGCGTGCGCCCTCGTAGGCCGGCGAGGCCGCCTGCAGGGACGTGGTGCCGTTGATCCGGCGCGGCAGCTGGGCGGCGGCGATCGGCGTGCGGTAGCGAACCAGGAGCGCCGTGATCTCGCGGCTTTCCTGCGTCGGGTGGGCGCGTCCCGGCGAATGTCCCTCGTGCACTTCCCACACGCTCTCGAGCGGCGTGAGCACAAGGCGATCGATGACCGATCCGGTCGGTTCGAGAATTCCCACCACGCGGTAGGGATGCTCCGCGTGCGCGGCACCGCCCGCTGCCGCGAGTCCATGGGACCCGGCGAACGTCGCACCCGGCGCAAGGCCGCTTTGCCGCGCCACGCGCGCTCCCAGGACCGCTTCCATTTCGCCCTTGAACGGCAGGCCCTTCGCGATCCGCGCGGAGTAGAGGTCGAGAAACGAGGCATCGGTTCCGACGATGCGGAATCCCCGATAGCTGTCGCCGAGCGAGACGGGCGTGGCCGAAAGCACCATCGGATCGGCGGCGAGCGTCCGCGCCGCGGTGAACGGGATGTTCCCCGTCGGAACGTCGGCGTGCAGGACCGACGAAAGGATGAGCTGCAGGGGGCTGCCCTTCGCGCCGACGACGAGGTCGACGGCCTTCGCGTCGCGCTCGAGCCGCTCCTCGGTCTGCCCCGTGAAGAGGATCAGCAGCACGATCGTCGCAACGCCGAGCGCGAGCAGCAACACGTGCAGCGCGGTGAGCAGCGGTCGCGCCGCGAGATAGGTCCAGGCGAGGCCGAGCGTCGTCACAGCTCGAGCACGCGCTTGAAGTGGGGCTTCACGCGCTGGTCGTGTGTCGCGACCACTAGCGTGGCTCCGCAGGCGGCCGCCTGATCGACGAGGAGGGCGAGCGCCCTTTGGCAATTGGCGTCGTCGAGCGCCGCGGTCGGCTCATCGGCGAGGATCAGCGGCGGTCGATTCACCACCGCGCGCGCGATGGCGACTCGCTGCGCTTCGCCGACGGAAAGCCGCGATGCCTTGCGCGAAGCGAGCGCTTCGATGCCGAGCGCCGCCAGCGCGCCGTCGACGATAGCCGGGTCTTCCGCGAGGCCCGCGAGCCGCCGCGCGATGCGCAGGTTGTCGCGCACGCTGAGGACGCCGATCAGGTGAAGAGTTTGGAGAACCAGGCCGACATGGCGCGCGCGGAAGCGGTCGCGCGACGCAGGCCCGAGCGCGGCGAGATCGCACCCGGCCACGCTCACCCGACCCGCGGCGGGCACGATGAGTCCCGCAAGGATCGCGAGGAGCGTGCTCTTGCCGCTGCCCGACGGGCCGATGACGAGGCTCGCCTCGCCCTGCGCAACGTCCCACTCGGCAACCGTGAGGACGGTCCGGCCCGCGTATTCGTGGCGCAGCCCGCGAACGGCCAGCAAGGCTACCTCGCGCCTCGAGCCACGCGTTTCTTCATGCGATGCAGTACGCCAACCCTTCCTCGAACAGGCGCCGCGGGAGCTTGCGGCCGATGAAGACCATCACGCTCTCTCGCGTCTCGCCGCTCGCCCAGGGCTTGCCGGGCGTTCCTCCCATGAGCATGTGCACGCCCTGGAAGATCATGCGGCGCGGCTCGCCCTGGATATTGAGCACGCCCTTGTAGCGCAACAGGTCCGGCCCGTAGTTCTGCACCATCAGGGAAAGGAAAGTCTCGATCTTCTCCATGTGCAACGCTCGCGCGTCGCGCCATACGAACGACGCGATGTCGTCGTCGTGATGGTGGTGGTCCTCGGCTTCGAGGAATCCGGGATCGATCTCGAGGACCGCGTTCAGGTTGAAGCCGCGGATGTCGAGGATCTCCTTGATGTCGGCCTCGCCGAAATGCACCTTCTTCTGCTGCGCGCGCGGGTTCATGCTGCGAAGGCGCTGCATGAGATCGCGCGTGTCGCCTTCGGCGACGAGGTCGGTCTTCGACAGCAGGATGCGGTCGGCGAAACCGACCTGGGCGCGTGCCTCGTCGTGCTCGTCGAGCTGCTTCGCGCCGTGCTTGGCGTCGACCACCGTGACCACCGCGTCGAGCAGGTACTGGTCGTGGATCGCTTCGTCCATGAAGAAGGTCTGCGCCACCGGACCGGGATTCGCGAGCCCCGTGGTCTCGATGATCACGCGGTCGAAGGCGAGCTTGCCCTGGCGGCGCTTGGCTCCGAGCTCTCCCAGGATTCGCACCAGGTCGCCGCGCACCGTGCAGCACAGGCACCCGTTGTTCATCTCGATGATCTGCTCGTCCTCGTCCTTCACCAGGATCTCGTTGTCGACGCCGGTCTCGCCGAATTCGTTTTCGATCACGGCGATCTTCTCGCCGTGCTGCTCGGTGAGGATGCGGTTGAGGAGCGTCGTCTTTCCCGCGCCGAGAAAGCCCGTGAGGATCGTGACCGGGATCAGGTGGGATTCGGTTTGCATGTCGTTTTCAGCGGGGGAGGCCATGGCGAGCATTAGACACGAGGAATGAGTCCAAGATCTGGGCGACTGCCGATTCTTCAAGGTCGCGTCCGATGAAAACCAGGCGCGTGCGCCGGTCGGCATCGGGCCAGCGGTCGAGCCAGGCTGGAGGATATAGCGTGTGCTGGACGGCGTGGACCGCCATGGGGCCGTCTTCGCCGGCGATGCGAGCGAGGCCCTTCATGCGCAGGATCCGCGCGCCCTGAAGCTTGACGAGCGCCTCGAGCGCGGCGCCGAACTCCTGGGCGTCGAGCGCCGCGTCGGCCGTCCATGCGAAGGACGCGATGCGTTCGTCATGGACGTTTCTGGAGCCCGTGGGCGAAAAGTCGCGATAGGCGCCGGCATTGAGCCAGCCGTGCGCGTCGATGCCGCCTTCGAGCCGGTAGAGGCCGGCATCGAACAGGCGCTCGGCATCGGCATCGCCCCGGGACGATCGCAGGATCGGCGCGCCGGGATTGAGCGCGCAGAGGCGGGCCTCCAGGGGTGCGATCGCCGCCTCACCCACGCGATCGCACTTCGTGATCACGAGGCGATCGGCCATCGCCACCTGCTTCACCGCCTCGGGATGCCGATCGAGGGTTCGTGCTGCGTGCTCCGCGTCGACGGTCGTCACCACGCCGGAAAGCGTGTAGCGCGCCGCGACCACCGGCATCTCGATCAAGGTGGCGAGGAGCGGCGCGGGATCGGCGAGGCCCGTGGTCTCGATCAGCACGCGCCGGAAACGCGCGACGATGCCGCTCGCGCGCTGGAAGTGCAGCTCGCGAAGCGTTCCCACCAGGTCGCCCGCCACGCGGCAGCAGATGCATCCGCCGGCGAGCGTCACGATGTTCTCGTTGGACGCGCGCACCAGCGCATGGTCGATCGCGATATCGCCCCATTCGTTGACGATGACCGCGGTGTCGGCAAAGCGCGCGTCGTGAAGGAGCGCGTTGAGGAGCGTGGTCTTGCCGCTGCCGAGAAAGCCGGTGAGCACGGTCACCGGTGTGACCAGGGCTTCGCCCATGCGCCGCCCTTATTTCTTCGGCTTGGCGCGGCGCGCGCGCGGATGCGCGGCGTCGTAGACCTTGGCGAGATGCTGGAAATCGAGGTGCGTGTAGACCTGGGTCGAAGCGATGCTCGCATGCCCGAGCATCTCCTGGACGGCGCGCAAGTCGCCCGAGGATTGCAGCACGTGCGAAGCGAACGAGTGCCGAAGCATGTGCGGATGCACGTCGACGTCGAGTCCCGCGGCCGCGGCCCAGCGCTTGATTCGCTTCTGTACCTCGCGCGGCGCGAGCCGCCGGCCCGATCGGCCGACGAATAGCGCGCCCTCTTCGCCCCGCGCCATCGACGCGCGCTGCGGCAGCCACGCGGCGATCGCGGCGAGCGCGTGCGTCCCGACGGGAACGATGCGCGTCTTCGAGCCCTTGCCGGTGACGCGCACCTCGCCGGTCTCGCGATCGACGCTCCCGACGTCGAGCCCGGTGAGCTCCGACACCCGCAATCCGCACGAATACGCGAGCTCGAAGAGCGCGCGATCGCGAAGGCCGAAAGTCGTGGCATCCTCGATCGAGACGAGCCGCACCGCTTCGTCGGGGGACAGCGCCTGCGGCAGGGTTTTGGGCGCGCGTGGCGCCCTCACGCCGGCGCAGGGATTCGCGCCGACCTCGCGGCGGCGCGCGAGCCACGCGTAGAGGCCGCGCCAGCTCGACAGGATGCGCGCGAGCGAGCGCGGCGACTGGCCCTTGCCATGCAGGGTCGCCACGAAGCGGCGGACGTCCTGCGGCCCGAGGGTGTCGAGCGCGCGGCCGGCGGCGAGCGCGACCAGCATGCGGACGTCGCGCGAATACGCGCTCAGCGTATGCGCCGACAGGCGGCGCTCGTTGCGCAGGTACGAGAGATAGCGCTCGAGCCTCGCGTCGAGCGCGTCGGTCGGGGCGGCGCTAGGCGGCGTGCTCACGGACGGGCGTCACGAAACGCCACAATGCATGGCTCACGAGCTCGCCGATGCGCGCGAGATAGAGAGTCCCCATCTCCGGGTAGAAGCGCTTGGGGTCCTCGGATGCGAGCGCAACCACGCCGAAGCCGACATGGTCGTTGCGAAGCGCGATCAGCGCGAACGACTTCACGTGCGCCGCCGCCTCCCCGAACCAGGCCTGGCTCTCGTACACCGCGTGATGCCCGCAGTGCGCGCTCGTCATCTGCTCGACGAACTGGCGCATCTCGCCCGCGACCGGCGAGAACTCGCGCGTGTCGGGATTCTCTTCGGCGACGTTCCACAGGCGAACGGCCACGTGCGGCACGGCGAAGTGGTCGAGGAAGTCGAGATAGAGCGTGTCGAGCGTTGCGTCGAGGCTCGGGGCGTCGACGAGCCGGCAGGCGAGGCGATGGACCTTCTCGCCGAGCGCGTCGTTCTCCTCGCCGAACTGGATCAGCTCGCGCAGCTTGTCCTCGAGGAGCTTGGACTTCTCGCGCACCGCGATCAGCTGCCGCTCGCTGATCGAGACCGCGCGCCCGCCGTGGGGATGCGGCACCTGCAGGTTCATGAGGATGTCCACGTGGTTCTCGAAGAACCCCGGGTTCTGCCTCAGGAATTCGGCGACCTGGTCCGTGGTGAGCGTCATCTGGTTTCCGGCCCTTTTCAGATCTCGATCTCGCCGTCGAAGACGCGCACGGCATCGCCCGTCATCATAACGGCCGCACTCTCTACAAGCCACCCGATCGAGAGGTCGCCTCCGCGCGTCGTCACGCGCACGCGCTCGTCGAGAAGTCCCAGGCGGATGCCCGCAACCACCGCGGCGCAGGCGCCGGTGCCGCAGGCGAGCGTCTCGCCGGCTCCGCGCTCCCACACCCGCAGGCGGATGTGCGATCGCGAGACCACTTGCATGTACCCCGCGTTGACTCGCTTCGGGAAGTCGGGATGGGTCTCGATCAGCGGTCCCTGGGTGCGTACCGGAGCCGCATCCACGTCGCGGACGACCTGGACCGCGTGCGGGTTACCCATCGAGAGCACGCTGGCGACCAGCGTTTGGCCGGCGACCTCGAGGGTGTAGGTGGGCTGCACGCGCGCGGCACGAAACGGGATCTCTGCTGGCTCGAAGCGCGGCGCGCCCATGTCCACCGTGACCTGCCCCGAGGGCTCGATGCGCGGCACGATCACGCCGCTGGCGGTCTCGACGCGCAGCTCCCGCTTCTCGGTGAGGCCTTCGTCCAAGACGAAGCGCGCGAAGCAGCGCGCCCCGTTGCCGCATTGCTCGACCTCGCCACCGTCCGCGTTCCAGATCCGGTAGCGGAAATCGTTCTGCGGGGAGTCCGCGCTTTCGACGACGAGCAGCTGGTCGCAACCCACGCCGAAGTGCCGGTCGGCGATGCGCCGCACCTGGTCGCGATCGAGCGCCACCGCTTGGCGCACGCCGTCGAGGATGACGAAGTCGTTGCCCTGCCCCTGCATCTTGGCGAAGCGCAGCTTCATGTGGGTCGGGAACGGTCGTACGGCGAAGGCTCGCCCGGAGGGCGTGTCTTGAAGCGCTTGTGCGCCCAGAAGTACTGTTCCGGCATCTCGAGCACGCGCTCCTCGATGAAGGCGTTCATGCGCCGCACGTCCGCCTCGATGTCGCCGCTCGGATAGTTCTCCCACGCGGGATAGAAGCGCACCTCGTAGCCGTCGCCGACCTGGCGCGTCACCACGGGAATCACCGCCGCGCCGGTGAGCGCGGCGAGCCGCGGAAGCGCCGTGATCGTGGCCGTGGGCACTCCGAAGAATGGCACGAAGATCGCGTCGCGCGCGCCGAAATCCATGTCCGGCAGGAAATAGAACGGGTGGCCGCTCGTGATGGCGCGCACCACGGAACGCAACCCCTCCTGCCGGCTCACCAGCAGTGGGTCTCCGAAGCGCGTGCGCGCCCGCCAGAAGAGCTTGTCGAGCACGGGATTCTTCTGGCGGCTGTAGATGCTCGCAGTGCCCGGCCACTCATGGGCCACGCGGATGCCGCCGAAGTTGAGGCCGATGAAATGCGGCGCGAGCGCGATGACGGGTTTGCCCTTGAGCGTTTGCAGGTGCCCGAGGTCGACGACGTGGATCATGCCGAGGAGGTCCTTGTCCGTGCCCCAGACGAGCTTGGAGAGCTCGAGTGCGCTGCGCCCGAGCATCTTGAAATGCCGCAGCCCGAGATCCTTGCGCAGCGGCTCGGTCATCTGCGGGAAGCAGAGGGCCAGGTTCACTTGCGTCACCCGCCCGCGGCCGAAGCGATACAGCACCGCGCCCAGGCCCGCGCCCATGGCGCTGATCCAGGCGAGCGGCAGGAAGTGGATCAGCCAAAGGAAGAGCACGCCGATTTGCGATCCCAGGTAGCGAAGGAAGGCCAAGGCGGGTTCCGTTACGCCGCGCCTTGCGACTCGCCCGCGGGTGGCGGCGGCGCGCCGGCGGGATGCTTGTAGCGGTTATATCCCCAGAGGTACTGGGATGGGCACTCGCGCACCAGCTTCTCCACGCGGGCGTTCACGCGCCGCGCCGCCTCGGCGCGATTGGCGGGCAGGCGCTCGCCGAGGGCGTCGAAGTGCAGGCGGAAGCCCTCGCCGTGAGCGAGGCGCTCCGCATAGCAGAAGACGATCGCGGCATCGGCTGCGTCCTGCAGGCGGCCGAGGAGCGTCATCGTGTAGGCGGGCCGTCCGAAGAAATCGGCCCACTCGCCATCGCCTTCGCCGGGAACCTGGTCGGGCAGCACGATGCTGCAGCCGCCGCGGCGCAAGTGCTTGAGCACCATGCGCACGCCGGCGAGCGTGGCGGGCGCGACATTCGTCCCGTCGGGGGCCGCGCCGCGATTGCGGCCCTCGCGCATCAGCTGGTCGAGCCAGAAGATCTTGTGCGGCCGGTACATCGCGAGGATCGGAAGATGGGTCCAGAGATAGCGGCCGGCGACATCGTAGCCGCCCAGGTGCGGGATCACGAAGACGATCGGCCGGCGCGCCGCGCGCAGCTTTTCGACGCCCTCCCATCCGATCCGGTCCTTCACGGTGGCGCCGACCTCATCGATCGGGCGAAAGAGCGCCCAGGCGAGCTCGGTCGCGCCCTTGCCGGTCTCCGTGGCGTTTTCGCGCGCGAGCCGCAGCACTTCGGCGCGCGATTCGCACAGCCCGCTTCGCGACAGGTTCTCGAGGACGCGCCGGCGATAACGGCCCGGGAAGGCGAACACCAGCCGCCCGATGAGCGCGCCCAGGGCGTGGTTGGCGCCAAGCGGCAGGAAGGCGAGCAGGCGGAGGAAAAATTTCAATTGCGTCAGCCGGCGCTCATGGGGGCTTTGCTAGAATAGAGGGCTGCGCAACAGCGGGGCGAAACGAATGAAAAGCGAATTCCTGTTTACTTCCGAATCGGTCTCGGAAGGCCATCCCGACAAGGTCTCCGACCAGATTTCTGATTCTGTCCTCGACGCCATTTTAGCGCAGGACCCGCGCTCCCGAGTCGCCGCGGAGACGCTTTGCGCCACCGGGCTCGTGGTGCTCGCGGGCGAGATCACCACGCACGCGAACGTCGACTACATCCAGGTCGCGCGCGAGGCGGTGAAGCGTATCGGCTACGACAACAGCGACTACGGCATCGACTACAAGGGCTGCGCGGTGCTCGTCGCCTACGGCAAGCAGAGCCCGGACATCGCGCAGGGTGTGAACAAGGCGCAGGACGACAACCTCGACCAGGGCGCCGGCGACCAGGGAATGATGTTCGGCTACGCGTGCGACGAGACGCCAGAGCTCATGCCCGCGCCGATCTACTACGCGCACCGCCTCGTCGAACGCCAGGCGATGGTGCGCAAGGATGGGCGGTTGCCGTGGCTGCGTCCCGACGCGAAAAGCCAGGTGACGATGAAATACGTCGACGGCAAGCCCGCCGGGATCGACACCGTCGTGCTCTCCACGCAGCATTCGCCCGAGATGTCGGACGGCACCCGAATGAAGAAGGAGGCCATCGACGCGGTCATCGAGACCATCGTGAAGCCCGTCCTGCCGAAAGAATGGCTGAAGAACACGAAGTACCTCGTGAACCCGACGGGCCGTTTCGTGATCGGGGGACCGCAGGGTGATTGCGGGCTCACCGGGCGCAAGATCATCGTCGATACCTATGGCGGCGCGTGTCCGCACGGCGGCGGCGCGTTCTCCGGCAAGGATCCCTCGAAGGTGGACCGCTCGGCCGCGTATGCCGCGCGCTATGTCGCCAAGAATGTCGTCGCCGCGGGGCTCGCGCGCCAATGCACGGTCCAGGTGAGCTACGCGATCGGTGTGGCGCGGCCCATCAACGTGACCGTGTATACGGAAGGCACCGGCGTCGTTTCCGACGACAAGATTGCGCAGCTCGTTGAGCACCATTTCGACCTGCGCCCGCGCGGCATCATCCAGATGCTCGACCTCCTGCGCCCGATTTACGCGAAGACCGCCGCATACGGCCACTTCGGCCGCGAGGAGCCGGAATTCACCTGGGAAATGACTGACAAGGCGGCCACTTTGAGGGAGGCCGCGGGGTTGAAGGGCGAGGCGAAGTCTCGCGCCGTGGCGGCAGCCGACTGACTACTTGAAGTGGCGGGCGAAGACCTTGCCCACCTCGGGCATCGCCCTCGCCGCATCCGCCGCGGCTAGCAGCTTCGGAGCTTCGGCCGCCCACCACTTGCGGCCCGGCCGCCAATGGCTCATGGCGGCGAGATAGAGATCGATGGCGCTGAAGCGCTCGCCGAGGAAATGCGGCGCTCCACACACGGAATTCATCTGCGCGAGCAGCTTCTGGCGGTGCGCGTTGCTGCTGTCGCGAAGCGCGTTGCGCGCGGCCTCGCTTTCCCCGACCCATTTCTTCGGGTCGTCGCCGTAGGTAAACGTGGGATAGACGGCGGCGATGAGGAAGACCGCCCAGCGATAGAAGCGCATGCGCGCGGGGTCGCCTTTCGGCGGGATCAACCGGGCCGCGGGCGCCTGGTCCTGGATCCAGTGCAGCATCGCGAGGCTTTCGGTCATGACCTCTCCATCCGGCAGCACCAGCGTCGGCACCTGGCCCAATGGATTGACATGCAGGAGCCGCGGACGCGTGGGGCTGTCGTCGGAGTAATCGACTTCCTCGTAGTCATGCGCGACTCCCGCCAGGGCGAAGGCGGATTCGACGATCACGTTTCCGCAGCCTTGCGAACCGATGAGCAGGGGTCTTTCCATGGGTCTCTCGCTGATAAGGATTGGCAAAGCCGGTATAATCCTCGCTGTCCGAGGAGCGTTGCAACCGGTTCCAGTCCGGCCAGGCTCGGATTCCTTAAAACCGCGCTCGTTGATCCGTGACTCGCTCACGGGAGACGAGCCGACCGGTTCTCCCTCTCGATGCGCGGGTCGCCCTTTGACGAAAGGACCGACCATGAACGCCCGCATCAAGCCAGAAAACTTTACCGACTTTCATGTAGCCGACCTCGCGCTCGCCGACTGGGGGCGCAAGGAGATCGCGATCGCCGAGACCGAGATGCCCGGCCTCATGGCGATTCGCGAGGAGTACGCGGCGAGCCGGCCGCTCAGCGGCGCGCGCATCACCGGCTCGCTGCACATGACCATCCAGACCGCGGTGCTCATCGAGACGCTGCGCGCGCTCGGCGCCGAAGTGCGCTGGGCTTCGTGCAACATCTTCTCGACGCAGGACCACGCCGCGGCGGCGATCGCCGTGGGCGGCACGCCGGTCTTCGCCTACAAGGGCGAATCCCTCGACGAGTACTGGGAGTTCACCCACCGCATCTTCGAGTGGCCACGCTCGCGCGAAGCAGAAGGACCGGGAAACGCCGGCAAGCCCGCGTATACCAACATGATCCTCGACGACGGCGGCGATGCCACGCTGTTGCTTCATCTCGGCGCGCGCGCCGAGAAGGACCCCGCGTGCCTCGGCAATCCGACGAGCGAGGAGGAGACGTCGCTCTTCAAGTCGATCAAGAAAAAGCTCGGCACGGACGCCTCTTGGTATTCGACGCGCCTCGCGCAAGTGCGCGGCGTGACCGAGGAGACCACGACCGGCGTGAAGCGCCTCTACCAGATGGCGAAGGACGGCACGCTCCGGTTCCCGGCGATCAACGTGAACGACTCGGTCACCAAGAGCAAGTTCGACAACCTCTACGGCTGCCGCGAGTCTCTGGTCGACGGCATCAAGCGCGCGACCGACGTGATGGTCGCGGGCAAGGTCGCGGTGGTCTGCGGCTATGGCGATGTCGGCAAGGGATGCGGGCAGGCGCTGCGGGCCCTTTCCGCGCAGGTCTGGATCACGGAGGTCGATCCGATCTGCGCCCTGCAGGCGGCCATGGAAGGCTACCGGGTTGTGACCATGGACTACGCCTGCGACAAGGCCGACATCTTCGTGACGGCCACCGGCAACTATCACGTGATCACGCACGATCACATGAAGCGGATGAAGAGCCAGGCCATCGTCTGCAACATCGGCCACTTCGACAACGAGATCGACATCGCCTCCCTCAAGCAGTACGCCTGGGAGAACATCAAGCCGCAGGTCGACCACGTCGTGTTCCCGGACGGCAAGCGCATCATCCTGCTCGCCGAAGGCCGCCTCGTGAACCTCGGGTGCGGGACGGGACATCCGTCGTACGTGATGAGCTCGTCTTTCGCGAACCAGGTGATCGCGCAGATCGAGCTCTATTCGCACCCGGATAGGTATCCGCTCGGGGTTTACGTGCTGCCGAAGCACCTCGACGAGAAAGTCGCGCGCCTGCAGCTGAAGAAGCTGAACGCGACACTCACGGAGCTAAGCGACGAGCAGGCGCGGTATATCGGGGTCGAGAGAGACGGGCCCTTCAAGCCCGAACACTACCGCTACTGAGACGATGCAGTCGCAAAGCGGGCGCGAGCGCCTCTTCAGCTTCGAGTTCTTCCCGCCCAAGACGCCCGAGGGCATCGAGAAGCTGCGGGCGACGCGCAAGCAGCTCGCGCAGCTGAATCCTGCTTTCTTCTCCGTGACCTACGGCGCCGGCGGCTCGACGCGCGAGGGCACGCTCTCGACGGCGCTCGAGATCCGCTCCGACGGGCACGAGGCCGCGCCGCACGTCTCGTGCATCGCGTCCACGCGCGAGCACCTGGGGGCCGTGATCGACACCTACAAGTCGCACGGCATCAAGCGCGTCGTCGCGCTGCGCGGGGACATGCCGTCGGGATTGGCGATGGCGGGCGAATTGCGCTATGCCTCGGACCTGGTGCGCTTCATCCGCGAGAAGACCGGCGACTGGTTCCACATCGAAGTCGCGGCCTATCCCGAATACCATCCGCAGGCGCGCCGGCCGCAGCACGACCTCACCGCGTTCAAGGCCAAGATCGACGCGGGCGCCGACTCGGCGATCACCCAGTACTTCTACAACGCGGACTCCTACTTCCACTTCGTCGACGAGGCGGAAGCGATGGGAATCAACGTGCCCATCGTTCCGGGGGTCATGCCCATCAACAACTTCTCGCAGCTCGCGCGTTTTTCCGACGCGTGCGGAGCGGAGATCCCGCGCTGGATGCGGCTCAAGCTCGAGGGCTTCGGCGACGACACCGCCTCGATCAAGGCCTTCGGTCTCGACGTCGTCACCGACCTTTGCGACCGGCTGCTCACGGCCGGGGCGCCGGGCTTGCATTTCTACACGCTGAACCAGGCCGGAGCCACGTCCACGATCTGGCAGCGATTGGGTCTCTAGATCCGGTCTCGCGGGGCTACAATTTGGGCACCACGAATCGCGGAGCCGCCCTTGAATACGCCCGTCCAGCCCGCAGTAGCAACGGTTCCGCGGCAGTCGCCGCTCGCCGCGCAGATCCGATCGCTTCCCGCGCGCGAGGCAGCCGCGGTCATCGAGCGTGCGCCACCCGGCCAGGTGGTCGAGGCGTTGCTGCAGACCAATCCGGCGATCGTGCAGACGATCCTCGCCGAGCTCGATCGCGACTCGCGCGGGCTCATCGAATCGTCGGCGCCGCCGGAAGTGGCCGAGCAGTGGAAGCGCAACACCGTCTACCCGGCGGGCACGATCGGGCAGCTGATGGAGCCGGTCCTGGCGGTGTTCCGCCCGGCGATGACGGTGGGCGAGGCGATCGAAGTGCTGCGTCCGCTCGTGCGGCTGGCGCTGATGACCTACGCCTACGTGGTCGACGACGAAGGCCGTCTCCTGGGGCTCGTCACCATGCGCGACCTCCTTTTCAACGAGCACGGCGCGCGGCTCGGCGACGTGATGATGAAGGACCCGTTCTCGCTCTCGCCGGACCTGCGCGTCTCCGACGCGATGAAGCTCACGCTCAACCGCCACTACCCGGTCTATCCCGTGTGCGACGCCGGGGGTCGCCTCATCGGGCTCATCCGCGGCGCTTCGCTCTTCGAGATCGAAGCCTTCGAGATCACTGCCCAACCGGGTGCGATGGTCGGTGTCGAGAGGGAGGAGCGCGTGTCCACGTCACTCGTGCAGAGCTTCAAGTTCCGCAATCCCTGGTTGCTCATCAATCTGGTGACGGCGTTCGCGGCCGGAGGCGTCGTGGCGGTTTTCCAGGGGACCGTCGACCGGCTCGTGATCCTCGCGACGTTCCTGCCCGTCCTCGCCGGACAATCGGGCAACACCGGTTGCCAGGCCCTCGCGGTGACCGTGCGCGGCATCACGCTGGGCGACATCAGCCCGGGACGCGGCGCCTACCTCGTCGTCAAGGAAATGTTCCTCGGCCTCGCGAATGGCTTGGTGACCGGAGTGCTCTGCGGCATCGCGATGTACCTGCTCGCGCTCTCGCAGGACTCGCCCCATGCGGTGATGCTCGGCGTCGTGGTGTGCCTCGCGATGATCGGGAGTTGCGCGATAAGCGGCATTTCCGGCGCGCTGGTGCCGCTGGGCCTGAAGCGCCTGGGCGCAGATCCGGCCACCGCCTCGAGCATTTTCGTGACGACTGCCACCGACGTCGCCAGCATGGGACTTTTGCTGGCGCTGGCCACATTGCTGGTTCGTTAGCGTTATCATTTCCGCATGCGCTGGCACTCCTTCGTTCTCGCGGCAATCCTGGCGGCGGCTTCGTGCCTTGTCGCGGCGCAGGAGCAGGCATTCACCAACCGCTCGACCGAGCTCAAGGACAAGGGCGCCCCCGAGGGCCGCACCCTGGCGACGCTCCCCGACAACACGTCCGTGAAGGTGGTGCAACGCAGCGGCGGCTGGACGCGCGTCGAGGCGAGCGGGCAGTCGGGGTGGGTGCGCGCGTTCCACCTGCGTTTCCCGACGGTGGTCGAGAGCTCGTCGTCGGGGGGCAGCATGCTCGGAGGATTGTTCGGCCGGCCGAAGCAGCAGCAGGCGTCGATCGCCACGACCGGCATTCGCGGTCTCAGCGCGGACGACTTCAAGACGGCGAATCCTGATGTGGCGGCGCTCGGTCGCCTGCAGTCGTATCGCGTGGACAAGGGAGCCGCCGAGCGTTTCGCCCGCGAGGCGCGGCTGGTGTCGGTTTCGATCAGTTACCTGATGGAAGAAGCGACATCTTCGAAGGGGCGCCGATGAAATTTCGTTTGCTCATGGCGCTGGGGTTGATCGCATGCGCCCCGGCCTACGCTCAATTCGGCAACCTGCTCAAGGGTCTCGACGTCAACAAGGCGCTCGATATCGGCAAGAAGACTGTCGATGCAAACAAGGAATACACACAGGAGGAGGAGATCCAGCTCGGCGAGGGCCTGGCCGCGGGTTTCCTGGGTGCGGCGCCCTTGCACAAGGACGAGCGCCTGCAGCGTTACGTGAACCGCGTCGGGCGGTGGGTCGCCGCGCACAGCGAGCGCGCAGACCTGCCGTGGACTTTTGGCGTCATCGAGAACGAGACCATCAACGCGTTCGCGATGCCCGGCGGCACAGTGATCATCTCCCACGGACTATTGAAACGCCTGCAGAACGAGTCCGAGCTCGCGGGCGTGCTGGGCCACGAGATCGCGCATGTCGTGCAGAAGCACCAGCTGCAGGCGATCCAGGCGGGCGCGAAGGGCGATCTGGCCGCGACCCTCGGAAAGGAAGCCGTGGGCAGTCGCATCGGGCGTGGCGGGGATGCGTTCGGATTGAAGTCGCAGCTCGCCAACGCGGCAGTCGACCTCGCGAAGAACGGCTTCTTCCTGAAGCCGCTCGACCGGTCGCTCGAGTACGAGGCCGATCGCATGGGCGTCGTCCTTGCGGCGCGCGCCGGCTACGACCCGTATGGATTCGTCGCCGTGCTCCAGATGCTTGCGCAGGTGAAGGAGACCGACGAGGCAGGCATTATGGCGACGCATCCGTCGGCTGCCGATCGCATCGCGGAGCTCGAGAAAGTCGTGCCGGCGCTGGAGAAATACGCGGGGCAGACGGTCGAGCCGAGGTTCAAGCAGACCGTCGGAAAGTAACTAAGCCAGCGTCGCGACTTTCTTGCGGGCGTGCAATGCGTCCGCGGCGTGCAGCGACGCATAGGCCTGGTGCGCGGCGGCCTCGGCTTCGCCGACGCGGATCGGCAACCCCATGTCCATGAGCACCGAGCCCAGCGCCGACAGGCACAGCATCACGTTGTCCGGGCGGCACGAATAGCCCATCAGCCCGAAGCGCCAGATCTTTCCCTTGAGGGGCCCGAGCCCCGCGCCGATCTCGAGACTGAATTCCGAGAGCAGCGTCTTGCGCACCGTCTCCTCGTTCACGCCCGATGGGCACAGCACCGCGTTCATCTGCGGCAGTTGGTATTTCTCGTCGACGAGGAACTTGAGGCCCATGGCCTCGAGCCCGGCCTTGAGCGCGACGTGGTGGCGGCGGTGACGCGCCCAGGAATTCTCCAGGCCCTCGTCCTTGATGAGGAGGAGCGCCTCGTGCAGCGCGAAGAGCGAATTCGTCGGTGCCGTGTGGTGGTAAGTGCGGTTCGTCGCACCCCAATAGCCGAGCAGCAGGTTCATGTCCATGAACCAGCTATGGATCTTGTCCTTGCGATTCTTCACGTACGCGACGACGCGTTCGGAGAACGACACCGGCGAAAGGCCCGGCGTGCACGACAGGCATTTCTGGCTCGCCGAGTAGATCGCGTCCACGCCCCAGTCGTCCACGCGCACCGGCGTTCCGCCGAGCGAGGTCACCGCGTCGACGATCACCATCGCGTCGTGCTTGTGCGCGATTTGCGTGAGCGCCTTCGCATCCGATTGCGCGCCGGTCGACGTTTCCGCGTGCACGAAAGCGAGCACCTTCACGCCGGGATTCGCGCGAAAGGCGTCTTCCACCCTTTGCGGATCCACCGGATGGCCCCACTCGTCGTCCACCAGGACCGGGATTCCGCCGCAGCGCTCGACATTCTCGAGCATGCGCCCGCCGAAGACGCCGTTGCGGCAGACGATCACCTTGTCGCCGGGCGCCACGAGGTTCACGAAGCAGTACTCCATTCCCACGGAGCCCGGGCCCGATACCGGGAAGGTGAGCGGATTCTCGGTCTGGTAAACGTAGCGAAGGAGCGATTTGAGCTCCTCCATCATCTCCACGAAGACCGGATCGAGGTAGCCGATGGCCGGCTGGCTCATCGTGGTGAGCACGCGCGGATGGATCTCCGTGGGGCCGGGACCCATGAGGGTGCGCTGCGGCGGATGGAAGGACGTGATCTTGCGGGGCGGCGCGATGTGCTTCGGGTTCATTTCGTGACTCGGATGGGAATTGTCGTCGGAGATTCGGGTTCGGCCTGCAGGTTCGCGAAGTCGAAGAGCGCGCGGTCGAGCAGGTGCGAGGGGGCGACGTTCGTGAGCGCGTTGAAGATCGTCTCGACGCGGCCGGGATTGTTTCGCTCCCATTCGCCCAGCATCGCCTTCACGTGCTTGCGCTGCAATTGCTCCTGGGAGCCGCAGAGGTCGCACGGAATGATGGGGAACGCGCGCAGCTCGGCGTAGGCCTCGAGGTCGGCCTCGTCGACGTAGGCGAGCGGCCGAATCACGGTGTGGCGTCCGTTGTCGGAGAGGAGCTTCGCGGGCATCGCCTTCAGCGTGCCGCCGTAGAAGAGATTGAGGAAGAAGGTCTCGAGGATGTCGCCGCGATGGTGTCCGAGCGCGATCTTGGTCGCGCCGATCTCGCCCGCGACGCGGTAGAGCGCGCCGCGGCGCAGCCTCGAGCACAGGCTGCACATCGTCTTGCCCTCGGGAATCACGCGCTTCACGACGCTGTACGTGTCCTGCACCTCGATTCGGTACGGCACGCCGCGCGCGGTGAGATACTCCGGCAACACGTGCTCCGGGAATCCGGGATGGCGCTGGTCGAGATTGACCGCGACCACGTCGAAGGGAACCGGGGATTTCTCTCGAAGGGCGAGGAGCACGTCGAGCATCGCGTAACTGTCCTTGCCGCCAGACAGGCACACCATCACCTTGTCGCCCGCCTCGATCATGGTGTAATCGCCGATCGCCTGGCCGACCAGGCGGCGCAGCCGCTTCGCGAGCTTGGCGGATTCGAACTCCGCCTTGCGTGAGTCTGGAGCGGGGGTCATCAGAGGGGGAGGCGGCGCCCGCCATCGACCGCGAGGATCTCGCCGGTCACGAAGAGCGCGTCGAAAAGGAGATATTTTACCGCGCCGGCCACATCCTCCGGGCTGCCGACGCGCTCGAGCGGCGTCTGCGCGGTGATCCGCGTTCGCTCGGCGGGCGAAAAATGCTTGCCGCCTTCGGGCCACAGGATCGCGCCGGGGGCCACGCCGTTCACGCGCACGTCGGGCGCGAGCTCGACCGCGAGGGATCGCGTGAGCCCGGCGAGCCCGGCCTTGGCGATCGTATAGACGACGTAGTCGGGGAGCGGCCTTTCGTGGTGGATGTCGATGATGTTGACGATCGCGCCCTGCCACGCGCGCAGGTGCGGGGCGGCGGCCTGCGAGAGGAAGAGCGGCGCGCGCAGGTTGGTGCCGATCAGGTCCTCCCACTCGCGCAACTCGATCTCGCCGAGCGACGTCGGATAGAACGACGACGCGTTGTTGACGAGGCCGTCGAGCCGGCCGAAGGCGCGCGCCGCGTCGTCGGCAAGGCGCGGAAGTGCCGCGACCTGCAGGAGGTCGGCCTGGACGACCGCGCACGAATCGGGGCGAATGGCCTCGAGCTCCTCCGCGAGCGCGTCGGCCTCGTCGCGCGAGCGATGGCAATGGAGGATCACGCGTGCGCCCGCTGCGTGGAGCTCGCGGGCGATCGCCGCACCGATGCGCCGCCCCGCGCCGGTGATGAGGACCGCTTGGTCTTGCATGCTATATTCGGCCACAAATCGAAGAACGATTCGCAGTTTAGCGTTAACCGTTCCCTGCAAGCGCGCGATGACCTTCTCCGCCGACCCCATCCTGCCGCCGCCCTCGCCCGAAGCCGTGGCGCATTCGCGGCTGGTCGCCGCCCGCATCGCCGCGGTCATCGCCGACGAGGGCGACTGGATCCCCTTCTCGCGCTACATGGAGCTTGCGCTGTACGCGCCGAAGCTCGGGTATTACGCGGCCGGCTCGCGCAAGTTCGGCGCCCAGGGCGACTTCATCACCGCGCCGGAGATCTCGCCGATGTTCGCGAAATGCCTCTCGCTGCAGGCGCGGCAGGTGTTGCGCCAGACCGGCGGACACATCCTGGAGCTGGGACCCGGATCGGGCGCCCTCGCCGCGGATCTCTACGGCGAGCTGAAGGCGCAAGGGGCGGCGCCCACGAAATACCTGATGCTCGAGGTGAGCCCGGACCTGCGCGATCGGCAGCGCAAGCTCATCTCCGAGCGCTTCCCGCAGGACTTCGATCGCTTCACCTGGCTCGAGCAGCTGCCCGAGAAGATCCGCGGCTTCGTCATCGCCAACGAAGTGCTCGACGTCGTGCCGTTCTCCCTCGTCCATCGAACCGGCGGCGAGATCCTCGAGCGCGGCGTGATCGTGAGCAATGCGGGCTTCGCCTGGGACGACGAGCCGATTCCGGATGGGGAATTGAAGCGGCGGGCCGCGGCGGTAATCCCGCTGGGCGACTACGACTATCTCACCGAGATCGGGCTCGCCGCGGAAGCGCTGGTGCGCACGATCGCCACCCGGCTCGAAGCGGGCGTCGCGTTATTCATCGACTACGGATTTCCGGATCGCGAGTATTACCACCCGCAGCGCTCGATGGGGACGCTGCGCTGCCATTACCGCCACCGCTTCCACGGCGATCCCTTCTTCATGCCGGGCCTGCAGGACATCACCGCGCACGTCGACTTCTCCGCCATGGCCCGCGCCGCGGAGCAGGGCGACGCCGAGCTCTTTGGGTTCACCACGCAGGCCTATTTCCTGATTTCCTGCGGCCTCGCGGTCCTCGTCTCCGAGGGCGATCCCAACATGACACTGTCCCGCCTCAAGGCGACGAGCGCCGTGCACCGGCTCATCAGCCCCTCCGAGATGGGCGAGCTCTTCAAGGTGCTCGCCTTCGGCAAGGGTTTCGAGGGCCCGCTAATCGGCTTGCAGTCGGCGCGCCACCTGCAGCTCTGAACGTCGGAAGGATCAGCCCTTGAAGCCGGCGTCCCAATGGCTGCCGTCGCAGAACGGCTTGTTCTTCGACGCACCGCAGCGGCAGAGGGTGTAGCGATCGCGCGAGGCGCCTTGCGCCCATTGCGCATCGACGAGCTCGATCTCGCCGCGCACGGCATAAGGGCCATCCTTCGTCACCGTGATGCCCGGTGCCTGCTCAACCGCCATCGGCGCGGATCCGTCCACCGAACAGCTGAGCGCGCCCGAAGGACAGCGCGCGACGGTTTTCGCGATCTCTTCGGCGCTCGCACCGGCCGGATCGATCCAGGGCTCCGAGCCGTACTTGAACACGGTGGCAAGGCTGTCGGTGCAAATCCCGGCGTGGGCGCAGATCGAACGGTTGTCGCGGATGGTGATGCCGGGCGCGCGATAGGTGTCGACCTTGTCGCTGCTGCCATCGGATATGCGCGTCCCGGAAAAGCCGTTCGTCTTGTGGGTCGAATCGCAGAAGGGCTTGTTCTTCGAGCCTCCGCAGCGACAGAGGGCGAACACGGGCTCGTGCCCGATCGGCTGGCCGGCGGCATCGCGAAGGTCGTCGACGCCTTTCACGAGGTAGGGGCCGTTCGGTCTCGCCTGGATCGTCGCGGGCATGCGTGCCATCCTATCCCACCTGCCGCCCTCACATCTTCAGCGCGACCAACACCTCGTCGAGCATCTTCTTCGCGTCGCCGAAGAGCATCCGGTTGTTCTCTTTGTAGAAGAGCGGATTGTCCACGCCCGCGTATCCCGAGGCCATGCTGCGCTTCATGACAACCGACGTGTGCGCTTTCCATACCTCCAGCACCGGCATGCCCGCGATCGGGCTCGTGGGATCTTCCTGGGCGCTCGGGTTCACGATGTCGTTCGCGCCGATGATCATAGCGACATCGGTCTGCGGGAAGTCCTCGTTGATCTCGTCCATCTCCATCACGATGTCGTAAGGCACCTTCGCCTCGGCGAGCAGCACGTTCATGTGGCCCGGCATGCGGCCCGCGACCGGATGGATGCCGAAGCGCACCGTCTTGCCGAGGTCGCGCAGGCGCTTGGTGATTTCGTAGACCGTGTGCT
>WNFL01170894.1_pt1 | contig 21923 bp, 19 predicted proteins | sample 5400361 | NCBI WGS metagenome assembly WNFL01 (sample SAMN13153351, study PRJNA577476) | soil metagenome | isolation source: 40 cm soil on Douglas fir-dominated hillslope | place: USA:California | collected 2013-09-17
ATGGCGACCTTGCCGCCGAGCTTCTTCTCGCCGCTTCCCGTGAACCCCGAGCCGTGGTAGACGAGGGAGAGGCCACGACCACGACGGACAGATGGAACGTTGGACTGATGGAAAGGGGGAGCTGCCTTGAGAGCGGCGTCCAGCACCAGCTCCGAGCTCACACTCTCGGTGAGCGTCTGGCCCGTCGCCGTCGTGTCCCCGATGCGCAACATCCACTTCCTCCGCAGGTCGAGACTCGGCACGCCGAGGCGCTGCGCGACGTGCTCGACCATCAGCTCGGCGGCGAACAGCGATTGGGGCGCGCCGAAACCCCGGAAGGCCCCGTTCGGCGGCGTGTTCGTCGCCACCGCGCGCGCCCGGATCCGCACGTTGGGACAGGCGTAGGGCCCCGCCGCGTGAATCGCTGCGCGCGACAGCACTACCGGCGTCAGTGTGCAGTAGGCGCCACCGTCGAGCACGATCTCGATGTCCTGCGCCACCAGCGTCCCGTCGCGCCGGACCCCGGTGCGATGCCGGATCACTCCCGGATGGCGCTTGGTGGTCGCCGCCAGGTCTTCGTGACGGTCGTAGATCAGCCGCACGGGGCGCCCCGCCTTGCGGGCGAGCAGCGCCGCGTGAATCGCGACGATCGAGGGGTACTCTTCCTTCCCGCCGAATCCCCCGCCCGTCTCGGCCTGGATGACGACGGCCTGTTCGTCGGTGAGCGCGAGGGCGCGTTTTAGGGCGCGATGCACGTAATAGGGGCACTGGAGCGACCCGATGACCTTGATTCGGCCGCCCGATTCCGGTATCGCGATGGCTCCCTGAGGCTCGATGTAGAGTTGCTCCTGCAACCCGACCCGGAACGTGCGCTCGACCACGAACTCCACGCCGCCCAGCGCCGCGTCGACGTCGCCCTTCACGATTTCCACCATACTGTAGGTCTCGGTCGCACGGTCCACGTCGAAGACCGGCTCCACGGCGTCGTACTCGATGCGGATCGCACGCTCAGCGGCGGCCAGGGTGTCGCGGTCAGGGGCGGCGATGAGGAGGATCGGCTCCTCCCGGTGGCGGACTTCACCAGCCGCCAAGGCGGGCTGGTCGTCGCGGATCAGCTGGACGACGTTGTCTCCAGGGATGTCTTGGGCGGTGACGACCACGACCTGGGACCAGTCGCAGGCGGGTTCGAATGTGATCGAGCGCACACGGCCCCGCGGAATGGTCGATCGGACGGTCTTGCCGTACCAGGCGCCGGGGACGACCAGATCGTCGGTGTAGCGGGCGCGCCCGGTGACCTTCTCGCCGCCCTCGCGCCGCGGGACGGCGCGTCCGACTGCACCATTCGTTTCACTCATGCTACAAAATGTGTCTTGGTGATCCCGGCCCCGCCACAAGGGACGCGGCATGACCCTTGCTACTCAGTATCGGCAGCAAAGTCGGGAACCGACTTTGGGGGGGTCCAGCCGCGCAAGGCGACGCTCACAGACCGTGGGTGTCGCGCCGGCCGCGAGACCGGATGAGTGCACCGTCCGCCTCGGGTCCCTCCATCCCCATCGCAGGACATAGGAGGGGGGGAGCTGGTCGCTGGTCGACCGAAGGCTCGCGCCGTCTAGGCCTCGACCACTCCCCACTTCCACGCTTAACCGCGTGTTTACCACCATGTCACCTCCATCTGTCGGCCGCGACATCGACGTGCGCGCCCCACGCGACGCGCGCTTCGACGAGATCCTGACGCCTGATGCCCTGGGATTCGTCGCGCGGCTCGCGCGCGCCTTCGAGGCACGACGCCGCGAACGGCTGCGGGCTCGTGCCGACCGTCAGGCCGAGCTGGACGCCGGCGCCCTCCCCGACTTCCTGCCCGAAACCAGGGGGCTGCGCGACGCGGCGTGGACCGTCGCCCCGGCCCCGCGCGACCTGAGCGACCGCCGAGTGGAGATCACGGGGCCGGTCGAGCGCAAGATGATCATCAACGCGCTGAACTCCGGGGCGCGCGTGTTCATGGCGGATTTCGAGGACGCGCACTCGCCCACCTGGCGCGCCACTATCGAAGGCCAGATCAATCTGCGGGATGCGGTGCGCGGCAGCATTTCGCACGTCAGTCCCGAAGGGAAGGCGTACCGCCTCAAAGACCGCGTGGCGACCCTGATGGTGCGGCCCCGCGGCTGGCACCTGGTGGAAAAGCATGTCTTGGTCGACGGCGCGCCCGTTTCGGCGTCGCTGTTCGATTTCGGCCTGTTCTTTTTCCACAACGCGGCGCACCTCGTCGCGCAGGGGACCGGCCCGTACTTCTATCTCCCCAAGCTCGAGAGCCACCTCGAGGCCCGTCTCTGGAACGACGTCTTCAACCTGGCGCAGGATCAGCTCGGGCTGCCGCGGGGGACGATCCGCGCCACGGTGCTCATCGAGACGATTCTCGCCGCGTTCGAAATGGACGAGATCCTGTACGAGCTGCGCGAGCATTCCGCAGGCCTCAACTGCGGCCGCTGGGACTACATCTTCAGTTTCATCAAGAAATTCCGAAACCAGACGAGTGCGCTCGTGCCCGATCGCGCGCAGGTCACGATGGGCCGGGACTTCTTGAAGGCCTACGTGGATCTCCTGATTCACACCTGCCATCGGCGCGGGATTCACGCGATGGGAGGCATGGCGGCACAGATCCCGATCCGCAACGATCCGGTGGCCAACGACGCCGCGATGGCCCGGGTGCGCGCCGACAAGCTGCGCGAGGTCAAAGCCGGCCACGACGGCACGTGGGTGGCACATCCGGGACTCGTACCCATAGCGCAAGCCGTGTTCGACGAGCACATGCCGGGGCCGAACCAGATCCACGTGACCCGCGACGACGTCCAGGTGACCGCCGCCGACCTTCTTATCGTACCGGCGGGCACCATCACGGCAGAGGGCTTGCGGACCAACATCGACGTCGGGGTCCGCTATCTGGCGGCCTGGCTCGCCGGAAACGGCTGCGTCCCGATTCACAATCTGATGGAGGACGCGGCGACCGCCGAGATCTGCCGGACGCAGATCTGGCAATGGCTCCACCACGGCGCGCGCATGGTGGACGGGCGCGTGGTCACGGCATCCCTGGTGCGCGACATGATCGCGGCGGAAACCGAAGCCAGCGGCCTCGCGGGCCGTCTCTTCGAGCAGATGAGCACGGCGGCCGAACCGCCGGAATTCCTCACACTGGTGGCCTATGACTACCTCGACTGAAGCTTCGACCCGCTGGGCGGGCATCACGCGTCCCTACACCGCAGACGACGTGGCGCGACTGCGTGGCACACTACCGATTGCGTACACGCTCGCGGGGCACGGCGCGCGGCGTCTGTGGGCGCTGCTGCACGATGAGCCCTACGTCGCGACGCTCTCGGCGGTCACCGGGAACCAAGCCGTGCAGGAGGTGGCCGCCGGGCTCAAGGCGATCTACGTGAGCGGCTGGCAGGTCGCGGCCGATGCGAACGAAGCGTCCACCACGTATCCCGATCAGAGCCTCTACCCGGTGGACAGCGTGCCCGCGTTGCTGCGCCGCATTCAGAATGCGCTGCGCCGCGCCGACGAGATCAGCCATCTCAAGGGGGACCATCGCATCGACTGGTACGCGCCGCTCGTCGCGGACGCCGAGGCGGGGTTCGGCGGTGTGCTGAACGCCTTCGAGCTGATGAAGATGATGATCGAGGCGGGCGCCGCGGGCGTCCACTTCGAGGACCAGCTCTCGTCCGCCAAGAAGTGCGGGCACCTGGGCGGCAAAGTGCTCGTCCCCACGAGCGAATTCGTCGGGAAGCTGATCGCGGCCCGGCTCGCCGCCGACGTCTGCGGCGTGGACACGGTGCTGATCGCGCGCACCGATGCCAACAGCGCGACCCTGCTGACGAGCGACGTCGACGAGTACGACCGCCGCTGGTGCACCGGAGAGCGTACGACGGAGGGGTTCTACCGCGTGCGCGATGGCGTGGAGCCCGCGATCGCGCGCTCGCTCGCCTACTCGCCGTACGCCGACGTGCTGTGGTTCGAGACCTCCACGCCCGACATCGACGAGGCGCGCCACTTCGCGGAAGCGATTCACGCCAAGTTCCCCGGCAAGCTGCTGGCGTACAACTGTTCGCCATCCTTCAACTGGAGGCGCCATCTCACCGAGGGCCAGATCGCCACCTTCCAACGCGACCTCGGCGCGATGGGATACAAGTTCCAGTTCGTCACCCTGTCGGCGTTCCACGCGCTCAACCTGTCCATGTTCCAGCTGGCGCTCGATTACCGGGAGCGCGGGATGGCGGCGTACGCCGACCTGCAGTCGCGCGAGTTCGCGGCCGAGCACGATGGGTACCGCGCCGTGAAGCACCAAGAGTTCGTGGGGGTGGGCTATTTCGACGAGGTCGCGCAGACCATCGCCGGTGGCAAGAGCTCGACTACCGCCCTGGAGGGGTCGACGGAGCAGGAACAGTTCGACGCGGGTGTCGTGAGGCGTTGACAACCCTCGCCTCGACCATAGCTTAGCGCAGAACCGGCCCCGCGAGCTCCGCTCCAGGCCGGTTTCTTCGCTTTAGGATGGTGCCATGGCGAACACCCTGCGGAACTACATCGGCGGCGAGTGGGTCGCGCCCACGGCGACGGACTTCCTCGAGGCCACGAACCCGGCCACCGGCGAGTCTCTCGGCCGCGTGCCGCTGTGCGGCCCGCGCGATGTGGACCAGGCCGTCGCCGCGGCACAGGCCGCATTTGGCAAGTGGCGCCAGGTCCCACCGGTGGTGCGCGCGCGCTATCTGTTCAAACTCAAGGCGCTGCTCGAACAACATTTCGACGACATCGCCGCGATCGTCACGCGCGAGAACGGCAAAACGCTCGACGAGGCGAAGGGCTCGGTGCGCCGCGGCATCGAGAACGTCGAGCACGCTTGCGGCATCCCGACCCTGATGATGGGCAAGACGCTCGAAGACGTGGCCGCCGGCATCGACTGCGAATTCGTGCGCCAGCCGCTCGGGGTCTTCGCCGCCGTCACGCCGTTCAATTTTCCGGCGATGGTGCCCTGCTGGTTCTGGCCGTACGCCATCGCCACCGGCAACACGTTCATCCTGAAGCCCAGCGAGCAGGTGCCCTTCTCGGCCACACGCATCGTGGAACTGGTCCACGAGGCGGGGGTGCCCGCGGGCGTGCTCAATCTCGTCCACGGCGGCAAGGACGTGGTGAATGCCCTGCTCGCGCACCCCGGCATTGCGGGGATCTCGTTCGTGGGCTCGTCGCCGGTCGCCCACCACGTCTATCAGGAAGCGGCGAAGCACGGCAAGCGCGTGCAAGCACTGGGCGGTGCGAAGAACCACATCGTCGTGATGCCCGACGCCGACCTGGACCGCGCGGTCGCGACGGTGAGCGAGTCAGCGTTCGGCTGCGCCGGCCAGCGTTGCCTCGCGGGCAGCGTGGTGGTCACGACGGGCAAGGCGTACGAGCCGGTGCGCGATCGACTGCTTCGCGCCGCGAAGAGTCTGAATCTTGGGTACGGACTGGACCCCGGGGTCAGCATGGGTCCCGTTGTATCGGCGCGGCACAAGGAGCGCGTCCTGTCGTACGTCGAAGCGGGCCGCAAGGACGGCGCCACGCTGCTGCTCGACGGCCGCGCGACCAAGGTCGACAAGTATCCGCGCGGCCATTTCGTCGGCCCGACCGTGTTCGACGACGTCCGTCCCGAGATGACCATCGGGCATGAAGAGATCTTCGGGCCCGTCGCCTCGGTGGCGCGCGCCGCCGACCTGAACGAAGCTATCGACCTGATCCAGCGCTCGCCCTTCGCCAACGCGACGTCGATCTTCACGACGAGCGGCCGGTCGGCGCGCGAATTCCGCTACCGCGTCGGCGTCAGCATGATCGGCGTCAACATCGGGGTCGCGGCGCCGATGGCGTTCTTCCCGTTCGGGGGGACGAAGGGCTCGTTCTTCGGGGATCTCAAGGCGCACGGAAGCGACGCGATTGAGTTCTATACTGACAAGAAGGTCGTCATCTCGAGGTGGTAATGCGCAAAGTCATCGGCGGCCTGATCCAAATGTCGAACCCCATCAACGACGCCAACGCGCCAGTGGACAAGATCCAGGGCGCGATGCTCGAGAAGCATCTCCCCTTCATTGAGGAGGCGGGGAAGCAGGGCGTGCAGATCCTCTGCCTGCAGGAGATCTTCAACGGCCCCTACTTCTGCCCCAGCCAGGACGCGAAGTGGTACGACGCTGCCGAGCCGATCCCCGGCCCGACCATCGCACGGATGCAGAAGCTCGCAAAGCAGCACGCCATGGCGATGATCGTGCCGGTGTACGAGCGCGAGATGGCCGGGGTCTACTACAACAGCGCCGCGGTGATCGACGCGGACGGCAGCTACCTGGGGAAGTATCGCAAGAATCACATTCCCCACACGGCGGGATTCTGGGAGAAGTACTTCTTCAAGCCGGGCAATCTCGGCTACCCCGTGTTCAAGACGCGCTACGCCACGATCGGTGTGTACATCTGCTACGACCGCCATTTCCCCGAGGGGGCGCGTCTGCTCGGCCTGCACGGCGCCGAGATCGTGTTCAACCCGTCGGCCACCGTGAAGGGGCTGTCGCAATACCTGTGGAAGCTCGAGCAGCCCGCGCACGCCGTCGCCAACGGCTATTTCATGGGCTGCATCAACCGCGTCGGCACCGAGGCGCCGTGGAATGTCGGGCAGTTCTACGGCTCGAGCTATTTCGTGGACCCGCGCGGCAACTTCCTGGCCACGGGTAGCGAAGACCGGGACGAGCTGATCGTGGCCGAGATGAATCTCGACGTGATCGAAGACGTGCGGCGGACGTGGCAGTTCTTCCGCGACCGCCGGCCCGAGACGTACGACGACATGGTGCGGCAGCTTCCGTAAATGTTGGCGCTCTTCCGTTCCATCGTGTACGCAGCGCTGTTCATCAGCGGCGTGCTCGTGTTCATCCCGGAGCAGATCCTCATCGCCACGGGCATCACGCGTCCAGCCCAAATCCGCCCCTCGCATTGGGTGGGGCTCGTGCTGGTGGTGTTGGGGGGCGCACTCGCGATCTGGTGCATCCTCACGTTCGCGCTCATCGGCAAGGGGACGCCCGCTCCCTTCGATCCGCCCCGCAAGCTCGTCGCGGCGGGCCCCTATCGTTGGGTGCGCAACCCGATGTACGTCGGTGCCGGAGCGGCGCTCGCGGGTGCCGCCCTGTTCTACCAGTCGGCCGCGCTCGTGGCGTTCGCCGCCGGATTCCTGGTCGCCGCGCACATTTTCGTGGTGTTGTTCGAAGAGCCCACGCTCGAGCGGACCTTCGGCGCGCAGTACGCGGACTACCGCAACGCCGTCCCGCGCTGGATGCCGACGTGGCGCTCCTGATCTCGGGCGGCAGGATCATCACGCCGACTGACGACTACAACGCGGACATTTACTGTGAAGGCGAGACGATCACGCGCATCGAGCGCGCGATCGACCCCCGGGGCATCGCCCCGGGGACCGAGGTGATCGACGCGTCGGGTAAGTACGTCTTCCCCGGCTGCATCGATCCGCACGTGCACATCTACCTCCCCTTCATGGGCACCTTCGCCGCCGACGACTACGAGTCGGCGAGCAAGGCGGCGCTCGTGGGGGGCACCACGACCCTGATCGAGATGATCTGCCCCGGCCCCGGCGATGAGCCGCTCGCCGCGTTCGAGCTGTGGAAGTCGAAGGCCGAACGTCTCGCGGCGGTGGACTACACGTTCCATATGTCGGTGGTGCGCTTCGAGGAAGCGGTGCAGGGCCAGTTTCGGGAGATCGTGGGCGCGGGCGTGGCGTCGTTCAAGGTGTTTCTGGCGTACAAGGGCGCGCTCAACCTCTCCGACGCCGACCTGTTCGCCGCCATGAAGCTCGCCAAGGACCTGGGCGTCGTCGTGACGGCGCACTGCGAGAACGCCGACGCGATCGATGCGCTGCAGCGCGCGCTCCTCATCACCGGCAAGGCGGGCCCCGAGTGGCACGGCCCGTCCCGGCCGCCCGTCGTCGAGGCCGACGGCGTGCATCACCTCTGTACCTTCGCGGAGCTGCTCGGCACCCACGTCTACATCGTGCACACGTCCTGTGATGCCGCGGTGCGGGAAGCACTCGCCGCGCGCTACCGCGGCGTGAACGTGTGGATCGAATCGGTCATCCCGCACTTCGTGCTCGATGAGACCTACGCGCAGCGCCGCGAGTTCGAGGGCGCCAAGTACGTCATGTCGCCGCCGCTGCGGAACGCGGCGAACCAGGCCGTATTGTGGAACGGCGTGAAGTCGCGAGCCATCAGCACGATCGCCACCGATCACGCGCCGTTCCGGTTCCGCGACCAGAAGAAGATGGGGAAGGATGCCTTCACCAAGATTCCCAACGGCATCCCCTCGGTGCAGGAACGCGTGGACCTGGTCCACACCTACGGGGTCTGCGCCGGCCGGTTCGGCTTGCACGGTCTGCAAACGATGGTCGACGCCTGCTCGACCCAGGCCGCGCGCCTGTTCGGCCTGTACCCCAAGAAGGGCGCCATTCAGGTCGGCAGCGACGCCGATCTCGTCGTGTACGACCCGGCGTTCCGAGGCACGTTCTCGCAGAAGGACAGCCACTCCAAGGTCGATTACAACGCCTACGAGGGCTGGGAGCGGAAGGGGCGGGCCTCGGTGGTAACGGTGCGAGGCCAAGTGCAGGCTCGCGACGGGAAGTTCGTGGGGACGATCGGGCGAGGGCAGTTCCTGAAGCGGGAGCCGACGCACTTCTAAGCGAGGGCACATGGATTCGCAGACGGTCCGCGCGAAGCACAAGGAATTCCTCTTCCCGTGCGTCGCGAACTATTACGCCGAACCGGTGGTGATCACCGAGGCGCACGGCGCCAACGTCAAGGACGCCGACGGCCGCGACTACCTCGACTTCTTTGGGGGCATTCTGACGCTCGGCATCGGGCACTCGCACCCCGACTTCGTCAAGCGCATCCAGGACCAGGTCGCCCGTCTCACACACACCGCCAGCGTCTACCCCACGCGCGAGCAGGTCACAGTCGCGGAGCGCCTGACCCAGATCACGCCGGGCAACCTCAAGAAGAGCTTCTTCACGACGAGCGGCACCGAAGCCGACGAAACGGCGATCATGCTCGCCAAGATCTACACGGGACAGCAGGAGATCATCGCGCTGCGCCACGCGTATGCCGGGCGCAGCATGACCGCGATCTCGGTCACCGGCCAGAAACCGTGGCGGGTGTTGCCGACGCAGGTGGCCGGGATCAAGCACGCGCTCTCCCCCTACTGCTATCGCTGTCCCCTCGGGCTCGAGTATCCGTCGTGCGGCGTGAAGTGCGCGCAGGACATCGACGAGCTGATTCAGACCGAGACGACGGGGCGGCCGGCGGCGTTTATGGCGGAGCCGATTCAGGGCGCCGGCGGCTTCATCACGCCCCCCAAGGAATACTTCGAGATCGCGGTGGGGATCGTCCGCAAATACGGCGGCGTGTTCATCTGCGACGAGGTGCAGACAGGCTGGGGCCGGACGGGCGACCATTGGTGCGGCATCGAACACTGGAACGTCGAGCCCGAGATCATGACGTTCGCGAAGTCCGTTGCCAGCGGCTTTCCGGTCGGCGTGACGATCGCGACCCCAGAGGTCGCCGACGCGTGGACGGGCTTGTCGCTCTCGACGTTCGGCGGGAACCCGATCTCGATGGCGGCGGTGGATGTGACGCTCGACGTGATGGAGCGCGAGAACACCCCCAAGCGGTCTGCGGAGCGCGGCCGCCAGCTCAGGGATGCGCTGGAGGGGCTCAAGAAGCGGTTCACCTTCATCGGCGACGTCCGGGGCATGGGCTTGATGCAGGGCCTCGAGCTCGTCGAGGACCGCAAGACCAAGGAGCCGTCACCCAAGAAGACGCTCGCTCTCATGGAGGCCGCCAAGCGCCAGGGGCTGCTCATCGGCAAGGGCGGGCTGTACGGCAACGTGATTCGCGTGGCGCCCTCGATGTTGATCACCAAGGCCGAGATCGACGATGGATGTACTCGGCTGGAGAAAGCGCTCGCGGAGGTGAAATGAGCGACGCCGCGCTCATCAATCCCGATCTCGCGCCCGTCTCGCTGGAGCGGCGCACCTGGAACTGGTGGCACATCGCGTCGCTCTGGATCGGGATGGCGATCTGCATCCCGACGTACACGCTGGCGTCGGGCCTCGTCGATCAAGGCTGGACCTGGCAGGCCGCCGTGGGCGCCGTCGTCCTCGGCAACGTCGTGGTCTTGTTCCCGATCGCGCTGAACTCGCATGCGGGCACGCGCTACGGCATCCCCTTCCCGGTGCTCGCGCGGGCGTCGTTCGGCGTGCTCGGTGCCAACGTCCCCGCCCTGCTGCGCGGCCTCGTCGCCTGCGGCTGGTTCGGGATTCAGACGTGGATCGGCGGCTGGGCGATCTACAAGCTGATCGAGGTGATGTGGCCGGGCATCGCCATGCTGCCGCAGCTGCTGCCGGCCTTCGTCGGCCTCAACACGGGCGAGTTCCTCTGCTTCATGCTGTTCTGGGCGATGAATGTGTGGATCGTGTTGCGCGGCATGGACTCGATCAAGTTCCTCGAGACCTGGGGCTCCCCGTTTCTGCTGGCGGTGGGTGTCGCGCTGTTCGTCTGGGCGTGGACGCGCGCCGGCGGGATCGGGCCGATGCTCCAGAACCCGTCCAACGCGCATGGGGGCGTCCGTGCCGTGTTCGGCTACGGGCTGACCTCAGCGGTCGGGTTCTGGGGCACTATGGCGCTCTCCATCCCCGACTTCTCGCGCTTCGCCAAGAGTCAGCGCGACCAGGTCCTGGGCCAAGCGGTCGGGCTGCCCGCCACCATGGCCCTGTTCGCGTTCATCGGGGCGGCGGTCACGAGCGCCACGGCGGTGATCTTCGGCACGCGCATCGCCGACCCGGTCGCCCTGCTGGCGCGCATCGGCGGGCCGCTGATGGTCATCGTGTCCATGGCGGGACTGACGATCGCGACGCTGACAACCAACATCGCGGCCAACATCGTCGCGCCCGCCAACGGTTTCTCGAACGTCGCCCCCAACAAGATCTCGTTCAAGCAGGGCGCCATGATCACGGCCGTGATCGGCATCCTGATGATGCCCTGGCGGCTCTACAATGATGCCGCCGCCTACATCTTCACCTGGCTGATCGGCTACGGCGCGCTGCTCGGCCCCGTCGCCGGCATCATGATCGCCGATTACTTCCTGCTGCGCAGCGGCATCCTCGCGGTGGACGATCTGTACCGGCGGGGGGGAGTGTACGAGTACCGCCGCGGCGTGAACTGGGTGGCGATGGCCGCGTTCGTGCTCGGCGTGTTGCCCAGCCTCCCCGGATTCATCGGCGCGCTGAGCGGGCGGCCGGCGGGCGGGTTCTTCGGGGGCGTGTACAACTGGGCATGGTTCGTGGGGTTTCTCGTTTCGTCGGCCCTGTACATCGCGGGGATGAAGGCTCGTGCCTGACTTCGCCGACATCGCGCCGCCGCTGACGCCCGACTATGCGCTGCTCGAGGCCCACAAGTGCCTCTTCTGCCACGACGCGCCTTGTACGATCGCCTGCCCCACGCACATCGACGTGCCCGCCTTCATCAAGAAGATCGCGACCGGCAACCTGCGCGGCTCAGCCCGCGTGATCCTGGAGCCCAACCCCTTCGGTCATTCGTGCGCGCGCGCCTGCCCCGTTGAAGTGCTGTGTGAGGGCGCCTGCGTCCTGAACGAGCGCGACGAGCAGCCGATCAAGATCGCCCTGTTACAACGGCACGCGACCGACTACGTGCTGGAGCGAAAGGTGAAGCTGTTTCAAGCCGGCACGGCCACCGGCAAGAAGGTCGCCGTGGTTGGGGCCGGTCCCGCCGGGCTCGCCTGCGCGCGCGACCTGCGGCGCTGGGGTCACGCGGTGACGGTCTTCGAAGCGAAGCCACAGCCAGGCGGCCTCAACACATACGGCATCGCCGAGTACAAACTCAAGGCCGACGTGGCGCTCGCCGAGGCTCAGGACATTCTCGATTTGGGCGTCACGCTCAAGCTGGGAGTGCTCGTCGAGTCGCTCGAGCCGCTGCTCAAGCAGTTCGACGCCGTCTTTGTCGGCATCGGGCTCGGCAAGACCAAACGGCTCGGGATCCCGGGCGAGGATTTGGATGGCGTCGTGGACGCGCTGACGTTCATCGAGCACCTCAAGACGCACCCGTATCACGAGACGCACGTCGGGAAACGGGTGCTCGTGATCGGCGCCGGCAATACGGCGATCGACGCGGTGACGCAGGCGAAGCGCCTCGGTGCCGAAGAGTCGACGATCGTGTACCGCCGCGGCGAAGACGACATGCCCTGCTACGATTACGAGTACGAGCTGGCGAAGCGGGATGGGTGCGGCTTCCGGTTTAATGCCTTGCCGAAGCGTATCGTGGGGAACGGACGGGTCGAGGGCCTCGAGGTCGAGGCGCCCGACAAGAACCGCGAGACGATCCCGTGCGACATGATCATCGTCGCCATTGGTCAGGGCGCGCGGGGAGAGTTCCCCGTGCCGTCCGGGAATCCGAAAGTGTTCGTGGGGGGGGACTGCGCGAACGGCGGGGCGGAGATCGTGAACGCGGCAGCCGAAGGGGTTGCTGCGGCGAAACAGATCCACGAAAGGCTGACCCATGGCTGATCTCAGAACCAATTTCGCGGGCATCGAGAGCCCGAATCCATTCTGGCTCGCATCTGGCCCACCGACGAACACCTATGGCCAGGTCGCCAAGGCCTTTGACGCCGGCTGGGGCGGCGCGGTCTGGAAAACGATCGGCGACCCGATCATCAACGTCTTCTCGCGCTACGGCTCGGTGGATCTGGGCGCCACACGGATGATGGGCTTCAACAACATCGAGCTGATCAGCGACCGCCCCGTCGCCGACAATCTCAAGGAGATCGCAGAGGTCAAGCGCAACTACCCGAAGCATGCCGTGATCGCCTCGTTGATGGTCGAGTCGAAACGCGAGGCCTGGCATGAGATGGTCAAGCAAACGCAAGGTAGCGGCGCGGATGGGATCGAGCTGAACTTCGGCTGCCCGCACGGCATGAGTGAGCGCGGCATGGGAAGTGCCGTCGGCCAGGTCCCCGACTACACCTGCCAGATCGTGGAGTGGGTGAAGGAAGTCGCCACGATCCCCGTGATCGTGAAGCTCACGCCCAACGTCACCGACATCACGTACATCGCGCGCGCGGCGGTGAAAGGCGGGGCCGACGCGCTGTCGCTCATCAATACCATCAATTCCATCGTGAGCGTCGATCTCGACACCTTCGCGCCGGCCCCATCGGTGGGCGGCAAGTCGAGCCACGGAGGCTATTGCGGGCCCGCGGTGAAGCCGATCGCCCTGCATCTCGTGTCGGCAGTCGCCAAGGATCCGCAGGTGAAGATCCCGATCTCCGGGATCGGCGGCATCAGTACCTGGCGGGACGCCGCCGAGTTCGTCGCGCTGGGCGCGGGCTCACTGCAGGTGTGCACGGCGGTGATGCATTACGGCTTCCGAGTCGTGGAGGATCTGATCGACGGGCTGTCGAACTGGATGGACGAGCGCGGCCATCGCACGCTGGCCGACGTGCGCGGCCGGGCGCTGCCCAACGTCGTGAAGTGGGAGGAGCTGGACCTCAACTATCATCTGCTCGCCCACATCGACCAGGACACGTGCATCAAGTGCGAGCTGTGCTGGACGGCGTGTGAAGACGGCGCGCACCAGGCGATTCGTCGCCTGCCCCGCGACAACGGCGGCCCTATGGTCGAGATCATCGAGGAGGCGTGCGTGGGGTGCAATCTCTGCGCGGCGGTGTGCCCGGTGCAGGGCTGCATTACGATGGAGCGGGTGGCGAACGCATTCGCGCCCGTGAGCTGGAAGGAGCACGCGGCGGGTCGAGGCCAGCTTGCGCCCCGCTCCGAGCATTTTCACACGGCAACATGGAGCTCTGGCCGGAAGTAGAGACCCTACAGGCGCGTCGGAGGACCGGCGGACGGAACCGTAACTCCCTGCTCCGGCTCGGGAGTAAAGTCCTCCCCCGGATTGATGAAGCGATCGCGTTCGAAGTTGTATTGCTTGTCATAGAGCTGCTTGTAACGCCCACTGGCGGCGAGCAGCTCTTCATGCGTCCCCCGCTCCACGATCTGCCCTCCCTCGAGCACCAGGATCTGATCGGCGCTGCGGATCGTCGACAGGCGGTGCGCGATCACGAACGTCGTACGGCCGCGGCGCAGGGCGCGCAGGCCGTCCTGGATCAAGGCCTCGCTCTCGGAATCGAGCGACGACGTGGCTTCGTCGAGGATGAGAATCCGCGGGTCGGCGAGGATCGCGCGCGCGATCGCGACCCGCTGGCGCTGCCCGCCCGAGAGCTTGACGCCCCGCTCCCCCACGATCGTGTCGTAGCCCTTCTCGAACCCCTTCACGAACTCGTCGCAGTGGGCGACCCGGGCGGCCCCCTCGATCTCCGTCCGCGACGCGTGCGGCGCCGCGAACGCGATGTTCTCGGCGATCGTGCCGTCGAACAGGAAATTGTCCTGCAGCACCGCCCCCAAGTGTTGGCGGTAGTCGTGTAAGCGGATTCCGCCCAAGTCGTGGCCGTCTACGACGATGCGGCCCTCCGCCGGCCGGTGAAACGCCATGACCAACCCCATCAAGGTGCTCTTCCCGGAGCCCGACGAACCCACCAGCGCTGTGGTGGAACCGGCGCGCGCGTGGAACGACACGTGCCGCAGCACCAGCTTCCCCGGGTCGTACGCGAACGAGACGTCGTCGAAGCGCAGGTCCCCCTGCAGCATCGGGAGGGCGGCCCGCTCCTCGTCCGCCGCATCCTCCGTCACGTGCGACCGGATCTCGCGCAGGCGGTCCAATCCTGCGAAGGCCTCGGTGATCTGCGTGCCGATCGACGCGATGTTGATGAGGGGCAGCGCCACGAGGCCCACGAAAATGCCGTACATGAACAGGTCGCCCAGGGTCATGTGGCCGGCGAGGACGGCGCGACCTCCCTCGAGGATCATGAGGATGCCGATCGCCCCGATGATCACGGTGGCGAACGAGCCGACGCTCGAAATTCCCGTCATCGTCCCGGCGATGTTGCGGAACAGCCGGTTCACGCCGCGTCCGAACACCTGGCGCTCACCGCGCTCCGCCCGATAGGCCTTGACGATGCGGATCCCGCCGAGGGTCTCCCCCAACCGGCCCGTCACGTCGGCGTTGATCTTGCCGCGCTCGCGAAACAGGGGCCGGAGCTTGGCGAACGCGTAGGCCATGCCGCCGCCGAACAACCCCAGGATCAGAATCGCGATCGCGGTCAGCCGCCAGTTGAGGAAGAACAACACGACCAGCGCGATCGCTCCGGTGAACAGCCCGCCGATCAGCTGCACCAGCCCGGTCCCGACGAGGTTCCGGATCCCCTCGGCATCGCTCATGATGCGCGAGATGAGAATGCCGCTCTTCGTCGAGTCGAAGTACGAGACGGGAAGGCGCAGCACGTAGGACTGCACGGTGCGGCGCATGTCGGTGATCGCCCGCTGCGCGGCCACCCCCAGAATCTGCGACAGGCCGAACCCCGTCGCCGCCTGCACCAGCGTCGCCACGCCGGCCGCGATGGCGAGCGGCACGAGCAGCTGCGGCTCGTTGTGCCCGATGACGCGATCGATGACCCACTTGGGTGCCGCGGGCAGCACGAACCCCGCCGCACGGTTCACGAGCAGCAGCACGAAGCCGAGCGCCAGACGATGGCGGTGCGCGTAGATCAGCCCCCGGGCTTCCTGCCACGCCCCCGCGGTGATCGCCGCTTTCTTCCCCGGCTCGGCTTTCTGGGGTTTCGGTTGGTCGGCCATGCTCGGCGAAGCTTACCTAGGGAGGACGCGTCTTACCAGCAGTCCGGTGGTGGACACGCGGATTTCGTAGGTGGCGGGCTCGCCCGCGTTAATGAACGTGGCCGAGCCGTACTCCGCGTCCACCAGGGGCCGCAGCAGCCAGTAACGCCGCGCCAGGTCGAACACGTCGATCGGCTTCGCCCGCGCGATGGAGTACACAGTGCGCTCACGCGTCTGCTCGTCGCCCAGCGCGCGGTAACGCCCTGCGATGCGGTCGAGCTCGTAGGCCGTGTGCAAGCCGAGCACGTTGACCACCGGGCGCCACTTGAGGATGTGCGCATCCACGTACACGGCGTCCCCCGCCAGATCGAACATGTGGAGGCTGCTGTCAGCGAGCGTCACGGTGGCGCGGAAGTGCCGGTTGGCGAGCGGCTCGGTCTGGATGGTAGCGGCGACGACTTCTTCGGTGAGCGCGCGGTAGCCGCGGACGCCGATGCTGATCGTACCGCTCAGCGCCGCGAGGGCAAGACACAGCGCGGCCGCCAGCAGCGTCACGAGCGCGCTGAAGCGGTGGCGGCCGCGCCACGCCCCCACCGCGCCGCGCAGCAGCAGGAGTGCGAGCGCGCAGCAGACGACCAACGCAAGGAGCAACAGGGACATGGACCCTACGTTACGACGCCCGAGGCTCTGGCGCGAACGGGCTCGCGTGGGCAGCTTCCTCCGCTCACCGGAGAGCGCACATGAAACGGTCCACACTGCTCACCATCGCCGCCGTCATCGCCGTGGGGCTGCTTTTTTTCTATATGACGACCGCCCACGCCACGGAGGAGTGCAATGTCTGCGTGGCGTTCCAGGGCCGCTCGAACTGCGCCGCCGCGCTGGGCAGCACGGTCGGCGAGGCCACGGAAACGGCGCACCGTACGGCGTGCGGTCCGCTGGCGCAGGGGATGAACGAGTCTATCGCGTGCGACAATCGCGCGCCCGTCAGCGTGCAGTGCAAGACGCGGTAATGCTCAAGCGTGCGCAGGTATGAGCGGCTTCTCGATCCCGCGGGTCTCGGTCCCGGCGAGCCTGCTGCTGACCGACGGCGACCGCCACCTAGGGGAGATCTACCTGATGGAGCGTGTGCCGCACCACACGGGGCCCGAAACGCCGCTCGAGATGCTGAACCGCGTGGAGGGCTTTTTCCCGTTCCGGCCCGCCGGCGATGGGGCGATCTTGCTCGTGACCAAGGCCCGTACGATCACGTTGTCCATCCCGCGTAATGTGGCCGACGAAGATCAGGCCCGCGTGTCCGCGGCGAAGCGCGTCGGCATCACCATCACCCTGGCCAACGATAGCGACATCACGGGCTGGGCCACCCTGGAGCTCCCCGAGTACCACTCGCGGCTGCTCGACTACCTCAACGCTACTCAGGATCCCTTCTTCGCGGTCACGACCGCGGACGAAGTTCATTTCGTGAACCGCGCCCACGTGCTGTACGCGCGGCCTGAGGACTGAGGCGATGGCGACTCGACTCGACCCCTTCGTGGACGTGCTGCTGCGGGAGCGCGCCGATCAACTGTACCTGCTCCCCGACGAGCCCGTGACGATCGTGAAGGACGGCAAGCCGCGGAAGGTCAGCCGCCAACCGCTCACCGACCAGCACATCTACGCCCTGATGGTCGAGGTGGCGCCCCCCGAAGCCGCCGATAAGATCGACCAGCAGGCCGAAACGGAGTTCGAGTACGCCGCGGACAAGGGGCTGGTGCGGGTGCGCATCGTCCCCGAAGCCGGCAGGCTCACGGCGGTGATCTCGCCCGTGCGGCGCGCCTCGCAGGAGATGGCGACGGCGACGGCCCCTGCCACGGCGGCGGAGGCGTCCGCGGAGGAGGTTACGGCGGTGCGCCCGGCCGTGAGTGGGCGCGGCAAGTCGCCCCCGGCGGCGCCGCCGACACCCCCGCCCCCCAGGGCTCCGCGCGCGTCGGTGATCGCCGCGGCCCCCATGGTCGACGCGCCGCTGGCGGCGCCCTCCGCCTCAGGGGCGCTCCCCGGCGAGTTCGCGGCGTCGGAGTACCATGCCGCCGAGCAGCGGCTCGGCAAGCTGTTGCGGGCTCTGGTGCAGTCGTCCAGCTCCGACCTGCATTTGCGGGTCGGCGAGCCGCCGATGTTCCGCACCCACGGCGAGATCGCGCGGCAGGGCGGACCCGCGCTGTCGGTGCAGGATCTCGAGCTCCTGATCCTGTCGATCATGCCCGAGCGCAACCGCGGCGAGTGGAAGGAGACCGGTGACACCGACTTCGCCTACGAAATCGCCGGTGTGGCCCGCTACCGCGTGAATGCGGCGCGCGATCGCAAGGGTCCCGTGGCCGTGTTCCGCGTCATTCCCGCCAAGGTCGTCACGGTCGAGGAGATGGGGCTGAGCGACGACGTGCAGCGGCTCTGCCAGCTCACGAAGGGACTCGTGCTCGTCACCGGGCCCACGGGCTCCGGGAAGTCCACGACGCTGTGTGCGCTGATCGATCTCGTGAACCGCTCGCGCTCCGATCACATCATCACGATCGAGGACCCGATCGAGTTCGTACACGAGAACAAGAAGTGCCTGATTACCCAGCGGCAGGTGCACGTGCACACCGAAAGCTTCAAGACGGCGCTGCGGGCGGCGTTACGCGAGGATCCGGACATCGTGCTGGTGGGCGAGATGCGCGACCTCGAGACGATCGCGATCGCCATCGAAACTGCCGAGACGGGGCACCTGGTATTCGGCACGCTCCACACCACGACGGCGGCATCCACGGTCGACCGGATGATCGACCAGTTCCCGGCCGACCGGCAGTCGCAGATCCGCGTGATGCTCTCGGAGTCGCTCAAGGGCGTGATCTCGCAGACGTTGTGCAAGAAGGTGGGCGGCGGCCGGGTAGCGGCGCGCGAGATTCTGCTCTCGACGCCCGCGATCGCCAACCTGATCCGCGAAGCGAAGACGTTCCAGATCCCCTCGATCATGCAGACGAGCAAGAAGCTCGGCATGGTCACGCTGAACGACGCGCTGCTCGAGCTGGTGGAGAAGAAGATGATCGAGCCCGACGAGGCCTACGTGAAGGCGGTGGAGAAGTCGGGTCTCGCGGCCAGCTTGAAGGCCAAGGGGTTCAAGATTTCCCTCACACCGGAGGCATGAGGCCATGGCGCAGGCATCACGCGAGAATCAGCAAAAGATCATTGCGAACGAGAAGACGATCATCGGCAATCAGAACAAGATTCTGCGCAGCCTTCAAGCGGTGGTGAAGAACCAGAAGAAGATCCTGGCGAATCAGAGCAGGATCCTCAGCGCGCGTCGATGACGAGATCCACGGCGCTCGCGTAGAGGCGCCACCGCGCGATCTCTTCCCCGAGGGCACGCCTTCCCACCGCCGTGAGGTCGTAGTACCTCGCGATTCGGTTGTTCTCCGTCGTCCGCCAGTAGGACGTCACCCAGCCCCGACGCTCCGATCGATGCAAGGCGGGATATAACGAACCTTGCCCGATCTGAAACGCATCGCGCGACATCCGGCGAATCCGGTCGGTGATCCCCCAACCATGCATGGGTTCCAAAGACAGGGCCTTCAGAATCAGCAGGTCCATCGTGCCCTGCAGGACATCCCCGCGCCGCATCATGGCCTCTGCTCCTGTCGAAGCGATAGGGAAGTATACTAGAAAATAACCCTTGCGGAGGGTCGAGGGCGCCCGTATCATCTCCGTCCGAAATGCGAACCCACGCCGTGCGCCACATGCTGACGGTCGGCACGCTTGCCGTCGCCGCTGCCGCACATGCCCAGGCGCCATCCACACCGGCGAACCGTCCGGATCCCTTCGCGGCGATCCGGCACGTCAACCTCAGCCGCAACGGCGCCGTGTGGGTGGGGTTTGGCGGTCAGCTGCGCGAGCGCGTCGAGAGTTGGGCGAATTTCAACTTTGGCGCGTTGCCGCCGGTGCCGGCCACCCTCCAAGCCAGCGACATGTTCGCGCTCACGCGGGCGCTCGTGTCGGCCGATCTACACGCCGGCGCCCACCTCCGCCTGTTTGCCCAAGGGAAGAGCAGCTTCGCGACCGCTCGCGACCTCGCCGGGGGTCGGCGCCCCTCGGACGTGGATGAAATCGACGTGCACCAGCTCTACGCTGAGGTGCTCGCGTGGCCGCGCGGCAAGAATGGTGGCGTCCTCGCCCTACGCGGCGGCCGCCTGGAGATGGCGTACGGACGAGACCGCCTGGTGAGCGCGCTCGATTGGGCCAACACCAAACGCAGTTTCGAGGGCGTGGCCGCCGGTTACGGCGGCCGCAGCGGCAGTGTCACGGCGTTCTGGGCACGGCCCGTCGTGGTGCGCCTCTATCATGCCGACCGGCGCGACTCGACGACGTCCCTGTTTGGCCTGTACGCCACGTTGCAGCCGGCTCGAGGCGTCAGAGGAGTGGACATCTATTGGATTGGCCAGCGGCGCGACTCCGCTGCCGTCGCCTGGAACGGGACTGCCGGACGCGAGATGCGGCACACAGTCGGGGTGCGCATCTGGGGTCCCACGCGTCCACAGGCCGCCGTGGATCTGGAAGCCGACGCGGCGCTGCAGTTCGGTAAGGTGGGCGCGAACACGATACGCGCGTCGATGTTCACGGGCCAGGTCGGCTACACCTTCCGGCGCGCGCCGCGAGCGCCCCGCCTCTATGTCAATCTAGACTACGCCAGCGGCGACGCCGCGCCCGGCGGCGACGTCGGGACGTTCAGTCAGCTCAACCCGCAGCCGCATCCCTTCCTCGGATTTGCCGACATCGCCGGGCGCCAGAACATCGTGGACGTCTCGGGCGGCGGCGCCATGCGCCTGTGGCGGACGCTCGTGGGCGCAGCGGACTACCATGCGTTTCGACGCGCGTCGGCGAATGACGCATTCTACGCACTGTCGGGAGCCGTGTCCCGGCCGGCCAGCTTCGGAACGTCACAGAGCCTCGCGTCGGAGCTCGATCTCACCTTCAGGTGGCCTGTCGATACGCACAGACTGCTGCTCGCCGGTTGGAGCCACGTCTTCCCCGGCGCGTTTATCAAGCAGGGCGGCGGTTCGTCGGGAGCCGGCAAGCCGATTGAGTTCGTCTATCTCATGGCGCAATACACCCTGTAGGAACGGAGCGAGCTGATGTCGTTCTTGGAGAAGCTCAACGGACCGTGGCACAAGCGGGCGCTGCAGGCGTTCTTGGTCATCATCATCGCCCACTGGGCGGAGCATCTGGCCCAGGCCTATCAGGTGTACGTCCTCAAGTGGGCGCCGCACCAGGCGGGCGGCGTCCTCGGCCAGGCGTTTCCGTGGCTCGTGCACTCCGAAGTGCTGCACTACGGGTACGCCCTGATCATGCTCGCCGGCCTTTGGGCGTTCTTACCGGGTTTCGTGGGGCAGGCGCGCACGTGGTGGCTCGTGGCGCTCGTGATCCAGTTCTGGCATCACATCGAGCACGCGCTGCTCCAGGGGCAGGTCATCGCCGGTCATACCCTGTTCGGCGCCGCCGTGCCCACGAGCATCCTGCAGCTGTGGTTTCCGCGGCTCGAGCTGCACCTGTTCTACAACACCGTGGTGTTCGTCCCGATGATGGTGGCGATGTACTATCACGTGTTCCCGAACGCGCACGACGCCGCGGCGATGCGCTGTAGCTGCGCGCTGCATTCACACGCGGCGACGGCATGAGAAGAATTAGGGAGCGAGGTTGGTGGAGGTTGGTGAAGGTTGGTGAAGGTTATTCGCACCCGAGCGATCGGTACAATCTCCACGTGAGAAAGCGAGATCGATTCTGCCGATTGCTCAGCTCCTGCCAGGAGGCATCATCGAGCAAACCTGCCTCGTGAGCAAATCGCAACGCGTAACCGACTTCTGACAGCGACGAAAGTGCAATGTCCAGAAAACGACGGAACTCCTTCCGACTCTTACGAGAACATCCCTCTACGATATTGACGGGCGCGGAGAATGCAGCTCGCCGGATCTGAGAGGTAAGCCCGTAGCGCTCATCACAAGGAAATGCCTTCGTGACTCTGTAAATCCCGAGGGCCAACTCGTGACACTCACGCCACGCATGCAATTGTTCGTAGGGGGGAGCCACACAACGAGATTACAACCATGCTTGGGCGAGGCCGAGGCGATTCATCGCGGCAGGGAGCCTT
>WNFL01088093.1_pt1 | contig 21919 bp, 16 predicted proteins | sample 5400361 | NCBI WGS metagenome assembly WNFL01 (sample SAMN13153351, study PRJNA577476) | soil metagenome | isolation source: 40 cm soil on Douglas fir-dominated hillslope | place: USA:California | collected 2013-09-17
GGTCTCTAGAGCACGCATGATGACTCACATCGTCTCTCACTCTCGCGAACGAATTCTTCGTCGCTAGGTCAGTCTCTCTCTGACTCCGAGGTCGGGTCTTGCGTTGCTCCTTTGCTCACAGCTCACCCTCAATCCACTTTCTCTCAAGACTGCTTACTTAACACTCTACTCTAACTGAGAAGAGCCCTCCGTCGTCAGTATCGCGCCACTCCCCTCCCTCTCGACGTTGCCGACAGTCTGCACCACATCTCCTTCGGCGCTTGTCCGTTATGCACTCGTGCCAAGTCGCGTTGGGGTGTACCTACTCTCGGACTCACCCCAGTGTCTCGAAACACGGCATGAGGCTCGTATATACTCGCCTTCGCTGCATAGCGCGTGAAGAAATCTCGTCAATACTCTCCCGCCGTAGACGAACCGCTGCTCTGCAATGAGTGCATGGGTGCTCCACACTATCTATTTGTGTGCACCGGCGGAGATGGTGGTACATCAATATCGCGCGACGAGTGAGTGGGGATAGGTTTTTTCAGCACGAACTCAATAGAGAGCTGATGAAACCAAACAGAAATTCACTTCTCTAAGGGGTATGTGGACGCTTGCATCATCTAAGGCGGTCGGCACTGCACCCAAGCACCCATGTCTTCCGAGCCTTCCTCCGCACTTACACGCTCACCCTTGTGCGACTTGATCTACTCAGTCATGGCCCTTCGGCTATCCATAGTTTGTTGGACCTCCGCCACCTGCTGAAAAGACTCACCGCTCGATGGAGACCAGCGCGTCCAGTTCGACCAAGACTTTTCTTGGTTATCTTAGAAATCTCGATGAAAGTGTAGAGAGTAGGTCCAGAGAGCCTCTTGGCGCCTATATTGGATTATGGTGTAAGCCGGATTATTTTCTCAGAAACGAGAATGAAGACGAGAATGAGGGTCGACTTCGCGAGTCACAGGCCGGAACCAGCCTCGCATCCCAGTCACAGCGTGACCACCGTCGCGTTGGAGGGGCGCGTTGACCAAAAGAGGTAGTCGGGGTGGTTGGACCCGATCGGCGTCCAACTTGCCCGACCTCTCCTCTCGCTCTCTTTTTTCCATTTTTTGTAAATATCACCCCTCGCGCGCAGTCCAGCGCCGAAGTTTCGTCGCGGGTTACGGAAATTACAAATTTTTTTTGTGTACCGCTTTTGGATCATTGTAATACAGCTACTATGAATTATAACTGATGAATAATGCTGCTACGATGGATAGCGCGCGGAGCACCGGAAATATCTATGGGTGGGGAGGAAGCCGGCAAGGAGAGGACGAGTGACCGAGTATCGTGAAGGGCGAAGCCCAAATCCTAATAAACACGGGGGGTGAGCTGTGGGTCGGGCCACAAAGTGTGCGATACCTGTGCTATGTGCGTGCACAGAGGGCTTGGTCCTGTAGTCGCTACGCGGTCCAGCCAAGTTGACCTGCTGGGGGCAAGGTCATCAAATTTTCAGCACATTCCTTTCTAAATGACACATGATACTCACCTTGCAGTATACTGAACACCCAGAAAACGTGTCCATGGAAATATGGGGGCAGCCAAGCAGGCGGCGACGGGGCAGGCGGCGGCGGTGTGGTCCAAGATAAACAAACAGGTAAGCGCCGCGCGTCGGGTAATGGGATGAGCAACACAGCGAAGAAAGTGAATGTATTTGAATATTATCTACATGCCACTACAAATTCCAAGAATGTGCGGTTCAATTACCTACTATAAACAAGAAGCCTCATCGGTCTTGTGAGCAACATGTGCAACTGATACGCACGCTGACCACGTCACTGTATGCGCATGATTAACCTGACCTGCAAGTATTTTACTCTGAGTTTTAGGTGCAATGGATGCGGCGGCAGCGTCGGGAATATCTGAAATAGCGATGGGGACGGCGCTCTATACCCCCAACCCAACGCCGGTCACGCCGTCACGCACCCAACGACAGCCATCCTGTGCCTGTTAAATTTGTCAACGCATCATGACAGACAAGCAGGTCATTAAGCTCGTCATCGGGTCCAACCACTCCGACTGCCTTTTTTGGTCAACGCGCTCCTCACCGGCCAACGGGTCGTCATGCCATTTCGACCATTTTTACACGTAATACAATTATTTTTTATAAAAATCCTTCTATTAAGAACGTCTGCCAACTCGACGTCCGACCCCAACGCGAAGGTGGTCGGCGTCCGCCATCTGGCAGCCGCTGTCACGGAGCACCACCTGACTGACTGACGTGACTGATGTCATTATCTTCAAGTCGAGGAGTCGGGCCAAGGGAGAATGGAGATCTGATTCGCCCCACCAAAGCTTCTTGAGGGTGCACACATTTGTCCCGTCCAGGCTGCGGTTATAATAAGGGAAGTGTGGCCGAAAAAAGACGCCCTGTCTCCCAGGTCAGACGCCTTCCGTGCGGCCCGCGAGCGGGCTAAATTAAAACAGGTCGACTCATAGTTGCACTACACTGCAGCATTCTCTGACTTTTTCCATCGCCTAGTGTGCGCAAATCAATCTCCGCTAAAATCACAGAAACGTATCACGACCTATACCAACCATTATCTATGGATTCTGACTCCGATTTGACTGATACCACCTCACCCGAATTCGATTCGTCTGACTTCGATTCGCCTGGCCTCACCTCTGACTTGATATCCTCCTTCGCCTCGTTCACTTTCACTCACCACGAAGCCCACCATACCCCTGTAGAAATATTCTCCGAGATCTTTCTGTACACGGTCCAAGCCTCACCACATTCTCGAACCAAGTTGATGCTTGTGTGCCGGCACTGGCACGACATTATGCTTTCAACTCCAGGCATCCACTCTCAATTGAGGATCCACCGAGGGACAAAGAAGAAAGATCTCGAGAGGTTTGGGAAGAGGTGGCTCCTCGACGTGACTGTCGATCCAGACCATACGCTATTTCCTTTCCTTAGTGAATTCGTTCCGGTTCTAGATCCGGTCGAATTTCATGCATGCTTTATGGCTGCAGCCGAGGCAGCATCCAGATGGCGCTCGCTTGCACTTCTTTCACTCCCACCTCCTGGAGAATACAAGGATTTGCAAATAATGCATCCTTTACAGCATCTTGAGTCCTTCAAACTCGCCGCAAGTTGCGGTCTTGGTAATTTCCTGGAGCCGCTTCTCCAAGCAATCATCACAACTGTCACCCCACGCTTTACTGTCATGGAGATATTTCACCCTGATGTCGCACTCTATATTTTGCAACCTCCTCACTTCCAAATCTTCTCGTCCCTCACGACCCTCAGACTTATTTGTAGGGGGATGCAGAATCTTGTCGATATCCTCCCATGCCTTCACAAGCTGGAGATCTTTGAGGCCCATCACCTTTTCCTCCCAATCTACCCACCAGGCGCTGACCTTCCTCTGACCCAGACCCTCCGTGTCTTGCATCTGAAGTCTGTGTCTGTCCAATGGATGGCAGGCCAGATATTTCCTGCACTCGAGGAATGTTCTATCATATTCCCACATCATGCTGATGCTATCCAGTCCGTGGATATGCCTTCCTGCTTGGTTCTGAAATATGACTCCAATAACCTTTCCGCCCTTGAACATTTTCACATTTCTACCCTTGGAAAATTGGAAATCAATTGTGGTCAGTGGAGGACCTGGAGCGGGGATCTGCAGCTCATACGTCTGCATCCCATTTTTGGTGCTCAGCGCCTGACTTGCCTGCGTCTGGAAATCAAATGCAGTGAGCGGTTATTGGTTTACATGCTGAGACTTGTCCCAAATTTGGAAGAGTTATGGATGAGACTTTCGAGCCCCAATGCGCTGAGCACCGCTTTCTTCCTGGCATTAGCTGCTGGGGGGCACAAAGGCCCATCAACCCAGACGATTATACCACTCGGTAGGAAGCTGAGGAGCCTTCATCTGCACTACAAAAGATGGTTGAGAGGCCCAGAAAGAAATGCACTCATCCCAGCCTTTGGTGCTGTTGTGGCATCACATCCACCAGAGGTCGGATTTAGCTTCCGTTTGAGCCTTGATGAAGGCTCGAAATTGCAGGAGTGGTACATCTATAAACCTGCAGAGAGATTTAATGTTGAAAAGACGGGCGCGGATATCACCATTGGGGTTCCAAGCCCGGATGGCATCGTTCACTTATCACAACCATATCAAAGAGTGTATCGTGATTTTGATGAACCTCCTGCGGAGTCGCAATGCATCCGACTTCTTAGGGAGACGGAATATATTACAGCTTATGATTTTTTGGCTGTTTCTCATGATTTTTTATTTTCTTTCCATGACCTCAAAGAAGCGAGGATGCCCTATTTAAACCTGGGAATGAAGCAGGACGCACAATTTTCCCTCAATGCACCCCTTTTCCACACACTCAGGGTCCTTGAAGTTGAGACCATTTCATCGTCATTCTTCGCTGGTCAAACCTTCCACAAGCTTGAGAGATACAGGGAAAACCGGATTCATGAAGGGGACAATCTAGAACAGGGTCCATTGACAGAAATGCCAGTCTGCACAAGATTGGTCGTCCCACTCCGTAGGCTTGCAACTTTGAAGCTTCCACAAATCCGCGAATTGGGTTTATCCATTGATGCAGAACACAATCATGTCTGGGAGAAGCCCATCGCGGTCAATGCAAATCTGTCAGGACTGAAGCTCCTGCAATTGGGATATACCGACCTTACTTGGCCTACCATTGAAATCGTCAAAATCCTGAGATCATTACCTGCTCTGGAAACTCTGATTACTGATGTCGACCATCTCATTGCTTCACCTGTAAACTTCTTTGAGGCATTTGTCCCAATGAATGTGCCGGGGGGCTCTGCACTGAACCGGTCAAGTTGGGAGGGTCAGATATCTGGAGTACTTTGCCCTATGTTGGAGAGTTTGCAGATTGAAGGTATTAGCCCCTTTCAGCAAGCGGAGCTGATGCCTGTTCTCAAAGATATCGTAGATCTGCGAGCTATTATTGGGTCTCCTTTGAAGAGTTTCACCTTTTATCTTGATGATCCAGAGGAATCACAGAAGTGGCAGTTGATTGGGAGGGATAAGAGTTTTATGATGGAAGAGGTTGATCCCGCGCATTGGTTTGTACTTGATATTTGACCTGAGTGACTCTGGCCTAGTCATTGCAATGATAATGCTTAAAACACTGCCAGAAGTATGTACATAGGTTGAGTGCTCTATTCCTATGCTAGTTCCTGTTCCTAAGGGTGAATGTCTATTGGTGTCTCACCCGCACCTTTCCGACTCAGGGGTTACTTATACTCATTTTTTCATGAGGGTATGGAATCACTCCTGAGACACCCAGCTATTGTGCTCAAGTCTTGGATAGCGCGGAAGGCCAGGAGAAGTACATATTCAGTTGGGACTGATGCTCGTGAGCCATTGTTACCCTCTTGAAGCTCATGGATTATCCCGTGTCTGGTGTTTGGTATGCAGTCAGGCCTGGTATGCGACGTGTTTCCCATAAATTTCAAAGAGGTGAATGTTAGGGTGCTAGGTTGTTTACAAAGCAACTGGCTTGCTTCACAATCTTCGAGCCAGCGGTACAACTGACGGCATACCACCAACTGTGGAGGCCGAAGCAGCTTACCATCCCTTGTTGCAATCGGTTTGTTCATTAGTCATCCCGACGATATTACCCGGCCTCTCTTCACCTCACGAATATCTCCTAAATCCTCCAAACCATGTGGATTAAATGCTCAACCCATTAGCCTGGGCGTAAGAGTGGTTTGTCCTCTCATCACGAACTCGATACGCTTGATAATGAATCATACCAGTACCACTGTTCTTGTGAAGTACTTGGACCTCGAGCAATCGCAAGGAGCCCTGCATGGCTCCACATCCTCGAAGTTCTCTGGGCGCTCTCATTTTTGCCCTCGTTTGTTTCTCTTTACATTAACTAGAACCCCTTGCTATGCCTCGCCTCCTGCATTTGCATACTCGCGCAGTGCTTCATCCACATATTGAAAAGACTAGCTGGTCAACAGCAACCATGACGTCTGGGTCAATTGGGACCTGTTCTAATGACATCGGCCCTGTTGGGGAACATACGGAGAAGTGGAGTGGTGACCTGATTGGCGTCCATATGTTTCTATGGTGTAAATATAGGTTGTTTTCTCTGAAAGCGATCGGACGTAGAGAGATTTCGTTACAGGCAGAAGTACATCTTGGATAGGTCAATGAACGAACTGAAGCTAGTTTGACTACTATGCCTCTCGGCGTTTGAGCCGTACGGGACGAAGTCGTTATTTCGTGCATACCTGCTAAATCATATCGATCATGAATCGATTTCGATTGGCCAAGCAATTTTACTATAGAATCACCGGTTCCATACCGACAGTCTGCATGCAAGGCAGTCTCAGCTGCCCGGTGAACAAGGCACGGGAGTCGGGCCAATGGAGAGTCGAGATCTGATTCGCCCCACCAAAGCTTCTCCAGGGGGCACACATTTTGTCCCGTCCAGGCCGCGTTTACGGGAATTGCGGCTGACCTGTCTGCCAGGCCAGACGCTTGCTGTGCGGCGAGCGGACTGAGACGGGTCGACCCACGGTTGCATTCTAGTGCACCCCAGCATTCTCTGACTCTTACCATCTCCCACTGCGCTCGAATCAATCTCCGCCGGAAACTTATCACGGCCCATAACAATCATTCCTCATGGATTCTGAATTCGATTGGTCTGGCTTCGATTGGTCTCACTTTAACTCGCGCTACCCGTTCTTGACCTTCGATAGCGAATCCTCCCTCTTCCCATCCACTCTATACAGAAGCCATCATTTGCTGACTCGTGACGAAATCCATCGGTCGCTGCCTCGCCATAACGCCCACCGTCTGCCTGTAGAAATATTCTCTGAGATCTTTCTGTACACGGTCCAAGCCGATCCAAGCTCTCGAATGGAGCTGATGCTCGTGTGCCGGCACTGGCACTACATAATGATTACAACTCCAGGCATCCACTCTCAATTGAGGATCCACCGGGAGACAAAGAGGGAAGACCTCGAGAGGCTTGGGAAGAGGTGGCTCCTCGACGTAATTGTCGATCCAGGACACGTGCCGTATGATCGCTATCGTGCTACCGAACCGGTTTTCGATCCTGTCGAATTCCGTGCATCCTTTTTGGCTGCAGCGGAAGCAGCATCCAGATGGCGCTCACTTGCACTTTTTCCACTTCCAGCTGCTGAAGAGTACAAGAATTTTCAAATCATGCACCCTTTGAAGCATCTCGAGTCCTTCAAACTCACCACAAGTTGCAAACTTGGCAACTTCCTGGAGCCACTCCTCAACACAATCGCCACAACTGCCACCCCACGCTTTACCGTAATGGAGGTATTTCACCCTGATGCCGCACTTTATCTTTTGCAGCCAGCTCGCTTCCACATCTTCTCGTCCCTCACAACCCTCAGACTTATGTGTAAGAGGATGCCAAATCCTGTCGATATCCTCCCATCCCTTCACAAACTGGAGATCTTTGAGGCCCATCATCTTTTCCTCCCAATTTACCCACCAGCCATTGACCTTCCTTTGACCCTGACCCTCCGTTTCTTGCGTCTGAAGTCTGTTTCTGTCCGATGGATGGCAGGCCAGATATTTCCTGCTCTCGAAGAATGCTATATCACATTCCCACACCATGCCAATGCTATTCAGTCTGTGGATATGCCTTCCTGTGCGGTTCTGAAATATGACTCCAATAACCTTTCCGCCCTCGAACATTTTCACATTTCTACTCTTAAAAGTTTGGAAATAAATTGTGGTCAGTGGAGGACCTGGAGCGGGAATCAGCAGCTCATATGTTTGCATCCGATTTTTGCCGCTCAGAGCCTGACCAGCCTGCATCTGAAAATCAAATGCAGTGAGCGACTGTTGAATTACATGCTTAGACTTGTTCCATCTTTGGAAGAACTATGGATGCGACTTTCGAGCCCCCATGCCCTGAGCACTGCTTTCTTCCTGGCATTAGCTGCTGGAGGGCGCAAGGCGAATGCAGGTCTATCAAGCCAGGCGATTATACCACTCGGTAGGAAACTGAGGAGACTTCATCTGCACTACAAAAGATGGTTCAGAGGCCCAGAAAGAAATGCACTCATCCCGGCCTTTGGTGCTGTTGTAGCATCACATCCGCCAGAGGACAGATTTGGCTTCCATTTGAGCCTTTATGAAGGGTCAAAATTGCAGGAATGGTACATCCGTGAACTTGCAGAGGGTTTTGATATTGAAAAGAGACACTGGGAGATAACCATTGGGGTTCCAAGCCCAGATGGCATCGTTCACTTATCAAAAGGAGATGACCTGGTGCATCGTGAATTTTATGAACCTGTGGCAGAGTCGGAATGCATTCAACTTCCTAGGGAGACGGAGTATATTATAGCGGAGGGATTTTTGGCCGTTTCCAATGATTTTTTATTTTCTTTCCATAGCCTCAAAGAAGTGAGGATGCCCTATTTAAACCTGAGAATGAAGCGGGACACAAAATTTTCACTCAATGCACCCCTCTTCCATACACTCAAGGTCCTTCATGTCGCGACCATTTCATCGTCATTCCTCGCTGGTCAAACCTTTCACAAGCTTGAGAGATACAGGGAAGACTGGATTTATGATCGGGACATTCCAGAACATGGTCCATTGACAGAAATGCCAGTCTGCACAAGATCAATCGTGCCACTCCGTAGACTTGCTACTTTGAAGCTTCCACAAATCCGCGAATTGGGTTTATCCATTGATGCAGAACACGATCACATCTGGGAGAAGCACATTGCTGTCAATGCAAATCTGTCAGGACTGAAGCTCCTGCATTTGCGATATGACGACACCACTTGGCCTACCATTGCTGTCATCAACCTCCTTGGATCATTACCTGCTCTGGAAACCCTGATTACTGATACCCAATTTCTCGTTGCTTCACTTGTCAGCTTCTTTGAGGCATTTGTCCCAATGAATGTGCCCTCTGGACTGAACCAGTCAAGTTGGAAGCGTCAGATATCCGGAGTACTCTGCCCTATGTTGGAGAGTTTGCAGATTCAATGTATTAACCCCTTTCAGCAAGCAGAGCTGATGCCTGTTCTCAAGGATATTGTCACTCTGCGAGCTATCATTGGGTCTCCTTTGAAGAGTTTCACCTTTCATTTTTATGAGAATTCAAAGGGGCCACAGAAATGGCAGCTGATTGGGAGGGATAAGAGTTTTATGATGGAACACATTACTCCCGCTCTGTATTTTAAACTTGATATTTGACACGAGTGACTCTAGCCTAGTTAATGCAATGATCATGCCTGGAATTCCATAAGCAGTATGTACATAGGGATGCTTTGTGGCTATGCGTATCTATTCCTACGAATAAAAATCGCTTTAAATCCTGCTAATAAGTCGCCCACACCTTTCAGATTTAGGGGTTACCTGCACCTATATTCTCATGAAGGTACATCATCACTCCTGAGACCCAGCTATAGGTCCGAGTCCTGGATAGCGAGGAAGAGCTGGAGAAGCACATATTCAGAAGGGACTGATGCTCGTGAGCCGTTTTCATGTGAGCGAATTGGGAGGGTGGAAAATCAATCCCATCCGCTCCCCGCATACCGCTGGTTGATGAACTCGTATCATTGCCTCCTGCTCGTGGTACCAGCTCGGCTGATCGATCGACAATATCATTCTACGAGAAAGGCACGCGCTCGAATTGAAGCTGGTGGACGAAACGGTGCAATGTCGCCAAGAAATATCATAATATGCGCACACTGTATTGGAGTCAGGATGGAGTGCGTGAGGCCATTGCCGATTGTAGACAATGTCGATGTGTCTGGTATCTTCGGAATTGTAGGAAGAGAGAAGAGTGGCCAGACCGGGGATCGCACCCGGGTCTCCCCATATCTAGTAAGGGCGTAGTCGGTAAGTGGAGGAATCATCAACTCCAACAGGCGTACGGCCGAAAGATAATCGACAGAGTGTTCCCTGTGAGGGTGCACTGATGTGAAAGTCGAGTACTTGCTTGATTTGCTATAGAACAACCGAAGACTGGCCTCGCAAACCATGCGAGGATATATCCCTCGAATGCCGCTAGTGGAATTGACATGCGCCACCTGATATCCTAAGAAGTGCTTAGGGGTCGTACTGTCTTCAGAAGGTCGGCAAGTCGGACATCGGGAGTGACAAAGTCGCAGATTCACCACACTAGTGTAGTATGGAAGATATGCTCCATAACTAGAAAAGTCAGCTCACAAAGACCTGATACAGGTGATTAGATCCATCCTATGACGTAATGTGTGTCTTCCCGAGAGGAGATGTGATGATCAACGGCAAGGGCTACTGTGTTTGTATGACGATATGAAGCACGTCAGGCGGCGGCATCGTTCCCCAGACACGGGCTCACCTATCGTGATTTCAGTGCGAGAGCTTGAAGGATCTGGCGAAAATTGTGATGAATAGTCGTGAAGCGAGACGGGCGAGTGCCACACCCAAGAAGGCATCAACCACGCCTCAATACCAAGGATCACTCACCTCATGCAAGCCAGTGTCGGTGAAGAATGACATAATATACGCGCACCGCATTGGAGTCGTAATGGAGTAAGGCCATTGCCGATTGTAGCAATGGGGACGTGTCTGGTGCCTTCGGAATATAAGATAATCAGAGTGTTAACTCTTAAGGCGCACTTATGTGTATGTTGCGTACTGTTATTTACTTTGCTGGAGATGAGCCGAACATTGGCCTTGCAGGTTTAGGGGCAAGATACTAGTCAAGGATATATTCCAGTCGTCTTGATGTATGAATTGAGGAGTGACGAGATCGGCGATTACCCATACACGTCAAATGTACCGTTGCTCGTCGGGTGGCATCGTCCCTGAGACTCACGATGTCATCGTTCTTGACTCTTGACTTCATCGCTCCCACATTGTACAGTAAACATCGTTAGCAATTTCTTTGCAAGATGGATTCGCGTACAAGTGCGGTGACTACCTTGTTGGCGTTAAGTATGTAGCCGTACTGCAAGACGAAGAAAAACTTGCTTCACCTCGTCACGGAGCGTATCAAATAGCGGACAGCGGTAGGATTGGCCGTCCTCAAATCAGTCTACCGAACTTGCCAAGGTGAGCAGCACCGCTCTTCCAGTACAACTGAGCCGACGCTCCACACTGCAGTGGCGTGCTGATATACGGCGCTGACCGTTGATATTTCGCTTACAGCTTGAAGTGACGCCTGGTATTCCACATACCTGTCCAAGTTCCTCCCCTACCGCTTTTCAAAGTCGCAAGGCTGCTTCGACGGCGAGCAATCGCAACTTGCCAAAGAGATGTCCTCTCTCTCGTTGGTACTACGCCGCCAGTACTCTGTCACTTGCAAAAGACCTCCACCATAATACCCCGATTCGGTTCTCATTCCTCTCGGCCGCTTGTTAGTCGAAGGTCCAAACACACCTGATCTCAGACTCGTTTCACGGACCTCTCGAAGCTCAATACAGCGCTCGCATACATTCGCCTCTGCTACACGGTGAATGAGAAGTCGACCGTGCTGTTCGCTGTTGACAACTCCCTGCTCTGCCGAGGTGCACCGGGGAGATCGCGGTACACTCCCGCTCGGGTTTGGCAAATGTCGAGGGTCCGTGGTCACATCGGACCTACTGGGGAGTCCTACCAGAGTAAAACCCTTGGATGCAGATGAGATAGGTGTAAGAACGATGCATTATCTCAACACGAATTCCGAAAGGGTTACTGATCGACCACACCTGTACTATTTCTCTCTGGAGAACCTGGAACTCGAGCAATCGGCAAAGGGCCCGAACCCCCGCCTCCTCGGAATCCTTCAGGCACTCGCGTCCTCACCCTTGTACGTCCCTCTCTAACGTCGAATTACCCTCTATCTCTCGCTTACTAAACTTGCATACCTGCGCAGAGCTCCACCCACATGCTGAACAGACCAGCCGCACACGCCGCTCCAACGAATATTCTCGACGTCCCACGCTCAGCGTGAGCATCACGAATGAGTTCATTTGTCAGCGGCCAGTTGATGGGGGTATCTTCGACATTTACTCACAATCCAACGCCTTCCCAAGAAGATCCAATCGAAGCAGACGAAACCGCGCAGGCCCATCCTAAGCATCTCGGTGAGGATCATCGATGAACCCAGGGCCAGAGGACGAGGAGGCGGGTGCTGAGCGATGATCGGCGGTAACTGCGTTCGTTACGATGAAGGATGTTAGGGACGAATTTGATCAGGACCTCACACTGCAGATCAGGCGTAGTCCAATTTCGTCTACGATGGTCCATTCCTACTCGAAAGGTGAGGAGCAGCATCTTCCTAGTCTATGCTCTTATTTCTCGTTTAGAACAATTTTTTTTCTCTTATCTGTGATCCATTCTCCCCAATGTTTTCTCTTTCTCATATCGGACATCAAGGTGATTAGCCTACTGACCGTTTGTTTTTGGCTCACAGGTCAGCATAATTTTGACGGACATCGCCAATTACGTTACCGATGACCGTGCGAGGCCATACATTTTCCTTCGACGAATATCGCCAATGGGCCTTCCCTTGTCCTCGCCCGGCCGCATTCTTGTGGTCCTACTCCTCATCTGCACCCCCATTGCTGCTCACCCGTCGGTCCTCGTGTTAGTCTACGTCCCATGGGTCGAGACGCGCCTAGCCCTACGTCTCGAATATCCACGTCTCGAATATCCTTCTGCGAGGCTCGCGACACATTCCGGTAGATAACTTGCGAAGATACAGCGGGTGCATGAAAAATGCTGCGCGCCTCGTTTCCTGGATACGCTGTTCTAAAATTCGTTTCTGTTGAAAGCAGTCGTCTGTCAAGTTACCAAAGCCTATCCACCAGTCTCTAGAACCCGCTTGGTGACCCACATTGCCTCCCCTCACCTCGCGAACGTATTCTTCGTCGCTAGATCAGTCTCACTGGCTCCGAGGCCGGGTCTCGTGTTGCTACTTTGCTCACAGCTCACCCTCAATCCATCGTCTCTCAAGGCCGCACACTCGAATCCAACTGAGAAGGGCCCCCCGTCGTCAGTACCGCGCCACTCCCCTCCCTCACGACGTTGTCGACCGTCTGCGCCACATCTCCTTCGGCGCTCGTCCGTTATGAACTCGTGCCAAGTCGCGCTGGGGTGTACCTACCCTCGGACGCACCCAGGTGGCTCGGACCACTGCATGAGGCCCGTACATACTCGCCATCGTTACATAGCGCGTGAAGGAATCTCGTCGACACTCTCCTGCCGTAGACGAACCGCTGCTCTGCAGTGAGTGCACGGGTCCTCCGTACTGTCCATTTGCGTGCACTGGCGGAGGAGGTGGTACATCAGTATCGGGAGAGGAGTGGAGCTAGGTTTTTTCCCCATGAACTCAATAGAGAGCTGATAAAACCAAACATTCCTTGAGGAGTATCTGGACGCTTAGATCACCTAGAGCGGTCGGCAAGGCAGCCAAGCACCCTCGTCTTCCGAGTCCTCCTTTGCACGTGCACGCATACTCTTGTGCGTCTTGATCTACTCAGTCCTGACCCTTCGGCTATCCAGAGTCCACTGCACCTCCGCCACCTGCTGCAAGGATCCACGGCTCGACGGAGACTAGCGCGTCCGGTTCGACCAGGACTACTCTTGGTTGTCTTGGGAATGTCGGTTAAAGTGTAGAGAGTCGGCCCAGAGAGCTTCTTGGCGCCTGTACTGAATTATGGTGTAACGTGGTTCTCTGAAACGAGAATGAGGGTCGGAGGCATAGTCCTCAAATTACAAGTCAATGGTATATGCTAGTCGTCTCGATGTATAAATTGAGGAGTGATGAAATCGGCCATTAAGTTAGACTCAGGTTTACGTCCTTTGTTTCGTTCCTCGATCTCGATCTCGCTCAGCGAACGCTACTCACTTGTCGACTCGCTCCCACATTGTACAGTAAATATGCCTAGGAAGGCACAATCGCGCCAACTCGCTTGGTCGGCCTCGTGCAACGCGCACCACCAGTGCAACCCATAAGAAGAAAAGAAAATGTCACTCTATCGCGTGGTGGCATTCACCTCGTCACGGAGATCATCAAACGGCTGGGAGATTGAACGGCATGATTTGGGTAATGGGCATTCGAACTCGTTTACTGGTGAGCAGCAGCGCCAGGCTCACTCTGAGGGATACCGTGTACACTGTTGATAACTTTGCTCACAGATAGCTCTAGGGTGGCCTCTATCTTCTGCTTTGCGTTCCATGCACTCTGCAAGGTCGCATGTCCGCTCCTACGAGCATTCGCGAGCTGCCCGATGAAGGGTCGTCTGTCGTTCGTACCGCACCGCCAGCACTCCGTCTCTCGCAAACGACCTACATTACAATACCTTCATGACGGCCTCAGCGGTTGTTATCCCTTTCACCCGCATCACCTTCGTTCCTCCGGTCGAACATCAACTCGAACTCGTCCCATCGCCTTCTCGAAGCTCAGCACAGGCTCGGGCTTTGCCACCTTGCGCATGAAAGAAGTCGTCAGCGCTGCTCGCTGGAGACAATCCCCTGCACTGCAGTGGATACCGGCCGTCGTTCTGCAAGCGAGAACGTGGTAAACCCCCATTCGTCCTCGGTTTATGTGGAACGTCAAGACGTCGTTGTCACCGCTGACCTCCATGGAGTCCTACCAGAGTGATACCACTGGACTCACAAGAGATGGGCGAAAGAGCGGTCTGTCGTCTTATAACGAAGTCGATACGCTTACTAACGAATCATTCCAGTACTATTGCTCTGTGTGGAGTACCTGGACCTCGAGCAATCGGCAAGGAGCCTAGGCTCCACGTCCTCGAATTTCTCAGGGCGCTCTCATTTTTCCCTCATACGTCTCTCGTTACATTATTCGGAACCCCTCGCTATCCCTCGCTTACGGCACTTGCACACCCGCGCAGTGCCCACTCATATATTGAATGGCCAGCCGGTCAGCAGCAACCATGATATCTGGGTCAATCGCAACTTCTTCTACTGACATCAGCCCCGTTGGGGAACATGCAGAGAAGGGGACGAGTGACCTTACTGACGTTTACGTTTTTTAATGTTGTAATATTTGAGTTAGAAAACAATCGGACGTAAAGAGGCTTCGTTGGACTAGACAGGGAGAAATATATCTTGGATAGATCAATGAACCGAAGCTAGTTCGACTACTATGCGTCCCGGCGTTTGAGCCATACGGGGACGAAGTCGTGATTTCCACTCATCCCTGCCTAATCATCTATCGTGAATCCATTTTGATTAGCCGAGCAATTTGACTGTGGAAGTGGTGGTTACACACTGGCAGTGTGCATGTAATCCTCGCCTCAACTGCTGCTCGCTTCAGTTTGCCCCGCGAACAGGGCACGGGAGTCGGGCCAAGGGAGAATGGAGATCTGATTCGCCCCATCAAAGCTTCTCAAGGGGGCAAATGTTCTGACCCGTCCAGTCTGCGTTTATAGGAAGAATGGCCGGAGATGGCTGCCCTGGCTGCCAGGCCGCACGCTGCCGTGCGGCGAGCGGACTGAAACGGGTCGGCCCGCGGTTGCATTCTAGTGCACCCCAGCATTCTCTGACTCTTGCCATCTCCCAGTGCGCTCGAATCAATCTCCGCTAAAATCACGGAAACCCATCACGGCCCATATCCATCATTCTCCATGAATTCTGACTTCAATTTATCTTACTTTTCCTCACGCCACGTTGGCCGGACCTTCGATAGCAAACGCTCCTTCCCATCCACAAGTCATCATTTGGTGGCTCGTGACGAAATCCGAAGGTTGCGGCTTCGTGACAATGCCCACCGTTTCCCTGTAGAAATATTCTCTGAGATCTTTCTGTACACGGTCCAAGCAGATCCACGCTCTCGAACAGAGTTGATGCATGTGTGCCGGCACTGGTACGACATTATGCTTTCGACTCCAGGTATCCACTCCCAATTGAGGATCTACCGGATGACAAAGACGAAAGACGTCGAGAGGTTTGGGAGGAGGTGGCTCCTCGATGTGACTGTCGATCCAGAACATGTGCCTGATGATCCATATCGTTATTTCACACCAAATATCGATCCTGTCGAAGTTTATGCATGCTTTATGGCTGCAGCCGAGGCTGCATCCAGATGGCGCTCACTTGCACTTCTTTCACTTCCACCTCCTGGAGAATACAATGATTTGCAAATTATTCATCCTTTACAGCATCTTGAGTCCTTCAAACTCGCCGCAAGTTGCAAACTTGGCAACTTCTTGAAGCCACTTCTCAACGCAATCACCGCAACTATCACACCACGCTTTACTGTACTGGAGGTCTTTCATCCCGATGCTGCACTCTATCTTTTACAACTTGCTCACTTCCAAATCTTCTCGTCCCTCACAACCCTCAGACTTATTTGTAGGAGGATGCAGAATCCTGTCGATGTCCTCCCATGCCTTCACAAACTGGAGATATTTGATGCCCATCATCTCTTCCTCCCAATTTACCCACCAGGTGTTGATCTTCCTCTGACCCAGACCCTCCGTGCCTTGCATCTGAAGTCTGTTTCTGTCCAATGGATGGCGGGCCAGATATTTCCTGCGCTCGAGGAATGCTCTATCATTTTCCCATACCATGCCGATGCTATCCATTCTGTGGATATGCCTTCCTGTTCGATTCTGAAATATGACTCCAATAACCTTAGCGCCCTTGAACATTTTCACATTTTCTCCCCTGACAAATTGGAGATAAACTGTGGTCAGTGGAGGACTCGAAGCGGGAATCTGCAGCTCATACGTTTGCATTCGATTTTTGCTGCTCAGAGCCTGACTTGCCTGCATCTGGAAATCAAATGCAGTGAGCGGCTGTTGGCTTACATGCTAGGACTTGTGCCAGCTTTGGAAGTCTAGCCCCCATGCCCTGAGCACCACTTTCTTCCTGGCACTCGCTGCTGGGGGGCACAAGGCGAATGCAGGTCCATCGAGCCAAACGATTATATCATTCGGTAGGAAACTGAAGAGGCTTCATCTGCACTACAAAAGATGGTTGAGAGGCCCAGAAAGGAATGCGCTCATCCCAGCCTTTGGTGCTGTTGTAGCATCACATCCGCGAAAGGAACGATCTTTCTTCTTCCAGTTAAGTTTCTTTGAAGGTCCAAAATTGCAAAAATGGGACATCCTTAAACCAGTAGAGAGATTTGAATTTGGATTTGAAAGAACCACGATTGGCGTTTCGAGCCCGTATGGCATAGTTCCCTTATCAGCGGCCTCTGTGGATGATGATGATGGTCATTTTGGAAGTCTGACAAAGTCCGAATACCCTCCACTTCCTAGGGAGTCGGAATGTATAACAACTTGGGTTGATTTGGAGCTTCCTATTGATTTTTTGCTTTCTTTCCATAGCCTCAGAGAAGTGAAGATGCCCAATTTAGAGCTGAGAATGAAGCGGGACCCACAATTTTCGCTCAATGCACCCCTTCTCCATACACTCAAGGTCCTTGACGTCATGTCCATTTCGTCGCCATACTTCGCTGGCCAAACCTTTCACATGCTTGAGAGATTCCGGGAAACCCTGATTCAACATAGGGACATTCCAGAACAGGGTCCATTGATAGAAATGCCAGTCTGCACAAGGTTGGATGTGTCACTCTTTAGACTTGCTACTTTGAAGCTTCCACAAATCCGCGAATTGGGTTTAACCATTCATGCAGAACACGACCACATCTGGGAGACGCACATTGCGGCTAGTGCAAATCTCTCAGGACTGAAGCTCCTGTATTTGCAATATTCCGACGGTAGTTTGCCTACCATTCCTGTTATCAAAATTCTTGGATCATTACCTGCTCTGGAAACTCTGATTACTTTTATCCCCAATTCTACTACTCCACATATCCACTTCTTTGAGGCATTTGTCCCAATGAATGTGCCGGGGCGCTCTGCACTGAATCAGTCATGTTGGAAGGGTCAGATAGCTGGAGTACTTTGCCCTAGGTTGGAGAGTTTGCAGATTGAATGTATTAGCCCCACTGAGCAAGCAGAGCTGATTCCTGTTCTCAAAGATATTGTCACTCTGCGAGCAATCATTGGGTCTCCTTTGAAGAGTTTCACCTTTTGTTTTCATGAAAGGCATACAGGAATACCATGGAAGTTGCAGCTGATTGGGAGGGATAAGAGTTTTATGATGGAAGAGGTTGTTCCCGATGAGTGGTTTCGACTTGACATTTGACCTGAGTGACTCCGGCCCAGTCATTACAATTATCATGCTTAAAATGTTGTCAGAAGTATGTACATAGGGGTAGTGCCTCCATGCCTATGCTAGCTTCTATTCCTAAGAAGGAAAGTCCATTAATATTTCACCTTTTCGATTGAGGGATTACATAGACTCATTTGCTCATGAGGATACAGCATCACTCCCGAGACACCAGCTATTGGCTTCGAGTCTTGGATAGCAAGGAAGAGCTGGAGAAGCACATATTCAGATGGGACTGATGCTCGTGAGCCATTTTTACCTTCTTGGAGCTCATGAATTATTCTATGTACAGTGTTTGGTATGCAGTTAGGCCTAGTATGCAACGCGTTTCCCATAAATGTCATGGGGGTATGTTTGGGTGCTGGGAGCCTGAGGTGGTTTACAAAGCAACTGACTTAATGGCGGCGCTCACAATCTTCCAGGCCCGCCGTACAACTGACGGCATCATGTTTCCACCACTAACTACGGAGAACGAAGTAGCTTACCGTCCCCAGTTGCAATCGGTCTGCTCATCAGTCATCGATGATTTTACCCGGCCTCTCTTCACCTCACGCACATTCCCTAAACCCTCCAAATCACGTGGATGAAATGATGAACCCATTATCCTTGTATTATTGTGTCACCTCCTCTCCAATCCCCTCTCGCCCTCCTCTTCGTATGGCTGCTGCTTATGCATCATTTTTCAATCCATTTAATTCTAGTGATACGTATCGTCCCTTTAATCAAGTCCTTTTATGCTTCTTTTACGAGATCCAGACAACGTACCATGCGGTTACCCTTGTGTGCAATCCTATAAAATCCTGTACGCATTATATTGGTACTCTCGTCCCTCAGTCTGAATCTCGATATTGGTTTTTCTTGGCCATTATATTCCGATTATTGCCATACGACGGCGTAACGCCATGACGTACCAGGAGGCGGAGGGGGAAGGGCAGGGGCGCCGCAAGGCGCGAGGGACACGACGAGGGACAACGCGAAGGCCAACGCGAACATAACCGAAGCGAACACTACCGACGTGAACACCACCAGCGCTGACGGGATCCATGAAACCGCAGGGGTCGGCGAATATGCCTAATGGCCGTTTGCGTCGAGAGGCACCCCACTCCTACGGCTCGAATGTCCCTCTGAGGACGCTGAGATTATGCGGCTGGTGCACGAGGCCTGCTGCGCGATGATAAAGGTGGTTTCAGATAAAACCAGTTTTCTGTCAGGGAAACCAGGAAACCAAGGCTGATCCACCCAGTCTCTAGAAACTGTTCGGTCCCATATCGCCTCCACTCACGCTCGCGAACGTATTTTCCATCGCAGACCAGTCTCTCTGACTCCGAGGTGGGTTTCGTTCCTTCTTTGTTCATAGCTCGCCTTCAATCCACCGTCTCTCGAGGTCGCAAACTCCACTCCAATTAAGAAGACCCCCCCGTCGTTAGTACCGCTCGCTAACACATGTTCCCACTACAGGACCACACAGTGCTGCCGATTACGGCCTGTCGTTTATCGCACCCGCGCCCCACTCGTCGTGCATTCATGGCAAGTCGCGTTGGGATGTACGTGCCTCCGGACTCACCCCAGCGCCCTCGAAGCTCAGGATGAGGTTCGCGTATACTCTCCTTCGCTACACGGCGCGTGAAGGAGTCCCGTCAGCACTCTTGGCCGTAGACCCCTGCTCCGCAATAAGCCAGCAGGTGCTTCGCACTACCATTTGTGTGCACTGCCGGAGAGGTGGTGATATATCCTGTTCGTTCCTGCTTTCTGATGAATACCAGTCATCCATCAAAGCTCCCGTTGCCTTTGTCGGGGGGTCGTTCTTTATCAGAGGCTCTGCTAGAGTGAAACTTCTCACCCTGTTGGGTTGCAGCTAGAGGATGTAGGACGACGAGCGAGTGGGCGATACGTCGTTTTATCACGAACCCGATCCAGAGCAAATGGATCAAAACTGCAATTCTTCTCTCTAGGAGTATCTGGAAAGCTCCCTCATCCTCCAGGTTCTCCGAGGACTTGTACCCAACCCTGTACGTCTGCATATACGCAATCCTGAACCCTCGTTCACTGCACGTTCGCCCCTCCAGATATGACCCACGCTCAACGGAGACTAGGGCGTCTGTTTCGACCGAAACTTGCCTTGTTGACCTTTAAACTATTGATTCAAGTATAATGAGCAGCACCAGAGGGCTTCTTGGCCTTCGAATTGGTTATGGTGTAACTTGGCTGAACGAGATGAGGGTTGGAGGCAAAGTCCTCCAAAGTCAAGTTCCAAGTCGGCTCGATTTGTGATTTGGAGCCAGTTTGGCCACTACCCGTAATATTAATGGAATGACGATTTGTACACGCCTGTGCTGACCAACCTTGACTCTCATCTTACCCGACGCTGCAACTCACTTGCCGACTCGCTCTCACATTGTACAGTAAACATGGTAGAAACGTCTTTGCAAGATGGATTCGCGTACACGTGCGATGACTAGCTTATTGGCGTTGCAAGACGAAGGAAAACTTGCTTCACCTCGTCACGGAGCGTATCAAATAGCGGACAGCGGTAGGATAGGGCGTCCTCAAACGAGTCTACCGAGCTCGCCAAGGTGAGCAGCACCGCCCTTCCAGTACAACTGAGCCGACTCTCCACACTAGCATTGCCGTGCTGATATGGGGCGCTGACCGTTGATATTTCGCTTACAGCTTGAAGTGACGCCTGGTATTCCACATCCCCGTCCAACTTCCTCCACTACCGCTTTTCAACGTCGCACGCCTGCTTCGACGGCGAGCAATCGCAACCTGCCAAAGAGATGTCCTCTCTCTCGTTGGTACTACGCCGCCAGTACTCTGCCACTTGCAAAAGACCTCCACCATAGTACCCCGATTGGGTTGTCATTCCTCTCCGTCGCTCGTTAGTCGAAGGTCCAAACACACCTGATCTCACACTCGTTTCACGGACCTCTCGAAGCTCAACACAGCGCTCGCATACATTCGCCCCTGCTACACGGCGCATGAAAGAAGTCGTCCGTGCTGTTTGCTGTTGACAACTTCCTGCTCCGCCGGGATGCACCAACGTCGGGTGGTACACTCCCGTTTGTCCTCGGCTTTGGCAAATGTCGAGGGTCCGTGGTCACAGCGGACCTACTGGGGAGTTCTACCAGAGTGAAACCTCTGGATGCAGATGAGATAGGTGTAAGAACAATACGTGATCTCAACACGAATTCCGCTGGAGCTCGAGCAATCGGCAAAGGGCTTGAGCCCCCGCATCCTCGGAATCCTTTGGGTCCTCGCGTCCTTACGCTTGTACGTCCCTCTCTAACGTCGAATTAGCCTCTATCTCTCGCTTACTAAACTTGCACACCTGCGCAGAGCTCCATCCACATACTGAACAGACCAGCCGTTCAATGGCAACCATGACCTTTGAGCCATTCTATTGCCATCGGTCATGTTGGGGAGCATATTGAGAACAAGGCAAATGATTCAAAAGGCCTATGAAGACCACTCTTGGTCAGGATGCTTCACAACGGCTCATGACGTTAGCAGCAGAAGACTAAAGAAGACACAGAGCAGCAGCAGAAGAAGCAGTATAATGGGATATTGAGAGGCTCGACTTGCGATGTCCAATTGCTACCATCTGCGAACCTCTTCACCCCCGTCGCCCCTACGACTATGCGAGACACTCTGCTTCAGCGAATATTCTCGACGTCTCCACGCTCAGCATGAGCATCACGAATGAGTTCATTTGCCAGCGGCCAGTCGATGGGGGTATCTTCGACATTTACTCGCAATCCAACGCCTTCCCAAGAAGATCC
>WNFL01349769.1_pt2 | contig 21914 bp, 20 predicted proteins | sample 5400361 | NCBI WGS metagenome assembly WNFL01 (sample SAMN13153351, study PRJNA577476) | soil metagenome | isolation source: 40 cm soil on Douglas fir-dominated hillslope | place: USA:California | collected 2013-09-17
TCGATCAAGCCGGGGGACCTCCACATCGACGTCTTCCGCGCGGGCGGGCCCGGAGGGCAGAGCGTGAACACGGCCGACTCGGCCGTGCGCATCAGGCACATCCCGTCCGGAATCGTGGTGCAGTGCCAGGACGAGCGGTCGCAGCTCAAGAACAAGAACAAGGCGATGAAAGTGCTCCGCGCACGGCTCCTGGATATGGAAATCCAGGAGCGGGAGAAGAAGCTCGCCGCCCAGCGGAAGTCGCAGGTCTCGACCGGCGACCGAAGCGCCAAGATCCGCACGTACAACTTTCCACAAGGACGCGTCACCGAGCACCGGATCGGGCTCACGCTCTACCGGCTGCCGGACGTCATGGAGGGGGATCTGGTCGAGGTCGTGACGGGACTCTTCAACGCCGAGCAGGCCGAGCGCCTGGCCGCGTCGGGGCAGGCGGCCTCCCACCCATGAAGGCCGTCGCCGCGATCACCCGGAGCGGGCTCCTGGACCAGGCGCGGGAAACCCTCGCCCGGGCCATGGTGCCCGGGCCCGATCAGGACGCGGAGCGCCTCCTGCTGCACGCGCTCGGCATCTCGCGCACCCGGCTCTGGTCCGATCGAGCCGCCGTCGTACCCGAGGAGTCCCTGGCGCGCTTCGCCAGGCTGCTCGAGGCGCGCGCGCGCCGGGTCCCGATCCAGCACCTCCTGGGGGAAGTGGAGTTCCACGAGGCCACGATCGAGGTGGAGCCGGGGGTCTTCATCCCCAGGCCGGAGACCGAGCGGCTGGTCGAGGTCGTGCTGGAGGAGCTGGATTCGGAAGCCGGAGCCCTGGAGCGGGGCGGAACGATCCTGGATCTGGGCACCGGAACGGGCGCGATTCCGATCGCGCTCCTCCTCTCGCTGCCGCGCGAGTGGACCGCGGCGGCCTTGGACCGGTCCGAACGGGCCATCGCCCTGGCGTCCCGGAACCTCGCCGATTTCCGGGCCCCCGCCCCCGCGGGCCTCAAGGCCCCCGTGGACGTGCTGGTTTCGAACCCGCCCTACATTCCCACCGCCGTCATCCCGGGTCTCATGCCCGAGGTGCGCGACCACGATCCCCGCGAGGCGCTTGACGGGGGCCCCGACGGTCTCGATGCTTTCCGGACCCTGGCGGGTAGCCTTCCGTCCTGGCTCAGACCCGGCGGACTTCTTGCAGTGGAGATCGGAGACAATCAGGCCGATCCATGCATGGAGCTATTCGGTCCGCACCTCGTGGGGGCACGCGTCGTCCGCGACCTCCAGGGGCATCCTCGAATTCTGACCGGGAAACGGCGGGGTACCCGATGAAGGCGAACACCAAGATGAAGACCAGAGTCGTCAAGCAGCCGGCGCCTGTCGCGCCTGCGAAGACCCAGGACACGGGCGAGGCGATCAGCATGGACGAGGTGTGGATCGAGGGGGGCCGGAAGCTCCGGGGCCAGGTCCCTGTCAGCGGGTCCAAGAACGCGACGTTGCCGGTTCTGACGGCCACGCTCCTGGCGCCCGGCATTTACCGTTTTACGAACGTTCCCGCGCTCAAGGATGTTTCGACCATGCTGGAGCTCCTCGCGCTCTTCGGCGTGAAGAGCAAGCGGGACGATGGCCACGCGCTCTACGTGGATTCCACGAACGCCCACAACGCCGAGGCCCCGTACGAGCTGGTCAAGACCATGCGGGCCTCGATCTACGTCCTGGGACCCCTGCTCGCGCGCTTCGGCGAGGCGCGGGTGTCGCTGCCGGGCGGCTGCGCCTGGGGACCCCGGCCGGTGGATCTCCACATCAAGGGCATGCAGCGGCTGGGCGCCGAGGTGGAGATCGAGCACGGGTACATCGTGGCGCGCTGCAAGAAGCTCACGGGCGCGTATCTCCCATTCGAGATCTCCAGCGTGGGCGCGACCGGGAACCTCCTCATGGCCGCGGCCACCGCGGAAGGGGAGACCATCATCGACAACGCGGCCTGCGAGCCCGAGATCGAGGCGCTGGCGGAGTTCCTCACGTCCATGGGGATCAAGATCGACGGGATCGGAACCACGCGCTTGACCATCACGGGCACGCCCCGTCCTCACCCCGCGGACGCGGCCATGATCCCCGACCGGATCGAGGCGGGCACCTTCCTCGCGGCGGCGGCCATCACGGGCGGCGACGTGGAGGTGACCTCGGTCGAGCCGCGGCACCTGGACGCCGTCGTCGAGAAGCTCGAGGAAGCGGGCGCCGAAGTCACGGTGCACGAGCGGAGCATCCACGTGCGCGCGCCGGAGCGTCTGAACCCGCTCCGGGTCACCACCTCGCCCTTTCCCGGATTCCCGACCGACATGCAGGCGCAGTTCATGGCCCTCCTCTCCGTGGCGCGCGGCACGAGCACGATCACGGACACCATCTACGCCGACCGATTCACGCACGTGGCGGAGCTGCAGCGCCTGGGCGCCGACATCCGCGTGGACCCCTCGCTGAGCGGCGCGCCGGTCATGGCGACGGACCTCCGGGCCTCCGCCGCGCTCATCCTCGCCGGCCTCGTGGCCAACAGCGAGACCAAGGTCTCACGCATCTACCATCTCGACCGCGGCTATGAACGGATCGAGGAGAAGCTCCAGGGACTCGGAGCCGCGATCCGCCGCGTCCGCGCCTAGCCTCGGAGGAACATGTCGCGTCCGGTCGTGATCGGAACGGCGGGCCATATCGATCACGGAAAGACCGCGCTCGTCCGCCGCCTCACCGGCATCGACACCGACCGCCTGAAGGAAGAGAAGGAGCGCGGGATCTCGATCGATCTCGGCTTCGCTCACCGCGTGCTGCCCCGCGGCACCCGGATTGCCATCGTGGACGTCCCGGGCCACGAGCGCTTCGTGAAGAACATGCTCGCCGGCGCGACCGGCGTAGATCTTGTATTGCTCGTCGTCGCCGCCGACGAGGGCGTGATGCCGCAGACGCGCGAGCACGTCGCCATCGTGAGCCTCCTCCACGTCACCCGCGGGGTCGTGGCGCTCACCAAGTCGGACCTGGTGGACGCGGAGACGCTCGGCGTGGTGCGCGCTGAGGTGGAGGAGCTTCTCGAGGCCACGTCGCTGCGTGGAATCCCCATCCTCCCCGTCTCCTCGGTCACCGGCGCCGGCATGGACGAGCTGACCGCGGCGCTCGAGTCCGCGGTGGCCGAGACCGAGGGCCGCTCCTCCCAAGGCCCGATGCGGTATCCGATCGATCGCGTCTTCCCGGTGGAGGGGATCGGCACCGTGGTGACCGGAACCCTCTGGAGCGGATCGGTCCGCGCGGGCGACAGCCTCGACCTTTTGCCCTCGGGGAAGACCGTCCGCGTCCGGCAGGTCCAGGTTCACGACGCCACCGTGGAGGAAGCGGAGGCCGGACAGCGTGTCGCCCTCGCCATCCACGGCGTCCGGCGCGAAGGCGTCGCGCGCGGCGACTGGCTCGCGACGCCCGGACGCTTCCGCCCGTCGTCCGTCCTGGACGTGAGGCTCTCGCTTCTGGATTCGGCGCCCAAGTCGCTCGGCTCCCGCACACGTCTTCGCTGCCACCTCGGAGCGAGCGAGCTCCTCGGCCGCGCGGTGCTCCTGGACCGGGAGAAGCTCGAGCCGGGCGAGTCCGCCTGGGCCCAGCTTCGCCTGGAGGCGCCGGCCGCCGCAGCGGCCGGGGATCGGATCGTGATCCGCTCCTATTCGCCGGCCGTGACCATCGCGGGGGCGACCGTCGTGGATCCGGCACCCACGAAACGGTCCCGGATGGCGCCCGCGGACGGCGCTTTCCTGGACACCCTCTACTCGGGCTCCGCCATGGAAAAGCTGGCCGCGCTGGCCGAGGAAGCGGGATCGGCCGGGATCGTGGGGGAAGAGGCTGCTGTCCGGCTGGGGAGCATCGCCGAGTCGATCACCGAGGCGGCTTCGGCGGCGGTGGCCGCGGGCAGGCTGGTCCGACTCAAAGACCGGAGGCTCCTCACGCCCGCGTCATGGACCCGGGCCGTCGAAGACGTGGCAAAGGCGGTGAAGCGCCACGCCGAGGCAAACCTACTTCGGGACGGGTTGCCGAAAGGGGACTTGAAGAGCGCGCTCGCCCGGGAGCTGCCCGGCCCGGTGTTCGACGAGGCCCTCGAGATCCTCCTCGCCGGGGGTCGGCTGGCGCTGCGCGGGGACCGCGTGACGCTGCCCGAGGCGGGACCGGCTCTCAGCGCCAAGCAGGAGCAGGCAATCGGCGAGATGGAGCGTCGTCTCACCGGGAAGGGCTATCAGGTGCCGGACGTGTCCGAGCTGACACGCGGCATCCCTCCGACCGAGCGACCTGGGGAGCTGGTCCGCTACCTGGTGGACAGTGGAAGGGCGGTCAAGGTGACCTCCGAGCTTCTCTACCCAAGAAGCCTCTGTGACGAGCTGGAAGGCCGCCTGCGCGCGCACTTTCGGAGCAACGAAACCCTGACCATGGGGGCCTTCAAGGATCTGGCGCAGGTCTCGCGGAAGTACGCCGTCCCCATGCTGGAGCACCTGGACAGGATCGGAATGACCCGCCGGGAGGGCGATGATCGAGTCCCCGGGCCGAGGCTCCGGACGGACTGACACCCGGTGTGACTCCTACGTCACTCTACGGTTGATTTTTGACACCCGAACTGCTAACCTAGATGGGTACGGTAGTGGGCCGCCCCCCCTCGTTGCCCACACTCCACCATTTGATGCGGGGTGGAGGCGCCCTTCTGGACTCATCATGTAGGAAGGTGCAGCGACTATGAGCCTCCTCTCCTCCCGAAAAGCCAATCGAACGATCATCCTTCTCGTTCTCGCGATCTTCGCTGTTCTATTCCTGGCCCCGGTGCCTTCATCCATCCAGAAACGCATCGGAGGGGTGGGTGCGACCACGGTATGGGCCGGATCACCGGATGAGACTCTGAATCCACCTCCGACGCCTCCGAAGCGGAGCGCGCACTACACCTCCTCGTTCGCGAAACGTGGAGTGTCCGCGCGGATCCTCTTCAGCATGTTCTGGAGAGCGTACTGGACCACGGTCAGGCCCTAATCGACGCATAGGTCCATCCCGGGGAGCTTCGGGTACCGAGACGTGAACAAGACCACCGCCGACCTGATACGGGAGCGTGAGGAAGCGGTATCCACCGCGAGTATCACGCACGATCCCGAACGTCATCTGTCGAGCCTGGAAGATCTGGCCGAGATCTTCCTGCGCGCCGACAGCTACCTGCCCGCGCTCCAGAACCTGGACGAGTGCATCCGCGCCGCGGAGCGTCTGGGCCTCGATGAGTCGCGCATTGCCACGCTCGAGATGAAGGCCGCGCAGGTGCTGATCGACAAGGCCGACGCGCCGGAAGCGCTGCGGTATCTGGCGCGCGCGCGGGGCCGCATCTCCGCGGAGATCCACGCCGAGCTGGTCTCGCGGCTGCAGCTCCAGAGCGCGCGGGCCTTGATCGAGCTCTCCCAGTACGACGAGGCGCTCCGCACCTGTGAGCGCGCCCACACGTTCTTCCGGGAGCACGCCCTCACCGGGCCGCTCGCCCACACCTACAACTGTTTCGGCCGGATCTATTTCCGGCTCGGCGATCTGAACAAGGCCAAGGAGTTCTACGAAGCCTCGCTCCATCTCTTCCGCTGGGATCTGAACGACGACGACGGGGTCATCCGCACGCATAACAACCTCGGCATTCTCTACCGGCACCTCTCGGACTGGCGCCAGGCCACCTGGCACATGCTCCGCTCGATGGAGATCGCGACCCGCCTCGGAAACTTCGCCTACCTCGCCGTCACCTGCGCCAACCTCGGAATCGTCCACCTGAAGGCCGGATCCTGGGACGAGGCGCGCGAGCTCTTCGAGCGGGCGCTCACGAGCTACCTCCAGATCGGCCGCGACGCCGGCGTGGCGCGCATGAGGATCGGCCTCGCGACCATCGCTTCGTACCGCCATGACTTCGCGACGGCGGAGGCGCACCTGAGCGCCGCGTGCCAGATCACGACGCGCCTCGGCTGCTCGCGCGAGCAGGTGCTCTGCCTCATGGGCCGCGGAGATCTCCATTACGAGATGGGGCGGAACGACCTGGCACTGGACTCCTACGACCAGGCGCTCGAGATGGCGCGGCAGATCGCCCCCGATGGCGACATGATCCACGAGCTCCAGCGGCGGAGGGCCGAGGTCTTCACGCGGCGGGAAGAGGTGGCCCTGGCCACGGACGCGGCGGACGACGCGCTGCAGCGGGCGATCCGGCTCAAAGATTCGCTGGAGGAGGGGGCGACGCGGCGCGTGCTCGCCGCCATCCACACCGTCGAGGGCCGCGTGACCGAGGCCTTCGCGCAAGCGCGGCAATCGATCCGCCTCCTCGAGGGAATCCACGAGCGCTTCGAGCTGGCGCGGGCCTACCGCGAGCAGGCGCAGCGCGCGAAGGGGGATCCCGATCCCGAGCGTCTGCGCGAAGCGCAGAACTACGCCTTCAAGGCCATGTCGCTCTTCGAGAATCTGGGCCTCGACGACCAGGTTCGGGACTGCGAGGGCGCTCTTCGCGAGCTGAACGCGCCGTCCTGGCTGGTGGCGCCGCGCACCGACCGCCCCGCGCATCCGGGCACGACGCAGACGCAGGACATCGCCCGCGCGCACGGCTTCGTCACGCAGCACGCGCGGACGCTGGAGGTGGTGCGCAAGGGTTCCGAGCTTCTCTCCACGCCGGCCCGCGTCCTGATCCAGGGCGAGACGGGCGTCGGCAAGAATCTCCTGGCCTACATGTTCCGTACCTTCGAAATCGAGCGGGGCCGCCCGTTCGTGGAAGTGAACTGCACCAGCCTGCCCGGCGATCTCGTCGAGAGCGAGCTCTTCGGGTACGTGCGTGGGGCATTCACGGGGGCGGCGATCACGAAGCGGGGGATCTTCGAGGACGCGGACGGCGGCACGATCTTCCTGAACGAGATCGGTGAGTTGTCCGAGCGGACGCAAGTCAAGCTCCTGCAGGTTCTCGATGATGGCACCTACCGCCGGTTGGGCGAGGTTCGCTCGCGGCAGCTCAATGTCCGGATCGTTTCGGCCACCAACAAGGATCTGGATGCCGCGGTCAAGGCGGGCTGGTTCCGCGCGGATCTTTTCTATCGCCTCGGCCAGGTTGTGCTGTCCCTTCCCCCGCTACGCGAGCGTCGCGAGGACATCCCTCTTCTCATCCGGAACTACCTGGACGAGCTGAGCGCCCGGGAAGGCCGGCAGGTCCTCTTCTCCGAAGACGCGATGGACTACCTGGTCTCCCTGCCCTGGCTCGGCAACGTGCGCGAGCTGAAGCACAAGATCGAATCGATCTTCCTCTGCGCGGGACGCCAGGAACTCCTGGACCGGGCCTCGCTCATGCCGATCCTCTATCCCGGCGCGAGCGCCCCGCCCGACGCCTATCCGTCGCGCGGCCTCCGCGGCAAGGTGGACATGGTCAAGCGCGAGGAAGTCCTGGCCGCCCTGTCCCGGAACGGCGGAAACCGGAGCCGGGCCGCGCTGGAGCTGGGCATCACGCGCCGCCACCTGATCCGTCTGCTGAAGCAGATCTCCTAACCCTCCCGAGTCGTTCCCCGTTTCACCCGTCGTTTCCTCGCGATACCTGTGCGGTTTCCCGCTATCGCCCGGCTTTATTCAGTTCTCTTAATAGGGGTGACATTCAGGTCTCTCCCCGGGCCGGGGGTGTGACATGGCCTCAGGGTTAACTCGCACCTCCCGTTAGGGGATTTCGGACCTGTCAAACGTGTGACATGCGTGTCGCGCCTCGATCCTCGCAGCGCCCCGAGGAGTCCCCGGCGCCGCGCGGCAAGCAACATGGAGACGATTGCGCTCCAAACACATACGAGCCTACGCGGATCTACCCGATCCAAACCGGAACACCCGGGCACGTCACATGCTGTTAGTGAGGTCGGCCTCAGGGTGATGCGGGGCTCGGACGGAACGTCTCAGCGGCAATAGCTTTCAGTGGGTCCGCGGACGATGGGGAGCTCTCAGTAGCAGCCAGCGCCAGGGCGAACCATCTTCTTTCAGGTCCCAATGGACATAAAGGCTCCAGGCCGACTCAAATCTGGGTGCCTCATCTGTCCGCGACCCACTTGAATCTTGAAGCGCGGTACATGGGTCCCCCCCATCCACGATCTCAACACCCAGCTCGACATCTCTCGCGATCGTCCAACTTCCTCACGCCGGATCGGTACTTGGTTTCAGGGGACGGACGAGCATCTCCCGCTCCCTCGTGCAGAGCGCTTGACCCGGTTTTCCTTTCCGGGGCTTGGATACGAATTTTCGTTCGGTATAGACCACCGGTACCCGCGTCTGCTTGCGCGCCTTGCTGAAGAATGCGGCGATCTGAGCCGCCTCCACCAGCGTCGTTGGCCTGGGTTTGGAGTTGCGCGTGGGGCGACGAAGGATCACGTGGGATCCCGGTACCCCCACGACGTGAAACCAAAAGTCGTGGGGGTTTGACAGCCGATGGGTGATCCGGTCGTTGTCGGTGTTGTTCCGGCCGACCCAGACCTCCCACCCGTCGCTCGTGACGAACGTCCTTGGACGGAGCGACTTGTGCGCCCCTGGAGCTCCGCGCCCGGGACGTCCCGCGCGGGGCGCGTCGGCGGCCCGTCGACCCAGATGGGTTTCTCGCACGTCGCCCCGTGCACTTTTATCGATCGAGGCATGGCTCAGGAAGAGCGCCATTCGTTTCAGCGCCTCCTTGGGCGAAGCAAGGAGCGTCTCGCGGCGTAGCTCGGCCAGCTCGGAAAGGCTCTTACGAGTTTCGGTGAGTCGGGCCAACGCGCGGCGCTCCCCTCGTTCGCCTTTCTTGGCTCTTTGGAAGAGTCGCGCCGCGTTCTCGTCGGGGGAGAGTGACGGATCGAGTTCAATCTCGACCGTGGCTCGAGGCGAGTCCGCGAATGGATCGGGGAGACCAACGCGGCTCGCCCCCCTCGAAATCCTCCCGAAGTTGGCGAGAAGGATCTCGGCGCGGCGGCGGTCCCGGATCATGTCCGCCGCCCGCTCGAGGTCCTCCTCGGCCCCGGCGGCCCTCCGCTCCAGCATCCGCTCCGCGCTCTTCCACCGGTGCTCGATCTCCGCCAGGAATTCCTCCCGAAACGCTTTCTCGATCCGCGTGCGCATTTCCTCGCGCGCGTCGGCCGGCGTCGCGTCGTGGACCCAGGGGGGCCGGTACTCCGGCGGCAGCTCCTTGGCCGCATGACCGGCACGCTCCTCGCGGTGGAAGGCCCAGAGGATCGTTTCGTCGGGCTCGAGCGTGAAGGTCAGGTTGACGCGCGGGCCTTCGGCGTCGAGGGTCAACCGGTAGCGCTTCACTTCATCCCCCGACACCTCGAACCGGATGTCGATCCCGCCGGATTCGCGCGCGTTCTCTTCGGCGACGAGCGCGCGGCGGAGCGGGGTCTCGATCGCGGAAAAGCGGGAGCCGCGCGGATCGGGATCGATCGGGAGATCGTGACTCATCGCGTACCAGGCGGTCTTCCGCTCCAGGTGGATCCAGAGGAAGACGCGCGGCGTTCCCACGAAGGAGAGCGCGAGCGACCGGCTGGTCAGCGGGACCACGCCCCGGACCTCCCGTCCCACGAGGCCCGAGATCTCCGCGACGCCGCTCACCTCGTGGCCTTCAGGCGCGCGAGATTGTTCGCGGCATCGGCGTAGCCCGGAAGGATCTCCTCCGCCCGCCGGTAGTGCGCGATCGCCTCTTCGATCCGTCCCATCCGCTCCAGGACCACACCCAGGTTGTTCTCCGCCTGCGCGAACCTCGGGTCGAGGCGGATGGATTCCCGATACGCCGCCGCGGCGGAATCGGGCCGGTCGGCGTGCACATGGATGTTTCCAAGCTCGTACCAGGCCGCGGCGTAGCTCGGCCGCAACCGGATGAGGAGGAGCGTGTGGGCCAACGCCGAGTCCGCCTGCCCCGCCTCGTCCTCGGCCGCGCTCAAATTAAGGAGGGACTCGTTGAACTCGGGCTTCAACTCGAAGGCGCGCTTGTGGTGCTCGATGGCCTTGGGGAGGTCGCGCGCCTGGTAGTACCAGCTGCCCAGCACCGCGTGCACGTAGGCCGAATTCGGCGAGTCCCGGAGCATCGAGGAATAGAGCGTGAAATCGTCCTTCCAGATCGCGACACGCGGCAGGAGCAGGATCAGGAAGACCGGCGCCAAGAGTCCCGAGAGGACGAAGCCGGTCACGGCGGGGAGGAGCGCGATCGAGAGCGCGATCGAGGCGCTGGGAATGAACAGGAAGCGCTCCGCGATGAGCGCGCCCGCGATCAGCCGCGCCGCGCAGAGCGGGAAGAGCGTGCACGCGAAGAGAAGGAGCGGCAGGGACCACCGCGAGCGGCGGCGCAGGAGGATCACGGCCAGAACCATAGTGGCGATCAAGATCAGGAGCCCGGCGGCGAAGAGGGCGTCCGGATGGGTCGTGGGCGCCACCTCGTGCCGCGCGCTCAGACCGATCGGTACGAGGAGGAGCGGCAGATAGCGAGCGATCAGCGCGAAACTGGTCAAGAGCTGCGGCACGGCTCCCTCCACGGGCGACGCCGCGGGGACGCCCGGCGCGCCGAGAACCCCGAGCCGGCAGGCGCTGTACACGAGAAGGGCCGTAAGCAGCGGAAGCGAGGCGCGCGCGAGGGCTGGGGCCCTGAGGCCCCGATCCTTCACCGCCAGGACCACGAGCGGCAGCGGAAGCGCGAAGAAGGCGACCTCTTTCGAGAAGAGGGCGAGAAGAAGCAGCCCGGCCGCGGGAAGGAGCTTGATGAAGACGTTCCGGATCCTCGGTCCCCACCGCGCGGCCGCCCAGAGCGACGCGAAGAGAAAGAGCCCGCAGAGAAGATCCGTCCGTCCCGCGATGAAGTCCACGCTCTCGGGATGGGTCGGATGGAGGGCGTAGACGCAGGTGCCCGCGGCCGCAAGCCAGGGTTGGCCCGAGAGCTCCCACGCGAAGAGCCAGAGGAAGAGGCACGCCATCGCGTAGCACGCGAGGTTCGTGAGATGGAACCCCGAGGCGCCCGAGCCGTAGAGGGCCCGGTCCGCAGCCAGGCTCAGGATCGAGACGGGGCGGAAGTACGTGTTGTGGAGGAGCGGGTCTCGGAGAAGCGTGTCGAATGGAGTGTTCCAGAGCCGGACCAGGTCGGCCGGGCCCTGTAGCGCAAGCTGGGGGCCGATCATGACCTGGTCGTCCCAGACGAAGCCGTAGTCCAGGGATTTCAAGTGCGGCAGGACCGCGGCCAGGAGCACCGCGGCCGCGAGGAGCGGCCACCGGGGAGATCTTTGGGAAATCTTGGGTTGCGCCGAGGTCGAGTGCGGCATGGGGCCCACGTTAGGGACTGCTGCCGGGGACGGTCAACGTCATTTCCGGCCCTCGGGGCTCCGCTCGTTGACTCCCGGGCACCCGCCGCGATAGAGTCCGCCTCTACCCCGTGGAGTGATCCAATCCCGACAATGGTTCGAAGCATGACGGGTTACGGTCGGGGCGAGGCGCTGATGAACGGCCTCCGCCTGACGGCCGAGGTCCGATCCGTAAATCATAGATTCTGCGAGCTTTCGGTCCGTCTTCCCCGGGCCCTTTCGACCCTGGAAGCGGAGGCGCGGAAGCTCCTGACCGAGCGGTTCACGCGAGGCAAGATCTCGCTCGCGGTGACCTGGGGCGGGGAGGGAGAGCGCGAGGCGGAGCCGTCCGCCACGCTCCGCCTCGACCAGAACGCGGCCGACCGGTACGTGTCGCTCTTGCGGGAGCTGAAACAGAAGTACGGCCTGGCCGGTGACATCGACCTCCGGTCCCTCGCCACGCTCCCGAACATCTTCGTCTGGGAGGAGCCGGCGTCGGATTCCGACCACTACGCAGCGCTGCTCCGCGAGGTGATCGGGAAGGCTTCCGAAGACATGATAAGAATGAAGGAGATGGAGGGCGAGACGCTCCGGGGTGATCTGGAGACCCGGGTGGAATCGATCCGGAAGCGGGTGGCGCAGATCCGCGAACGCGCCCCCGACCGGTTGACGACGGTGCGGAACCGGCTGCGCGAGCGGGTGAGGGTCCTTCTCGAGGACGGCGAGCTCCCGGAGGAACGGGTCGCCCAGGAGATCGCGATCCTCTCGGACCGTCTGGATTGCACCGAGGAGTGCGTGCGGCTGGAGGCCCACTGCGGGCATTTCCGAAAGCTCCTCGAAGAGGAGAGCACGCCGGGCCGAAAGCTCAATTTCCTCTTACAAGAAATGAATCGGGAGATAAACACGATCGGATCCAAATCGTCCGACGTGCCGATCGTGGAACAGGTGGTGGAAGTGAAAGAGGAACTTGAGCGGATCCGGGAGCAAGTCCAGAACATCGAGGGATCAGGACGCCTGGATCGGCGCCGGGCCACGGCCGTTCGTGGTCGTGATCTCCGGCCCGTCCGGCGTGGGGAAGAGCTCCTTCGTCGAGCAGCTCCTGGCCGCGGACCTGAATCTGGAGTATTCGGTCTCCGCCACCACCCGGGCCCGCCGTCCGCACGAGACGGAAGGACGCGAGTACGTGTTCCTGACCCGGGAAGAATTCCGGAGACGGATCGATGCCGGAGACTTCGTGGAATGGGCGGAGGTCCACGGCGAGCTGTACGGCACGCTGAAGAGCGAGATCGAGCGGCGGCTGGCCAAGGGACGGAACGTCCTGCTGGACATCGACGTCCAGGGCGGGATGGCGGTCCGGAAGGTCTACGAGGACGGGGTCTTCATCTTCGTTCTGCCGCCCTCGATGGAAAGCCTGGAAGAGAGGCTGCGCGGGCGCGGCACCGATCCCGACGAGCGGATCAAGGTTCGCCTCGAGAACGCGCGCCGCGAGATCGAGCTCGGGAAGAAGTATGATTATGCCGTCGTGAACGACGATCTGGACCTGGCGCTCCGGAGGGTCGTGGCGATCATCAGAAGTCGAGCTTCACGCGAATCACCCTAGAGACCGGAGGTCCAGTGCTGGACGACAAAGGAGTGCTTCGATCGAGCAACATCCCGAACAAGTACGAGCTGATCATCGTGGCCTCCAAGGAAGCGCGCCGGCTGAACGAGCTGAGCCGGCAGACCGGCCTCAATCTCGGCGGCAAGGTGACGAACGTGGCCCTGGAAGAGACGATCAAGGGCAACGTGCTCTACCGGTATCGGGACGAGGACGAGGAGCTGAAGGTGGAGACGCCGGAACCTGCCGAGGAGTAACACCGTGGGCGAGGGGCGGACCGGGTTGAAAGGAGCGCGCGTTCTTCTCGGGGTGACCGGGGGGATCGCGGCGTACAAGACTCCGGAGCTGGTCCGGCTCCTGGCCAAGGAAGGCGCTTCCGTCTCCATCATCCTCACCCGTCACGCGCGGCGCTTCGTCACGAAGGACGCGCTGTCCGCCGTCACCAAGGGTCCGGTCCTCACCAGTCTCTTCGAGGCGAAGGCCCTGGGGGCCGGGCCCTGGTTCGAAGGCAGCCCCCGCTCCAAGCTCGGCATGGCCCACATCGGCATGGCGCGCGAAGCCGATCTCTTCCTCGTCGCGCCCGCCACGGTCTCGCGGACGATCTGCTCTCCACGGCCCTGCTCGCCACCCGCGCGCCGCTCCTGCTCGCGCCCGCGATGAACGTCGCCATGTGGGAGCACGGCGCCGTCCGCGAGAACGTGCGCATCCTGCGCGAGCGAGGCGTCCGATTCGTGGACCCCGAAGAGGGTGAGCTCGCCGACGGCGAATACGGGATGGGCCGCATGGCATCGCTCGACGCCATCGTGGGTGCGATGCGGCAGATCCTGGGAGACCCCGTCGTGAGACGTCCCGTCTCCCCGCCGCTCGTGGGGACGTCGACGGCCAAGACCCCATCTCCGGATTCCAAGCTGCTGCTGGGCCGGACCATCGTGATCACGGCGGGCGGCACGGAAGAGCCCATCGATCCGGTCCGGATCATCACCAATCGAAGCAGCGGGAAGATGGGGTTCGCCCTCGCCGAGGAAGCGCGCGCGATGGGCGCCGCGGTGAAGCTCATCACCGCGCGCACGACCGCGCCTCATCCGGTCGGCATCCCTCGCTTGGAAGCGCTCACGGCGGACGCGATGGCGGCGGCGGTGCGCGAGGCAATGCCCGGAGCCGACGCCCTCATCATGGCCGCGGCGGTGAGCGACTTCACGCCCGCTCAGCCCAGCTCCTCCAAGATGAAGCGCCGCGAGGGAGGCATGACCCTGGACCTCCAGAGCACGCCCGACATCCTGGCCTCCATGCGGAAGGAGTTCCCGAAGAAATTCCTGGCCGGCTTCGCGCTCGAGACCGAAGACGAGGATCGCCTCGGTCTGGAGAAGCTGAAGAAGAAGGGGCTGGATCTCATCGCGGTGAACAACCCGCTCCGGCAGGGCTCCTCCTTCGGGTCCGACCAGAACGAGGTCACCCTGATCGACCGCTCCGGTGAGATGGAGCGCATCGGGCTCCGGCCCAAGCGCGACGTGGCGCGAGCCATCCTGATCCGGATCGCGCGCGCCCTCGAGCCCGCGGTCGCGCGGTGAGCGATCTAAAGGACGAGCTCAAGGCCTTGACGCGCGAAGCGCGGGTGATGCTCGAGCGCGAGCGGACGCGGGGACGGGAGCGCATCGCCCTTTCGGCACCGACACCGCCCGTCCCTACGGAGACGTTGATCCTTCCGGGATTCGAGCCAAAGCCCGTTCCCTCGTTCGGACCGCCTCCCGCTGCCGCCGCGCCGGCGCTCACCCTCCGGGGGGATCTTCCCGACGACCTCGGAACACTCGCGCGCATGGTCTCGGAGTGCCGGAAGTGCGGACTCTGCTCCACGCGCACCAACACCGTCTTCGCCGATGGAACCCCGCGCGCCCGGCTCGTCTTCATCGGCGAGGCGCCGGGACGCGACGAGGACCTGCGCGGCCTTCCCTTCGTCGGGCGGGCGGGGCAGCTTCTCGACAAGATGATCACGGCGATCGACCTCAAGCGCGAGGACGTCTACATCTGCAACGTCCTCAAGTGCCGGCCCCCGGAGAACCGCACGCCGGCGCCCGAGGAGGTGGAGCAATGCCTGCCGTACCTCGAGCAGCAGCTCACGCTGGTGCGTCCCGCGCTGATCTGCGCGCTGGGCCTCTCGGCGGTGCAGGCGCTCTTGAAGACCAAGGCCTCCATGGCCTCGATGCGCGGCCGCACGTTCGAATACAGGGGCATTCCGCTCATTCCGACGTATCATCCCGCGGCGCTCCTTCGCAATCCGGGCCTGAAGCGCGAGGCCTGGGAAGACATGCAGCGTGTGCGCGACACCTTGAAGGCTCGCACGGCGAGCTGAAGGAAGCCCCGATGGAAGAAACCAGGAGAGCGTTCAGCGAAGAGGGCCGCCGAGGCCGCCAGGGAGTCGGCGAGCTCTCCTACGAGGTCGGACGGGAATCGCCGAAATCCCTGGAGGCCGAGAAGGCGGTTCTGGGATCGATGCTGCTCTCCCGAGACGCCATCTCCACGGCGATTCAGCATCTGAAGAACGAGCGGATCTTCTACGACGAGAGGCACCGGAAGATCTATCGAGCCGTCCTCGCGCTCTACGACCGGAATGAATCCGTCGATCTCGTGACGCTCACGGAGGAGCTCAAGAAGAAAGACGACCTGTCCAAGATCGGCGGCGTTTCCTATCTCACCGCACTGGACGCCTTCGTCAGCACGCCCGCGAACATCGAGCACTACTGCACCATCGTGGTGCAGAAGGGAATCCTGCGTCAGCTCATCGAGGTCACCTCCGACATCACCGCCGAGTGCTATCGCCAGACGGAAGACCCCAGCACCCTTCTCGACCGGGCCGAGCAGAACATATTCTCGATCGCCGACGACCGCCTGCGCACGGGGTTCCATCCCATGCGCCAGCTGGTGCTGCAGGGCTACTCCGCCATCGAGGAGTACCGCCAGCGCAAGGTCCACGTCACCGGCGTGCCGTCCGGGTACCACGACCTGGACGAGATGACCGCGGGCTTCCAGAAATCCGACTTCATCGTCATCGCGGGCCGGCCCTCCATGGGGAAGACCAGCTTCGCGATGAACATCGCGGAAAACGTGGCGGTCCACATGAAGCCCGCGGAGCGCCAGGCCGTCGCGGTCTTCTCGCTCGAAATGTCCAAGGAATCGCTGGTGCAGCGGCTCATGTGCTCCGTCGCGCGGGTCGACATCCACAAGATTCGCCGCGGCTACGCCAGCAACGAGGAATACAAGAAGCTCCAGAACGCCGCGGCGCAGCTGCACGAGGCGCCGATCTACATCGACGACACCGCGGCCATGAGCATCCTCGAGATGCGCGCCAAGTCGCGGCGGCTGGTCTCCGAGGTGCCGCTGGGGATGATCGTGATCGACTATCTCCAGCTCATCCGCGGACCGGAATCCTCCGAGAACCGGCAACAGGAAATCTCCGCCATCAGCCGCTCGCTCAAGGCGCTCGCGAAAGAGCTCCAGATCCCCGTCATCGCGCTCTCCCAGCTCTCGCGCGCGGTCGAGACGCGCGGCGGCAACAAGCGTCCCGTGCTCTCCGACCTCCGCGAGTCGGGCGCCATCGAGCAGGACGCCGACGTGGTGCTCTTCGTCTATCGTCCCGAGGTGTACGAAACCGATCCCGCGAACCGGGACGGCAAGGCGGAGATCATCTGCGCCAAGCAGCGAAACGGCCCGACGGGGAACATCGACCTCGCGTTCCTGAGCGAGTGCACTCGATTCGAGCCCTTGGCCCGAATCCCGGAGCCCAAGCTCTGACGCCCGCGTGAACGAGTCAGGCGCCGAGCCTCTCGCCGACCGGCCCCCCTTCCGGTTCCTCGCGAACGGCCTCCGGGACACCGGAGAGGTCCTGATCCTCCTCGGGGACGTCCTCCGGGAGCTCCCGTACGGGATCGCGAAGGTTCCCCTGGTGGTCCAGCAGATGGTGTCCATCGGGCTGGGCTCGATGCCCTTGACCGTTATCGTGGCGCTATTTACGGGCGCGGTGGCGGCGGTGCAAGCAAGCTATCAGTTCCGCGATTATGTGCCGATGATTTACCTCGGAACCGTGATCGGGAAGTCGGTCGTGATCGAGCTGGGGCCGGTGCTGACCGCGCTGGTGGTGGGCGGACGTGTGGGCGCCTCGATCGCGGCGGAGCTGGGGACCATGCGCGTCACCGAGCAGGTCGACGCCATGGAGACCATGGGGATCAACCCCACGCGCTATCTCGTGGTGCCGCGCGTGGTGGCGGCCGTGCTCATGCTCCCCATCCTCACGATCTTCGCCGACGTGGTGGCGATCTTCGGGGGCTATCTGGTCGCGGTGTTCACGCTGGACGTGAGCGGGCACACGTTCACGAGCGGCCTCAGGCTCTACTTCCATTTACGCGATGTGTTCTCGGGGCTGATCAAGTCGTTCTTCTTCGGCGGGATCATCTCGATGATGGGCTGCTACTACGGGCTTCGGAGCGAGGGCGGCGCCGAGGGCGTGGGCGTGGCGACGACGCACGCGGTGGTGGCTTCGTGCCTCCTGATCCTGATCGTGGACTATCTCCTGGNNNNCTTTGCCTGAGCCCGAGATCGTCATCGATGCGGTGCACAAGAGCCTGGGGTCCCGGCAAGTGCTGCGCGGGGTGAGCCTGAACGTGGCGGCCGGCGAGTCGGTCGCGATCATCGGGCGGAGCGGGACGGGAAAGTCGGTGCTCCTGAAGCACGTCGTCGGACTGATGGTTCCCGACGCGGGGACCGTGCGGGTGGACGGCGTGGACGTGCCGTCGCTCGGCACGAACGATCTCCTGGAGCTCCGGAAGATGATGGGGATGTTGTTTCAGGGAGGAGCCTTGTTCGATTCGATGAGCGTCGGGGAGAACGTGGGGCTGCCCCTCCGCGAGCACACCAAGGTCGACGAGACCCAGGTGGAGCTCGTGGTGAAGGAGAAGCTCCACCTCGTGGGCCTGGAGGGGGTACAGGATTTGCGCCCCTCGAGCCTGAGCGGCGGCATGAAGAAGCGCGCCGCGCTGGCCCGCGCTCTCGCGCTCAATCCCAAGATCATGCTCTACGACGAGCCGACCACGGGGCTCGACCCGATCACCTCGGATCTCATCAACCGCCTCATCCGGCGACTTCAAGAGCGCCTGGGGATCACCTCGATCGCGGTGACGCACGACATGAAGAGCGCGTATCATATCGCGGACCGCATCGCGATGCTGCACGAGGGCCGCATCCACGCCGTGGGCACGCCCGCGGAGATCCAGTCCTCGACCGACCCCGCCGTGAGGCAGTTCATCGAGGGAAGCGCCGAAGGGCCGCTCCTTCCCACCTAAAGGGATTCAGGGATGAACCACACATCACGGCGCGCCGCCATCCAGATCGGAATCACGGGACTGGTCGCGCTCGCCCTGCTCCTGATCGGGATCGCCTGGATCAAGGACTACCGGCTGGGGCAGAAGAAGCGCACCCTGGTCGCGCAGTTCGAGGAGGTGGGGAACCTCTCCGAGGGGGATCCGGTCTCGGTGCGCGGCGTGAAGAAAGGCGCGGTCAAGCATGTGGTGCTCCTGGACAAGGGCGTCCGCGTGGAATTCGAGATCGAGCGGGACGTGATCCTCCACCCGGATGCCGAGATCCGCATCGCGAACATCGGCTTCATGGGAGAGAAATTCCTCGCGCTCGACCCCGGCCTGGAGCCGGGTTCCTTCGATCCGCGGAAGCCGATTCCCGGCCGCTTCCAGTCCGGCGTTCCCGAGGTGATCTCGGGGGCGGGGGACCTCATCTCGCAGGCCACGGAGCTGAGCTCGCGGTTGAACGAGTTTCTGGATGCGGTGGATCCCGCCACGATGCAGCGGGCCTCCCGGAATCTGGAGAAGATGTCCGCCTCGCTCTCGACGACCGTGGACCGGAACCAGGAAGATCTGCGCCAGGCGGTCCTGGACTTCAAGAGCGCGGCGCATCAGATTCGCGAGATCGCGTCGAGCAACTCGGACCAGGTGGGCACCTCGATCAAGGATTTCGGCACCGCATCCCGGCAGCTGTCGGAGCTCTCCCAGAAGCTCAGCGTGACGGCGGACGGACTCCAGCGCGTGGTCGCGCGGCTGGACAACCGGGAGGGATCGATCGGGAAAGCGATCGCGGACTCCACGCTCTACGACGAGCTCCGCGAGACGCTCCGGAACACCAACGACCTGGTGCGCGACATCAAGAAGAATCCGAAGCGATACATCAAGCTCGGCATTTTCTAGCGGACGGATAGCCCCGACGGCCCGCTCGGGAGACCACAGGGATGGCCAGGAAGGAACGCTCCACCGCCTCACTCCGCACCGTGTTTCTCTGCAGCGACTGCGGCAATGATAGCCCCAAATGGTTCGGACGGTGCCCGCACTGCGGCGCCTGGAACACGGCGGTCGAGGAATCCCCGCGCGCCGCGTCGGCCGCCAAGGCCCGCGCGTACGGCGGCGCCTCCCGGCGAGGACCGTCGTCGCTCCGGCATCGGCGAGCTGGACCGGGTCCTGGGAGGAGGTCTGGTGCCGGGCTCGCTGGTCCTGATCGGCGGCGACCCCGGGATCGGAAAGTCCACGCTCGCGCTCCAGCTGGCGGTGGCCCTGGGGAACGCGGAGCGTCCGGTGCTCTACGTCTCCGGCGAGGAATCCCCGCGGCAGACGCGGATGCGCGCGGAGCGGATCGCGCTCCGGGGCGCCGCGGAGCACCTCTGGCTCCAGGCCGAGGTGGACCTGGACGCGATTGTCGCCGAGGTGGAACGCCTTCAGCCCGCGCTCCTGGTCGTGGACTCCATCCAGACCCTGGTCACGCCTTCGCTTCCCGCCGCACCGGGCAGCGTGGCGCAGGTGCGGGAGTGCGGGCTCCGTCTCCTGCGTCTGGCCAAGGACCGCTCGCTCCCCGTCATCCTCATCGGGCACGTGACGAAGGATGGCGCGGTGGCGGGTCCGCGGACGCTCGAGCACATGGTGGACGTGGTGCTCTACCTCGAGGGCGACGGGCACCACGAGTACCGCATCCTGAGCGCGGCCAAGAACCGCTTCGGCTCCACGAACGAGATCGGCGTCTTCGAGATGCGCGGGGACGGACTGGCGGAGGTGGAGAATCCCTCGGAGCGTCTCCTGCGCGATCGCGGCCGCATGGTGCCGGGTTCCGCCGTGGTCGCGTCGGTCGAGGGAACGCGGCCGCTCCTCGTCGAGGTGCAGGCACTGGTCGCGCCCACCCACTTCGCCAACCCGCAGCGCGTCGCGCAGGGTGTGGACATCCGGCGCCTCGCGGTGGTGATCGCGGTGCTGGAGAAGCGCGCGGGCCTCTCCCTCGCGGGCGCGGACGTGTTCGTGAACGTAGCGGGCGGGATCCGTCTCGAGGAGCCGGCGGCGGATCTGGGCCTGGCGCTCGCGCTGGCGTCGAGCTTCCGGGACCTGGCGCTGCCGCCCGATCTCGTGGCGATCGGCGAGGTGGGCCTGGGCGGCGAATTGCGCCCGGTGGCGCAGATGGAGCGGCGGCTGGAAGAGGCGATGCGCCTGGGATTCGGCTCGGCCGTGATCCCGGAGCGGCAGGCCTCGCGCTCCACGGTCGTGAAAACGATCGCCGCTTCGACCCTCCGGGACGCGATCGAGCGTTGCCTCCCGAAAGCAAAGGGGTAGATCGATGGATCTCGCCGTGATCCTGGCCGGCGCGGGCGACGGCCGCCGCATGGGCTCGCTCGGACCGAAGCTTTTGGTCCCGGTCGGCGGACGTCCGGCGCTGGAGCGAGTGCTGGAAGCCTTTCTCGAGGTGGAATCCGTGGGGGAGATCGTGGCGGTGATCCCGGAATCCCTCATGGCCCAGGCGAAGCGCGCCATCGCGTCACGTCCGAATCCGCGGGGCGCGCGCCTCGGGGTCGTCACCGGCGGGGCCACGCGTCAGGAATCCGTCGCCAAGGGGCTTCAGGCGCTGGAGCGCGATCTTCCCTTCGTGGCGGTGCACGACGTGGCGCGCGTGCTGGTCTCCTCCGCGCTCATCGAGCGCGTGCTCCAGGCGGCGCGCGCCTCCGGCGCGGCGCTCCCCGCGTGTCCGCTGCGCGACACCGTGAAGGAGGTCGAGGGCGGGGTGGTCGTGCGATCGGTGGATCGCGAGAAGCTCCAGGGTGCTCAGACGCCCCAGATCTTCGCGCGTGATATACTCCGCCGCGCTCACGCGGCCGCGATCGAGGAAGGCGCTCTCGCGACCGACGACGCCATGCTGGTGGAGCGCATCGGCCACGGCGTCGCGGTGGTGCCCGGCGAGCCGTCCAATCTCAAGCTGACCGAGCCGGGCGACCTGAGCATGCTCGAGGCCTGGCTTTTTACCCCGCGGGTGGAGGGATGATGGGTGGATACCGGGTCGGGATCGGCTACGACATCCACCGTCTGGAGCCGGGCCTCCCGCTGAACCTGGGCGGCGTCTCGCTGGCGCACGACCAGGGGCTTCGGTCGCATTCCGACGGCGACGCTCTGGCGCACGCCATCGGGGACGCGCTCCTCGGCGCGATGGCGCTGGGCGACCTGGGAAAGCATTTCCCCGACACCGACCCGCAATTCCGCGGCATGTCCAGCCTCACCCTTCTCGAGCGGATCCGCGGGCTCTTACGGGACCATGGCGCGCGCGTCGTGAACGTGGACTCCACGCTGATCCTCGAGGCGCCGCGCGTGCATCCGCACGTGGACGAGATGCGGGGTCGGCTGGCGGAAGCGCTGGGGGTGAGCGCGGGCGTCGTCTCGGTGAAGGCGACCTCGAACGAAGCGCTGGGGGCGGTCGGACGGAAGGAAGGGATCGCGGCGATGGCAGTGGCCCTGGTGGAGGTGGACGGATGAAGATCGCCGTGTTGATGGGAGGAACGAGCCCCGAGCGGGAGATCTCGATCCGCACAGGATCGGGCGTGAGCAAGGCGCTTCACGCGCTGGGTCACGAAGTCGTGCTGCTCGACACCGGCACGGGGAAGATGCTCCAGGGAAGCGAGCTTCAGGTAGCACTTGGAAACCCGGCCGGCCCTGCGGCGCTGGCGCCCACCGC
>WNFL01158240.1_pt1 | contig 21912 bp, 23 predicted proteins | sample 5400361 | NCBI WGS metagenome assembly WNFL01 (sample SAMN13153351, study PRJNA577476) | soil metagenome | isolation source: 40 cm soil on Douglas fir-dominated hillslope | place: USA:California | collected 2013-09-17
CTCCTGCGGGATGCGCAGCAGAGCGCCGATCGGCTCGCCGTCGAGCACCAGCTCCCGCTTGTCCCCCTGGCGGATCTCCGGCAGGTAGCGCTGCGCCATGACCGGGACCCGGCCTTCGACGGTCACCATCTCCAGGATCGCTCCCAGGTTGCGGTCCTTGCGGTTGAGATACAAGACGCCGCGCCCGCCCGCGCCCTCGAGCGGCTTGACGATCATCTCGCCGCCCTGCTCGTCCATGAATTGTTTCAGCCGGCCCATGTCGCACGTCACGATCGAGGGCGGAATGACCCCGGGAAAGTTGAGGGCATAGAGTTTTTCCGTGGCCTCCCGGAGGCCGCGCGGATCGTTGATGACGACGCACCGCCCGGGATCGACCAGGCTCAACAAATGCGTCGTGTAAAAATATTTCATGTCGAAGGGCGGGTCTTTCCGCATCAGGATCACGTCGAAGTCGGCGAGCGGACCATACCCCTCCGCGCCGAAGCGGTAGTGCGGCTTCGCCCGCGCCACGCTGACGGAGCGGAAGCGGCCCTCGGGCGCGCCGCCGCGAATGGATAGATCCTCCTGTTCCATATAATAGAGCGCATGGCCCCGCGCCTCCGCCTCCAGCATGATGACAAAGGTGGTGTCCGCGGCGACGTTGATTTTCTCGATGGGGTCCATGACGACCCCCACCTTTAACTTCGGCATGACAACCATTCCCCGTATCCCATTATATCGACGTATCGCATGAGCAACGGCGTAACCCCGCCGTCCGAAGGGGCGAGCCGTGGAGGGCGGCGGCGCTTGGACGAGGCAAAGACCCATCGCCGCCGCCCGGAACGGCTTGCTTCAAGGACGGCGTGCTGCTCACTCGCTGCTCACCTACTCACTGCTCACTCTTTTATAACCCACGTGCGCGCCAGCGAATCGTGCCAGCCCCTTTTTTCACGATGCCAGAGGATGCGCAAAAAACCCAGGACGAGCGGCGCGGTCAAGAGCGCTGCGAGCCAGCGGACAAACGCCTGGCCGAAAGTGATCGGCTCGCTGTGCGCGTTCACGACGCGGAGCCCGAACAGCCATTTGCCCACCGTCCTTCCGTCCAGGGCGTGAAGCAAAACAAAATAGGCGCACACGAGGACCAGCCACGCGACCGCGACGGCCAGCACCAGCCCCTCCGCCCGGCTCCAGGCGATCGAGGAGCCGTGCGCCGCCATGCCGACCGCATAGCCCACTTTGGCCAGATAAACGAGCAGCAGGGAAAACAGACACAGCACCGCGATATCGACGCTGAAGGCGAGAAAGCGCCGAAAAAAACCGCCCCACCGGGCCGCCTGCGCCTCCTCGTCCTTGCAGAGCCGTTCGTATAAGCGACCGTACTCCCGCTCGATCAGCGCCCTCAGCTCCGCCGGCTCTGTCCTTACCGCTTCCATAGAGTGAACGTGAGGAGTTTAAACCGTAAGCCGGCGCAAGGAAAGAGCGAAAACGGCTACCCCAGATCGCCCCAGATAAACTGCGCGAGCGACAGCGCCGCCACGGCGGCGGTCTCCGTGCGGAGGATCCTCTTTCCCAGGCCGGCGGACTGAAAGCCGCTTGCAACGGCCAGGGCGGCCTCTTCCGGGCTGAAGCCGCCTTCCGGCCCGATCACGAGCAGCAGAGAATGCACCCGCGGCACCTGCTCGCGCATCCCGGCGAGGCCGCGCGCCCGCTCGCCTTCCCAGAAGAGGATTTTCAAGTCGCACGGCCACTGCCGGCCTACGATTCCGGCGAAATCCGTTATTTCGTGAATTTCCGGCACGCGCGTTCGCCCCGACTGCTTCGCCGCGCTGAGCGCGATCCGCCCCCAGCGCGCGCGCTTTTTTTCCGCCGCCGCGCGGTCCCACCGGACCACCGTCCGGCCGCAGAAAAACGGCGCGATCGCCGCCGCGCCGAGCTCGGTCGCCTTCTCGACCACCCAGTCGACCTTCTCCCCTTTGCCGAGCGCCTGCGCCAGCGTGACGCGGAGCGGGGACTCGCGCTCCGGCTGATACGACTTCGCGATGGCAATTTCACCCAGATGGCCCGCGTAGGAAAGAATGGCCCCTTCGTGCTCCCAACCGGCGTCGTCGAAGAGCGTCACGCGGTCGCCCGGCTCCAGGCGCAGCACCCTTCTCATGTGCTCGAGCTCCGGGCCGGCGACCGTCGCGCGCCCTGCCGAGATGTTTTCTTTTGAGACAAAGAAGCGCGCCATGCTTCAGCTCTTTTTCTTGAACAAGAGCGTCACCCATTCCTTCTCCCGGGTTTGCCGGAGCAGCACGAAGGAAACCGGGGCGAAGCGGCGCCGCACCTGGCCCGCCTTGAGCTTGAGGATCCCGGAGAGGACGAGGTACCCGCGGTCGGCGACCCGGTCTTCCAGCGCATCGGCGAGATCGATGATGGTCTCGGCGGTCAGGTTGGCGACCACAACGCCGAAGCATTCGTCGAGGTTTTCCACCCGGCAATTGGCCAGCCGTATTCTCCGCTCGACGCCGTTGACCTTGACGTTCCCCCGCGCCACTCTGAGCGCGGTCGGGTCGTTGTCGAGCGCCACCACGCTCGCGGCGCCCATCTTGGCGAGCGCGATCGCGAGGATGCCCGAGCCGGTGCCGACGTCGAGCGCGTTCAGCTCCGCGCCGTCGAAGCGCGGCACGAGGTGCTCCAGGAATTCCAGACAGCCGCGGGTGGTCGCGTGCGTCCCGGTGCCGAAGGCCATGCCCGGCTCGATCGTGATGACGTGACGGCGGCGGCTCTTCGGCGGAGCGACCCAGGGCGGCGTGATCCAGAGCATCCGGCCCACTTTATGCGGCGTGAAAAAGCGCCGCCACGAGTGGGCCCAATTTTTTTCCTTCAATAATTTCCACGCGAGCGGATGATCGCCGAAGCCGGGATAGATTTTTCGCATGTCGCGGAGAAAGCGGTGGATCTCCCGCTTGAGCGCGGCGGTCCGCGGCGAGCGCACGAAAAAAGCCCGCACTTCGTTGCGCGTGAGGACGACGCCGGGAGAGCCCCTCTCGATGAGGAAATTCGCGATCGCGTCGAGCGCCGGCGGCGGGGCCTTGAGCGAGAGCTGGAGCCAGGAGACGGGCACAGATTTTTTATGCCACAGTGCGGCGCGGCTATCAACCAACACAATTGCAATCCGATTCCCACGACGATTCGCGCGCCGCGATGGCAAAACGGCCGCTTCCATAATATAGGACGTGCATGACCCGGCAAAAAACGAGGCGCACCGTCGCCGTCCTGGGCGCGCGCTTCGGCGATCTGAAAATCGAGAGGAAGCTTCTCGGCCCGCTGGGCGTCCGGCTGATCGAGGGCAGCGGCAAAGAAGCGGAGGAAACCCGCCGGCTCTGCCGCTCCGCCGAGGTGATTCTCTGCGGCGGCGCGCCCCGGCTGCCCGCTTCGCTGCTCGACCGGCTGCCCCATCTGAGAGCGATCGTGCGCTACGGCATCGGCGTCGATACGATCGATCTCGCCGCGGCCACGCGGCGCGGCATTCTCGTCGCCAACGTCCCCGACTACTGCGTGGACGAGGTCGCGACGCACGCGCTCGCGCTGATCCTCGCCTGGGCGCGGAAGCTGCCGGCCGCCGCGCGCCTCACGCGCGGCGGCCGGTGGGAAGTCGGGCCGCTCGCGCCGATGGAGTCGGCGCGCGATCTCACGCTCGGCCTTATCGGCTTCGGGCGCATCGCCCGGCGCCTCGCGCGCATGGCGCGGGCGACTGGATTTCAAGTCGCCGCCGCCGACCCCAACGTGAAAAAGGCTGAGCTCGGGCGACAGGGCGTAAAGCCGCTGCCGCTGGCGCGCCTGTTAAAAACCGCGGACTTCATCTCGCTCCATGTCCCGCTGACTCCCGCCACGCGCCATATTATTAATGATAAAGCGCTCCGGCGGATGAAGCCGGCGGCCTATCTGATCAATACCGCCAGGGGCGGGCTCGTCGACGAAACCGCTCTCTACCGGGCGCTCCGCGACGGCCGGATCGCCGGCGCCGCGCTCGACGTCCTGGAAGAGGAGCCGTGGCCGGCAAACAGCCCGCTGCGCGCGCTCGACAATGTCATCGTGACGCCGCACTCGGCCTGGTACACCGGAAGGGCCCAGGCCGAGCTCCGGCGGAAAGCCTCCGCGGAGGTCGTCCGCGCACTCTCCGGCAAGGCGCCGAAGAATCTTGTAAACCGCGAGGTTCTGAGATAGATACGCAGGCGGGAATCCCGGGTGAAAGCCGATCGCCGGGAGCCGACGCCGGACGGAGTACAAGGAGAAAAAGCGATGAAGCTGAGACTCCCTTTCCAAGCGCTGCTCGTCCTGGTCGCGGCGGTGCTCACTCCCCAGACGATCCCGGCGCAAAGCAAAAAACCGCTTCTCCGTCTGAATTATTCCGGCAGCATCTACGCCACGACCTCCGTCGTCGGCGTGGAGAAGGGCTTTTTCGATCAGGAAGGGTTGATCGTCAACGCGAGCCCCGAGTCGTCCGGGCAGGTGGCGCTGCAGGCGCTGATCGGCGGCTCCACCGATTTCGCCGTCGGCGCCAACGTGCGGCCGATCCAGGCGCTGGCGCAGGACCTGCCGGTCCGGGTCGTCGCGCTCAGCACCTGGGGCTTTGCCGGCTACGTCATCGTGCCGGCGAAAGACACGACGACCAAAAGACTCGAAGACCTGAAGGGCAAGACGCTCGCCGTCCAGGTCGGCTCCGGCACGCATACTGTCTGGCTCCGCTATCTCAAGAGCAAGGGAATTGCCGAGAGCGATTTCACCATCAAAAACGTCGAGACCGAGCAGATCCCGGCGGCGTTCGGCTCGGGCGGCATCGACGGCGCCATCGCCTGGGACCCGTACGCCACGCTGATCTTCGAGAAGGGGCTCGGCCGGCCGATCCTGACGCCGAAGGAGATCGCCGAGCCGCTCAAAGTCACCTACCCGTTCTTCGTGATGACCACGGAAGAGACGATCAAGAAAAAACCCGAGGTCGTGCAGAAGTTCGCCGCCGCCTGGGTCAAGACGCTCCGCTACATCGACCGGAACAAGGCGGAAGTGGCGGACCTGATGCAGGCCTTCTTCGCCCGCGAGGGCACCAAGCTTTCCAAGGAAACGGTCAAGACGCTCCTCGACGGGACCAACTACGACCGCGCCCGGGTCAGCGACGCCGACATCGAGGACACGATGGAGAGCGCCAAAATGCAGTTCGAGCAAAAGAAGCTCAAAAAATTGCCCGACTTGAAGCAGTTCGTCGACAACAGTTTCGTGGAGAAGGCGGAGAAGTCGCTGCCGCCCGCGAAAAAAGGCAAATAGGAGGAACCCATGACGCCCAAGCCCGCCCGCGCCGCGCTGTGCTCGGCGCTTTTCTGCGCCGCCATTTTATTTTCCGGGAGCGCGCCGGCCCAGCAGAAATCGCCCGTCCACATCACCTATTCCGAGAACATGTACGCCGTCATCGCGATGGTCGCGATCGAGAAGGGCTATCTCGCCGCCCAGGGGCTCGACGTCAAGCACGCCAGCGAAGGCACCGCCACGCAGGTATTGGAGGCGATGGTCGGCGGCTCGACCGACTTCGGCGTCGCCTCGCCGTCGCGCGTCGAGACGATCGCGGCGAAGAAGCTCCCCATCAAGGCGATCGCGCTCAACGGCTACGGCTTTACCGGCAGCGTGGTCGTGCCCAAGAAGGACGACAAGAGCAAGACGATGGCGGACCTCAAGGGCAAGGCGGTCGCCGTCCAGATCGGCACGGGGACGTACGCCGTGTGGGCGCGCTATTTGAAGACCCAGGGGCTCACGGCCAAGGATTTCACGATCAAGAACATGGACAATCCGTTGATTCCCGCGGCGATGGAGTCGAACTCGGTCGACGGCGCGGTGACGTGGGAGCCGTCGCCCGCGCGCATGGCGGCCAAGGGCATCGGCCGGGTCATCCTCGGCCCCGACGACCTGGCCAAGCCGATCAACTCGCTCTATCCGTTTTTTCTCATCACCCCCAGCCGGATGATCGAAAAATCTCCGGACGTGGTGCAGAAAGTGGTCAACGCCTGGAGCCAATCGCTCAAGTATATCCGGGAAAATCCCGACGACGTCGCCCGCATCATGAGCGAATCGATGAAAAAGATGCGCGGCCTCACCGTCAACCCCGCCGACGCCAAAAGGGAGATCTATCTCACCAAGTACGACCGGCTGGTGATCGGCGACGCGGACATCAGGGACACCGAGGAGCTGTCGAAGGTCTCGGTGGAAGACGGCAAAATCAAAGGGGTGCCGGAGATCCGCGCGGTCGTCGATAACCGCTTCGCGGAGAAAGCGGGCGCGAAGTAAAGAGATGCAAAAAGCGTCGGAAGCCGCCATCCCCACCGGCGCGGAGCTGCCGCCGGAGAGCCGCGCCACCCCGGCGTATTACCTGAGCGCGTTCCTCGAAAACGTCCTGCCGATCGCCTTCATCCTGGTGCTCTGGGAAATCGTCGCCCGGATGGAGTTCATCCACCCGGCCCTTTTTCCCACCGTCACCGAGATCTTTAGAAAAATGTGGGAGCTCACGGTCGAGGGGATTTTCCTCCGCGACGTCGCCCATTCGCTGGCGCGGCTGCTCTCCAGTGTTTTCTTCGCCATCGTCGTCGGCACGTTCTCCGGCCTGCTCATGGGCACGAGCCGCTGGGCCGAGAGAATCCTGGTGCCGCCGCTCAATTTCTTTCTCGCCATTCCCGGCATCGCCATCTTTCCGATCGTCATCCTCTGGTTCGGCCTGTCGGAAAAGGCGATCATCTTCACGCTGGCGTTCGAGGCGAGCCTCAGCATCACGCTCAACACCTGGGCCGGAGTGAAGAGCGTGGACGCCTCGCTCGTCAACGCGGGGCGCGCGCTCGGCTGCCGCGGCGCGAGCCTCTTTTATAAAATCTTGATTCCCGCCGCCCTGCCCGCGATCATCACCGGCTACCGGCAGGGCTTCTCGCGCGCCTGGCGCATTCTCGTCGCGGGCGAGATGCTCGCCTCGATCGGCACCGGCATCGGCTTCCGCATCTTCGAGGCGCGCGCCTTCCTCGCCTCCGACGTGATGTACGCCGGCGTGATCGTCATCGGCATCCTGGGCTTCTTGCTCGAGCGCGTCGTGCTGCGCTCGCTCGAAATCTTCACCGTCCAAAGATGGGGCATGGTCCGAGAATTGTGACTTTCTAATTATGTCGCGGTCCAAGCTCATCGTGCAGAATCTCGGCAAGACCTTTAAAGTCGACGAAGGCTTCGGCAGGTTCTCGTCGATCAACGCCATCGACAACGTGAGCCTGGAGGTCCGGGAAGGCGAGCTGGTGACGATCATCGGCCCGTCCGGCTGCGGCAAATCGACGCTGCTCATGATCCTCGCCGGGCTCTACGACAAGACCTCGGGCGAGGTGCTGCTCGACGGCCGGCCGGTCGACGGGCCCGGTCTCGACCGCGGCGTGGTGTTCCAGGAATTCGCCCTCTTCCCCTGGCTCACCGTGCGCAACAACATCTGCTTCGGCCTCAAGATGAAGGGCGTCCCCGCCGCCGAGCATGACGGGATCGTGAAGCACTATCTCGACATGGTGAAGCTCGGCGAGTTCGAGAAGATCTTCCCCCACCGGCTCTCGGGCGGCATGAAGCAGCGCGTCGGCATCGCCCGCGCGCTCGCCTACGCGCCCGAGCTGTTGCTCATGGACGAGCCGTTCGGCGCGCTCGACGCGCAGACGCGCACGAGCCTGCAGCAGATGCTGGTGGACATCTGGGCGGAGACGAAAAAGACGATCCTCTTCGTCACCCACAGCGTGCGCGAGGCGGTGTTCCTCTCGGACCGCGTCATCGTTCTCAGCCGCCGCCCGTCGCGGGTGCGGACGATTCTCGAAGTCAAAATCCCCCGCCCGCGCGTCCGCTTGTCCGAGGCGTTTCTCCGCTGCGAAGAGGAGCTGGAGGAGCTGATCGCGCGCGAGCTCGGAGAAGAATCCCCCGTGGGGGCCGGCGCATGAGAGAGTCGCTCTTGAAGATCACCCAGCCCGAGGCCGAGGCGATTTTAAAGCGCAGCGGCCTCGTGATTCTCCCGATGGGGAGCGTCGAGCAGCACGGTCCCCATCTTCCCTGCGGCACCGACTACCTGGCGTCGCTCGCCATCGGCCAACAGGTGGCGGAAAAAGTCGACGGCCTGCTGCTGCCCTTCTCGCCCGTCGGCGTGACGCCGTTTCACATGTCGTTCGCCGGCACCTTGAGCCTCAAGCCGCAAACTTTCATCGCCGTCGTCGAAGACATCTGCGAGAGCGTGGTGCGCCACGGCGCGAAAAAAATCGTCTTTTTAAACTGGCACGAAGGCAACACCTCGGCGATGAACCTGGCCGCGGTCGCCGTCCAGCAGCGCCATCCGGCGCGCGTGCTCGTGGTGCAGGCGTGCTACATCGCCTACGAGCTCTTCGGCCAGGAATGCGGGCTCACGCACGGCGGCGAGCTGGAGGTTCTGCCGATTCTCGCCTACGAGCCTTCGCTGGTTCACCTGGAGCGCGCGACCAACTCTTCTTCGCCCGAGCGCGCGAAGAAGATCGACAGCCTCCGGCGCGGCCGCGCCGCCTATCCGTTTTTGAAAGACATCCGCGAGATCGCGCCGACCGGCTGGTACGGCGAGCCGCAAAAGGCCACGCCGGAAAAAGCCAAGGAATTTTTGGAGAAGGTCTCCGCGGCCGCGGCCGAATATATTCGAGATACTTTCAAAGAACTAGGAGAATAAGCGGCGCCGCCGTCGGCGCCGAGGGAGGCCGGCCTGAAGGCCGCGGACGAGTACATCCGTACGACCTTCAAAGAACTGGGAGAAAATGATTAGTCACGTCTTTAAGAGTTTTTTCTCCAGGCCGTTCAAAAAGGTCTCAGATGCGAGGCGCGCGAGAAATCGACGAGCGCAGGCGTGCTCTTTTCAGTACGTCGAGCGAGGCGATCGAGCGCAACAAAGCAGATGAGCCTTTTTCAACGGCCTGAACCGGTAAGAGTCGCCGCGGTCGGTCTGGGAAGATGGGCCGGGACGCTGGCCGATTCAATTAAGAACAGCGAGCGGATAAAAATCGTGAGCTGCTTCAGCCGCGGAGAAAAAAGCCGCGCCGCGTTCGCGGAGAAATACGGCTGCCGCGCCGCTTCGACCTACGCCGAACTCTTGAAAGACCCTGAAATCGAAGGCGTCGTCGTCACCACGCCGAACGACGCGCACGCGGAGCCGATTCTCCAGGCCGCGGCGGCGGGCAAGCACGTCTACGTCGACAAGCCGATCGCCCACGTGCTCTCGGACGCGGTAAAAATCGAGCGCGCCTGCCGGGAGGCCGGCGTCGTTCTCTCCGTCGGCCACAGCGCGCGCCGCCTCCAGGGCAACCGCAAGATCAAGGAGATTCTTTCCCGGGGCGGCCTCGGCAAGCTGGTGATGGCCGAGTGCAATTTTTCCAACGACCGGAGCCTGGAGCTCACGCCCGACAAATGGCGCTGGTACAGGGACAAGAGTCCCGGCGGGCCGCTGATCCAGCTCGCGGTGCATCACGTGGACACGCTGCACTATCTCTTCGGCCCGGTCAAAGCGGCGACGGCGATCGTCAAGCGGCTCTACACGCCGGCGGAGATCGAAGACGTGACGATGACGCTGCTCGAGATGGAGAGCGGCCAGCTCTGCTACATCGGCTCGAACTGGGCGTCGCAGGGGATGTTTTATACCTACGTCTACGGCATGGACGCGAACTTGTATTTTACCGTGGACTTCAACTTCTGGCAGAAGTCGGACGTCCTCGACGGCCACAGCCGTCTGGAGATCCAGCACCGCGGCTCGTCCGAGCACAAGCCGGTCGCGCTCGGCAGCGGCGATATGTTCCGTGAGGAGCTGGAAGAGTTCGCCGACTGCATCCGGGAAAAAAAGCCGCCGGAGATCGGCGGCAAGGAAGGCATCGCCGCGCTCGCCGTGATCGAGGCGGCGCTCCGCTCGGCGCGCGAGCGGCGGACGGTGATGGTGCAGGAAGCTCTGGAGGCCGGCGGTGGCGGTTAAAAAAATCCACCAGAGCCGGGTCGCCGCGAAAAAAGCGCCGAGCCGGAGCTTCCGCGAGCTCGTCTCGCACAGGCGGCTGGCGGCGAAAGGCATCGCGCGCTCCGCCTGGTGAGCGTGCTGCCGGTCAGAAAAAGCGGCCCGCGCCACCCGCACAGCCATCGCGGCATGGAAGAAGTGATCTACGTGCAGAAGGGCAGCGGCAAGGCGTGGGTGGACGGCGCGGTCGCGCCGATCAAGGCCGGCGACGCGATCTTGATTCCCGCCGGGAAACGGCACATGATGGTCAATACCGGCCGGAAGCCGCTCGAGCTCCTCTGCGCCTTTTCCGCCGCCGACCCGGAAAACAGATACCAGGACCACCCGGAGATCAGCTACTCCGGAGAATAAACCGATGTTGAATTTTAAGTTTTTAATTTTTAATTTAAATTCAACATTCAAAATTCAACATTTCTTGGATAGACACCGAGGACTCGTCATCGATGGCTGAAATCGCTCCCTTCCGCGGCATTCTTTACAACCCGAAAAAAGTCTCCGATCCGTCCAAAGTCATCGCGCCGCCCTACGACGTGATCTCGCCGGAAGAGCAGGACAAGCTCTACCGCCGCTCGCCGTACAACGTCGTCCGGCTGATTTTAAATCAGGAGCCGGACCCGTACGAAAGCGTCGCGCGCCTGTTCGAGGAATGGCAGAGAGAAGGCGTTCTAATCCGCGACGACAAGCCGGCGCTCTATTTCCTGCGCCACCGCTTCAGCCTGAAGGACAAAAAAGAAAAAGAGCGCCTGGGCTTCATGGCGCTGGCGCGGCTGGAGGACTTTTCCAGCGGAAGGGTCCGCCCGCACGAAGCGACGCACGACGCGCCGAAGGAAGACCGGCTCCGGCTCATGCTCGCCGCGCACGCCAATTTGAGCCCGATCTTCGCGCTCTACGAGGAGCCCAGGCGGATGATCGACCGGCTTCTGGCCGAGCACGTGCAGGGGACCGCGCCCCACGTCGAGGTGGAGGACAAGGGCCAGAGCTGCCGCCTCTGGCGCGTCACCGACGAAGAGCTCGTCCGCATGGCGCGGCGCGAGATGGCGCCGCGGCCGCTGCTCATCGCCGACGGCCACCACCGCTACGAGGCGGCGCTCCAGTACCGCGAGCGCATGCGGGCGGAGAAGCCGGGCTTTACCGGCCGCGAGGCGTTCAACTACATGATGATGTACTTCGCCAACATGGAGGACGAGGGGCTCGTGATCCTGCCGACCCACCGCCTGGTGCGCTCGCTCCCGCCGATTCCGTTCATGAAGCTGGAAGAGGAGCTGATGCGCTATTTCTACCTCGAGCCTTACCCGAAGACCCCCGAGGGGCAGCGCGCGTTTCTGCGCGCGCTCGCGGCGCAGGGGAAAAAACATCGCGTCGTCGGCGCGGCGCTCAAGCGCGACCCGCGCTATCTCATCCTCCGGCTGAAGAACAAGCGCTTCATGCAGCGCCTCGCCGCCGACCTGAGCGCGCCGCTCCGCGAGCTCGACGTGAGCGTGCTGCACCGCCTGATCCTGGACCACATCCTCGGCTTCAAGCCCGAGGAGCAGGTGAAAGAAGGCGCGATCGCGTACTCGCAGGACGAGGAGAAGGTCTTGCAGGCGCTCGACAAGGAAGACTACGCCGCGGCGTTTATCTTGAACCCGACCAAGGCGGGAGAGATCCTCGAAGTCTCCGAGGGCGGCGCGACCATGCCGCAGAAAACCACCTACTTTTATCCCAAGCTGATCGACGGCCTGGTGCTGAACAAGCTCGATCGGGACGAGGAGATCGCCGCTGAGCCGGCTCGGTGAACGCGTGACGATTCAGCGCGGGACGTGCAGCGGCAGGATCTTCCCCCGCGGGCTCGCGTAGGGAATCCCCCGCTTGACGCGGAAAGTGCCGGCGTTTTGCCAGATCCGGCTCATGAACCGGTTGCCCCAGGGGCCGGTCGACAGGGCCTCCCCCAGCCGGGAAAGCAGGTTTTCTTCGTCGGCCAATTTTACTTCAGGGTGAACGACCAGCGTCAGGCGGGTCTGCCCGCCGTCGTCCTCTTCCTCGGCGAGCTGGTAATCCCCCGGGCCGCCGCCGAACTCGGAAGGGAAGACCCTCTCTAAAAGATCGAAGAGATCAACGTAGAAGTAATTCATGCCTTCGGTGGTGAACTTCTCGAAGCTCCGAATGCCGTAAAGATGCAGCCCGAGCCCGGCCTTCTCCAGCTCACAGCCGCAATTTCTCGCCGCCAGCGTGCCGTAATCCCCATTCTCGACGTTCAAGAGTAATCTCGGGGCTTCGGCGTAGAGGGTCGTGCAGAGCAGCGGATGGACGGCGGGGCCGCTCACATTCAGGGGCGCGGGGCGGCGGACTAGCGCGACGGGGTTGGCGCAGCCCAACCCGGCGTTCATGTTGCCGCCGTAACTATACCGCGAAGTGACGCTCGCGCCGACGCGTCGAATCACCGCGTCCTTCGCCTCGGTGAAAGGCTCCCCGGCGACATTGAACTTGGTCCCTTCGAGCGAGACTCCCATATCCCATGCCGCGCGCGCGATGCGCGCGGCGCTGCTTGCGATGGTGGTGATATAGCAGGCCCGTTGACCGCGCCTTTGCTTCGCTATCCAGCGGACGATGCGGCCGACGTTCTCGACGTCGATGAATCGCGGCATGGGGAAACCGGGTCCATGCCATTTGACCGTCCCCACGATGAGACCGGTCGTCAGATAGTGCGCCATGCCGTGGAGCCGGCTTAGCTCCGGGACGCGCCGGGCAAACCAGCGGTCGGCCGCCTTGCCCAGCTTGGCGTTGACCAGGAGATGGTTGACCGCGCTGCCGGGCAGAATCGCGTCGTAAACGGCGTGGGAATAGGAAAACAGGTCGTGCGCGGCAAAGAACACGCCCGCTCCAAACGTTCGCAGCCTGAGCCAATCAAAATAAATCATCGAACGCTGGGGCCGGTTCCGGGTGCCGCTGCTCTGGGCGGCGAAACCGGCCGACGGGTTCAGGCGTTCGAAATCCGCCGGCGAGACGCGGAACGACTCTCCGCCGCGCACGATCTCTTGCTTCCCTTTGAATTCGTCGGAGGTGAGGTAGACTCCTTCCGCCGCGAGCTTCTCCAAAGCCGGTTCGATTCCTTGACGACGCACGAGAGCTTCGAGATCGGTGAACGCGCACCCGGCGATCCGGAGCAGCCTGAGATAAGGACTGGCGGGACGTTCGTAAATGTGCGACCGGACCAGCGCGAGGAATCTATCGGCCCTCTGGTCGAGGGCTCGTCGGACCTCTTCCCTGGCCCGCTCGACGGTGATGCGCTCGCGGAGAAACTCGCGGACACCGGCCACGAGCGCTAATCTGCCTGGGGCATCGAATTTTTTGAAATCTGCGTTTAATTGCCGGCCGCGCTTCTGCAGCGCTTCCAGTCTAGACATAAGCTCGGCCGTTTGATTCTCGCCGCCCGCGGGCTCCCTATCTAGGATCGGACCGGCGTCACGTGCTGCCCGAAACCCGGCTCTCCGATCACCTTGCCGTTCTCCATCACCACAGTACCGCGCACGATCGTGTAGACCGGCGCGCCTTTGACTTTGCGCCCGTGGTAGGGCGTCCAGCCGACCTTGGTGTGGGTGGTCTCGTTGGAGATCGTCTCTTCCTTGTCGAGGTCGACGATCGTGATATCCGCGTCCGAGCCGACCTGGATCACGCCCTTCTTCGGATAGACGCCGAAGATGCGCGCCGGGTTGTAGGACGTGATGCGCACGAGCTTGTCGAGCGACAGCTTGCCCTCGTTGACCGCGGTTAGAAACAGCCGGAGGTAGTCCTGAATTTGCGGCTCGCCGCCGGGCGACTGCCACATGTCCTTCCAGCCGACGTCCTTTTCTTCCCTGGTATGAGGCGCATGGTCGGTGCCGACGACTTCGATCGTGCCGTCGTCGATCGCCGTCCACAGCGCCTCCACGTGCTCGTCCGGCACCCAGAAGCCGAGGCAATAGGGGCCGAGCTTTTCCACGTTGGCCCAGGTGGCGAGGAAGAGCGCCCACGGATTCACTTCGCCGCTGACCGGCCGCCCCTCGTCCTTGGCGCGGCGGATCATCTCGATCCCGCCCGGCGTGCTCATGTGCAGGATGTGGAGCTTGGTGCCGGCGGCTTTCTGGAAGCGGACGAGCGTCGCGATCGCCGTGTCCCAGATGATGCCGTCGAAATCCCGGTAGGCCTTGCCGTAGGCCTGCGGGCTCCGGTCGCCGCGCGCCCAGTAGCGCTGCTCGATCACGTCCATCAGATCCTGATCGTGCGGGTGGACCATCAGCGGCAGCCCGGTCTCGGCCACCGCCTCGAAGCAGCGGAACAGCTCGCCGTGGTTATGGAGCCCGATGCCGGGCATGTGCGGGTAGTCCCGGCCGGTGTCCCGGACCATGAAAATTTTATAGGCGAGCGGGCCTTCCTTGGCGAGCAGCGGAATCTCTGCGGGCACCGTGCCGGAAGGGTTGTGGTTGAAATCGACGATCGCTTTTTTCTTGTGGTCCTCGATCAAAGCGCGGTAGCGCTCCACCGTGGTCGTCGGCGGGTTGACGTTGGGCATGCCGACCGAGAGCGTCACGCCTCCGGCGGCCGCCGCGCGGGTGGCGGTCGTCAGGTCTTCTTTATGAGTGAAGCCCGGGTCCCGGTGATGCGTATGGGTGTCGATCAGGCTTTTTCCCCTTCGCGTCTATCGTGGCTTGGATCTTGGCCGCCTGGGCGAACGAGCCGGGGCTGCCCATCCCGGCCACCTTTCCCGCCGCGACCGCGACATCGGCCTGGATAAAACCGCCGGGCGTCCAGACCTCTCCGTCTTTTATCAACAAGTCTATTTTGTCCATGTTTTTCCGATCTCCGATAAAAAATAGGTCGAGAATTCCTTATATGATTCGCGGCCATCGGTGTCAACTGGACGGCCTCACCCCACGCTTTCGAGCCGGTCGGAAGCTTGACTCCGCCCGGTGAATTTGATTGTATCCTCCTGCCATCCGTCTAAGTGTGTAGGGAGGATTAAAACCATGCGGCGAATCATGTGTCTCATTGCACTACTGGCGGCTTGCGTCCTGGCGGCGGGGCCGGCCTCGGCCCAGACCGTTTCCGACGCGGCCAAGAAGGAAGGCAAGGTCGTTATCTACGGCTCGCTCGAATCCGACACCATGGAGGCGATCAGCAAAGCCTTCGCTAAGAAGACCGGCATCGAGGTCGATTACTGGCGCGCCTCGGCGACCAAGGTGATGGACCGGGCGATGAGCGAGTACCGCTCCGGCAAGCCGCTGTTCGACGGCATCGCCACCAACGACAACCCGCTGCAGCTCATGTACAAGGAAGGCATTTTCGCCAAGTACGACTCCCCTTCGGCCAAGGCGTTTCCGAAAGACGCGATCGACCCCAACCTGGGCCCGCGCTACCGCAACGTCATCATCGGCATCGTCTATAATAAAGGCGTCATCAAGCCGGCCGACGCGCCGAAGTCCCTGGAAGACCTCTTGAAGCCGCAGTTCAAGGGAAAGATCGTCATGCCCGATCCGACCCAGCATACGACGACGACGCAGTGGGTGGCGAGCCTGTACAAACTGATGGGGCAGGAGAAGGCGGACAAGTTCATTAAAGACCTGGCCGCGACCAAGCCCGTCCTGGTGGAGTCGCTGCTGCCGGCCGCCGAGCGGGTTTCGACCGGCGAGACGCCGATCGCGATCACTTACGTGAAATACGCCTATATCTTCGGCCAGAAGGGCGCGCCGCTGGACTACGTCCGGCTCGGCCGGATGATGGGCGACGGCCACTACATACCGCTCAGCAACAAGGCGCCGCACCCGAACGCGGCCAAGGCCTTTATCGACTTTTTCCTGGGCGACGACGGCATGACCATCATGGCCAAAATGGGCGAGTTCGTGAACCGCAAGGGGGTTTTCCCGCCCTTGCCCGACGCGGACAAGATCCAGTTCGTCGAGATGCTCGACCTGGATACGAAGACTTTCGCGGAGAAGAAAAAGGAATATACGAAGACTTTTCTAGGATCGTAAAAGCTTGGCGAACCATAAGACCGTCGCACTGGAGCGAGCACTCCCGTCGTCCCGGAGCCTGAGCCGCGTCGGGACCTTCTGCAGCCAGCCGATCAATCTGATCTTCATCGGCGTGGCGGGAGTGCTCGCCTTCCTTGCCCTCTACCCCAGTTTTTTTCTCCTCTACGGCAGCTTCACCGACGCGCCGCTCGGCGTGCCCGGCCACTTCACGCTGAAAAACTACATCCAGGCCTACAGCGACGCGGAATCGTACCGCCTGATGCTCACCTCTTTCATCTTCGGCATCGGCGCTTCCGGCCTCTCGGTCGCTCTCGCCCTGATGCTGGCCTGGATCACGATCCGCACCAACGCGCCGTTTCGGCGGCTCTTCGAGCTGACCGCCATCATCCCCAATATCATGCCGCCGCTGTTGATCTCGATCTCGTGGGTGCTGCTGCTCAACCCGAACAACGGGCTCATCAACGGCCTGTGGATGCGCCTGTTCGGATTCGAGACGCCGCTGTTCAATATTTACAGCCTGCCCGGCCTGATCTTCGTCGAGGGTTTGATCCTGACGCCGCTCGCGTTTCTGATCATCGCCGCGGCGCTGAAAGGCATGGACCCGTCGCTCGAAGAGTCGGCCAAGACGCTGGGCTCGAACGAGTTCGGCGTCGTCGCGCGCATCACGTTTCCCCTGATGCGGCCGGCGATCCTGGCGGCGGGAACGCTCAACTTCGTCCGCGCCCTGGAGAGCTTCGACACGCCGGCGATCATCGCGCTCCCCGCCCGGATCGAAGTCTTCACCACCAGGATCTGGCGCGAGGCGCTGGGCTCCTTTCCCACCAATCACAACCTCGCCGCCGCCTACGGCGTGGAGATCCTCGCCATCGCGCTCGTCTTCGTCTATCTCTACCGCCGCTTCACCTCCAAGGTCGAGAGCTTCTCCACGGTGACGGGCAAGGGCTTCCAGCCGCACCAGATCGATCTCGGCAAGGCGCGCTATCTCGCCTCGGGCGCGGCGTTCCTGCTGCTGGTCGTCCTGGTGGTGTTGCCCTTTCTGGTGCTGCTGCTGGTTTCGATCCTTCCCTACTACCACGTGCCGACCTGGCAGACGTGGCACAACCTCACGTTCAGCCACTACCAGTACATCATCGACAACGCGCGCACTCACCGCGCCTTCGCCAACAGCCTGTTCCTGGCGATCGTCGGCGCGTCCGTCTGCATGCTGCTCGCCTCGATCACCTCCTACCTCACCGTCCGGACCAGGATCTCGGGGCGCGGCCTTCTGGAGGGGCTGGTCTTTATCCCCTGGGCCTTTCCCGGCAGCGCCCTGGCGCTCGGGCTGCTCTGGGCCTACGTGGACTTTCCGGTGCCGATCTACGCCACCATCTGGATCATCCTGATCGCCTACGTGACGCGCTTTCTCCCCTACGGGCTCCGCGCCGTCAGCAGCACGATCGTCCAGGTGCACAAGGAGCTGGAGGAGGCGTCGACCGTCTGCGGCGCCGGATTTCTGGAGACCTTCCGCCGCATTTTGATACCGCTCATGCGCCCCGGCATCATGGCGGGCTGGATCATCCTGGCGACGATTTTCATGCGCGAGTTCAGCGCCACCCTTTTCCTGTACAGCCCGGGGTCGGAGCCGCTCGGGCCGCTGCTCTATTTTCTCTACCTCGACGGAATGCGCGGCCGCGTCGGCGCGCTCGGCATCGTCATCTCCATTATCTGCGTTTTTCTGATCGCGATCGCCCAGCGCCTCTCGCGCTGGGACAATAAGTAGCCGTTGTATTCGTATTGGGTCTGCGATAGCCAATAAAGAATTCGTATGGTGAGGCCGGTCCAAACCATCCGAGGTCGTGATGGAGGCGTCTCGGCCCGACCGCTGGAATCGGGATCGAAGGAGAAGGAATTTGAATAAACTAGATTTGACGGTGGCCTGCGGCGATTACGACAGGACCAAGGCGCTCCAGGTGGGCACGGTCGAGCCCGAAGGCATCCGGCTCAACTATCTGCCGCTGGAAGCGGAGGAGATCTTCTGGCGCATGAGCAACTATCTCGAGTTCGACGCCTCGGAGATGTCGCTTTCCAACCACATCACGATGGTGAGCCGGGGCAGCTCGCCCTTCGTCGCCATCCCGGTCTTCCCGTCGCGCTTTTTTCGCCACTCCTGCGTCTTCATCAACAGCGGCGCCGGCATCAAAACGCCGGCGGATTTCAAAGGAAAAAAAATCGGCGCGCCGGAATATTCCATCACCGCGGCGGTGTGGATCCGCGGCTTTTTGTCGGACGAATACGGCGTCAAGGCGAGCGACGTCCAGTGGTTCATCGGCGGACAGGAGGAGGCGGGCCGGAAAGAGCGGGTGAAGCTCACGCTGCCGCCCGAGATCAAGGTCGGGCCGATCGGCCCGGCAGAGACGCTCAACGGCATGCTCGAAAGCGGCGCGATCGACGGCCTCATCTCCGCGCGGAGCCCCTCGTCGTTCGTGAAGGGCTCGCCCAAAATCCGCCGGCTCTTTCCGAACTATAAAGAAGTCGAGATGGACTACTACAAGCGGACCAAGATCTTCCCGATCATGCACGTCCTGGTCGTCCGGAGAGAGCTGTACGATCGCCATCCCTGGGTGGCGCGGAGCCTCTACAAGGCCTTCTGCCAGAGCAAGGACAAGGCGATCCAGGCGATGCACGTCTCGAACACGCTGGCGTGCACGCTCCCCTGGCTCACCGCCGAGATGGAGCTGCTGAAATCCCTCTTCGGCGCCGACTGGTGGCCCTACGGCGTCGAGCCCAACCGCCACTTGCTGGAAACGCTGATCCGCTACATGGGCGAGCAGGGACTCACCGACCGGCCGGTCAAGGTCGAAGAGCTGTTCGCGCCGAACATCGCCGGCGAGTTTAAAATCTAAAAAAACAGGCGATAGGCGGTAGAAACTCTCATGGCTTTCCACTCCCGCCTCGCGCCTCAAGCCACGCGCCTGCTTCGCTCCGCCCGGGTCGCCCATCTCGCCACCGCCGATGCCGACGGCCGGCCGCACGTGATTCCAATCTGCTTCGCGCTCGCCGGCCGGGAGCTTTTTTCTCCCCTCGACGAGAAGCCGAAGAAGACGGCGCCGCTGCGCCTCAAGAGAGTCCGAAACATTCAGGCGAACCCCAATGTCGCCGTCGTCGTCGACCGGTACGACGAGGACTGGCGGCGTCTTGCCTATGTGCTGGCGGCGGGAAAGGCGAAGCTCTTGTCGAGCGGCGCGAGGCACGAGAAGGCGGTGCGGCTGCTCAGAAAAAAATATCCGCAGTACCGAAAAATGCGGCTGGAAGAGCGGCCGGTGATTTTTATCCGGATCGAAAGCTGGCGGAGCTGGACGTCGACGGAGTGAATCCTCCCGGAGCCGCGCCCGGTGTTTGGAGGCGCCGCCGGGGCCCCGCCCTTTGTCACAAATGCCATAAGCTGCATGATATTAGCCAAAATAGCCTAAAATTGCCCGTTTTAAAGAGTATAAATTCATTTTGACAAGTCGGGAACACGGTGGTATATTTGGGCGCATGAAAACACAATTTTCCACGCTTTTAGCGTGCATGCTGGTATTGGCCCTCCTAACGGCTCCCGCCGTGTCCATGGCGGGCGACCCGGCGGAGCAGCAGTCCCCGGCCAAGGAAGTGGGGACGGAGCTCGGCTGGGGCGTCGGCACCGTGGTGGCAAACGTGTTTTATATGCCCACCAAGGTCGCCTACGCCGGTCTGGGCTTGCTGACGGGAGGGCTCGGCTACCTGCTGACCGCCGGGAGAGGCGACGTCGCCAACGAGATCATCTACCCCGCGGTGAAGGGCACCTACGTGGTGACTTCGAGCCACCTGAAGGGCGAGCAGCCGGTGGTCTTCATCGGCCCCGGCCCCGACGACGCGGACCCGCAGCAGATTTCGAACGCCGCGCCGCCGCAGCAGAAGCGCTAAGCGCCGAAGCAGACGCCCCGCTTGGAAGACTGGATAAACTCCAGGAGTGACAGCACTTCGGGAGGCAGGTCTTTCTCCACCTCGAGCTCGCCCTTGAGTTCCTCTAGGGCGAGCTTCAAATTGCGCCCCTTGCGGAAAAGGACGCGGAAGGCTTCTTTCAGCGCGCGGATTTTTTTCTCGTCGAATCCGGCGCGCTTGAGCCCCACCACATTCACCCCCCTGACCGTGTGCTGCCAGTCGACGATCGAATAAGGCGGCACGTCGCGGCTCGTGCCGCTGAGCCCGCGCATGAGCGCGAGCTCCCCCACGCGCACGAACTGGTGCACCACGCACTGCCCGGAGATGAACGCGCGGTCGGCGACTTCCACGTAGCCGCCGAGCAGCGCGTTGTTGGCGAGCACGATGTGGTCGCCGAGCCGGCAGTTGTGGCCGGCGTGGGCGCCGGCCATGAGATAATTGTCGCTGCCGACGACGGTGGACGAGCCCGGCGCGGTACCGCGGTGCACCTGGACGAACTCGCGGAAGACGTTGCGGTCGCCGATTTTTAAGTAACTCTCCGCGCCGGAGTAGGCCTTGTCCTGCGGCGCGTCGCCCAGCACCGCGCCCGGATGGATTTCGTTTTCTTCCCCTATTTCGGTCCAGCCGAGCAGCGTCGCGTGGGCCATGACGCGCGTGCGGCGCCCGATCTTGACCGGCCCGTCGACGACGACGTAGGGGCCGACCTCGCATTCCGGATGGATCTCGGCGCGCGGATCGATGATCGCCGTGGGATGGATCACCCGGCCGCGCCCCGTCTATGGAGAGTCGTCGTCATCGTCGTCCTCCGGCTCGTCTTCGGAGAGGATCGTCTTTCCCGGAATTTTATAACGGCCTTCGGCCCAGGCGCCGAGATCGATCAGCCGGCAGCGCTCGGAGCAAAACGGGCGGAAGGGATTTCCCTCCCACGCCACCTCGGTCCGGCAGACGGGACAGCGAACCATGCGCGGCATAAACCCGCCCCTTCAAGTATCCAGCGTCGCGGGCGCGAAGAGCTCTTCGACCGCCAGCTTTTTCTCCATCAGCCCCTGGTCCAGCGAGTAGCCCATGAAGCGCTCCAGGTTGGCGCGATTTTTCGCGACGCCGTAGGGCCAGGGATCGTCGCCCAGGAGCCTTCTCTCCTCCTCGAAGAAATGGCGCCCCCAGGCGAGCCGCGACCAGTTGGGGTCGTCGTAATAGCGCCGGCAGACCTCCTTGGCCCGCTCGAAGGCGCCCATGATCATTGTAGCCAGCCGCGGGGTTTTTTCCAGCACCTCGTCCTTGAACGCGACCACGTGCATGATGGGGAAAAAGCCGTTCCGGGAAAAATATTTCAGCTCCTCGGCCTTGGCGTCGGCGAACAGCCGGCGGAACTTGTCGCCGCCGGCGAGCACTTCCTTGGGCGGGTGCGGCATGAAGAGCGCGTCGATCTCCCCCGCCGCCAGCAGGCCGCCGATTTTTTCCCCCGCCGGGGCGAGCCGGATCTTCACGCCTTCGAGCGGCTGGAACGGCAGCGTCTCCTCTTTGGCCACGACCCAGTCGATCCGGCGCCAATCGACGCCGTACTCGGACTGGAGATCGCCCCGGGCCAAAACCGAAAGCGTCGTCTGAAAGGTGCTGAGGCCGACCCTGCGGCCGGCGAGATCTTGCGGCGCTTTGATGCCGGAGTCGGACCGCACCCACATCTGGGAGAGGCTGAAGAGCCGGCGCGGAAACACCGGGATCGCGGTAAACGGCAGCGCCCGGCTCCGGGCCATGAGGTAGGAGGAAAGCGACAATTCGCACACGTCGAACTCGCCTTTTTGCAGCATGCGCTCGTGGCGGTCGACGCCGTGCTTGAGCGGCTCGGACTGCCCGACCAGCATGACATCGAGGTCGACGTCGTCGAGCGCTACCGAGCCGTCGAAAAAAGGAAAATGGCGGTCGTAGTGCGATACCGCCATGGTCAATTTTTGCTTCGCCATG
>WNFL01362748.1_pt2 | contig 21909 bp, 18 predicted proteins | sample 5400361 | NCBI WGS metagenome assembly WNFL01 (sample SAMN13153351, study PRJNA577476) | soil metagenome | isolation source: 40 cm soil on Douglas fir-dominated hillslope | place: USA:California | collected 2013-09-17
AGCAGGGAGTCTTCCCAGTCGCGGAGCGATGTGCCAAGGAGTTTGTCTCTTTGCCCATGTTTCCAGAACTAACTGAGCACCAATTGGAAACTGTAATTCAAGGCGTGAAAAACGCCGTTATCGGAGGTGTGACCGCCTGAAATGAGAACAGATTCACTATCCATACTTAACGGACAAGCCGGCCATGTTGAACGGGTTACGGCCGAAGCAATTCCGATACGGGATATCGAGCCAGAACCACAACGCTCTGGCATGGGTTTCCATGATATTCTGTTCATTCTCTTCCGACACAAATGGATGATTACCTTGTGTGCCTTAGGTGGCTTTGCCGCTGCTGCTGGTGTTTTTCTTCTTCCGTCCCTGTACGAGTCCAGATCTAAATTGATGGTCCGTTACGTGGTGGATCATAGCGCGGTGGACAACATTGATAACGCCGGGAAAACGCTTGATTCATCAAGCGATAGTGTCATCACTGCCGAAGTGGAGATCCTTACCAGTGCGGATGTAGCGACGCAAGTTGCCGAGGCGGTCGGTCCCCAACGTCTGGTTAAAGGGCCGAAGGACATTGCGACATCTGTCGAGGCTGCACGGGAGATCCTGCGCAACCTGGAAGTCAGCGCGGTGAAAGGAAGCAACATCATCTCAATAGCGTACAAAGACGCGGATCCGAAGCTTGCCTCGGAAGTGCTGGAGCAATTGGTTAAGTTTTACTTCGACAAACATCTGGAGGTCCATCGGTCGGCCGGTTCATTCGACCTGGTTGCGCGACAAACCGAGCAGCTACGGAAGGAATTAAGTCAGACCGAGGAAGATTTGAAAAAGTTGAAGGAGACAGCCGGAATCACCTCTCCAGCCGAAGACGCCGCCGCGGTGTCTTCGGTATTGGCAAAGACCCAGCAGGAGTTGGACGTCGCACAGACGGAGTTAGCCGCGCAGCAGGCTCGGGTAACCGAAATCGAAAAATCACTGACTGGACTAGACAGCAAACAGTCGGGTAGGACACCATCGCCGGTAAGTAATGCCGTCGTTGAAGAGTACCAGAATTTGAGCGGTCGCCTGGCGCAACTGCGTCAAAGTGAGACCGAACTTCTTTCCAGATACACTCCGCAAAATCGGATTGTGAAAGTTAAGCAGGAACAGATTGAGGAGCTGAAAAAGCAGAAACAGGAAATTGTCCAGAAATATCCTGGGGTAATCGCAGCGGTGCCTGCCACCGCAACCAACGAAAGCGGCAGACTCGATCTAATGTCGGAGAAGGCCCGCCTCGTGGGGCTTCAGACGCAGACACAAATGCTCAAATCCCGGCTGAGCAATCTGCAGGAACGATCAAAAGTGCTTGCCGAGTACGGACCACGGATTGAGGGGCTTGAGCGTATCAAGGCTGTGCAGGAGACAAATTACAAATATCTTCAGGCTAGTCTGGAGAAAGCTCAGATCGACGAAACCTTGGATCCGTCGAAAATACCGAACATCAGTATCGTGCAAAAGGCGTCACCGGCAGAGAAAGCAACTCGCGATCTGAAGAAGATAGTGATCGGTCTGGCCGTCGGTGGACTTGCGATTGGAATCGTGATCGCCTTGCTGATCGAGCTTGTGTTTGATCGGACCGTCAAACGGGCGCACGAGTTTGAAGCAAAGCTACAGATACCGTTATTGCTTTCGATTCCGTATTTCGGCACAAATGGCCAGCACCTCCGTCTATATGACGCAGGCCATGATTCCGAAAATGCGCTTAAGGCAGATGGGGATTCGAACGCAGTCGAAATGGAGAACGGCGATTTGCTCCAGCCATTTTGCGAAGCAATAAGAGACCGCTTGGGACTCTTTTTCGAGCTCAATCAAATGGCCCACAAACCGAAGCTTGTGGCTGTGACCGGGCTCGCGAAAAATGCTGGAGCCTCCACTCTGGCCGCCGGGCTGGCGAACACTCTATCCCAGGCAGAAGATAGTAAGGTGCTTCTGGTGGATAAGCCACCCGCCACGAGGAGATTTTATAATATGTTGATGGAGTTCAAGGAAAGCGACCTGGACTACGTCGTTTTTGATATGCCGTCGCTAGGGAACACCAGTGCGACGATTGCGCTAGCCGGCTTCATGGATGCCGTGCTGTTGGTCGTTGAAGCGGAGAAAAACAATCGTGACGCGGTTAAGCGCGCCTATGAGCAACTTGCTGCGAAAACTAAAGTATCGGTTGTCTTCAATAAGAGTCGATCCTATGGACCGAGGTGGCTCGAAGGTGAAGTTTGACGGGCTGCGATCGGTCGAGCGGTAGCGAACGTTGGTTTAGCCGCGACGTTAAGTGAAACTCGCAACATGATACTCGTGAGTGAGGAACCGCGACCATCTGTTGCGGCCAGCTACGCTGTTAGTTTGCAAAAGCGTATAATATGAATTCGGATTCCGAAGCATGAGAGTCTTGGACGATAAGGTCGAGCCTAATATTGCTCGCGTTGACCGACTTCTGCGCTTGACCGGCAAGCGTGTTGTTACGGTGTTGTATTCCGGTTACCCGGCGGATCCACGCCCTCGCAGGGCGGCAGAAGCTTTGGTCAAAGAGGGCGCCATCGTGGAAGTAATTTGCCTTAAGGAGACAGATGAAGAACCGCGACGCGAAACCTTCAATGCGGTCGATATCACCCGCATCCCTTTGAAGCGAAGCCGCCGCGGAAAACTGTCATACTTTCTTCAGTATGGGATATTCATTCTGTTTTCCAGTTTAATCCTGGCTGGTCGCGCATGGAAACGACGTTATGACCTCGTGCACGTCCACAACATGCCTGACCTCCTGGTATTCAGCGCGCTAGTGCCGAAGATCCTCGGCGCCAAGGTAATTCTTGATCTACACGATCCTATGCCTGAATTGATGATGACGATTTTCGGCCTTCGCCTTGATAGTCTATCGGTTCGGCTGCTTAAACAGTTTGAAAAGTTGAGCATCTGGTTCGCGGATGCAGTAATTACTGTTAACGAGGCGGTGCGGAAGATTTTTTCGGCCAGAAGTTGTTTGTCCACAAAGATAACTGTGGTCATGAACTCGCCGGACGAAGAGATTTTCCACGATCGCGAACCGTCAAGCCCGAGTCTCACAGGGCGCGATCCTTCGAAACCGTTTGTTATCATGTATCATGGTTCGCTAGTCGAGCGCCACGGTCTTGACTTAGCGGTAAAGGCTCTAGCAAAAGCCCGCCAATCGATTCGGAACGCTGAACTGAGAATTTTTGGAAAAAGCACGCCCTTTTTGGAGCAGGTGATGGATCTGGTCCGAAGAATGGACCTCAGCGAGGTCGTTCACTATCTCGGCCCGAAGCCGTTGGAGCAGGTAGCGATAGCCATCAGCGAATGCGACGTCGGCGTTATTCCAAATCGACGGAGTATATTCACTGAGATTAACACACCGACTCGCATATTTGAGTATTTGTCCCAAGGCAAGCCCGTTATCGCACCACGGGCTCAAGGAATACTCGACTATTTCGGTCTGCAGGATTTGGTTTTTTTTGAATTAGGCGACTCTGACGATCTTGCGAAGAAGATGGTCTACGTCTTCAAGAGTCCGGAGGAGATGCTGAAGGTGACGGAACGAGGAAAAGAAATTTTTCGGGAGCACAATTGGAGCAGTGAACGGCAGCGGTTCCTGAACATCGTGGACGATCTGTTGAATCGACCCGGGTCTTCCGCTGCGTTCGCCAAGCGACGGGCAATATCCATTCTGGGGAGTCGCGAATGATCGGTGTATCGATTTCGCCGCTTCAACGCGACATCGCCAAGGAGTTTTTTGAACTGTTTAAGACCCCGTGGGAGTTCTATAAGGATGATGGCAAGTATGACGTCGTGCTGTCTACCTCAGGCGACTTCTGCGGAGAAGCTTCGCAATTGTTAATCATTTTCGGAGGAGAATCCGGGCCGAATGATCTGGAAGGAGGGAGGCCCGTTAAATCACCGTCCCACCGTTTCGTTGTGTCCGAGGAAGGAAAGCGGATGCCGATCTACACTGGCCTGGAAACATTTCCTGGATCCCAAAATTCCGTGCTAAAGGAAGAGTCGACGTTGGAGCCAGCGGCTTTTGTCAGTCACTGCGGAAACATCACGGTTCTGAAGGTCGGATACAACTTATTTGAAGAAGCCCGCTTCCTGCTCGTTGCTGGCCAGCCAGCTGACAACGCCGGCGTAGCCGCTTTAGAAGAGCATATCGCATGGCTTCGTGATTGGATCACGTTGGCCGGAATTCCATTGATTGAAATACCGCCCATCCCGGACGGGTACAGATTCATTGCTTGTCTTACCCATGATATCGACCATCCGGCACTGCGGAACCATTTCTGTGATCACACCATGTTTGGTTTCTTGTATCGCGCGACCATCGGGTCGTTGATAAGCGTTTGTCGCGGTAGGAAACCAGCCGAAAGCTTATGGAAGAACTGGAATGCACTTTGTCGGCTCCCGTTGGTTTACCTCGGAATCGCCAAGGACAGTTGGAGTGGATTCGACCGCTATCTTGAGATGGAGACGGGCATCGCTTCGACATTTTTTGTGATTCCTCGAAAGGGCTACCCCGGCCAGACCGACAATGGATTCGGTTCGCCTCGGCGCGCCTGCGGCTACGATATTGAGCAGGTCCTTCCCCAGTTGAAGCGGATCGTTTCGGCGGGTGGGGAAGTGGGGGTACATGGATTGGACGCATGGCTGGATGTCGACGAGGGACGCAAGGAACGCGAGCGAGTGTCGGAGGCCATCAGCGCTAAAGAACTTGGTGTGCGGATGCATTGGCTGTTCTTTAACGAGAACTCTCCGGCAGTATTGGATAGAGCGGGATATACTTACGATACAACCGTTGGCTATCGAGAAACGGTAGGCTACCGGGCTGGAACTACCCAAGCCTACAGGCCTTTGGGTGTGACGAACCTGCTCGAATTGCCCCTGCACGTGATGGATACAGCGCTCTTCTATCCAGGCTATTTGAATCTCAGCGAAAAGAAAGCCGAACGGCTGGTTTGGGAGTTATTGGATGATGCGGAACGGCTTGGTGGGGCACTAACATTTAACTGGCACGATCGTAGCATTGCCCCGGAGAGGTTATGGGACGACTTCTATCTGAGGTTACTTCGCGAACTGAAACGCCGGGGAGCTTGGTCACCGACTGCAGCTCAGGCCGTCGCCTGGTTTAGGAAGCGGCGATCGGCCGCAGTTGAATATCGGCGAGTGGATCCAGGTGTGATCAGGGTTCGAGGGCGATTAGAGACGGTTGATACATTGCCTGGGCTGAAGATCCGGATACACAAACCCAGGGCTCGCTCTCTGAAAGAGCCGGTAGCGGCCAGAAAAGCGCCAGAATTTGTGGACGCGAGCTTTCACCGCACAACAGAATTTAATATGGCGATATGAACACGAACGGAACTGTATTGGCGCAAATTGGTTGTGGATACTGGGGGCCAAATCTACTGAGGAATTTCTCGTCCTTACCGAATTGCCGGGTCAAGTACGTAGTTGACTCGAGCCCGGAGCGCCGGGCTTTCGTCGAAACGAATTTTCCACGTACCATTGCAGTGGATGGGGTCGCCACGGCTTTCTCTGATCCGGAGATTACCGGAGTTGTTATTGCAACGCCCGCCGGTACGCACTTCCAGCTGGCGAAGGAAGCACTCCTGGCTGGCAAGCATGTATTTGTCGAAAAGCCGCTGGCGACCAGAGTAGCCGAGGTCGATGAGCTGGACAAATTGGCGACAGCGCGTGACCTCGTGGTAATGGTGGGCCACACCTTTATTTACAACGCCGCAGTGCGGTATGTTAAGAAGCTGCTCGACGCGGGCGAGCTGGGAGAGATCCGCTATGTCTACAGTCAGCGGCTGAACCTTGGTCGGATCCGGGCTGACATTGACGCGCTGTGGAACTTCGCTCCGCATGATATCAGTATCGTCCAGTATTGGTTAGGCGATCTGACACCGCTTTCCGTCCATCGCATTGGAATGGATTTCATTCAAAGCGGCGTCGACGATGTTGTGTTCCTCAGCATTGTTTACCCCAATAAGGTCATTGCCAATATTCATGTAAGCTGGCTCGATCCTCAGAAGGTTCGAAAGATAATCATCGTGGGTTCGCGTAAGATGGTCGTGTACGACGACATTGCCGACGACAAGATTGCTATATATGACAAGGGCATCGATAAGCGGGCCATCCTCGGCCAGAACATGGACTTCGATCATCCGCGTCCCGAACAATTCAGTTATCGCAGCGGAGACATTATACTCCCTCAGATCAATTTTTCTGAACCGTTGCGTTCAGAGCCCGAGCATTTTGCCGATTGCGTACGCTATGGTAAACAACCGATAACCGGTGCGGTCCATGCCAGAAATGTAGTTTCGATTCTCGAACAAGCGAGTTCATTGTAAAAGACCGCGTATGCACAAAACAGCCGTATTACCAGAAATTCGAAAAGCGGGCATCATCGACGTGACCTTCGAAAAGGGAGTCACAGTAGTCGATCCGGTAAACCTCTATGGCTGCACGATAGGCGAAGACAGCTTTGTCGGCCCATTTGTCGAGATCCAGCGTGGCGCCATCATCGGGAAGCGGTGCCGGATTCAATCGCACGCGTTTATCTGTGAGTTGGTGAATATTGGAGACGACTGCTTTATCTCGCATGGCGCAATGTTCATTAATGATCTCTTTTCTGAGGGGGGGCCGGCAAAGGGGCGGCGCGACCTCTGGCGATCGACGAAGATCGGCAACGCAGTCAGCATCGGAACGAACGCGACTATTCTGCCAGTCAGTATCTGCGACGGAACGGTGGTCGGGGCCGGAGCAGTGATAACGAAAGATATCACTGAGCCGGGCATTTATGTGGGTAATCCGGCTCGGCTTTTGCGTCGATTCTAAGCGCCTCCCAGCAAACTACTATTTTGTGAATATCCCATTTGTTAATCTCCACGCCCAGTACCTGAGTATCAAGGAAGATATTGATGGCGCGATCGGCGACGTGATCCGCGAGTCAGCCTTTATTCGAGGATCGTACGTGGACTCCTTTGAAAAAGCGTGGTCAGAAGCTCTCGGAGTGAGGCATTGTATCTCTTGTGCCAACGGAACCGATGCGCTGTTTATCGCGATGCGGGCACTTGGTATCAAGCCGGGCGACGAGGTTATCACGACTGCGCACTCCTGGATCTCAACTTCGGAGACGATCACTCAGGCCGGCGGCCGGGTGGTGTTTGTCGACACCGATGTCGACACGTATACTCTCGATCCCGGTTTGATCGAGTCGAAGATCACTCCTCGGACAGTAGGCATTATTCCAGTACACCTCTACGGGCAGGCGGCCGACATGGATTCCATCATGGCGATAGCCCAAAAACGTAATCTATGGGTGATCGAGGATTGCGCTCAGGCCCACCTGGCACGAATCAAGGGAAAACTCGTCGGAACCTTGGGGAACGCGGCAACGTTTTCTTTTTACCCTGGAAAAAATCTAGGCGCATATGGTGATGCGGGATGCGTCGTCACCAATGACGACCGATTGGCTGACTGGATGGCTACCTATGCTCGACACGGTGGCAAGGGTGAGCACATCATGGAGGGCATCAATAGTCGACTAGACGGTTTGCAGGCGGCGGTACTGAAGGTCAAATTGCCGCATTTATTGGCATGGACCCAAGCGCGGCGTCGGGTTGCCGCACAGTATGACGAAATGCTAGCCGAAATCGGGGAGGTGCTGACACCCAAAGTCGCGCCGGATCGTGACCATGTTTACCACCTCTATGTCATCCGGACCGATCAGCGGGACTCCTTGAAAAAACATTTGGGCCAGGTCGGCATATCGACGGCGTTGAACTACCCGAAGGCGCTGCCATTTTATCCGGCTTATGCGTACCTCCGACACGCACCAGAAGAATTTCCGGTGGCTTACGCTAATCAGTCCCGGATTCTATCGTTACCGATTTACCCGGAGATGACTGGTGAGATGGTAGCTTCTGTTGTGGATCAGACAAAACGTTTTTTTGATAACAGGGTGGCATGATAGATTTCGATTATATCATCGTATCTCCGGTCCGGAATGAAGCTGAATACATTCAGAGGACGATTGAGTCGGTCCTGGCTCAGACTATCCTGCCGAAGCAATGGATTATTGTGAACGATGGTTCGACCGACGCGACTGGACGGATTATTGATGAGGCTGCAAAGCGGTATAGTTGGATTAAGGCAGTCCACCGGCAGGACCGTGGAATCCGGGTTGCTGGCGGGGGTGTCATGGAAGCCTTTTATGCTGGGCTAAAGCTGCTCGGAAATGAACAATGGATAACCTTTTCGGCAGATTACTTCGAAAATTGTCTAGCAGAGTTTGCCCACGAGCCGCGCTTGGGGATCGCTGGGGGCGTGATCTGCGCTGCGGTCGATGGCGCACTCCGGCCAGAATCGAAGACGGATCCGGTGTTTCACGTGCGAGGCGCCAATAAGATCTATCGATCCGAATGCTGGCGGGATATCGGAGGCCTAGCGCCAGCCGTGGGCTGGGACACGATTGACGAGTTAAAGGCCAATATGTTGGGGTGGTCAACTCGAACATTTCCTGACATAAAGATGCTCCATCATCGGCCAGCGGGAGCTGCTTATGGTGCCTGGGCGAATTGGGTAAAAAATGGCCGCGCCAATTACGCTGCGGGTTACGATTTTGTTTTTATGGTCCTGAAATGTGTATCGAGAATTTTCAGGAAGCCCTATGGAGTCGCGGCTCTGGGATTGTGGGTGGGGTTTTGCAGCGGGTATGTGAACCGGATCTGGAGGATCGATGATCCGGCCCTTATCCGATATGTTCGGACGCAGCAAATCCACCGGTTGCTGGGGCAGCCCAGCCTCTGGAGTAAGAGTAGGAAAGGCGACAAACTACCGAAGTGATCATTCATTTGAACCTGTTAGGTGACCATGCAAAATGCTGAACACGACACTGACAAGAGAGTTGCGCTTTCGCAGCCTTCTTTGGACCTGTCGATTATTGTAGTGAACTGGAACTCCGCGGAGTTTGTGCGGAGGTGTGTAGATTCAATTCGAGCTCAGACAACTGGGCTAACTTACGAAATAATTGTTGCGGATAACGCGTCGTTTGACGGTTGTGATCGTGTTTTGCAGGAGCACGCTCCCTACGCGACTTATATACAATGTGAGAAAAACCTAGGGTTCGCGAAGGCTAACAATCATGCCTTTCAAAGGTCCCGCGGAGCGAGCATCCTATTCCTCAACCCGGATACAGAAATTCTCGGACCTGCGATCTGCCTCCTCTATAGAGTCCTGCAGGAACTCCCCGGGGCAGGTGCGGTGGGAGCCCGATTGCTGAATCGCGACGCCTCACTTCAGACGAGTTGCATTCAATCTTTTCCGACGATTTTGAACCAGGCACTGGATTGCGAATACTTTCGTAAGCAATGGCCCAAGTCGGCATTATGGGGCACCAGAGCATTTTTGAACGACCACCTGAGACCACAAGAGGTGCAGGCTATCAGTGGCGCTTGCCTCATGCTCAAAAGAGAGACCTTTGAGCGCGTCGGTGCATTCAATGAGGACTATTTTATGTACTCAGAGGACATCGATCTTTGCTACAAAGTCCAGCGGGCTGGCTATAAGAATTACTATGTTCCGGAGGCTGAGGTGATTCATTTCGGGGGAAATAGTTCGAAGCAGGCGCCCAGCAATTTTTCCAGCGTGATAATGCGGGAATCGACCATGCGATTCCTTCGAAACACCAGGGGAGACCTTTACGGGATGGGTTATCGGCTTGCCATGTTAGTGTCCGCCGTCTGTCGAGTTGGGCTTTTAAGCATCTCTTGTTTGACTCGTTGGTCACACGTTCGACGGCGGCTAGCCCGCGCTTCTTTGCGGAAGTGGTTGGCGATCCTGCGTTGGAGTGTAAAACGGGCTGACTCGCTCAATTCATACCTGGCCGTTGGGCGCGCTTTTGACGCTGAAGACGGCGGCAAAACTTGGAATTCCTGCCTACGAGGTAGTACAACGGGAATGTGAACGCCTGGGTGTGACGCTACCACGAGCGCGCCTACAAGACCGATGTGCTCCAAAAGGAGCAAAAGGAATACCGATTGGCGGATTGCCTGTTATGCCCCTCCGAATTTGTTGTGAAGACCTTTCTCAACCAAGGTTTTCCTCGAGAAAGACTGGCAAGGCATGTATACGGCGTTGATGAGAAATTGTTTTATCCCGATAGTGCGCCAAGAGATCCCAAACGCGGGCTGACGGTGCTGTTTGTGGGTGTGTGCGCGGTGAGAAAAGGCGTGCACTTCGCCTTGGAAGCTTGGCTTCAATCTCCGGCTCGAGCGGGTTTCCCAGGTGGAAGATCGGCTAGCAATAAACTATCTCCGCCACCAGCAAATGAATGCTTTGTTTGGTCGGGAGAGCCTTTGGAGTAATAGATGAGTGAGAAGAATGATATGAATGACGTTAACCAAATGACAATTAAAAGGGCCTTTGAGCGACCCGAGTGGTACCTCCGGAAGACGGCCGTCGAAACGGTGAAACATTTTGTGCGAGGCGCAAAACCGAAGAATATCTTGGATATTGGTTGCGGGGATGGCTCTCTTTCCTTGCCGCTGCTCGATCGAAGCAATCGTTTAACCGTCTTAGATCGGTCGAAAACCATGCTGGACATAACCTTTTCCCGCCTCCCGGAGGGATCGTCGGATCGGGTTACCTTATGCAACGAGGATTTTCTAACCGCGCAGCTCCCGCCCCATAGCTTCGATTTAATCCTTTGTGTTGGCGTGCTAGCCTATATTGAGAAGTTAGGCCCGTTTCTTAGCCGGATCGTTTCCGTTCTCGCGCCCGGGGGTACGATTATCGTAGAATGCTCGGACGGGAAACATTTTATCGGGCGGGCCTACCGGGCTTATGGCACCCTTCGGAGAAAATTAGGCGCGGAGGATTTCGAAACCGCTTGCCGATCGAGCGCGGAAGTAGTCGCCGCCTTTAAGGAGCTGGGTTACGAGGTCGGGAACAGCTTCCGCTATAGTCTACCTTTGCCCATCGTTCGAAAACTTCTTCCCCAATCCGTAAGCTACGGAACAATTCGGTTCGTCTACGGGACGGCGGCGCAAAGTCGGGCTGCTTGGTTAGGGAGCGAGTGCCTCTATCGCTTCGAAGGGACTAAGAACTGAAAGCTTAACCGGTAGGGAAGATCTATTATGGAAAGGCTCCGGGTTGCGCGTCTGGAGAAGGCGAAAGAGTCGGCTTGAAACTTCAAAAGCGTTCTTTGATTCGATAGAGGTATGGTGGATAAGACTAAGTTCCGTGAGTTCAGGTTTACCTCGTAGTTATGACGCTCTTGGGTTTTATAGTAACACTTAGCTTGGCGTTGATAGTGCTGTGTGGGTCGCGGCGAATGGCAGTTGCGGCAATGATTGCTCCGGTTTGCTATATTACCGAAGCTCAGGTCCTGAACGTTGCGGGATTCCACCTTACATCGATTCGATTTGTCCTTTTGGCCGGTCTAATCAGAGTGATAGCGCGGGGAGAGTCGAAATACTTTCGGTTGAACCCGGTCGATAAGTCTCTTTTCGTCTTTGCAGGGGCAACGCTCATTATATCAACGTTGCGCGTTGGGTCAGTACAGCAATTGATTTATGAAGTCGGCTTACTTTATAACATTTTTTTGTCCTATTTTGTTTTCCGTTGCCTCTTGAGAGACGAGGAAGACTACCGCGCAGTTCTGGCTAAGGTTGCTTATTTGATCGTACCCTTTGCCTTGTTGATGGTCCTAGAATCCTTTACTGGCAGGAACCTCTTTTCGGTATTTGGGGGAGTTATGGAATCTTCCTGGGTCAGAGATGAGCACGTGCGCAGTCAGGGCCCATTTCGCAATCCGATCACCGCGGGAGCGTTTGGTGCGACCTTCGCGATGCTGTTTGTGAGCATCCTCTTCGCCAGAGGAGCTAGACGATCCACGATTATTGGACTAGTGGCGTCACTAATCATTGTGAGCTGTGCCCGCTCCAGCGGCCCATTCCTGGGATTGGGGCTTGGTCTTTTAGCTCTAGCCTGCTGGCCTATGCGCCGCCATACGCTGAAAATATGGTGGGGATTCGTCGCGTTCTTGGTAGGACTCCAAATCGTTATGAGGGTCCCCGTATGGTTCCTTATTGGACGCGCTAGCGATATTTTTGGAGGTGGAGGCTATCATCGGGCGTACCTCATCGAGCAATTTGTAAATCGTTTCAGCTCATGGTGGTTTGCTGGAATTAGCGACACAAACGACTGGTTTCCCTATCAATTGGCGGATGGCCAGTCGGATATTACCAACATGTTTGTGGCGGCCGGAGTGGCTGCCGGACTAATCGGGGTGATACTTTGCGTGGTTATGGTGGTCCGTTGCTTTCAACGTCTTGGGATCGCGATCAAAGCGTATCGGGGAATGCCAAGCGAAAAAATGTTATGGGGAATCGGGTCAACACTGGTGGGAAGCGTTGGCATCTTGTTTTCTGTAACCTATTTCGATCAAACGTATGTAATGTGGTTTTTCTTTCTGGCCTGCATTGGCAGCCTTGATATTCGAAAACGCTTTCTTGGAAAGTCGGCATTACGCCGCAACGAACAAGGTGAGAAGGTGCACGAGGCTTTGGTCCGATGCGTGTAGGAAGTGCGTAGTAAAGTTAGCAGCACCAGCGAGATATTCCTGCGGATTCGATCAGAGAAATAAAATGAATCCTAAGAATTGCAGAAAGAGCCGAGCTACAAGTCTTGTGGCCATAATCGTCATAGCATGTTGGTTCGGAACCTCGGCTGATGCCGCCACTTGGTATGTTGACAGCTCAGCGACCGGAGCACGTAATGGAACCAGCTGGGCGAACGCTTGGACGACACTCAACGAAATTGCTGGTATATTTCAGGCGGTCCCGGTGGTTCTAACCGCAACTACACCGTTGCGGCGGGTGGATGGACTCCAGCGAGCGGAAGTTCCACGAACCGGATAACCTATCAGATTGGCCAGGACGCCTCACATAATGGAACAGCCACATTTATTTGCTCTGCTGGTTTTGTCAGTCGCGCAAGCAACATTGTAATCAGTGGCGATGCTGGCGATGGCGCAATGCATTTCAAGTTGCAGCAATCTGGAGGAGGGTTTGCTTTTACCCTTACCGGACAAACCAACGTCCGATTGTCTTACATTAATGGCGGTCAAGATACTCGAACCTGGTTTTATGCTAATGACGATGGCTGCTCCGGCTTTGAAGTAGACCACTGCTATTTCTATAAGCTAACGCACTTCGAGGATGACGTTGTCCTCTATTTGAGGACTTACGGGCTTGGTTACGACAATTGCAAGATCCATCATAACGAGTTTCATTGCCCGCATCGGCCGAACACCAAACCCGACGGATTCGGCGACGACTTTTGGAGCGGCCAGAATTGGAGCGGCATTAGCTTCTACAACAACAAATGCGTCTCCTATCCAGTAAGCCAATACTTAGCGGGCCAGCATCAAGACGGGTCGCAGCCATTGGGTGGCGACCATATAAAATGGTACAACAACTACTTCGAGAATGTCACCGGCTACCCGTTTTATGGCGACGCCTATTACGCCGGGTTCTCAAACCTTTACATCTTTAACAACATTATAGTCCTCACTGATCCCGAAGTGCAATCTGAGGTCTCGCCGCAAGGGATAGCGATTGGTTCAGAAATGACCAATGCGCCATTTTCAAACATCATTGTCTCAAATAACCTGATCGCTGATTACGGCGGACAGTACGCGATCAATCTTGGCGATAGAGGACCTGGAACGATTTCATACGGATCGAACGTAGGCCTTTACAACAACGTTGCGACCAACAATACCAACCAGCATAACGGCCATCCAGTATTCGGAAATGTAGGAAACCCAAAGGTAGCAAACTCTAACAACGTTAACTTGATACCAGCCTCGGTTAGTGCCAGGGTCTTCGTTTCATACAGACAGAATCATGCCGACACTGCTGATTTCCACCTAAGGATGTCAGCATCATCATTGATCGGAAAGGGAACCAATCTCAGTGCAAACGCTGCACAATGTCCCGAGATCATGTTCGACCGTGACGGTAAACCGAGGCCAACATCGGGCGCTTGGGATATTGGACCTTACGTGGTTGGCGGCGGGCAGCCGGCAGCACCAACCCGACTGCGGATTGTGCCGAAGGGTCAGTAAGAAAACGAATTGGTGTTCTTCCTTTTCTGTCGGGTGGCAGGTGTTAGACCTGCAAGATGGTGACTCCCTCTTAGTCTAGGTGGGGTGTGATCTTCCAAGTTTGTTTGCGACAAAACTACTTATACTAACGTTATGCCTCTAGTCAGCGTTATTATGCCTTGCTTCAACCATGCTCTGTTCGTAGGTGAGTCGATTGAGGCGATTTTAGCTCAGAGTGTAGCCGATCTCGAATTAATTATAGTGGATGATTGTTCGCGCGATGACTGTCGGACAGTGATCGAGAAATACGCCGGGGCTGATAGGCGAGTTCGCGCCATATATCATGATAGGAATCTCGGCGCGTCCCGGTCTCGGAACGACGGAATAAGAGCGGCTCGAGGCGAATATTTGGCATTCTGCGACGCAGACGATGTCTGGATGCCGATGAAACTTGCCCGCCAGCTCGAAGTGTTAAGGAAAAATCCTATGCATGACGTCGCATATTGTGACGCTGAAATCGTCAACGAACGCGGAATGGCAACCGGGAAGCGATTCAGTAATCAGTTGCCAGTGCCGGGCGATGGGTCCGGGAGGCTTTTCCATAAATTTTGTACGCGCAACTTTGTCAACACGCAGACGGTGGTGCTTCGACGCAACTGCGTCCTGGATGGCAGATACTTCGATGAGCGAATAAAATGGGTCGAGGACTGGTGGTTTTGGGTGAGGGTCTCGCACCGTCATTCATTTGTATATACCGACGAAGTACTCGCCAAATACCGCGTCCATTCGCGGAGCACCGCGGTTGTCCAGCGGCGAGGCTATAAGGTAAATCGTGTGAAAGTGTTTCATCGCATCCTCCGGAATTACCCGGAAATTCCAGCCGAACTAAAATCCCAAATATACTACCATATGGGCGCAACTTTGATCGGTCTGGGCAAAAGGAGGTGCGCGCGCCGATGCTTCGTCCGCTCGCTAGACCTCAGGTGGTTCAATCCGCGGGCTATTTACGGTCTGGTCCGATCTTTCTCGAAAGTGGAACCCCGTTCGTCGCAGTTTCGGTTTGGCCATGCGGTAACAACCTGACTCAATCCGTTCTATGCCCTGCCGCTTTGGCTGCCGCCAACTTCAAATAAATCGCCCGCATTAGCGAGTTGCGCTAAATGAAGCGCTGCTTTGGCCGAATACCAAGAGAAGAGAAAGCAGCCATGATCGAGGATCCGTATATTACTGTTTTGACACCGGTCTTTAACGGTGAGCCGTTTCTGGCCGAATGTATCGAAAGCGTTCTTGCCCAGGATTATTCAAACTGGGAATATGTCATCGTTAATAACTGTAGCACGGACGGAACCCTTGGCTTGGCCGAAGCGTACGCCAAACGCGATCGTCGGATCCGGGTTGTAAAGAACAGCGCATTTGTTAATTGTGCGGAGAACTACAATAACGCCTTTCGTCAGACCTCACGCGAGAGCAAATACTGCAAAGTAATATCAGCAGATGACCGCCTTCTCTCCCAGACTCTCGGAAAGATGGTACGGTTTGCTCTGCAACATCCGTCGGTTGGTATAGTCGGTTCCTATCAGCAAACCAAGGAGAAAATAAAGTGGCAAGGGCTAGCGAAAGATGTGACCGTTTTGTCAGGGCGGGAAGCGTGCCGGATGGGACTTCTTGAAGGTATTCATGTCTTTGGCAATCCCACGAGTGTCCTCTATCGTTCCGACCTGATCCACAGAACGAAGTCGTTCTTCCCGCATTCCGAACCACATGCCGATACCAGTGCTTGCTATGAATATTTGTGCGGCTGTGATTTCGGGTTTATTCACGAAGTGCTGTCTTTCGAGGGTGTCCATGAGGGTCAGGTCTCTGCTGGCGTTCGGCGACTTGGTGCGGACTACTTTGCTTACCTCGAGATTTTAGTGCGTTACGGTCCGCAATATCTTACTGAAAGCGAGCTTCAATCACGGCGAGAAGTGCTGATTAGAAACTACTACCGAATGCTTGGCGCCGCCATGTTGAAAATGAAAGGCCGGGGATTCCTGGAACTCCACGAGACCAGGCTTAGCCGCCTTGGTCATGCGTTGGACCAGAAGCGCGTTTTGATTGAGGCGATGCGTGAATTTGCCAGCGAGCTCCGGAGTCCGGTGACTGCGATGCGCAAGTTCAAAACGGCGCTCGCGGAGAGGGATGGATTGTGAGCCGGCGAGAGTCTCTTCTCGATCAAAAGAGCCCATTCACCAATTCGACAATGAGGCAGAGGACTACGCCGCCGACACCTCGCTCGTTGTAGAAACGATCTGGATTCAGACCGCCTACGCCTTCGCGCCGAAACTTTTGGAAATTTGATAAAGCGGCCCGCCGTTCAACGGATTGAGCTATATGGACGCACCAATAAATCCACAAATCGAACTAGAAAATTTGATTCGACTGCATGCGCGCGAAACAGACCTGTGAATATCGGTGCTAACCATGGGATCACTTAAAGAGGATACCGTCTCATATCTTGCGCCATTGCAGGATTCAAATAACCTTGCTGTGCCAATCGGGGAAGTCGAATCAGTTTCCCAGGCGGACTCGTTATCGAGCCAGCATGACGGAAAAGAGACTGACAATTTTGATGCTAATCGCACGCCGCACGACTTGAAGGGGAAAACGGCCCGGGCGGCTTTGATTTCCACAGTAAGCCAAGGTGCGAACTTCATCCTCAGGATGGGGTCCATGATGATTCTCGCACGGCTGCTGATTCCGGCCGACTTTGGATTGGTAGGGATGGCAACCGCATTTACTGGATTTCTGGAGCTGTTTCGCGATGCCGGATTGTCGCAGGCTACTATTCAGCGCGCTTCGATCAGCCACGAACAGACCTCAACTCTTTTTTGGATCAATGTGGTAGCGGGCACAATACTGGCGGCAGCCTGTGCAGCTATAGCGCCGATTCTAGCGATCCTCTATCACGAGCCACGTGTCGTTTGGGTGACAGTGGTGACTGGAGCGGGATTCGTTTTGAGCGGTGCTGCAGCCCAATACCGAGCGGTGTTGATGCGGGAGATGCGTTTCGCAGTCTTGGCTACGATCAACGTTGGCTCACTTTTCATGGGCATTGCGACGGGCGTCAGCATGGCCATCGCGGGACAAGGATACTGGTCGCTCGTCGGTATGACGGTATGCCAAAATATTGTCGGCGCGCTCGGCGTTTGGCTGGCTGGGGGATGGATCCCAGGACCGCCTCGGCGGAATGTCGGAGCTCGTTCCATGCTCAAGTACGGTGGGACGCTTACTCTGAACAGTGTCCTTATTTACATCGCTTACAATGCGGACAAAGTGCTGCTTGGACGATTTTGGGGCGCGGAGGTCTTAGGCATTTATGGCCGAGCTTATCAGTTCATCAACATTCCTACCTCCAATCTGAATACTTCTATCGGTCAAGTCGCCTTTCCGGCGTTATCGCGTCTGCAAAACGAACCTGAGCGTCTGCGGAGCTATTTCCTGAAAGGTTATGGTCTTTATCTTTCACTGGTCATGCCGATTACACTGGCCTGTGCATTGTTTGCCGAAGACATCATTCGTGTTTTTTTCGGTCCAAATTGGAGTGGAGCCGCACCGGTTTTTCGGTTACTGGCTCCGACGATTATAGCCTTTGCATTAATGAATCCGTTTGGCTGGTTCTTGCAGGCCACTGGTTTGGCGACCCGCAGCCTCAAGATAGCGGTGGTACTTGTGCCAGTGGTGATTTTCGGATATGTGGCCGGTTTGCCTTATGGTGCGGCAGGCGTTGCCATAGGGTTTTCGGCAGTCGCCGTCGCGTTGGTGGTGCCGGTAATTTTTTGGGCAAGGCATGGTACGGCAGTGGGCATGATAGACGTGTTTCGGGCGGTTATACCGCCGCTGATATCGGTCGCAATTGGGACTGCCGCGACACTAGTATGCTGGAGTCTGATTCGATTCCTGGATTCGGCCCTTCTCCGGCTGATCGCCGGTAACACAATTTTGTTTGGTGTCTACGGCATCATCCTTTTGTTTGCGATGGGTCAAAGAGATCTCTATCTCGGCTTGATTCGGGATATTGGAATTTGGCCATTTAGCGGCCAAAGACGAAAAAGTTCGATAGACGCTGAGCTGCCCAAACCTCAGACGAGCGAACAATGAGGAACATGCAATATCACGTTGGACAGTGGGTAGAGGTCCGTAGATAACAGTTAGTAAAGCCACCCTTAGGCAATTAGAATCATTATGCGCGTCTTCGTGACGGGAACTGAAGGATACCTAGGTTCATTGCTGGCGCCGGAATTGCTCCGGCGCGGCTATGAAGTGATCGGATTAGATACTGGATACTATAAAGAGCGAAGTCTATACCGCAACGGCGAGATAACAGCGTTGACGCTGGCCAAAGATCTTCGCCATCTTCAGGCGAACGATCTTAAGGGAATAGACGCCATCGTCCATATGGCCGAGCTCTCTAATGACCCGGCCGGTCAGCTCGCGCCCCATATCACGTACGAGATTAACCACAAAGGCTCCGTGCGTTTGGCGGAGCTAGCAAAGCAAGCCGGCATCCGGCGGTTCGTCTATATGTCGTCGTGTAGCGTTTATGGCGTCGCCGACAAAGATTTCGTAGATGAAGAATCATCGATAAGTCCCCAAACTGCCTATGCCGAGTGCAAAACGCTGGTTGAGCGAGACGTTCGGGCCCTCGCCGATGAACAGTTCTCGCCGACATTCATGCGTAATGCGACTGCCTATGGCGCTTCCCCGAGAATGCGCTTCGATATTGTTCTGAACAATCTCGCGGGACTAGCCTGGACGACCAAGGAGATTCGGATGACGAGTGATGGGACGCCTTGGCGTCCGATAGTTCACGGTTTGGATATTGCCCGAGCGATCATTGCTGCTTTGGAAGCCCCACTCGACGCGGTCCATAACGAGATCTTCAATGTTGGAGACACCGCCCACAATTATCGAGTGCGAGAGATTGCCGAGATCGTGGCAGCTACCTTCCCTGGTTGCAAGTTGGTGTTTGGCGATTCCAGCTCGGATAACCGCAGCTATCGAGTGTCGTTTGAAAAGATTCGGAAGCATCTGCCGGATTTTAAGTGCGCCTGGGATGCTCAGCGTGGCGCGCGACAGCTTTACGACCTTTTTCAGCGAATCGACATGACCGCGGACGTCTTCCAATGTCGAACCTTCACCCGGTTAAAACAGCTGGAATATTTGATTCGGACTCAGCAAATCGATGGCAATTTTTTCTGGACGAATTGATGCGCTTCACGCCGACAAAGCTAGCAGACGCCTGGGTCGTAGAGCCGGAACTTCATCAGGATAATCGGGGTCTTTTTGCTCGTACGTACTGTGCACGCGAATTCGGCGAACGTGGCTTGCAAGATAGCTTTGTGCAATGCAATACCTCATGGAACCTGCAGAAAGGAGCTCTGCGCGGGCTCCATTACCAGCTTGCGCCCTCATCCGAGGTCAAGTTGGTTCGATGCACTGCCGGAGCGTTATTAGACGTGATCGTCGATCTGCGTCCGGGTTCATTAACATATTTGCAATACATTGCTGTCGAACTAACCGCTAAGAATCGATTGGCTTTGTATATTCCCCAGATGTTTGCCCACGGATTTCAGACTCTGGAGGATGGCACCGAGGTCTTCTATCAGATGAGCGAATTTTACGCGCCTAAGTTAGCTAGAGGACTTCGCTACGACGACCCCAAGCTCGGCATCAAGTGGCCGCTTTCAGTTACCTCCATATCGGATCGCGATCAGGCATGGGCATTGCTGGCCTGAGGGGGACTCCAGAATCGGCTGAAGTCTACGGCTGCTGAAAGCGACCTTGACTCAGATGGCGATCGAGATAGCTGCCCGGGATTTCGCGAGAAAACTAACAATGACCCGTTTACGCAACCAGACTGGACCTCCGTCGAGACACCTGAGTGAACAGATTCAGTCCATCGATCCCCTGGCCGAGGGGAACAAAGGTTATGCACTGATCAAGGCGCTTTATCCAATCTGTCGAAGCATTACTGGCAACGGCCTTCGGCAGAGTCTGCGCCTACTTCAGGACACGGTCCCCTTGGTGCTGCATGAGGTCCCGAGCGGCACGGAGGTGTTCGATTGGACTGTTCCGAAGGAGTGGAACATCCGCGATGCCTACATCAAGAACGAGGTTGGAGAACGAGTCATAGATTTCCAGCGCTCCAATTTGCATGTGTTGAATTACAGCATCCCGGTGCGGAGAAAAATGGCGCTCACCGAGCTTAGATCTCACCTCTTTACGTCGCCGGAAACACCAGATTGGATACCGTATCGTACCTCTTATTATCGCGAAGCTTGGGGATTTTGCATGACTCAGCGGCAGCTGGAACGGATGCAAGAGGGGGAATATGAGGTCTGCATAGATTCCACTCTCGAGCCTGGACACCTGTCGTATGGCGAGTATCGAATTCAGGGCGCAACCGATGACGAGGTTCTTATTTCGTGTCATTCGTGCCACCCGTCACTCTGCAACGACAATCTCTCGGGTATGGTGATGGCCGCCCGTTTGGCGCGTCTTCTGGAGGCGGTTTCGCTGCGCCACTCCTATCGCTTTCTATGGGCCCCAGGCACTATCGGCTCCATTACCTGGCTGGCTCTGAACGAACCCGTTTTGTCGCGAATCAAGCATGGCGTCGTTCTGTCATGTGTAAATGCGGAGGTCGACCGCGCGGTCGAACACGTTCTCCGACATAGCGGCCACGACTTCAAGATGCTGGAATTCACTCCATATGGGTACGACGAGCGACAGTATTGTTCGCCCGGCATTAATCTGCCGGTCGGCTCCTTCATGCGAACTCCGAACGGATGTTACGCTCAATATCACACTTCAGCCGATGATCTTACTTTCGTCACCCCTTCGGCGCTCGGAGAGTCGCTTCTTCTGTTATTGCGGATCATCCAAGTCTTAGAAGAGAACGGCTGTTACATGAACCTCAATCCAAAGTGTGAGCCCCAACTTGGCCGGCGCGGGTTGTACCGACAAATGGGCGGCGTCACGCATGCTGCTGCGAGGGAAATGGCAATGCTCTGGATCCTCAATCTTTCTGACGGCGAGCATGACCTGCTCGACATTGCGTTTCGTTCCGGAATACCCTTCGACCAGATCAGCCAGGCAGCTTATCTTCTCCGGGAGGCGGGGCTGCTCGGTCCCGTACTTGAATGAGAGGAGGCACTCCTCTTTCTAGCGATCCGAGTCTAGAAATTATAGTCTAAATTCCGGTGCTGGGCGTCCGAATATAGGAAGCAGAGCGTCTTAGGACCGACCAAGCGATCGGTGAGCATAGCGATCCATTCTCCCTGTCTTGGCGCAAGTGACTTTGATATGATTGAGACAATTGAATCAGAATTCGCAGAGCTAACTGCGAACCGAACAAATACGACTTCATCTGCGGCGCATTGCCGTTTCTGCAAGGCGCCATTGACACACACGTTCGTCGATCTGGGCATGTCGCCGCTCTGTGAAAGCTATCTCGCGGCCGATCAACTCAATCGGATGGAACCGTTTTATCCGCTGCATGTGAAGGTATGCGAACAGTGCTATCTGGTGCAACTGGAAGAATACGTGAGTCCGGAGCACATCTTTACCGAATACGCGTATTTTTCGTCTTATTCCGACAGTTGGCTCAAACATGCCTCGAATTACGTCGAGATGATTTCGGAGCGCTTTCAGCTCGGAGCGCATAATCTGGCGGTCGAGTTAGCTAGCAATGACGGTTACCTGCTGCAATATTTTGTGGA